>Ga0255338_1005547_pt1 | contig 11517 bp, 12 predicted proteins | sample MeOH1_35cm_T4_19_FD_203715 | JGI IMG/M metagenome (GOLD analysis project Ga0255338, IMG submission 203715) | Sandy soil microbial communities from University of British Columbia, Vancouver, Canada - MeOH1_35cm_T4_195 | ecosystem: Engineered > Artificial ecosystem > Sand microcosm > Unclassified ... | reverse complement strand
GTGTTCGAGGTGCCCAGGTCGATTCCGATGATCTTGCTCATGATTTTGCCTCCGTTGCGTCAGATTTCTTCTGCAGGCGCACCTTCGCGGTGCGCAGCACTTTGTCGCCGAGGAGGAAGCCGGCCTGCAGCACGTCGGCCACCGCCCCCTCGTCGTATCCCGGCCGGTCCACGAAGCCGAAGGCCTCGTGGTAATGCGGGTCGAACGCCTTCCCGAGCGGGTCCATCTTCGTCACGCCTTCTTCTTTGAAAAGCTTGTCGTACTCGCGGAAGATCGCTTCCATCCCCGTGGCCAGCGGCGAGTCCGCGTGCCCGGTCTTCACTTCCTCGTGCGCGTGGCGCAGGAGGTCGTACAGCGGCAGCAGCTTCGACAGCACCCCGGCCGCGCCGAGCCTGTACCAGTCCGGCTTCTCGCGGTCAACGCGCTTGCGGTAGTTCTCGAACTCGGCCTTCAGGCGCAGGAGCTGGGAGTAGTAATCCGGCTCGACCGGCCCCTTTGCAACGGCGTTTGGAAGGGGCACTTCCTCGCCTATAGGCTCGGTCGGCTTCTCCCTCACCGGGTCGCTCACGTCGTCGCTCACTTGCGTCCCTCCAGGCCCTTCGTCTCCAGGTCCCACTCGTTGAGGCGCGTCTCGACGAGCCGTCCGACGAAATCCACGAGCCCCATCATGCGCGAGTACTCCATGCGCTTGGAGCCGATGACGCCCAGCACGCCCAGCACGCGGTCGCCGTGGCGGTAGACGTGCGTGATGACGCTGGCGTTGCGCAGCTCGGGAAGGCCGCTCTCGGCGCCGATGCGCACGCGCACGCGCTTGGGGGTCGTGATCTCGTCCTCCTCGAGCTCCTTCTCCAGCATGAGGGCCAGGCGGTCCTTCTCGCCGATGACGCGCATCAGGGACTGGACCGTCTTGAGATCGCCGAACTGCTCGGCCTGGCTCAGGATGTTGTCCGCGCCCTCGACGTAGATCGACTCCGGGGAGGTCACGCGGCCGACCTCGGTGAGCAGCTCCCCGGCGAGGCTCGTCAGCTCGGAGAACTCGCGCTCCATCTGCGAGAGCTTATTGAGGACCATGCCCTGGGCCTTGTCCACGCTGACGCCGCGGATGTTCTCGTTGAGGAAGCGGTTGAGCATGTTGACCTGGCGGGCGCTCGGCGCGAAGGCGAGCTGGATCGGCCAGTGGCGCACGAGCCCCGAGTCGGTGATCAGCACGCCGAGGACGTTGCGCCCGCCGAGCGGCAGGAGCTCGAGGCGCTTGATGGCCTGCTTGCCCATGTGGGGCGACAGCACGATGCCGGCGCCGTGCGAGACGCGCGAGAGCAGGCGCGAGGTCTCCGACAGCAACGTGTCGAGCTCCTCGATGCGGCTCTTGTACTGCTCCTCGATGCTCTCCTTCTCGGAGGCGGCCAGGCGCTGCACGCCCGACAGGTAGTCCACGAAGAACCGGTAGCCCTTGTCCGTGGGCTCGCGGCCGGCGGAGGTGTGGGCTTGGTGCAGGAAGCCCTCGTTCTCGAGCTCCTGCAGGATGCTGCGGATGCTGGCGCTCGACAGGTCGAGGCCGGCCTCCTCGGCGATCAGGTTGGACGAGACCGGCTTCGAGGTCTTGATGAAATAGTGGACGATCCACTGCAGAAGGTGGCGCTTGCGCTCCTGGACGACCTCGGGTTTCAGTTGTCTCATGTCGTGGGCGTATACTGGCAGTCCGCTGTTTCGACTGCCAATATTTTACCGCAAGCCGCCAAAGTTGTCAATCCCCCCCTTCGACTGCCAGAAAAGAAAAAGGCCCGGCTCGAACGAGCCGGGCCTCCTTTCTAAAGGAAAGACTTACTTGTTGGGGATCGCCTTGAGCGCGACGGCCTTGGCGCCCATGATGACCTCGTCGATGATGCCGTATTTCAGGGCCTCTTCGGCGGACATGTAGTTGTTGCGCTCCATGTCGCGGTTGATCTTCTCGAAGGGCTGGCCGGTGTGCTTGGACATGATCTCCTCGAGGATCCGGCGCGTGTGGGACATCTCCTTCGCCTCGACCAGGATGTCGGTCGCCTGGCCGGAGATGCCGCCCACGAGGGGCTGGTGGATCATGATGCGGGAATTGGGCAAGGCGTAGCGCTTTCCTTTAGAACCCGCCGCGAGGATGACCGCGCCGAAGCTCATCGCCATGCCCATGCAGATCGTGGTGATCGGGGCCTTGATGAACTGCATCGTGTCGTACACCGCGAGGCCGGCCGTGACCATGCCGCCGGGGCTGTTGATGTAGAGGTTGATGTCCTTGGTGTTGTCGTCGCTGTCCAAGTACAGGAGCTGGGCGATGAGGGTGTTGGCCGAGTCGGTGGTGAACTCGCCCTCGTAGCCTCCGACGAAGATGATGCGGTCTTTCAGCAGCCGCGAGTAGATGTCGTAGCCGATGACGGAGCCCTGCGTGGCGCGCTCGATGACTTGGGGGATGAGGTTCATGGCCGTGATTGAAGCAAATTTCCTATCCTCGGTGCATGGACAACGAGGCCCTTCCCGGCTACCCCGGCACGCGCGGCATGAACTTCTGGGAGGCCGACGCCACTTTGCGCGACGTCGCCGGCCCCATGCTCACGCCGCAGGGCCGGACGCGCTCCTCCGAGTTCGGGGCCTTCGCCGGGCGCACGCTCGACGCCTTGATCGACAAGGCCCACAAGCCCGAGAACCTCCCCCGTCTCGTCGACGGCGCCGTGAAATATTGCCCCGAGCAGATCGAGGCCCGGCGCCACCTCGCGCGCGCCATCTACGGCGGACCCGGCCCGCTCACCTTGACCGAGCGGATGACGCGCGCCATCATCGCCAACTACTGCGGCGAGGGCGGCATCACCTGCCCCTTGGCCATGACCGACGGCCTCATCGGGCTGTTGGAGAAGCGCGGCAGCGCCGCCCAGATGCGGGAGTTCCTCCCCCGCCTGAAATCCGACGACCCCGAGTGGGCGCTGACCGGCGGCCAGTACATCACCGAGAAGCAGAGCGGCTCCAACGTCGCCGCCAACGAGACGACCGCCTCGCCCGACGCCGACGGGACCTGGTCGCTGAAGGGCACGAAATGGTTCTGCTCGAACCCCGGCGAGCTGTGGGTCACGACGGCCAAGACGCCTCAGGGCGTGGTGGCCCTGTTCCTGGTCAAGCGCAAGAACCCCGACGGCTCGCTCAACGGCCACAAGATACTGCGCCTCAAGCCCATCGGCGGCACGCGCGGCAAGGCCACCGTCGAGGTCGAGTACACGGGCGCCAAGGCCGAGATGATCGGCCGGCCGCGCGAAGGGATGGTCCTGCTCGTCAACGAGATCCTGTCCGTGTCGCGCCTGCACGTCGCGGCCGCCGCGCTCGGCTTCGCGGGGCGCGCGGTGCTCGAGGCGCGGACGTTCGCCGACTGGCGCCTGGCCTACGGAAGGCCGCTGACCGCGCTGCCCGCGGTCCGCACCAAGCTCGCGACGATGGAGGCCCTGCACGCGGGCATGCTCACCGCCTTCTACCGCGGCCTCGCGGCGCTCGAGGCGGGCGAGGCCGACGCCGAGGCCCTGGTGCCCATGCTCAAGGTGGAGGTCTCGATGCGCGGCAGCGAGATCGTGCGCGAGGCGCAGCTGCTCATCGGCGGCCACGGCATACTGGATGATTTCTCCCCGCTCAACCGCCTCGCCGACGACGCCATCGTCAACGAGATCTGGGAGGGCACGCACCCGATCTTGGCGGGCCACGCCGCGAAGGCCCTGCGGCGGCCGCGCGTGCTGGAGAGGTTCCTGGAGCGGGTGTCCGGCGACGCCGACGAGGAGTCCCTGGAGCGCTTCGCGTCCATGGTCAAGCAGAGCCGGGCCTGGGACGAGGACGAGCGCGGCCTGCGCGACGAGGAGCTGGTCGCGGAAGCCTACCTGCTGGTGTCGGGCTTCTAAGCCTCGACGACGCGGCCGAGGGTCATCAGCTCCTTGGTGAGCGCCTTCCAGCGGCGCTGCACGCTCGGGTCCGACGGGGCCATGCGGTAGGAGCGGGCCTTCGACTCGACGGGCGAGGCCTGGCCGTCCTCGTCCGGCTCGACCGGGGCGATCTGATGCTCGACGCTCATCAAGGTGCCCTCGAGGCCGACGCGGTAGATCCACACGTGGACCTTGCCCTTGCCCGTCCTCGGGTCCACCTCCCAGGATTCGCTCGTCGCCTCGAGGTGCGAGAAATAGCGCCGCATCACGGCCTGGCGGAACATCGAGTCGCTCGGGGCCTCGGCGAGCTCGGCGGGGATCTCGACGAGGTTGGCCTGGAGGTTCTTGAAGCGCCCTTTCGCGTCGGGCTTGCCGATGCGCGTGTAGATGTTGCCGATGCCCTCCTCCATCTCCACCTGCTCGCCGTTCTTGACGAGGCGGTCGGTCAGGGACTTGACCGGCTTCGGGTCCACGGGAGCGGGCGTGAGCTTGTCGCGCAGGCTCCGCGTCGAGCGCGCGGCGGCGGCGAGGTCGTCGGCCTGGCCGGCGGAGACGAAGGTCTGGGCGGAGGCGGGCAAGGCGAGGGCGAGGACCAGCAAGGAGAAGGTGGCGTTCATGCCTTGAGGATAGCGGCGCCCCGGGGCGGCGGCGAGGGTCCGGGGGCCCCCGCCCGGCAGGGCCCGTTGGCCTATGGCCCGCAAATCGTATAATCAGCGCGTGAAAGAAACCGCGTTCGACCCCGCCGCCCACACCGCCGAGGCCCGAGAGGTCTGGAGCGAGTCCGCGGAGCGCTACGAGAAGCTCTCCAACTCCCTGTTCGCGAAGACGGCCGAGGAGTTCGTCGCGTTCGCCGGCCTGCGCAAGAAGTGGCGCGTCCTCGACGTGGCCTGCGGCCCCGGCATCGCGACGCGCGCCGCCGCGGCGCGCATCGACGAGAAAGGCTCCGTGCTCGGCGTGGACCTGGCCCCCGGCATGCTCGCCCGCGCGAAGGCCGTCCCCGCGGCCAAGCGCTGCGCCCCCATCGAGTACGCGGAGATGGACGTCCACGACCTCAAGCTCGAGACGGGCTCCTTCGACGCCGCCATCTCCCAGCTCGGCCTGATGCTGTTCGCCCAGCCCGACAAGGCGCTCGCCGAGATGGTCCGCGTGGTCAAGCCCGGCGGCGTGGTCGCCTGCCTCGTCCAGGGCCGCCGCGAGAAGATGCTGTTCACCTCGCTCGTCCTGCACGCGATCACCGAGTGCGACCCGGATCTGCGCGCGCCCTACGGCGCGCCCACGATCTACTCGTTCGGCCCCGACGGCGCGCTCGAGGCGGCCTTCGCGCGCGCGGGGCTGCAGGAGCTCTCGACGAAGCGCCTGAGCGGCACCTTCCGCTTCGCCTCCCCCGAGGAGTACTGGACGACGATGACCGAGGGCGCGGGCCGCACCGGCGCCATGCTGCGCAGCCTCGACGAGAAGGGCCAGGCCTGGGTCAAGAAGACCGTTCTACGCCGGGCGTTGAAAAACAAGACCAGATCCGGCATCGAGATCCCGTACGAGTTCATGATGGCGCGAGGCTTCAAGCCCGGACGATGAGCCGCTTCGAGGCCAACGTCTTCGCCCAGCCGGAGCTGATCGCGCGGGCCCTGCGCGCGCCGCTGCCCGCGTGGATGAAGCCGCCGAAAGGACGCAAGATCTTCTTCGTCGGCGTCGGCACCAACCATCACGCCGCGCGCATCGCCGCGTGGCTGTGGAGCGGGGCGGGCCTCGACGCGCGCGCCGTGCACTCCTACGACTTCGTGTCGCGCCCGTACAAGCTGTCGAAGGGCGACCTCGGCGTGTTCCTCTCGCACCGCGGCGGGACCAAGTCCTACACCGTGAAGGCCGAGGCGATGGCCCGCCGCGCCGGGGCGGAGACCGTCGCCGTGTGCGGCGCGGGCGCCGTCTGGAAGGGCCCGAAGCGCCGACTGGAGACCTGCGAGCTCGAGGACACCGGCGCCTTCACCAAGTCCTTCACCACCACCATGGTCTGGCTCCTGCGCTGGGCGGGCAAGCCGGCCCTGCTGGCCCCGTTCCCCCGCGCGGGCACGAGCCTGAACTGGGGCCCGGACTCGCCGAAGGTGACGGCGGACACCGACCTCGTCCTGCTCGGCGACGGCCTGCGCGAGTGGGTGGCCTGCGAGACGGCGCTCAAGCTGCTCGAGACCGCGCACCTGCGCGTGCGGGCCTACGGCCTCGAGGAGTTCCTGCACGGGCCGCACATCTCGGTCGGGAAAGGCTCGCTCGTGATCGGCTTCTCCACCGTCGGCGAGACCCGCTGGGACGCCGCGCACCGCTACCTCGACGCGATCGGCGTGCCCTTCCTCGACGTCGCCAACGCGGACTGGCTGGCGCAGATCCTGTGGGGCCAGCGCTTCACGGTCGACGCCTGCCGCTCCCTCGGCATCGATCCCGACGACCTCCGGGCCTCCGAACCCGCCTACAAGAAAGCCCTCGCCGGGCTTTAGCCAGGCGAGGGCTTCCTCGTCAAAAGCGAGGCCGATCGTTTCGATGGAGTCCCGTGTGGTCCTCCAGAGCATCCCGCCCCCTCGGCGGTATTCCCTAGGTTCTCTCGCGAGTCGACCTTTCGAATCGTTCGGCCAGGGCCGGTAGGTCTCCGCTCTCTTCGGGGCGGCTCGAGGTTTTGATTCTCGAGTGCGACCTTATCGGCACTCTCAGTGTAGCCCCGCCCCCGGCGGGCGTCCAGTCAAATGCTTTTCAAATCCCGCCGGGGGCGCGTCACATCCCCGCTATTTCGCCGGCGCCTCGACGGCCGCGGGCACGGCGCACTTCGACGCGCCGCACTTGCCGGCCAGGTAGCCGCCCGTCGCTCCGATCGCCAGCAGCGCGAACGCCGCGAGCGCCTTTCCGCCGCAGCACTTCGACTTGTCGCAGCACGCCTTCCCGTCCTGACCGTCCTTCTTCTCATCGTTCATGTTCATTCTCCTTTTGAATAGTTCGACTTTCGAAATGTTTACGGCAAAAAAAAGTCAGGCGGCCGCCTTCTCCCGCTTGATGCGCTCGGATATCTTGCCGAACAACGAGACCAAGGCGTCCTGCTCGTCGGCGTTGAGCCCCTTGAGCATGCCCCGGGCGAACTCGACGGGGCCCTCCATCGCCTCCTCGTTGAGCTCCCGGCCCTGCTCGGTGAGCTCGACCTGCACGACGCGCCGGTCCTCGCTCGAGCGGTCGCGCTTGACGAGCTTCTTGCTGACGAGACGGTCTATCAAGCCTGTCGCCGAACTGAGGGAAAGGCAGATCATGTCGGCCAGGCCGCTCATCGGGCAGCACTCCTGGCGGCCCACCGCGCGCAGGACGCGGACCTCCTGCCAGGTGAGCTTCTCGCGCACCGCCGTGTTCTTCTTGTCGGCGTTCTCCGCCTCCTCCATCACGATCTGGAGGTGGTCGGTGAGCCGGCGCGCGCGGTCTTCGAGGTTCATGGTTCGGTTTTCGAATGCTTCGACTTTCGAAGTATATCAAGCCCGCCCGCGCCTGTCAAGGCCGTAGGTCTTTTGCGGCGCGTCCGAAGGTCGAAGGCCCCACGCGGCGGCGAGCGGCTTCGCGGTACACTGAGGGCATGGAACACTGGGCTTACCTCACGTTCGCGTTCTCGCTGGGCACGTTCGCGTTCGCGTTCTACCTGATGAAGGGCGCGGGCCCTTCCCGCCCGTCCTGGTAGGCGGCGGGATTTCTTGCGGCGCGATTTGATAGTATCTCCACCTCGGCGGGGTAGCTCAGTGGTAGAGCACCGGTCTGAAAAACCGGGTGTCGACAGTTCGATCCTGTCCCCCGCCACCATTTTTTGAAGCGCGCGCTACCTCTCGCCGTCGTCGCGGTCCTCGCGTCCTGGGCGCTCGCCCAGACCGCGGCCGCTCCCGTCGTGAAGACGGCCTCCTCCATCGACTGGAAGGCCTCGGGAAGCCTCCCGCCCGGCGCCGAGTACCATCTGGTCTACGAGGACCCCAAGACGCACGCGGTGCAGACGCTCGTGCGCTTCCCCAAGGGCTACGGGCTCCCGGCCCACTCCCACACCGCCGACGAGACCATCCTCGTGATGAAGGGCAAGCTCGTCCTCGACCTCGCGGGGAAGAAGGAGACCCTCACCGCCGGCGCCTACGCGGCGATCCCCGGCGGGACGGTGTTCTCCCTCGAGGCCGCCGGCTTCGGCGGCGCGGTCTTCCTCGCCGCCTTCAACGGCCCCTTCGACATGAAGGCCGCCCCCGCCTCCCCGAACTAGAGCCGGAAGGGGATCGCCTTCGGCAGGACCTCGAACACGACGGGAGAGCTCCCGTCCGCGTCCCCGTCGATGTTGAGCGGCAGCGGCGCGTCGGAATGGACCTCGACGCGGCGCGCGCGCCGCAGGACCACGCCGGGGCGGCCCGCGTGCGTCCCCGAGTAGGCCCGCGGCAGGAGCGACATCAGCTCCGGACGCGTCATGTCGCCGATGGTGAGCAGGTCGAGCAGGCCGTCCTCGGCGTCGGCCTGAGGGGCGAGCTTCATCCCCCCGCCGAAGGTGCTCGTGTTCGCGACCGCGGCCAGGTGATAGCTCGCCGCCGGCTCCGCGACGCCGTCGACGGTCAGGCGCATGCGCCGGGCCTTCGCGGTCATCACGGACAGGACTCCCTCGACGAGATAGGTCAAGGTGCCGCCGAGGAACTTCCCGCGCGCGGCCACGGACAGCGCCACGTCGCCGGGCAGGCCGAGCGCGGCGACGTTCAGGAAGTGCCGGGAGCGCGGCGCCCCGTCCGCCGCGCGGAAGGTCGCGCGCCCCGCGTCGAGCCGCCGGCGCTTGCCCTCGGCGATGAACTTCGCCCACGCCTCCGGCTCGCGCGGCACGCCCATGTGGCTGGCGAAGTCGCAGCCCGACCCGGCGGGGAAGGTCGCGAGCACCGTCTCATGACGCACCTGCGCGGGCACCGAAAGGAACCCGTCGACGACCTCGCCGACCGTCCCGTCGCCGCCCACCGCGACGATCAGCTCCACCCCGTCCGCCGTCGCCTGCCGCGCCAGCTCGCGCCCGTGCCCCGGCTTCTCCGTGCGCGCCAGCTCCAGGCCGGGGAATATCCCTTTCGCGAGCTCGCGGGCCTTGTCCCAGCGCCCCCCCGCCCGCCCCTGCCCCGCCGCCGGATTGACGATGAACAAAGTCCTCATATTGGTGTCAGGCATTCCACTTTTTTCACTTTCGCGATCGAGCTTCCGCGTCAAAGTGAAAAAAGTGGAATGCCTGACACCATCGTATAAAAGAACCGCCCCGACCGGGAGGGGTGCCGGTCGGGGCGGGACGGTACGAACGGATCTTAGCGGGCCAGCTTGCCGGCGTCGATCATGCCGGCGCCCTGCATCTCGACGGTCATGCCTTCGGTCGGGAGCGGGGTGGCCGCCTTCTTGAGCTGGGCGAACACGCCGTCCGGGCCGTTGAGGCCGACGTAGCCCTGGGAGACGGCGAGCGCCGCGAGGCCGGCCACGTGAGGGGCCGCCATCGAGGTGCCGGAGTAGGAGGCGAAGCCGCCGCCCATCTTGGCGGAGAGGACGTCCACGCCGGGGGCGATGAAGTCGACCTCGGGCCCGCGGCTGGAGAAGCCCGCGAGCTTGTCGGCGGAGTCGGACGCGGCCACCGCGATGGTGTCCTCGTAGGCGCCGGGGAAGCCGACCGAGCCGCCGGAGTTGCCGGCCGCCGCCACGACGACGACGCCGGAGCCGCGGGCGAAGCGCACGGCGCGCTTCATGGCCTCGGAATCGACCGGCGCGCCGAGGGACATGTTGGCGACGTCCATCTTGTTCTTCGCGGCCCAGACGATGCCGTCGATGACGTCGGACAGGTTGCCCGAGCCGTCGGCGTCGAGGACCTTCACGGCGTACAGGCGGGCCTTCGGCGCCACGCCGACGACGCCCTTGCCGTCCTTCTTCGCGGCGATCGTGCCGGCGACGTGGGAGCCGTGGCCGTTGTCGTCCTGGTAGTCGGCCGGGTTCTCGGTCTTGGTGATCGCCGAGTAGCCGCCGTCCACGCTGCCGGAGAGCTCCGGGTGGCCGGTGTCGATGCCCGTGTCGATGACGGCGACCTTCACGCCCTTGCCCTCGGTCAGCGGCCAGGCGGCGGGAGCGTGGACGCGGTTGATGCCCCACGTCTCTTCCTTGCGCTGCGCGGCGATGGCCGAGGCCATCGGGTTCTGGACGATGCCCTTGGCGGCGCCGAAGTTCAGGCCGGCCATCGCCCCATTAAAGGAAGGCAGCGGGGCGGCCTGGAAGGACACCTGCGCGGACTCGATCCACTTCACGCGGCGGTCGGCCTCGATGGAGACGATGCGGCTCGACAGCGCCTTGGCCGCCTTGGTCGTGAGCGTCTGGCCGGCGGGGACGTCCACGAGGGAGACCGAGACTTCCTTGTCGGTGTCGCCGTTCGTGGCGATGTCCTTCGAGGCCTTCAGGCTCATCTTGCCGAGCGCGGCGTCGCGGTCGGCCTTCTTGGCCTTCGCGTCGAAGGTCACGATGTAGCGCTTGGTGCCCTTGGGCGCGGGCGTCGCCGAGGCGGTGGCGGCCGTGAGCGCCGCGATCATCAGTCCGGTCATCAGTTTCTTCACTTTATTCTCCCCTTAGCTCCGTTGAGGGGACCCGGAGCGGGTCTTTCGTCTGCGCCTATTATGGTCGGAAGGCCCACTTCCGCCCTGAGGCATAAGGCCTAGTATCGTCTGGGCCCAAAGGCCTATGCCCTAGGTCCTACGCCTCGAACGCGTAGGCCCTCTTCCTGGGTCCTAACGAACGAGCTTGGCCGCGTCCACGACGCCGGCGCCCTGCTCGGATGCGGAAAGTCCGGGGACCTTGACCGCCGCGCGGCGCAGCGCCGCGCGGACGGCCGCCTCGCCGTGCGCGCCGCGGGCGACCGCGAGAGCGCCCAGGCCCGCCATGTGCGGCGTCGCCATCGAGGTGCCCGCGAAGCTGTCGTAGCCGCCGCCCGGGATCGAGGACTTCACCGCCACGCCGGGCGCGATGAAGGCGACCTGGTTGCCGCGGCTGGAGAACTTGGCGATGGTCTCGTCCTGCGCGAGCGCGGAGACCGTGATCGCCTCGGGATAGGCGCCCGGGTAGTTGACCGAGCCGCCGTCGTTGCCCGCGGCCGCGAACACCGCCACGCCGCGCACCTGCGCGTACTTGAGGGCGGCGCGCATGAAGATGGTGCCCATCGGGGCGCCGAGGCTCATGTTGGCGACGTCCATCTTGTTGTTGCCGGCCCAGATCAGGCCCTTGCAGATCGAGGAGAGGCCGCCCGCGCCGTCCTTGTCGAGGACCTTGACCGCGTACAGCCGCGCCTTCGGGGCCACGCCGACCACGCCCTTGCCGTCCAGGACGCCGGCGATGGTGCCGGCGACGTGGGTGCCGTGCTCGTTGTCGTCCATGTAGGGCTTCTTGGGGTCGAGCGCGTTGTAGCCGCCGGCGCAGTTGGCCTTCAGGTCGGGGTGGTTGCAGTCGATGCCGGTGTCGATGACGGCGACCTTCACGCCCTCGCCCTTGGTGACGGCCCAGGCGGCGGGAGCGTCGACGCGGGCGATGCCCCACGGCACCTCGGCGGCGTCCACGCCGG
>Ga0255338_1005546_pt1 | contig 11521 bp, 14 predicted proteins | sample MeOH1_35cm_T4_19_FD_203715 | JGI IMG/M metagenome (GOLD analysis project Ga0255338, IMG submission 203715) | Sandy soil microbial communities from University of British Columbia, Vancouver, Canada - MeOH1_35cm_T4_195 | ecosystem: Engineered > Artificial ecosystem > Sand microcosm > Unclassified ... | reverse complement strand
CGATGATTGCGGTCCTCAACGCCCGCACCTGTGCCGTCATCGCCTCCGGAGACCTGCCGACGAGCTCGACGATCGTCACCTTCGGGGACCCGTACGACCATTCGGCGTTCGGCGACCTCGGCATCGGGCCGTGGACAGATCCTGCCCCGGGCGACCCTTCCCCCGTCGACGACCGCTGCCGCGACGCGTAGCACCGACCGCGAACACCCGGCCATTGTTCGGGACTCGATCGGTGGAGTTCAGTAATTAGGTGAATGTTATTGCCGTCCGGGCAACATGCCCGTCGATGATTAGGTTGCACGATGCGGGTCAAACGGTGACCCTAGGCCGCTCGGATCAGCCGGGACGACCTAGGATTGGCTCAACGCCAACGCGGTCGGCAATCCAAGGCGATCCCTGATGGACCGGCCGCCCAAACAACCCAACCCGCGTCGGCGGGCACCTAAGAGGGGAAACCTCCTTGGACGACACTCCGCTTCTGCTGCGCGTCGAGGCCGCTGCTCACCTTCTGGGAATTTCTAGGTCCGCGGCATATGCCGCTGTCAGCCGTGGAGAAATTCCGTCGTGCCGGGTCGGGATCGGCTCCATTCGCGTTCCTCGCGAGGCGCTCTTGCGGATGATCGACGAGCGGACCCGCCAGGCGGACGCCCAGCTGGTTCGCCGGTAGCTTCCGGCCGCCCGCCTACCTAGGGCCACCGGGCGACGAACGCGCCCAACACGGGAACGACGGCCCGCCTCGGTGGCGGCGGCTGTCGCGCTGCTACGAGGGCAGGCCCGACTCGGCTCGAGCCTGGCTCGAAGTCGCCGCGTTCGGCTACCTGCTTGGGAGGCTATGAGCAGGCTGCTCCGGGCAGTCGGTTGGCGCGGGATCGTCCGCGCATACGGTCCAGACAACGTCAATGCCCTCGCCGACCCGTTCGCTGCCCCCGTTCAGGCGGTAGCGCAACCGGACGTTGGTGATCTCGAACCGACCTGGTCGCTGGGCCGTGAGTGCCGCGGCGATGCCGACGGTGTTGTCTGGTCCGGGCGAGGCCGTCACGGCGGTGATCATCGCCCCCGGGAGGTCCTCGAAGTCCTTGCCGATGACATGGTCGCCATTGGCCTCGATGACCGGGCGCGAGAGTAGGAACTGGACCGTGGTCCCGTCGAGCGTCCCTACCGCGTCCGCGCTGACCAGCTCGATGCGGTCTCCTGGGCGCACGTTCAGGTAGATCAGCACGGCGTGGATCTTCTGCCCGACTGATGCTGGGTTGCGCTGACCCGCGTGCGGGGGACCGGACGGCAGAGGGTATGGGTCGGCGGAGCAGGCCATGACGGTGAGCGCCACCGCCATCGTCACAAGTCCTCGACGCATCAGGTCCCCCTCACAGTCGCGGCTCGACGTGCCGCCTCACCACATTCAGCTCCGATGCGCCGTGCGCAAGGTCCGTCGGTTTCGTTCACAGGGCCTTAATCGCAGGCCTCAACTCGTCGCTGATCCTGCCGCTTGGTCGGTCCTCGGCACGGCGAGCTAGATCGACGTTGGCACCCGACGCGGTGTCGCGCCGGGTGCCAGCGCAAGTGCCGCAAGAGCCACGAGTGCAAGTAGGACGATAGAGAGAGGCAATCCGTCGGCCGCCTCGGCCTGGATGGAGCGACCTCCGGCCGGTGGGGAGCGCCGTTCGGTTGCCTACGTGCGTCGGCGGCTTCGAGAAGCAAACGGCGGCACCATCTTGTGCGCCGCCGTTTGCCTTTCCCTGACTCGACCGCGTTCGCCGGGGCTTGGGAACTCCCTGATCGAACGTCAGCAGGGCGTTATCCAGTTCGTTTCCCACCACGCGATCTTGCCGCCGGGCGTTCGAGCCGAGCGAAGCTGGACAGCCTCCGGCTTGTCCGGCCCGCGGACGATCCACACGGCGGTGTCGTCGCCGAACGCCTCGACGGCCCGGAACGCCTTAGCCGCGTCCAATGCGTCGCCGCTAAAGACTCGGTCCGGATCGATCCAACCGCTCGCGACACCTCGCGCCGCTGCCTTGGCGTCGAGCGCCGCGAGGGCCTTCGGGTTCTCCTGCACCAGCACCTCCGACGCGTTCGCGCAAGTGAGGTGGTATGTCCGGATTAGAGCGTCCGAAGCCGCGACCTCCGGGTCGGTGACGGCGACGATCTGCAGTGCCCCTGCAGCCGCAGCAGGAGCGTTGGTTGCGGGAATTCCAACCGCCGGCCGAGCAGGTCCGACGTTGTCAGTCCGCGCTCCCGTCTCGCCGGGCGTGCCGGCCGCACCCGCGCGGACTAGTGTCGCGACGACTGCGACGATCACGAGAATTGCGAGACCGCCAGCAAGAACACGCAGCCCCGAGCGGCTCTGCGAGGTCGAGGTGATCATCGTTCTCCCCTCAGTAGACGTCATTTGCGGACGCGATGTCGTCAGCATGGAGACTTCGGTATCGCCACGTGTCCAACCGGCCATCCGCTCGCACTTCGCCGCACATCGTCATCTGATCCAGGGACGTCCGCGTGCATGAGGCGGAGTCATATAGGTCGATGAGACGGATCCAGTGCCCCAGTTCGTGCGTCATAACGCCTTGGAAGTCGAGCCTGCCTGCGTCGCTCGTCAGCGTCGACCCGATCCACCAGTTGGGCGAGTCAGCATTCTCCATGTTGAAGTAGACGTCGAGATCCGTGATGCGGTACCGGATGATGTCGTCACGGAAGTAGACGGGGGCGTACGACCGACACACCTGCGCAAGGATCGTCCCGCCGGGCTGGTTGAAGCTCCCGCCCGGTGTACACGGCCCGACGCGTCCGTCACGTAGGCGTTCTGGACACCGCCTGTCGTGCTCGTCGGGTCGAACGTCGTGTCGTTCCGCCATTCGGCCAATGCGCCGTCGAGGCGGGCTAGCCGTAGCGACTCCCAGAAGCCGCCCGCAGGAGTCACGTGCGGTTCCGGACCGGGTACTCCGTCGTTGTTCGGATCCCAGAACCACTTCAAGTTCGTCCACATGTCCAAGCCGCCCGTCGAGGCCACTTAAACGATCGGGCCGTAGTCCGAAATCGCAGTCACGGTCTCGACGGTGATGCCGGCCGTGTAGCCGACGTTTCCGGTTACGTTGAACATCGCCTCAGCGATCAGGCGGTAGAGGAAGCTGCCTCCGGCCGAGAGAGCCCACTCGTTCTCGCCCTTCCACCTGACGGTCTTGGTGCCCGAGACGTACGCCGTCCGGTAATTGACGAACCACTCGTTCTCCTCGTTCCCACCCCCGAGGCAGGGTCCCTTGTCGACGCCGGTGGACGGGATCCGGTGAAACGGGTGATAGACCCAGTCCCACCAGATCTCGGGGCACTGCGACACCCATTGGACCTCGATCCAGCAGTCGGTCACACCGCCTGCAGCGTAATGGGGCAGGTAGTCGATGTTGAGCGCGGCCGGCCGTCGGTAGAGACGTACCTCGAACTGAGGGTCAGGGTTCCTCACGATGATGGCGGCCAGGCAGCGAACAGCCAGACCAGCCCGCGGTGGTTGATCAGCCGTTCGACCGATGCACCACCGGTGATGCCTGCCCTCGACACGGCGACCTCGTCCCGGCCGGGACGTTGCCCTCCAGCGCCGAGAGCTCGGGTTACCCTCGAACGGGTGGATGAAGTCCGCCGCAACGCCATGGAGGACGCCCGTCGGAGGTTCCTCCGTGGCGAGCGACCGCTCTTCCACGCGACGTGGAACCCGCTCGCCGACGTCGGGGTCGAGTTATACGAGGTCCGGATCCGGGAGCTGCCGGGCCTGTCAATGTTCGTGAACCGCCGGAGCGACGTTCCGTCGGCCGCGCGGAGGCTGATCGCGCCCGACCTGCGGATCCCCGCGGACGCCTTCGATGTGGTTGTCGAGGATCGCTGACGCTCGCCCGTCTCCGCGAAGACCGCCGCCGCCTCTACCCCCAGGACAGACGGCGGCGGCGGTTCGCGCGTGGGTGATCGGCAGCACGCCTGTCGCTGGCCGATCAATCGGATCGTGACGCAGGGTTACTGCGGCGGCGACAAGGCCGATGCGCCAGCCGTTGCACGGCCGTCTCAGCACGCGGGGAGGTTCGTCGCCGGCTGCTGACGGATCCCCGTCAACACCGAGAAACCCCCGTCGACCATGGATGTGATGCCCCTGCAACACCACCGCTCGTATCGTGTCGCCACGATGGAACACGACCTCGCCGAGCTGATCGACTCGATCAAGCGCGCTGACGCACGCCGGCGCTCTCTACCGCCAGACTCCCCGGAGGCGCTGGAGGCGGTCAGGGAGCTCGAGCGTTTGTCCAGGCAAGTGTGGGAGCAGGCTCGGGTCCTCGGCGGACAGGACGCCACGTCAGCACGAGACGACGCTTCCTAGGCCGACGGGACCGACAGGCCGGGCGCTGCGTCTCGGCGCGGTCAGCCGACCGGCGACGGAAGGCTGAGCGGCGACGCGATCCGAAGCCGTCCGGCCTGGGACGGTGTCGCGTCCGGATCGGTCAGCTCGACCGCCGCGACCGAGTCGGTGTTGACGACGACCGATCGGGCGTGCTCGCTCAGGAACCGAAGCGTGCCCTCGTGCTGAAGGGACTCGCCGATCGCCACGGCGACGAGCTGGAGCTTCGCATCGCGGTCGTTCAGGTCCTCCTGGGTCGGCCGCGCCTCGAGGATGCCCGGCACGACGTCGGGGAGCGCGAGGACGTCGCGAATGAGCTTCTCGACCTCGGACGTCTCGAGCTCGGCGCCCACGACCTCGCCGGACGTCAGATGGAACTCCGCGTGGAACATCGGCATCACCCCGGGCGGCCATCGCCGCAGTCCTGGACGGATTGTCGACGCGCCGGCGCCGTTCAGCCCGCGGCGCGGCTGCTTGGGCTTGCACGTTCGTCGCAGGGAGCGTGACGCCTCGGTCGGAGAGACCTCCGGTTCGAAACGATGATGCAACGGCCGCCGGGTGCGCTGAAGCGCGGCGAGGTCTTCCGCCGGGCGTTGACCGTTTGCTACTGTCTGCGCCGCGATCTTCCCGTCACGGGGTCGACACACGCCGGTTCTTTGAGTGGGAGGAACCTCCGTGCGAACACTCGTTACCGAGATTCTCGAGGCATGGCGTCGCGCTGAACGACTTGGCTCAGAGCTGACGCCCGGCACACCCGAACACGATGCAGCGACGCTCGCGGTCGAGCGATTGCGCAACCTCTACCAGGACATGACCCGGGCGCTGCCGGAGCTCACGCCGGCCGAGGCCGAGGCGCAGCTCCGCGAGCTCCGGCTCGAGGAGGCCTAGGCCCGGCAACCCGTCTCCCCTCTGCTCACGGCGTCGACGGCCCCCGGACGATCGTCCCGGGGCCCCGAGCGAACGGCTCATGGTTACCGCGGATGGTCCGGCGCATCGTGGCGAGGTCGCTCACGGGGGTGGCGCTGGAGACTGACCCTGATCACGAATCGTCCGCGCCTTCCTCCTCCGATCTCGGCGGCATTCGCCACGGAGCGTGCTGCCCACGGCGCCATGGAGCTCGTCGCGTCGACGCTCGGGTACCCAATCCGGGGCCACGTCCGTGAGGTTCCCGACGCCTGGGGCGAGCCCGGCCTGTACGTCCTCACGCTTCATGTCCCGCCCGCCGACGGGCCGCGCGCCCAACAGGTGCTCGGCCTTCTGCGGGGTGTCGTACTCCCGTCCGACGATGACAGGGGCACGGGCCGGTCGACCGCCGGACCGGCCCAGCAGCAGTCGGCCTAGGCCCACTGCCCGCGCAGGAGCGGCTCGACCGGGTGGAGGTCGCGTTCGAGGCCGAGGTCCGCGAAGATCTCGGCCGTCGCCTCCGTCTCCCGCTCCGTGTCCAGTCGCAGTCCCAGCTCGGCACCGACGTCGGGGCTGGCGCCGATGAGCACAAGCTCGGCGCCCTCGTAATCGAGGAACGCGGGCGGATCGAGCGGGATGAACCGACGTCCGCGGAACCGCGCGCGTAGCTCGTCGGGATAACCCGCCCGACGGCGCGGGTCGAGGCCGAGCCCCGGCGGCGCCGGTGAATCGGGATTCCGGACGCTGACGACGTAGCTCCCCTGCGGCCCGACGTTCAGGGCGCGCTGGACCTCACCGGGCTCGTCCGGCATCTCGAGCTGGTAAGCGAGATGCGTGTGGTCCTCGTGACGGACGATTGCGCCGACACCCTCTCCGGCCGGACGCGCGGCCGGCACGGTCCGTTCGCCACGGGTCTTCGTCACGTACCGCTCGGGGTCGAGCTCGTCCTCGACGGCCTCGGGCCGATCCCCGACCCGCTCGACGAACGCCCAGGACCGGCGGTCCCCGTCCCGTGTCGTCGCCGGCAGCCGTTTCTCCCCGACGATCAACAGCCGATAGCGCGGGTCCGGTCGAGCGCGGAGCGCGAGGTACAGCCGCGCGACGTCGTCGAGGCCGCGTGGCACCGCGACGTCGATGCGCGGCCGGTAAAAGAAGAACACGTCCTCGGGCTCGAGGACCTCGACGCGGACGACGGGCGCGCCCTTCGCGCTCACGGACTAGACATCGACCGGGGCGAACGGATGCCCCGGGCCGAGCGCGACCCGTCGCGCGTGACCGAGCGGCGTGACCGCACGGGTCTCGTCGAACCAGGTGTACTCGTCGAACTGGAGGGGCAGGATCGCCTGGAAGTAGTGACTCAGCAGCTCGGCCTCGGGGCGGTAGATCACCCCGATCGCCCGTTCGAGGCGCGGGTCGAGCAGCTCGTCCCGAACGCCCTCGACCCGAGGCTCACGCAGGCTGCCGAAGCCGGCCGGCACACCCGATTGGTGATACACGCGCTCGTAGGTGTCCGGCCGCGACGGCCGAACCTGCATGACCGTCACCTCGCCGTCCCAGTCGTGGGCGGCGGCGACGGTGCCGGTATGCGTCCCGAACCCGATGCGATACGCGTTGTCCCCGAACCGCTCCTGCGCGAGCTGCCCGATGTTCAGCTCGCCGCGCGCCGCCATCTCGGTCGCCGATGCGTCGCCGACGTGCGAGTTGTGGGCCCAGATCGCGCCAGCAGCGCCCCTCCCGTGTGCCTCGAGCACGGCGCCAACCGTGTCGAACATGTGGCGGTCGCGGAGATTCCACGACTCGGCCGAGCCCCGGTACATCGCCCGGTAGTAGCCCTCGGCGTCGACGACGACGCGAGCGTTCTGGACGGCGTCGAAGTAGCGGTCGCCCTCGCGAGCCTCGAGCTCGAGCCGCCGGTCGAGCAGCTCGCGCAGCATGGCCACGACCTCGTCCTCGCACTTCCGGTACGCCTCCGTCGCGGCCGCGTAGCCGTACATCGCTGGATCCGCCTCGAACGGCGTGAAGCATGCGTACCGGCGACGCGCGAGCGCGGCGAGGTCGGGATCGATCCGCTCGAGGTACTCGATCACCTGAGCAGCCGATTCGTCGAGGCTGTAGAGGTCCATCCCGTGGATCGCGACCCGATCCGCGGGATCTCGGGGATGGTTCCACGCGCGCAGCCAGTCGACGAACTCGAGGACCTCCTCGTTCTGCCACATCCACGTCGGGAACCGCGCGAAGGCGTCGCTCGTCGGCTTCCCGCGCGGATCCTCGTAGCGCACGTAGCGGTCAAGGCGCGCGGCCGCCGGCCAGTCGGCCTCGAGCGCGACGAACCGGATTCGTCCACGCCGGATGAGCTCCCGGGTGATCCGCGCCCGCATCCGGTAGAACTCCGAGGTGCCGTGGGACGCCTCCCCGATGAGCACCAGCGTCGCGTCCCCGATCCGCTCGACGACCGGGCCGAGGTCGGCATCCTCGATCGACGGGAAGGGCTCGAGAGCGCGGGCGACGAGCTGCGCGAGCGCGACCGGGGCCGCCACGGCGGTCGCGCCAGCCCCAGGCTGGCGATCAGCAGGGCTCCGCTCGCGCCGCGGGCCGCCATCGGTCCGCCCCTCCCCCTCGGCGCCCCCGACGAGCGGCACGAACCGGACCGGCCCGAGGTCCTCCACCTCGTACCGCCCGTCCGGCCGTTTCGTCACCTTCAGCAGGTTCTGCTCGCGGGCATTGCCGACCGGCATGACGAGCCGCCCGCCGGGCGCAAGCTGCTCGAGCAGCGGAAGCGGCAGGACCTCGCCGCCCGCCGAGACGAGGATCGCGTCGAACGGTGCCGCCTCGGGCCAGCCCTTCCGGCCGTCGCCCGTCCGGACCTCGACGTTGTCGTAGCCGAGCCGGCGCAGCCGCTCCTCCGCCTGCCTCGCGAGCGACGCGTGACGTTCGATGGCGTAGACGCGGGCTGCGAGTCGCGACAGGATCGCCGCGGCGTAGCCCGATCCGGCGCCGACCTCGAGGACCCGGTCGGTCGGCTTCACGTCGAGCGCCTCCACGGCGAGGGCGACGATGTACGGCTGGGAGATCGTCTGTCCCTCGCCGATCGGGAGCGCCCCGTCGAGATAGGCGAACTCCTCGAGCCCGGGCTCGACGAAGGCCTCGCGCGGGACGTCGCGGAAGGCGGCCAGGACGCGCGGGTTGCGGATGCCGCGCTGCTCCAGCTGCCGCTCGACCATCGCCTCGCGGTCGAGCCGGCGTTCGGTGACGACCATCGAACCGACCTCTGGCGTCCTTCCCGGGTCAGGCGAAGGGGCGCTGGCCCTCGTACGGCTCGCCGGCCACGGGACCGCCCGCCCATAGCTCCACGAGCTCGCGCGGCATGAGCGCCATGACGTCCTCCAGCTCGCCGTCGGTCACCCGCTCCTGGAGCACCTGGAACACCGCAACTGCCGCCTCCTCTGCGTCGATCGGCGGATCGCCCTCGAGCTCGCGGTCCATGCGCCCGAGGAAGTCCTCGAGGTGGCGGTCGCGGACCGGCTTGCCCGTCGGGTCCCACCCTTCGAAGTAGATCCCGCGCACGAGCATCGGAAGCTGCGCCGAGAGCTGGGCGGCCTCCTCGATGGTCAGCCGGTCGCGAAGGGCGTGGAGCGTCGCCCGGAGAGCTCGATACGCCTCCCGCCGCTCCGGCCAGCCCTCGAGCTCCATCAGCCGTTTGAGCCACGCGTTGGTCCGATGGACGGTCGTGTCGAAGACGTCGAGTCCGGTGACACTCATTCGTCTGGCCTCATTGCCCGGGGCGGGTTCCGGACGTGGATCCCTCGGCGCTGGTGTCGAAGGACCAACCCCAGCCCGGGTGCCCGATCCCGTGGTCCGGGCGTCACAGCCGATTCTTGGCCTCCGCCAATGTGCGCTTCCGGCATGACGGACCGGGGCGTTTCACGTCGGTTGCAGCCGCCGCGTCCCCGCGAGGCCGGGCGTCGGAGGCCGCACCGGCACGCGGCGCTAGTCTTGGCCGATGCCCACCCCGTCCCCGGCAAGGCTCCGCGGGTTCGTCCGGCGCCACACGCGGCTCACGCCGGTTCCCGGCCTGCCCGGCATCCGGGTTCACACAGCCGACGATGTGATGGCCCTCTGCCGGCTCGCCGGGCGCGAGCTCGGCCAGGCCGATCCGCCGCTGCCGTTCTGGGCGTTCCCGTGGGCCGGCGGACTGGCCGTCGCCCGCTACCTGGTCGACCATGCCGACGAGGTCACCGGCCGAGACGTCCTGGACGTGGCGGCGGGGTCGGGCCTGTGCGGGATCGTCGCGATGCGATCCGGCGCGAGGGCGGTGTCCGCCGTCGACATCGATCCGTTGGCCGAGGCGGCCGTGGCGCTCAACGCGCGGGCAAACGGCGTCCGAATCGACTTCGCGCGGCGCGACCTCCTCACCGACCCGCCGCCGGACTACGCGGTCATCCTCGCCGGCGACGTCTGCTACGAGGAGCGGATGGCGGCCCGGATGGTGGACTGGCTCCGCATCGCGGCGCGGCGCGGGGCGCGCGTCCTCCTCGGCGACCCCGGGCGGACGTATCTGCCGGCCGATCTCGTCTGTCTTGCGACGTACGTCGTCGAGACGACATGCGAGCTCGAGGACCGGGCGGTCAAGCCGTCGGCCGTCTACACGATCCGCGCCGAACCGTGACGCCCGGGGAATCGGTGACCCCCGCCTGATGGCGGGGGTCACCATGATTCGAACGATCGGCTTCGCGGCTCAGGTCCGATCCACCTGTCGTCCTCCATCCTGCGGCCCCGTCTCGTGGACCCCCTGGGGTCCGACCAGCGTCGGCCGCGGGTCGCGCCACGGCAATCACGATCATGTACAGTATTTGTTGGTACTCTCGTTCTACGAATACCGACAGGTCCCGGCGTACCGAGTCGCCGTCGACGCGATTAACCCCTGGCCCCGGTGTCGCTCCGCCCGCCCCTCACGGAGTCGCCGGGGCCTTCCGTGTCCCACTCGGTCATTGGGGTGGACGCATGCGGCCCGGGCCCCCGCCCGGGAATTCGAAGGAAGAGGTCGTGCGGAGGCCGCCGGCACACCGTGGGGGGAACGGGTGCCAGGGCGGACCTCCACGACGACGCCCGCCATCGTATCTGTCATGTCCAGACCCTTGCCGGACGGGGCCGTCGCCGTCGCGTGGTTCGGGACGCCGGGCGAGGCGGGCACGCGAGGGTCTACGGCGGGAGCCGATAGACTGCACGCATGGGGCTCTTTCGGCGCTTCGTCCGGCCTGATCTCGATCCCGCGCCATCGACCACGGCCGCATCCGCGGCCCAGCAGGACGCGGCCGCGGCCCAGCAGGACGCGGCCGCCGAGACCGCAACGGTCCGGCGGATCGTCGGGCGACTCGAGGCGCTTCCGCCCGACGTGGCGCGCTACCTCGCTGCCTTCGCCTACGTCATGAGCCGGGCAGCGAGTGCCGACCTCGACGTCAGCGCCGAAGAAACTTCCGCGATGGAGCGGCTCCTCATCGAGGTCGGCGGGCTCGACGAGCCACAGGCGGTCCTCGTGGTCGAGATGGCGAAGCTCCAGAGCCGTCTCCAGGGGGCGACCGAGGACTACCTCGTCACCCGCGAGTTCGGGCGGATCGCGACCGACGAACAGAAGCTGGCACTGCTGCGGTGCTGTTTCGCGGTGACGGCCGCCGACGACACGATCGACGCGGACGAGGCATCGGTCGTCAACCAGATCGCCCGAGAGCTCGACGTCTCACGCGAGGAGCTGAACGCCGTGCGCGCCGAGTTCAACGAGCAACTGTCCGCGATCCAGGCGCTCCGCCGGCTCAACCGCGGCGCGGGCCCGGAAGAGACGCCGGAGCGGTCGTAGCCGCCCTTCAGGCGTCCTGGCGATTCGCGCTCTCGAGCGTGAAGAAGTTGCTCTGACGGCCGTCGCTGAGCCGCTCCTGGAAGACGAAGACGAGGTTCCTCTCGTCGAACACCTCGAACCACTCGTCCCACGAGATGGGCTCGAGACCTTCGGTCGGCTCACCAAAGTCGAACCGCAGCACGCGCGGCTTTCCGTCAGGCCCGCGGGTTGCCGCCGCCGGCCGCGCGTTCCGCGCCTCGGCCCACCGGCGGATCACATCGTGGTTGCGGGTGGCGAGCGTTTCGCCCGGCGCCTCCGGGCGCTCGTCCGGCGAGTCGATCCATCGCGCTCGCTCGAGCGACGCCGACCACTCGCCGCCACCGAGAACCTCCGCGGCCGTGCGGCCACCGCTCTTGCTC
>Ga0255338_1005545_pt1 | contig 11522 bp, 11 predicted proteins | sample MeOH1_35cm_T4_19_FD_203715 | JGI IMG/M metagenome (GOLD analysis project Ga0255338, IMG submission 203715) | Sandy soil microbial communities from University of British Columbia, Vancouver, Canada - MeOH1_35cm_T4_195 | ecosystem: Engineered > Artificial ecosystem > Sand microcosm > Unclassified ... | reverse complement strand
GCTGATGGGCCGCGTGATGAAGACCGATGGGTCGCCCGCGCGAGACGAGCAGCGCCCGTCTCACGATTTCCTCCATGATGCTCGCGATCAGGCCCCGGGAAAGAAAAAAGAAAGCGGCCGGCTTCGCTTCGAGGCCGGCCGCCTCACACCATCCCCGCCGGGCGGCGGGCTGTTGTTGCCGCTACTCTAGATCGCCTCCGCCGGCTCGGCCGTGGCCTCGTCCCGCTTTTTGCGTACGGTCGGCAGGATCATGACCGTGAGCAGGATCGCCGTGGCGGCGAGGAACGTCGCGCTGATCGGGCGCGTGAAAAATACCGTCGGGTCGCCGCGCGAGATGAGCAGCGCACGCCTCAGATTCTCCTCCATGAGCGGGCCCAGCACGAAGGCGAGAATAAGCGGCGCCGGCTGACAATCCAGCTTCATGAAGACATAACCGAGCAGCCCGAACAGCGTCGTCATGTAAATGTCGAGATGCGAGTTGTTGACGCTGTAAACCCCGATCGCCATGAACATGATGATGGCCGGGAACAGGAGGCGATACGGTATGCTGAGAAGCTTCACCCAGACACCGACGAGCGGCAGGTTGAGGATCACGAGCATTGCATTGCCTATCCACATGCTCGCGATCAGTCCCCAGAAAAGGTCCGGCCGTTGCGTCATCACCTGCGGACCCGGCGCAATCCCTTGTATGGTGAGCGCACCCAGCAGCAGCGCCATCGTTGCCCCGTGCGGTATGCCGAGCGTGAGCGTGGTGATGAACGCGCACTGGACCGCCGCATTGTTGGCCGATTCGGGCGCCGCTACGCCCTCGATGGCGCCCTTGCCGAAACGGGACGGGTCCTTGGCGAGCTTCTTCTCCACGGCATACGACGAAAACGCGCTGATCGTAGGGCCGCCTCCGGGCAGCGTGCCGAAGAAAGCGCCGATCGCCGTGCCGCGCAGGATGGCCGGGAACGACGCCTTGAGATCCAGCCATGTCGGCATGAGGTTGGTGATCTTCTTCTTGAGTACGTCGCGTGTCGTCGTGTCCGCCTTGTCCTGCAGGTTCATCAGGATCTCCGAGAAACCGAAGAGTCCCATGGCCACCATCGCGAAGCTCAACCCGTCCGTGAGACCTGACACGCCGAATGCAAAGCGCGACATGCCCGAATTCACGTCCGTGCCTACGACGCCGAACAGCAGGCCCAGCAGGATCATGCCTATGGTCTTGACGAGCGAGCCGTGCGTCATCACCGCCGCTGCAAGCAGCGCCGTGACCATCAGCGAAAAGTACTCGGGCGCGCCGAACTTCAACGCGAACTCGGCGAGCGGCGGACCCAGCAGTGCCACGAGCACCGTGCCCACTGTGCCGGCAAAGAACGAGCCGATGGCCGCAATCGCCAGCGCGGGGCCCGCCCTGCCCTGTCGCGCCATCTGGTAGCCGTCCATCGTCGTCACTACGGATGCCGATTCGCCGGGCAGGTTGATCAGCACCGCTGTAGTCGAACCGCCGTATTGCGTGCCGTAATAAATCCCGGCGAGCATGATGATCGCGCCGACGGGGTTGAGGCTGAATGTCAGCGGCAGCAGCATGGCGACGGCGGCTACCGAACCGATGCCGGGCAGCACGCCGACCAGCGTGCCGACGAGCACGCCGATGAAGCAGTACAGCAGATTCATCGGCGAGACGGCAGTGCTGAAGCCGAGCGCCAGGTTGGGGAAGATGTTTGCGAGTTCGCCCATGTCAGCTCCACCAGAAGAGTTGGAACGGCAGCTCTATGCCGTAGATGAAGATCACTACGGCAATGGCGATCAGCACGACGGTGAGCGGAATGGCTTCCCGTATTCGGAAGGCATTTCCGGCAAGCGCGCTCATGACGATCACGCAGACGAGTGCCGGTATGAACCCGACGTGATCGATGCCCCAGCCGAAGGTACAGAATGCAAGCGTGAGCAGTATCATGGGCTTCCACGCAAAGGGTGTGACGCGCTCTCCGGCGGTTCTCAACGCTTGCAGGGAAACGACGCTGCCCACGATTATGAGCAAGGCCCCGAGGTAGGTCGGGAAATACCCGGGTCCCATCCGCATGGCCGACCCCATGGGATAGTCGCGGGCGACAATGATGGCGAGCAATCCGAAGGCGATGAACATCAGCCCCGAATAAAAGTTCTGCTGATTCGTTATTTTGAGTCGCACAATATTTCTCCTCGTAGTGGACCGCAGCTCATGACCGCGGTCTCTGCTTCGCTCTCGTGGCAACCGAACGGTGCGCAGCGGAACGAAGCTGGTCTTACGTCATACGTGCGCAATTCGAAGGCGTAAGCCTTCAGGACATGTCGACGGGTTATGTCTGTGTCTGGTGTATGCTTTCCTCCTGCCCGGAATCCGCCTTGTTACTAAGGACTGTCCCGAGTGTCATTGGTTCACGGCTTCTTTGCCTATTGCGACGCAGCACTGTTGCGACACGCCCACACGCATCGCTCGTTACTCCGCGCGCAGCAGACCCGCCTTCATGAGCTTCGACACCTTCGCTGCCTCGCCTTTGACGAAGCCGGCGAATTCCTGCGGCGTGCCTCCCCCGACCTCGAGGCCGAGCTGATCGAGCCGCTGCTTGACGTCCGCGAGGGTCAACGCCTTGTTCACTTCGCGGTTCAACTTGTCGACGATCGCGCGCGGCAATCCCGGCGGACCCGACATGCCGAACCACACGATCGCTTCCGCATCCTTGACGCCGGATTCCGCGAGCGTGGGCACATCGGGCAACAATGACACGCGCTTGGCGCTAGCGACGCCGATCACTCTCACCCGACCGGCCTTGATCTGGGAGTCCGCGCTCACCGTGGTCGTGTGCATCGCCTGAATCTGACCGCCGACGAGATCGGTGAGGGCCGGGCCGGAGCCTTTGTACGGAATGTGCTGCACCTGGATGCCGGTCGCCGACTGCAGCAGCGCAAGCCCGATGTGCAGGCTGCTGCCATTGCCGGAAGATCCCCAATTGATTTTCCCGGGATTCGCCCTGGCATACTCGATCAGCTCTTTGGGCGCACGCGGCGGAAAACCCGGGTTCGTCAGGATAATGAGAGGCGCATAACCGATGAACACGACGGGCGTGAAGTCGCTCACCTTGTAGAGCGGCTTCTTCATCATGAGCGGCGTGTTGACGCTGGGGCCGGGATTCGCGAGCAGCAGGGTGTAGCCGTCCGGGGTCGCCTTCGCCACCGTATCGGCGCCGACCGCCCCGCCCGCGCCGGGCCGGTTGTCGATGATGAACTGCTGGCCCCACGCTTCGCCGAGCTTCGCGCCGATCAGCCGCGCGATGATGTCGTTCGATGCGCCCGGCGTGAAGGGGACGACCCATCGTACAGACTTGGTGGGATAGTCGTCTGCCCGCTGCGCGTGGGCCGTGCCCGACGCGGCGAGGCATAACGCCCAGAAGAGCGCGGTGAGCGTCTTTGTGCTCGTCATGATCATTTACTCGTGCGTGATTGGTTTACGCTTCGAGCGCCCGTGAACCGCTGCGCTCCTCCATCCTCCGGCGGGAAGTGTAACCGGCTCAGTCGATCATTTCTACCCGCTTGGTCTCGACCGGCATGGCGAGCCGTTCGGCTCGGACTCCGCGGCGATGGCAGCGCCTATGGTGCCGGCCCCTGCCAGGACCGGAGTTACCCTTTTGGGCGCTGCAGCGCATCCGGGTTGATCACGTTGATCGGCTTGCCCGCCGCATACGCGAGCACCTGGTCGAACGAGCTCGTGAACTGCGCTTCGTAGCCGTCCCGCTCCACGTAGCCGATGTGCGGCGTGCATACGACGTTCTCGAGCGCGAGCAGCGGATGATTGCCGTTCAGCACCGGCTCTTCTTCATAGACGTCGACCGCCGCCATGCCCGGCCGCCCCCGCTTCAGCGCTTCGACCAGCGCACCCGGCTCTATCAGCCCGGCGCGGCTCGTGTTGACGATGAGCGCAGTGGGCTTCATGCGCGCGAGATCCGCTGCGGTGACGATGCCGCGCGTCGCATCGGTGTAGCGCAGATGCAGGCTGATGACGTCGCACTCGTCGAAGAATGCATCGCGATTGCGCGCGGCCGAATAACCGTCGGCCCGTGCGCGCGCAAGGCTCGCATCGCGCCCCCACACCAGCACCTTCATGCCGAACGCCTTGCCATAGCCGGCGACCGTGCTGCCGATGCGCCCGTAACCATATATGCCGAGCGTGCGTCCGCGCAACCCCATCCCGACCGACGACTGCCAGCGCCCCGCTTTGAGAGCCGCCATTTCCTGCGGTATCCGCCGCATCGCCGCGATCGTGAGGCCCCACGTGAGCTCGGCAGTGGCATAGGACGGGCGCCCCGGATGCATGTCGGAGCACAGCAGCACGCCGTGCTCGGTGCACGCGGCCACGTCGATGTGCGGATACACGCTGCGCTGGCTGATGAGCTTCAACTTCGGCAGCCGCGCGATCAACGGCGCGCGTATCGGCGTGCGCTCGCGGATGAGCACGAGCGCCTCGGTGTCCTTCAACCGCTCGGCGAGCACGTCGACGTCCTTGGTGTGATCGTTCCAGATCGTCACATTGTGACCGGCAAGCTTCTTGAATGCGTCGAGCGTGCGCACGACGTTCTGGTAGTCGTCCAATACAGTGATGTTCATCTCAAATCCGTCATTGGTTACGATTCACCGGCTTAATCGAGCCAGCCGCTCTTGCGCGTCTGCGCGAGCACTTCGTCCACGATCTCGGGCGCGCGGCCGGTATAGGTCGTGGGGTCGAGCACCGCGCGCAATTCCTGCTCGGACATCGCGCCGCGCACGCGCTCGTTCAGCATGAGCGCCTGCTCGAGCGTCATGCCGCGCTCCATGCCGTGCATCGACGCCTCGTACACGAGCTCGTGGGCGGTCTGCTTGCCCACTTTGTCGGAGAGCGCGAACATGACCCGCTCGGAAAGCAGGAAGCCGCCCAGCATGTCGAGATTCTGCCGCATCCTGGGGACGTTCACCTCGAGCCCGGAGAGCACGTACTTCATCATCGACAGCAGTCCGCCCATCATGAGACACGATTCCGGCAGCGCCTTCCATTCGCCGCGCCACGCGGAGCCGTCGCGCTCGTGCTCGATCACCATGCATTCGAGCATGAACGAGACGTTGTAGCGCAGCGCGCGGCTCACGCCGACCACCGCCTCGCAGGTCGAGGGATTGCGCTTGTGCGGCATCGTGGACGAGCCGACCTTGCCCTCGCTGAACGGCTCGGCGATTTCGTCGATCTCGGTATGCTCGAGCGTGACGACCTCGTTCGCGATCTTGCCCAGCGTGCCGCTGATGATGCCCAGCACGCACACGTATTCGGCGAAACGGTCGCGCGCCGGCTGCCAGTTGATGTCGGCTACACCGAGGCCCAGCCGCTTCATGAGCCGCCGCTCGAGCTCCGCCGCATGCTCGCCGTACGACGCTTGCGTGCCGACCGCGCCCACCATGCCGCCGACGAACACACGCGGCTCGAGCTGGCGCAGCCGCTCGAAATTGCGTCCCATCTCCGAGAGCCAGATCGCGGCCTTGTGGCCGAAGGTGATCGGCAGCGCCTGCACGCCGTGCGAGCGGCCGACCATGGGTGTGCTCCGGTGTTTTTCCGCAAGCGCGAACAGCGCACGGCCTATCGCCTTCATGTCGCGCAGGAAGATCACGTGTGCGTCCTTCACCTGCAGCACCGTCGCGGTGTCGAGCACGTCCTGCGTCGTCGGCCCGAAGTGGATGTATTCGCCGTGCTCGGGCTTGCACAACTGCTGGACGGCTTTCAATGCCGGCACGAGCGGATGCTTGATGCGGCGGATCTCGCCGGCCACCGCCTCGATATCGACCTTGTCGATGCTGCAATGCGCGGCGATGTCCTTCGCTGCGGCTTGCGGAATGATGCCCAGCGCGCCCTGCTCCAGCGCGAGCGCCGCTTCGTAGTCGTACCACTTCTGCACGCGGTTGCGATCGTCGAAGATCGCGCGCAGCTCGTCCGTGCTCCACAAGTGCTTGATCAATGCGTCGTCGAAAACGCCAGATGCCATGTTTGACTCACTTCGTTCGTTGGTGAGGAATGAGGGGTGAGGCGTGAGGAGAGAAGTGCGGGAGAAGCGCCGAACGGCGCCACTCCTCACTCCTTACTCCTGACGCCTCACGTCCTCTCGAGGATATGCAGCCCGCGCACGCGGTCGAGCAGGTAGATCAGCCCACGGGCGTCCACCGTCACGTCGTTGCTCTGCACGCGCTCCGAGCCTTGCGGCACGTCAGGCATGAAGTACGCGACCTCCTTCAGCGCGTGCGGCTTGGAGATGTCGATGATGCGCAGGCCGTGCGCGAACCACGCGACCGGAATCTCGGTGCCGGTCACTTTCTCGCACGGCTGATGGCAGCCCGTCATGCGCGGCTGCGGCGTATCGGGCATGCCTTCGACCTGGAACGTCGAGATGGGCTGCGGGTGCTTCTCGTCCGTGACGTCCACCATCCACAAAAACGCCGCCGGATACTTCGGATAATCTTCCTGGCGGAACACGTCCTCGTCGGTGACGAGGAGGAAATCGCGGTTGGCGATCTTGAACGGGATGCGCAGCGCGGTGTGCGTGGGCCACGGCAACGGCGGGCTCCAGTGGAGCCCCGAGACGAACGCGGGCTTGCTCAGGTCGTCGATGTCGGGGATGACGAAGCCGCCCTGCCAGTAGCTCGTGTAGAGGCGGTTGCCGTAGCGCAGCGGATGATGGCATTTGTGCGCATCGCCCTTCCACGTCGGCTCCTCGCCGCCCGCGGTCCACTGCCCGGGCATCCACCACCGCCCCACTTCCTGCGGCCGCGCAGGATCCTTCAGATCGAGAATCATCATGATGTTGCCGAGATAACCGTCCATCGTCGGCGAGATGTAGGCGTAGCGGCCGTCGAAATCGAAGCGGTGCACGCCGCGCGCATAGCGGGCGCCGGCCTTGTCGGTCGTCTTCCAGTTCGTGATCAATCTGGGCTTCGACGGCTTTGGACACGTCGTAGATGCTGAGGCCGCCGTTGTAGCCCTCGGGAGGCGTCTCGCCGTGCAGCGCATGCGCGCCCAGCACCTCGCGATTGGTGATCATGATGTCGCCGTGCACGCGCACCTTGTGCGAATGCGTGCCTTCGCCTTTGTAAGGCACGTGCACGACGTCGATGGCCGCCGAGCTCTTGAAGAGCTCGAGCGCGAGATGACCGGACGTGCCGCTGCCCGCCGACGCGAAAGCAAGCTGACCGCCGCGCGCCTTTGCGAGAGCGATCAAGTCCTTTTCGCGATAAAGGCTCGGGTTGATGGCAACACCGGCCGCGACCGCGACTATCATCCGGACGGGCTTCGAGGGATAAGACTGCGCGAACAGCGGTGCAGAGCAGGCAGCGAGACCGATCAGCGCAAGCCTGAGCGCATTCATGACGCCAGCGCCCGATTGTCCGGCGTGGTCATGAACGACTGCATCGCATGCCAGAACTTGTGGCGGTTGATGCCCAGCGTCGCGGCGTGCGCGAGACCCGAGATGAACACGAACTGCTTGTCCTTGCCCGGCAGCTTGCCGAAAAAGTCGAGCAGATCGGCTTCCGTCGCAATGCCGTCGTACTCGCCGCGCAGGATCAGCACGGGACACTCGATGCGCGTCGGATCGATCACCGGCAGGTTCGCGCACATGTCGAGATACGTGCCATTGGGCACCGTGTCGCCCAGCGCGAGCTCCGCGTCGGCGAGCGCATCGGCAGCGATCATTTCGGAAGTGCCCGGCTTGTCGCGCGTGAACATGCTGTGGATGAAGGCGCGATCCACTTTGCGCACATGGCACCTGCGATACTCCTCGACCTTCTCGCGGCGCTTGGCGAGCGTGGGCGATCCGGCCCCGGTGTACACGAGCGCCGAGACCATCAGCCGCGCGACGCGGTCCGGATTGCGCTGCGCATAAAGCGCCGCACGCAACGCGCCGGAGGAGCCGCCGTACAGAGTGACGCGCCGTTGCCCGGTCTCGCGCTCGACGACAGCCATCGCCGCGGCGAGATCGTCGGCGCCCGAGGCTATGTTCGAGTTGCTTTGCGTGCGGTCGGACCGGCCGTACCCTTCATGGTCCATCGTCCACACGTCGTAGCCCAGGGCGGCGTAATGATCCATGAGCGAATAGTCGCTGCGGCCCGGCACGTGGAGGTCGAAGCTGGAGCGCCCGGACGCCGAAGAGCCGTGCACGAGAAACAGCACCGGCAGGCGCGCGTCCTGCGCCAGCGCCGTTGCCCGCTTGCGATAGACGTACAGCTTGACGTCGCCTTTCTTCGCCCAGTATTCGGCACTCCAGTGACCCATCTTCGCCCCCGCGTGTCGTGAGACGGCGATTATCGCATCGCCCGCCGCATCGCGCAGGAGAGTCCAGATCATGAGCCGGCGCGATGCTATGATCCAGGTGTCGATCGCACGGAGCCTCACGTGACCCGCACGCCTCCATCCAAGCTCTGCTCGCTCGCCGATCTCGCGGCCCGCATACCGGACGGCGCCGCGCTCGGACTGGGCGGCGTGTTTCTGCATCGCGGACCTTTCGCGCTCGTGCGCGAGCTCGCGCGCCGTCGCGCACGCGACCTCGACATCATCAAACCCTCGCCCGGCTACGATCTCGATCTGCTGTGCCGCGTGCATGCAGTACGGCGCGTGCGCGCCGGCATCGTCGCGATGGAAGGCAACCTGGGGCTCGCGCCGTGGTATCGCAAGGCGATAGAGCGCGGCGAGGCGCGCCTCGAGGAACACGCCTGAATGACGCTCGTCGCGGGGCTGCGTGCAGCCTCCTACGGTGTGCCCTTCCAGCCGGTCGCCGGCGTGCACGGCAGCGACCTTGCGCGCATCAACGAATGGGCGACGGTGCGCGATCCGTACGGCTCGGGCAAAGAGGTGTACGTGATCCCCGCCATACATCCCGACGTCGCGGTGATCCACGCCCACGAAGCGGACGAACAGGGCAACGCGCGCGTCTACGGCTCACCGTTCTGGGACCACCCGCTCACCCGTGCCGCCAGGCGCGTGCTCGTCACTGCGGAACGTCTCGTGCCCACGGATACATTGCGCGAGCAGCCGGAGCTCACCCTCGTGCCCGGCTTCATGGTCGAAGCCGTGGCCATCGCTCCGCGCGGCGCGTGGCCCGGCTCCATGCACGGCGTATACGACGTCGATTACCCGGCGGTGGAGGCGTATATGAGAGATGAACCGGGCGCGCTGGAAGCGCATCTGGTGCAAGCGCCGGAACCGCGTGATGCGTGAATGGTGATTCGTGAATAGTGAATAGAAAACCGCTCCTGACCACTCACCACTCACCACTCACCATTCACCATTCACCATTCACCATTCACGAATCACGCCCTTGAACAGCATGTGGTCCCCCTACTCCTACCTCGTCGTCAACCTCGCGCGCCGGATCCGGCCCGGTGACATCGCGTTCAGCGGCGTGAACTCCACGCTGCCCATGCTCGCCTGCCTGCTCGCGAAAGAGGCGTACGATTTCCACTACACGTATATCAACGTCGCGGGCGGCGTCGAGCCGCAGCCGACTCGCGTGCCGCTGTCGAGCAGCGATCCGGCGATCGTCGCAGGGTCGCCGGCATTGTTTGCGAATCAGGATTTCTACGACCTGTGCGCGCGCGGCGGCCTCGACCTCGTCTATCTCGGCTGCGCGCAAATCGACGCCAAGGGCCGCACCAACGTCTCGACCATCGGCCCGTGGGAGAAACCGAAGGTGCGGCTGCCGGGCGGCGGCGGGGCCGCTGTCATGCTGCCGACGGCGAAGCGTGTCGTGACCTGGCGCACCGAGCATACGCCGCGCGCACTGGTAGAGAAGCTCGATTTCGTCACCGCCACGGGCAACATGACTGCACTCGTCACGCCACTCGCCGTGTTCGAGCGCGAGACGACGCCGGGCGCGCGATTCCGCCTCGCGTCGTGGAACGGCACCAGCGACGTCGAGACGATACGCGGCCTCACCGGCTTCGAGTTCGATGCCGCCGGCGCAATCGTCACCCCGGGTCCGACGGCGGAAGAAGCGGCGGCGCTCGCGAAGCTCGATCCCGACGGTCGCTTCGCGGCGGCAGTGAACGGCGCCGTGCGTACGCAATAGGTTCGGCCGCGCACGCAGCCGCTCCCGGGAATATTCGCAAATCCAATAACGGCCATAGCCCAACCCACGTGGACGTCGCACGTCATGCCCCATAGCATGTCAGACCGCTTGGAAGACGGGCTGCGCGAGGCAGCGGCGACAGACCGCCATCGCGCATCTGCCGTCCGACGTCCATGCCGGAGACAAAGGAGCCGTTATGAAGATCTGGTGGCAAAGCAGCACGCCGATCCACCGGCTGCACGATTATCGCAACACGCTCGGCGCGCACCTGAACGAGATCAAACGCCCGGAGACGGAGGTCCATATCAATGGCGTGGACGACGGCTCCATGGATCTGCACTACAACGCCGTCGTCGCCATGAACAGCTATGGAGCGGGCGGCGTCCTGAACAAGATCATGCAGGCCGGCGAGCAGCACTACGATGCCGTGGCGATCGGCTGCTTCCTCGATCCGGCCATGCAGGAAGCGCGCGAAATCGTCTCGATACCGGTCCTGGGGCTGGGCGAGACGTCCATGCTCATCGCGTGCATGTACGGCCACAAGTTCTCGGGCGTCGCTTTTCACGCCAAGCAGTCGCAATACTACGATCGCAAAGCCTACGAATACGGCCTCGCGTCCCGGCACCTGCCTTTCGGGAATCTCGGCATCGACTTCAACCAGGTGCAGACCGCGTTCGCGAGCCCGGGGCAGATGACCGAGACCTTTATCGCGGAAGCGCGGCGCCTGGCCGCACAGGGCGCAGAGGTCATACTCGCCGCATGCGCCACGGTGAATGCGATCATACGCAGGGAGAATATCCACGAGGTGGATGGCGCGCTGATACTGGACTGCAACGCAGTATTGCTCAAGGTCACGGAAAGCATGGCGGAGCTCGCGCGCGTCGCAGGCGTGCGCGCGAGCCGCCGGCTGCTCTACCAGCAGCCGGATCGCCGCGCAGTCAACGAATGGATGGAAATCTACGGCTTCCGGCCGGCAGCACGGCTGAAGGCCTGAGATACTGGCGACTCGCACGGCCGTTTACATACATAAAACCTCGACGCCGCACAGCGCCGCACAGGGAGGAGACAGGACATGGTTATTCCGCGCTTGCTGGCCGCGGTGACGAGCGGGATGCTCGCATTCCCGCTCGCCTGCGCTCAGAGCTACCCGTCGAAGCCGGTGCGTATCATCAATCCGTATCCCGCCGGCGGTGGCATGGATTTTCTCATCCGCCCCATCGCCCAGAAAATGGGCGAAAGCATGAAGGGCAGCTTCATTGTCGACAACCGGCCGGGTGCGAACGGCATGATCGGCATGGAGCTCGCAGCGAAAGCGCCGCCGGACGGCTATACGCTCGTGGTGAGCACCACGGGCGCGATGCCGATGAACGCGGCCGTGATACCGCGGCTGCCGTACGATCCCGTCAAGGATTTCGCGCCGATATCGAA
>Ga0255338_1005544_pt1 | contig 11523 bp, 7 predicted proteins | sample MeOH1_35cm_T4_19_FD_203715 | JGI IMG/M metagenome (GOLD analysis project Ga0255338, IMG submission 203715) | Sandy soil microbial communities from University of British Columbia, Vancouver, Canada - MeOH1_35cm_T4_195 | ecosystem: Engineered > Artificial ecosystem > Sand microcosm > Unclassified ... | reverse complement strand
GATTGATAGGTGCTCGCTCGGCCCGGGTAGTCCTCTCCGGCCAGAATCTACTGACATTCACCGGCTATACCGGGTCGGATCCGGAGGTGTCGTCGACCTTCGGTAACGGCAACAACCTGTCGATCGGTGCCGACTATTTCACGGTTCCACCGGCGCGGCAGTTCATGTTCGGCCTGGGCCTGCAGTTCTGATCGGCCACTCGTTAATCCGAAATGACTCTGAGCATTGGAGATCAGATCTATGACAACGTGTAATGGATATTCGGCAGGCGGAGCGAGTGGCGCGAGTTCCGCAGCTTCGCGTGGCCGCGGAGGCCGTCGCGTAATGGGGCTGCTACTTGTGGCGGCGCTACTCCCGCTCGCGGGCGCATGTAGTTTCGACGTCACTGACCCCACCCGACTGACCGATGAGGATATCCATGGGGATGCGGTGCTGAGCGCGCTCACGGTAGGGGCGATCACCTCATACGATGGCGCCTTCGACCGGCTCTCGATGATCACCGCCCTCCTCTCGGATGAGGCGGTGGCCTCGGGAAGCTGGAACGGCTGGCACCAGGCGGATAAGCAGGGGATCTTCAACCTCTTCGATTCCGAGTCCGACCATATCAACATCCCCTGGATCTCCTGGCGGATGTTGGCGCGCGCGCGTGCCGTGGCCGATGAGACCTACGCCCTGATTGAGGCGGAGGTGCCCGATGTCTCGCGGGATCCGCGCGCCGCGCAGATGAGGCTCTATTCCGGTCTGGCGATTACGGATTTCGCCGACAACTTCTGCCAGGCTTCTTACGATGGTGGGCCGGTGGTCGAGCGGCCGGAGAGTTATGCCATGGCCAGGGACCGGCTGAACGAGGCGATTCAGATCGCGCAGGCCGCGGGTGTGAATAGCATCGTCCACCAGGCACAGTTGGTCCTGGCCCGTGTGTATCTCGGCCTCGGCAACAGGGCAGCGGCGCTGACGGCCGCGCGCGCCGTCCCTGACGGGATGCGCTGGATCGCCCATTTCCGCGATGCGCCGGGCGAGCGCAGCTTCTTCTGGGGCCAGAACGCCGATCGTGGCGAGTTGTCGATCGCTCCACGCTTCCGCAACACCGATCCGCGCACCCCGGCGCTGGATCAGAATCGCCGTGGGCCGGATGGCGCAACGCCGGTCTGGGCGCAGCAGAAGTATCCCACCTACAATAGCGACTGGGTTATCGGCAACTGGCAGGAGGCACGTCTCATCGAGGCCGAGATCCTCATCGAGAATGGCGATGTCGATGGTGCGATCAGCCGGATGAATGCCGTCCGTGCCGCATCGGGGCTGGCTGCTTACCCGCTCGGCCTCACGGCGGATGAGGCCAGGAATCACCTGCGGGAGGAGCGGGCCTTCGAGCTCTTCCTCCACGCTCGTCGCTACAGTGATATGCAGCGCTGGGGCGAGTTCCCCGCCGGTTGGGGCGCTACCTGTATCCCGATCTCACGCGAGGAGAAGGATAGCAATCCGAACCTGCGGGACGTGCAGTTGATCGGTTGGCCATGAGTCGCCCCGTGCCAGATCGTGTCAGACCTGATCGCTGCCGGCTCCGGCCGGCGCCTCAATCCATCACCAGGGAGTGCTGGTCTATGCATAGACGCATCCTTCGCGCAGCGGGACGCGGTGTGGCCATCGCGTCCATCGTGCCCGCAATGGCGGTTGGCACCATCTCCTCGCCTCTCGCCGCGCAGGGGCGCGGCCCGGTCATGGAAGCTCGGCCGGTCACGAACCATCTCGCAGCGGAGGCCAGGGCGGCCCGTGCCACGATCCCGTTGGAGAGTGCGGTCACCACGCAGCACAAGGCTACCATCAAAGGGAAGCGAGTCCCCTATAAGGCCACAGCCGGGACTCTGCCCGTCTATAACATCGATGGGCAGCCGGTGGCATCGGTCTTCTACGTCTATTACGAGCGTACCGATGTCACGGACAAGGCGCGCCGTCCGCTTTCCATCTCCTTCAATGGCGGTCCCGGCTCGTCGTCGGCGTGGATGCACCTCGGCTATACAGGGCCGAAGCGTGTCAGGATCGATGATGAGGGGAATCCGGTCCAGCCCTACGGCGTGCGTGACAACCCCGAGTCGATCATCGACGTGACGGATATCGTCTTCGTCGATCCGGTCAATGTTGGGCTCTCGCGGCCGGTGGAGGGCGCGGACCGGAGTCAGTTCTTCGGGGTCAATCAGGACATCGACTATCTGGGCCGCTGGATCGAGCTTTTCGTCACTCGTCAGAGCCGGTGGAACTCTCCCAAGTTCCTGATTGGCGAGAGTTATGGCACGACCCGCGTCTCGGGGCTGTCCGCCCGGCTCCAGAGCACGCATAAGATGTATCTGAATGGGGTGATCCTCGTCTCCCCGACGGGGCTGGGGATCGATCGTGCGGGCCCGGTGGGCGATGCGCTGACGCTGCCGCATTACGCCGCCACGGCCTGGTATCATGGCCAGCTCGCGCAGGATCTACAGAGCAAGGATCTCGAGGCGATCCTGCCGGAGGTGGAGCGTTTCACGATCGATGAGTATATCCCGGCGCTCGCGCGGGGCGGTTTCCTGGGCGAAGCGGAGCGGCGCGCGGTGGCGGGCAAGGTGGCTCGCTACGCGGGGGTGTCGGAGACCTTCGTCCTCAACAACAACCTCGCGATCCCGATCAACCACTGGCGAAAGGAGCTGCTCCGCGACCAGCGGCTGACGGTGGGGCGCCTCGATGCACGTTATCAGGGCGTGGACCGTGATGCGGCCGGGATCACGTATGACTACGATCCGGCGATGTCCGCCTGGAACCACTCCTTTGCGCCGGCGATCAATCATTACCTGCGCGAGGATCTGGGCTACGAGACCGATCTGGTCTACCACCTGATTGGTGGGCCGGTCCAGCCGTGGGACCGGACGAACGACCAGACCGGCGAGAACCTGCGCCGGGCGATGGCGGAGAACCCTTATCTGAAGACGATGATCCAGGCTGGTTACTACGATGGCGGGACGGACTACTTCTCCGCCAAGTATACCATGTGGCACATCGATCCGTCGGGTCAGCTCAAGGACCGGTTCCGATTCCGGCTCTACCGCAGCGGTCACATGATGTATCTGCGCGATGAGGACCTCGTCACCTCGAACCAGGACATTCGGGACTTCATCGAGTGGGCAACCCCGGCCGAGGGCGCGCCCGCGCTCTGGGGTCGCAGGCGGCCGGTTACGACCTGAACCGGGGCTGCGGACGCCCGCGCGCACACGGCATGCGCGCGGGCGTCCGTGCACCCTATCCCATATCCTCCAGGAACTCCGACCCCGGCTTCACGCCGGTAATCAGTAAACGCTCCCGCGCCCCCGTGCACGCCACGTAAAGCAGGTGCCACGCGGCGGCTTCCGCCGTCCAGCCAAAACGCTTGATGCAGCCGTGCGTTTTGATACTATAGCGATAGTAGCTGAACGTCGGACCTCTCGGGCAACCAACCAGGAGTTGACGTATGACGGCTCTCCGTATTCTGACCGCAGTTACGGCTCTGGCAGCCCTCCCATCCGCCGTGTCGGCGCAGGCCAGCCACGAACGACAGCAGACGAATGAACTGCAGCTGATGCCGGAACGGCCGAAGACGGGTGATCGGATCACGGTCGAGTACATGGCGAGTGCCGACCTTGCCGGCGAGCCGAAACTGGTCCTGCGTGCACGGCTGCGGACCGTCGCGGCCGGAATCGGTGTGCATCAACAGAGTGTCACCGAACTGGAGCGGAGTGCGACGGGTCGCTTTCACGGGGCATTTGAGCTACCGGATTCGGTGGTGTATGCGGTGTTCGCGGTAGAGGATCGAGCAGGACGTCGTGTCGATCACCATGGCGAGAAATGGGAACTGGTGGTTCACGGCAAGGATGGCCGTCCGCTGCGCGATGCGCTCAATCAGCGCGTACGGGATCTGGCCGAACGAGACAAGCGCCTTGCGTACGAAGCGGCGCACGAGTTTGTGCGGCTATATCCCACGCACGTCACGAGCTGGATGGCGCTTTACCTGTACGGCGATGTACCGGGCGCAGCAGCAAACAAAGACAGCATCCGTGATGCACACACAGAACGCCTGCGGGCTTTCAGTCAGCAGCTCGAATCGGTTTCGCGGCCCGCGGCGATGGACATGACGAACATCGTCTTCTACGGTTCGTGGCTCGGAGACACGACGATCTCGCACCACTGGCGGAGCCGCCTCATCCGTGACTACCCGACCCATGCGTTTGCCGTGCAGCAGCGCGTGTTTGCGCTGAGCGATACACACCGCAGCGATGCGTCGGCGCTGATGAACGCCTACGAAGGGTTGTGGCAGGAAGTGGGCACCGTGGCGCCGCAGCTGCCGTTCAGTGCATTCAATGTCGTCCAGCGGCTGAAGAATCCCGAGGCCATGCTCCGCTGGGGACGCCGTCTCGAACAGATGGACTCTTCATTCGTGCCGTTCATTGCTCAGGCGCTGATCGAACACCGCGAGCTTCGTGAGGAAGCGCTTGCGCGAATGAGGCAGCAGATCCATCGACTGGACAATCCCGCGGATTCCGATCGGCCGCTCACCTGGACCCGTGACGAGTATCGGAACCAGATGCAGCGCGGCGCCGGCATCTGGCTGGGGCGTGTCGGTACGGTGCTGTACGAGATGGGCGAGACGCAGGCCGCGCTCGACACGCTCGAGCGCGCAGTGAAGGTGTGGAACGTCGACAGCTTCCGCATGATCGCGGATCTCCGTTTGTCGATGGGCGACACTGCCGCCGCCGTTCCGGTGCTAGCGCGGGTCGCCGCCGATCCGGCTACAGCATCGTCGTTCTCCGATTCAGTGCGGGCGCGCATTGGGAAGCGGTTCGAACCCGACGCCTGGGCGCGCGCGCTCAAGGCTGCCGACCAAGAGCTGCGCGCGTATGTGTGGGCGCAGGCGACCAGCCGCGGACTCCGCAGCAGCCGGGTTCCGCTGCACGATGCGAATGGACAACCTCATACGTTCCAGGCGGGAACCGGCCGCGTGACGCTGGTCGCGTTGTGGTCCCGCTACTGCCAGCCATCTTACATGCAGCTGCGGCAGCTCAACGATGTGGCCGCACGGCTCATGCAGCAGGGTGTACCGGTGCTTGCGGTGACGGATGAGAAGCCGTCCGGCGAGCTGAACTCATTCCTGAGCAGCAACGGCTACCGATTCCCGGTTTTTCACGACGTCGAAGAAGCCGCGAGACAGGCGTTCGCCACGACGGCGACACCGAGCTACCTCGTGCTGGATGCAGCCGGACGGATCCGGTTCGAAAGTCACGTGCTCGATGATGTCATCCGGCAGGTAGCGGTGCTGCGGGAACACATATAACCGAAGCCCCCGCCGTGTCCGCCGACACGCCGGGGGCTTTCACCTGCCCAGGACCGCGAACGCCACCGAAACCGCCACGGAGGCATAGCAGGACCGCGAGGGCCCGCACCCGGAGCATCAAGAGGAACCGCACGTTAATGGATCATGACACCCGCAGCTGGCGGATCAGGTATGCTTGATCAACTCGTCCATGGAGTTTGCGCCGCGCAGCAGTGATATGGCGACACGCAGCTGCGCGTCTTCATGCATGAGTTGGCGGAAGGAGGATTCTTCGCCGCGCAGCAGTTCGTCGAGCCGTGCGGCCAAGGTTCGATCGATGAGGGCCGAACCGGCGTTCCACGTATGATCTTCGATCTGCACCCCGGCCTCACGAAATCGCCGGCGGAAGGCCGCGCGGGCTTCTGCGTCGGTCATCTCCCTGCCGGCGGCGTGGCGGTCGAGCCGTTCCAGGGTCACGCCCAGCACGGCGGGCGCAACGGGCGCGTTCTGCCGGGTCAGCGCGATGAGAAAGTCGCGCTCGCCGTTCCTGGCGGTATCGGGAGTCACGACGGAATCGGGGAAGATGCCGCCGCCGCCGTAGACGATTCGGCCGGCTTCGGAGCGGTAGCGGGGACGGTCGTCGCGGCCGAACGCGCGCGTGGTATGACGCTGGCCGTCGCGCTGAATGGACCGGCCGGAGGGCGTCAGCCAGCGCGCCGTGGTCAGCTTCATTACCCAGCCGCGATCGAGCGGGATCAGTTCCTGAACCAGCCCTTTGCCGTAGGAAACGGTGCCGAGAACAAGAGCGCGATCGTTATCCTGGAGCGCACCCGCAACGATTTCGGACGCCGAGGCGGTTGCGCCGTCGGTCAGAACAACGAGCGGTGCACTGGGTTCGAGCGGTGAGCGGAACGAGCGAACCAAGGCGTTCCCGACCGATCGTGACCTCACGTCGACAATGGCTGAGCTGCGGGGCAGGAACAGGCTGGCCACATCGATCGCCTCGCCGAGGCGGCCGCCGCCGTTTCCGCGCAGGTCGAGCACGATGCGGCGGGCGCCTTTCTCCTGAAGCGCGCGAAGTGCCGTCGACAGCTCCTTGCTGGCAGTCTCGCCGAACCTTCGAAGCGGGACGTATCCGATGGAATCTTCAAGCAGCGTCGTGAACGGCACCGCGGGCTGATGAACGGCCGCGCGCGTGACGCGATGCACCAGAGGCGCGCTTCCAGCGCGAGCGATCGTTACCTCGACCGGCGTGCCGATGCGTCCGCGCAGGTGGGAGGTCACATCATCGAGTTCGCGCCCAACCGTGCGTTGGCCGTCGACAGCGACAATGCGGTCGCCGGGCTTCAGCCCGCCGACCATCGCGGGGCCATCAGCGAAGACCTTCGTTATGACGGCGACGGAATCATCGAGGCCGACTTCCAGGCCAAGCCCGCCGTAATTGTCACCGATGGACTCGCGTGTGAACGCCGCCATCTGCTCGGGAGAAAACAGCTCGGCGTAGGGATCGTTGATGCGATCGAGCAGTCCACGTGCGGCCTTCTCGTACAGGTCTTCGCCGGGCTGCAGGTCGAGCGCGTTGTTGTTGACCAACTCGAAAACGTGGCGCAGCAGTTCCGGACCCGTAGCAGGTTCGGACGGCTGCAGACCGGTCCCGATCAGCAGCAGGGCGCCGACGCAGAAAATCGCCGCAATGTGGCGGCCGCGGCTTTTGTGTGATTCAGCTCTTGAAGGAGCTTGCACCTCGCGATCGCACCAGCCGTGACCACCGACGGTCTCATCGGAATCATGGCCTTTGTGAGGATGTCGCCCGGTCTGTTGCACTGATCCCTCCGTGCTTGCCTGCTTTGCATTTCCGCCGATCCCGCCATCGACTCCGGCTGACGGCGGTTGCAAAAGTTTGCCACGATGCGAGCTCCGGGGGATGGGAACGGTACGGATTCGACGTACGGCGGCCCGAACCGCGTCACACATGGCATGAACGCGATTCGCTGGGCGCGAATCGTCGCTCGACGGAACAGGGATCAGGAACAGGTATTGGAGTGCTTTTGCCTGGGGGGAGTCCGGACTCTCCGCTGGCGATTCCGCCCCAATACCTGTTCCTGTACGCTTTTATTCGGGCCTCAACCTGCGCGGTCGATCAGCCGCTTGAGCGCACTCCGGTAACTACGGGTGGTATTGATCTTCCGGCCGCTTTTGAGGATGACCATGTAGTCGCCTCTGAACCACAACTGGATTTCGGCGATCGAGGCAATATTGATGATCGCTGATCGGCTGATGCGGATGAACTGGCGGGGGTCGAGAATTTCGTCCAGCTGAAGCATGGTCTCGCGGATCACATGCTCCTCACCGCCTGTGTGAATGCGAACATACTTGCCTTCCGACTCGAAGACCTCGATGTCGGCGACCGGCTGGAGGTAGATGCGCTCCCCGCGCCGGACCGCAATGCGTTCGGCATACTCCGGCCGGGATCCGAGCTGGCGGAGCACCGCGTCGAGGCGATCGGCATAATCGCCGGCGTCTCCCTTTCGCCGTGTGCGAGGTTCGGCTTCGCGCGACAGACGCGCGCGCACACGATCGAGTGTCTCGTCGAATCGCTCGTCATCGAACGGCTTGAGCAGGTAGTCGACGGCGTTTACCTCGAACGCGCGCAGCGCGTACTGATCGTAGGCGGTCACAAACACGATTTCCGGATCGCGATCCGGGCCCAGCTGCTCGAGGACTTCGATCCCGGTCAGCTTCGGCATCTGCACATCCAGAAACACCAGGTCGGGCTTCTGTTCGATAATGCCGTTCAGCGCCTCCTGTCCGTCGCCGTACTCACCCACGAGTTCGATATCGGCGTGCGTCGCGAGCATCGAGCGCAGGAGCTTCCGCGCGAGCGGTTCGTCATCAACGATGACGGTTCGAATCGTTTCTGCCATATGTAATGTCAGGCAATCGTCGGGGTTTCATTCGCGGGCAACTCCACGTCGACAACGACGCCGCCCTCGGAATGGTTCCGGAGCTCCAGCAAGTATTCTTCGCCATAGAGCTGATGCAGCCGCTCTTGCGTGTTGCTGAGGCCGACGCCGCGCGCGACGGAGTCCTTCCCGCGCACGAAACCTCGGCCGTTGTCCCGGATCCGCAGTTTCAACCGATTCTCCTCGACCCGCGCTCTGATGTCGACCCGTCCGCACTCGCTGTGGCCGGCTGTGCCGTGCTTGATTGCATTTTCGACGAGTGGTTGCAGCAGCAGTCGCGGGAGCTGGAGTCGTCGCGCGTTGTCGTCAATGTCGTAGTGCACCTGGAGCCGATCACCGAAGCGGATGCGCTGAATCTCGACGTACTGCTCGAGCAGCCAGAGCTCGTCGGCGAGGGACACCTCATGGGAGCCATCTTCGAGGGCAACGCGGAGGAGTTCGCTGAGCCGACGCATCATCCGGCGCGCGGCGGGCACATCGTCATCCATTAGCGCGGAAATGACGTGCAGTGTGTTGAACAGGAAGTGCGGGTGCAGCTGGGCTCGAAGCGTGTCGAGCCGTGCCTGGGTCAACGCCGTTTCCAGCTGCGATTCCCTCACCTGCCGCTGCTGTGTGTCACGGTAGAAGCGGAAGACGAGGATGCTCGCGACGATGGTAGCGTAGATGGGCAGGAAGAGGATGAACGAGCCGATGAAGCTGCGTCCGATCGCCTGCATGAAGGGCATGCGCGGGATGAGTTCCGGCGCGACAATCGATCGGGCGCCGGTCACCACGAGCAGCATCATCAGTGTCGCCGCGAGCGCGACGATGCCGTGTACGAACAGGTTGCGTCCGGCGTGTGGACCCACGGGTGGAAACCTGCGAGTGACGCCAATGATGGCGGGAGCGATCGCGAGCCAAAAATACCAGACGGGCAGCTCGCCCAATGCGAGCGTGGCCCATTCGACCCGGCGTCCCGCGCGCGCCAGCGCATGGTAGTTCTGTGTTGCGACGACCAGGGCGAATCCGGTCACGCCGATGAACGCGACAACCCACCCGAATCTCCTGTTCTCACGCACGGAACCACCGTCTTCTCGTTCCAACCGCCGACCTCATTCGACCTGGAAGATAATGAGTGACCGAATCAGTGCCTTGCACGCGGTACGGATGCGTTCCTCACCGGCATGAGACAGACCGGGCCCGGCACGACCCGTCATGGCCGTGCCAATTGGGAAAGGAGAAGGCCACGTGCTTTCATCAACACATGGCCTTCTCCTGTACGCCCGCGCACGAAGCGCCCCCGCGTCCGGGGCATTGCGTCGGGGTTACAACCCGAGATACACGCCGAAGCGAGCGGTCGGGCTACTCACATCTGCTCTTTCCACGCCTCGGAACTGGCCACCGCTGACGAAGCGGTAACCGATGCCGGCCGACAGGGTCGCCCAGCGATGCGCACGCACGTTTACGTTCGCCGTCGGTTCGAGGACCCAGAACTTGTCGGCCATCATGGCCCGATCATCATAGGATGCCTGGAGCGAGCCGCGGCCGATCACGGATGTAATCGAGGTTTGGACCGTCGGGCTGTGATTGAACTTCCAGCCGATCAAACCACCACGGTACTTGAAGTCAGCTTTGCGATCGCCGTCCAGGGTCGCAACCGTCGGTTCGACGCCGTAGTTCGTGCTGAAGCTGGCGCCGCCGAGGATCAGCTTTCTGTTGATGACCCACCCCGTGTTGAAACCGGAGGCGACGGCGGTGCCGCCGCCGACTCGTGAAACCCGAGCTTCCGGCTGGAGGAAGAAATCGATGCTGGGGCGGCCGCTGGGTTGCGGCGCGGTGGCAGCGCCGGAGTCCTGCGCCGTATCGGCGGCGGATTCCTGCGCGTTGGCCGCGGCGGCGGCAAAGGCTGAAAGAACAATAACGAGTCCCAGGGCAACCGAAGTCCGGGGACTGCGCAGCGAAGCGCGTTTTACAGTATCCATTGGTTTGCACTTCCGGTGCGGCCACTGCGGCCGGTGATTCAACAAGAACTGCTCGACGGGGGTGTCGAACGAGGCAAGGGTGAACTGTCATGTGGTGCGGGCTTCCCCACCACTGCGCGTGTTCGGATGTAACGCAACATCCTCCCGTTTCGTTCCACTGCCAGACAAAGAGGGCCACGCGACGTCGCGTGGCCTTCTGCATTCATAGCTCAGATCGTCGGGACGGGTCGAGCAACCGGAACCGGAGTCGGGCGGTTGGTCGTCGTGCCGTCACCGAGCTGGCCGTCCTCGTTGATGCCCCAGCAGAACGCCTGTTGGCTCGTGGCGATTGCACAGGTGTGCTCGTCACCCGTGTCGATGGATTCGAAGCTGCCGCCGCCGGTCACCGCGGTCGGCGTTCGGAAGCAGGGGAACTCGAAGTCCTGCGTGACGCCTCTGATGACGCAGGTCGCGGGTGTTGCTGTGCTGCCGACCGCGCCGTTCAGGTTGCTCCCCCAGCAGAACGCCTGATTTCCGGTGGTCACGCCGCACGTGTGGGCGGAGCCGGCCTCGACGAGAGCGAAGCTGAGTCCACCCTCGACCGCTACGGGCGTCGTTGCGCAGGGGAAGTTGGTTCCCGGAATCGGACAGGTGGTTACGGTCGTGTTCCCGAGCTGCCCGGACTCGTTTCGCCCCCAGCAGAAGGCCTGGTTTCCGGTGGTCACGCCACAGGAGAAGGTGCCACCCGCGCTTACGGAAGCGAAGGTGCGCCCGCCGTCGACGGGCACCGGTGTCCTGGCGCAAGCCGCGGTCGGGAACGCAGGACAGGTATCCAGCGTGGCGGTGGTCCCCAGCTGGCCGGATCCGGCGGCTCCCCAACAGAAGGCCTGGCCGGCGGTCGTCACGCCGCAGGTATGACTGGACAGCGCACCCGTGTTGATCGAGGCGAAAGTGAGGCCGCCGGCCACTGGCACCGGCTCCCGGGCGCAGGGCCCCGACACCCCGACGACGGTGCAGGTCTCGAGCGCGGCAGTGGTCCCGAGTTGGCCGAAGCTATTGTCGCCCCAGCAGAACCCCTGCCCCGTCGTGGTGACCGCGCACGTGTGGTTGGTGCTCGCGGTAATGCCCGAGAATGTGCGCCCGCCCGCCACGGCGACCGGCGAGGGGCTGCACGGGACCGTGCGGATCGCGCCAATCAGCACGTCGCATGTCTGTAACTGCGCGGTCGTACCCAGTTCACCGTGTTCGTTCGCGCCCCAGCAGAACGCCTGCCCGGCATCGGTAATTCCGCAAGTGTGCTCGCCACCCGTGC
>Ga0255338_1005543_pt1 | contig 11527 bp, 10 predicted proteins | sample MeOH1_35cm_T4_19_FD_203715 | JGI IMG/M metagenome (GOLD analysis project Ga0255338, IMG submission 203715) | Sandy soil microbial communities from University of British Columbia, Vancouver, Canada - MeOH1_35cm_T4_195 | ecosystem: Engineered > Artificial ecosystem > Sand microcosm > Unclassified ... | reverse complement strand
AAAGTTCCTCACCCGCGGCGCGTCGCAAAGCGCAACGCATTTTTTGGGAAAGTGGTCACTTTGGCTCAGTCCGCACATTGCTGCAGATACATCATGTCCGTGCGCAATGGAGACCGACATGGACAAGTTCATGCATGAGAGAAATCTTGAGCTGTACCGTCTGCAGCTGAATCGAACAACAAACGAAGATGCCCGCCGCCAGCTATTGAGACTCATCGCGGAAGAAAAACAACGGCACCTGCCCCGGGTGGGTCAGACGGTCCCGAGGCTGTCATTCAGTGGGCACAACGGCTCAGACGGATTCAACACCAAAAGCATATCGAATGAAAATGTATGAGCCTCAATCTGGCCGGCTCACCGTGCGCGGCTGGTCGGCCAGAAGGACTCCCAAAAGAGAACTATGCACTTCAAGGTGCCCGTTGTAGTTGATGAAACCAAGTTTACGAAACTTATTCATGAAGTGGCTGACCCGCGACCGCGTCGTACCGATCATCTCGGCCAGCGTCTCCTGGCTGATCTTTGCCAGAATTGGCTCGGGCCGACCTTCCTTTCCAAAATTGGCAAGCAGCAGCAAGAGACGGGCAAGCCGCTTCTCTGTTGAGTTGAAGAGCTGATCTATCAGATCCTCCTCGACGCGGGCACTTCTCGCGAGGATGTGCGACATGAACATTTGAGAGAAAGTAGGCTCGTCATTAAGGACGCGCTGGAGCTCGGCCTTCGTCACTCGCATCGTCTCACATTCTGTCAATGCCGACGCGGTCGCTAAACGCCTGGGCTGCCCGATCAGGCACCCCTCTCCGCAGAACTCGTCCGGCCCTAGAAGCGCTATCACAGCCTCCTTTCCGTCTTTCGACAGGACGGCGACCTTGATCTTCCCTTTCTTGATGTAGAAGACAGAGTCGGCATCGTCGCCCTGCGCGAAAATGATCTCATTCTTCGAGTGGGCGGAAATGTCCCGACCGGGTGCCGCGGTCGCCAAGAACGCCGAGGGGTTGAATGGCAGAGGCGACGCCGTCCCGGCAGCGCCTCGCTTGACTGGTCTTGGTCTTGGTCTTGGTCTTGGGCTGCGAGCCATCACGGCCTCCTCAAGGGGACCGAGATCGTACCACGAAGCCTGCGCTCAAGGGCGATGTTCTTCGATCAAGTCAAACACGGCATGCGCGCATTCCGCCCCGGTAGCGAGCAAAGTCATCACGATCGCGTGACAGGTCTCTGCCGCACATTTCTGCCGAGAAGCGCACAATTCGGCGGCGGCGAAAAGATGAAAAGCGGTCTCAATGATACAGCTAACATTGTTCGACTACCCTACATTGATCCATCGCCGACATATCTTCGGGCTTCGGTGACTGAGAGACAGCGCTGCGCTCCCGCCCACAACTCGGGAGGTTTTCATGAAATCCGCGTTCGCCGAAAACGTCTTCTTCGACGATCAGGCAACGCACGCGATGGGTGTGGCATTCGATGAGGCGTGCAGTTTGCTGACGCGCTTCGCGGGCACCAATGCAGTGCGCGATCTCATAGCGAGGCGGATCATCGAGGCCGTCAAAACGGGCGAGCGCGACCAAGCCCGTTTGCGCTCGCAGGCACTTTTCGGATTTTTCATCGAAGACATATTGGTGCCGGCAGTTAGCATAGTACCGGAAATCCCCAATCCGGCCTATGCGTTGGTCCCGCGCGCTGCGTGACCAAGAAAGCCCGGCTGCCTTCCCCGCAGCCGGGCTTCCGATCTTTAAACGCTTCTGAAGTAGCGTACGAGATCAGCGCCTCTGAGGCTCGGCGCGCTCCTGTGTCGGCCGGCCCGGATTGTTGATCCAAGGTTATCAGTGCGCTTATGAAGCCACGCGGTTCGTGGCGTCAATTAGGCGCGGGCCCTGCGCGACGGCCGATCCGCCGTTGAAGAGCGTCGAACCTGATCTGGAGGCCAAGGCCCTTCGCCTATTTTTATCTCAGCTGCTCACAACTCGATCGGAGGATTATCATGGCAAAGTGGCTCCAGCCGCCGACAGTAATCCCGGCAGGTCTTGTAATTCTCGTGGTCGTCGTAGCTCTGTTTCGCAATTCCTTCGGCTTCTGACCGACGGCGTCGGGCCTAACGGATGCGGCAGTATAAGTCCGTGGAGAACGAGCCGATCTAGCAGCGGGCAAATCAGGGTATTGGTATCTGTCACAACGGCCGTGGCGGGCTGATGATGCCACCCTGCGCGTGATTCAAGTTTCCAAACGCTACAAACTCACCGACTATGAATGGACGGCCTTCAAACCATTCCTGCTGAACAAGCCGCGCGGCGTTTCCGCGCTTGAATGACCGAGGCGCCTTGGACCAGATCATGGATGCATTGGCCGCAATGCATGATGTAGCGGTGCAGATGATCGATACGTCCATCGTGCAAGTGCATCAGCACGGAGCCCGCATCGCTCGCAATAATCGGTAGCACATGGAGCGATCCCGAGGCGGACTGACTAAGATTCACGCCGTTGTGGATAGCAGCCTATACCACAACTTTCCATGGCCGAATTCTTTCTGTCATGAGCAATAGAGAACAGATCGCATCGCTGCACGGCTGCTAACTTAGCACGTAATGCAGCGGATGGCGGCTACGACGCAATCGCGCTGCTCATTGTCATCCGGAGTTTGTCATGAACAGATCATTTTCCCACGTAGCGTTGGCCTCGCTGGTGGCTGCCGTACCGTGGCTCGTTGCGCCAGCAGGCGCCGCACCGATCGCGCAATCGCCCGCTCTGCAGAACCTCATGCCATCGTCGATCCAGGCGGTGCAGTACCGCAGCCAGTATCGTGATCATAGATACCGAGGATCAGACTGGGTGGGCCCTGGCATTGCCGGCGCGCTGATCGGCGGCGCGATCATCGGCGCCACGCGGCCCTACGGTTACTACGACCGCAGCGGCTATGGTGCCTACGGTGCCTATGATGGGTATGACGCGGGCTACGATCAGGGTTACGTCGCCGTTTCTCCGTACGCCGAAGGACGCGACGTCGCATACTGTGCGCAGCGCTTCAGGTCCTATGACGCGGCATCGGGCACTTATCTCGGCTTCGATGGCCTGCGCCACTCTTGCCCGTAGAGATCGGTCACAACACTTCGTGCGTCTGCCTTCAGCGCGGACAGCGGACATGCCGGGTACTTTCTTTCAGCGCAGTCTGCGTTTGCTGGCCTTGGACCTAACTGGATGCGGCCTCCTCCGAGTCGGACGGCCGCATCCGGGGGTGGGTGGTGCGTACGGCGGGCCTTGGACGGAATGTCCTGACGTGAGCAATATGGATCAGATTTCCGCCTAGCACCGCTGCTAAGGTGACTACTGTAGCATCTTTAATGTTGAACGCGCGCACGCTGAGATCGGATTGCCCTTGAACATCTTCTACCTCATCGGTGTCGTGGTCGTCATTATCCTAGTTGCGGGCTTGCTCGGAGTTCGCGTTTAAACGAGCGGTTCGAAGCGACCCTGACCCGTGCCGCTGTGCGGCACTCCACTGCGTTACAGGGCGATACCAAAGCACGTCGCCACGACTAAAAGGCGCCTCCCCGGGCGCCTCGATGGCTGCCAGGTGCGGGCAATCAGATGCCAAGTGCAGGCATTAAAGCTCGCGCTTTCGCGGCCGTGACGAGAATGCAGGCACTGGATCAATGTCCGAGACGCTCGTCAGAATTCCGGAACCTTAAAGCCCAGCGGACGGTTAAGAGCGCTGGGCATCGAGAGCACAAAATGAGAATTGCCCAGATCGCGCCCCTTGTTGAAAGCGTACCCCCGCGACTCTATGGCGGCACCGAGCGTATCGTGTCTTACCTGACTGAGGAGTTGGTAGCGCTTGGCCACGACGTGACACTGTTCGCAAGCGGCGACTCAATTACCGCGGCGGCACTCGCATCCTGCGTGCCCAAGGCACTGCGACTCGACGCCAGTGTTCGCGATCCGATTCCCTATTATATGCTGATGTTGGACCGGGTAAGCCAGCGCGCTAGCGAGTTCGACATCTTCCACTTTCATATCGACCAGTTCCATTTTCCGCTGTTTCGCCCCTTTGCCAAGCGCACTGTCACAACGTTGCATGGTAGGCAGGACCTGCCCGATCTGCATCCTCTGTACGTGGGTTTCGATGACATGCCGCTGGTATCGATCTCGGAAGCGCAGCGACGCCCGATACCAAATGCCAACTTTGCAGCGACCATCTACCACGGCCTGCCGTTAGCTCTGCACCATCCGGTTGACCGTCCGCCGGGGGCTTATGTTGCCTTCCTCGGACGCATTTCGCCCGAGAAGGGGGCCGATCGTGCGATCTTGATCGCGCGCGCGCTCGGCATCCCGCTCAAAATCGCCGCCAAGGTGGATCGCGCCGACGAGAGCTATTTCCGGACGCAGATCGCGCCATTGCTGGACGGTCCCGGCGTGGAGTTCATCGGCGAGATCAACGAGGCACAGAAGACCCGGTTTCTGGGCGAGGCGCAGGCGCTGCTGTTCCCTGTCGACTGGCCGGAGCCTTTCGGTCTCTCGATGATTGAGGCCATGGCCTGCGGCACGCCAGTTCTGGCATTTCGCCGCGGCTCAATTCCGGAGATTGTCGACGACGGCGTCACTGGCGTCATTGTTGACACGCTGGAGCAGGCGATAGCGGCGCTGCCAGCGGTCATCGCGCTTGATCGCGAGAAAGTGCGAAAACGGTTCGAACAGCGTTTTTCCGCCAGACGCATGGCAAATGACTATGTCAACGTCTATCGCCAGCTTTTAGCATCATCTCAGCGTGACGGGCGAGAGACCCGCCGCGATGCCGTTGAGGGCACAGATGCATTGAGGCCGCATGTTGCTTAAACACACCTCCACTGCGACAAGCGCGGACGAGGCCCGCGAGACTCAGTTCAGCATCCCGGGAACCACCTCCTCCGCGAGGCCGCGCCGGACTTTGAAACACGATGACTGCTTTGCTGTGCTCGACAGCCATGCCGACATCGGCGCCGAACATGCGAGTCTGGACGGTATTTTTTATCGCGATACGCGCTACCTGTCTCGCCTGGAAATGCTGCTGAACGGAGAGCGCCCGCTCCTGCTGGGTTCGAACGTTCGCGACGACAACTCGATTCTCACCGTCGACCTGACCAATCCTGACATTTATCTCGACCGGCAGCTCGTTTTCCCGAAAGACATGCTTCACATCGTGCGCACGCTTTTTCTGTGGCGCGGCGTGGCCTATCAACGCGTACGCGTGCAGAACCATGGTGATTGTCCTTTCGAGGTCGGGCTTTCGTTCGTTTTCGCCAGCGACTTCGCCGATCTATTCGAAGTGCGTGGTTTGCGCCGCCAGCGTCGCGGCACGATGCAAGCGCCAACGTCCGAAGAAGCCAGCGTTGCGCTGGCCTATCGGGGCCTCGACGGCATCGTACGTGGCACGACGTTGCTGTTTGGCCCCGCTCCGGCAAAGCTCTCCCGCGCGGCCGCCTCCTACTCGTTTGAGCTTCAGCCCCACGAAGCCCGAATGGTCTATGTGACCGTGCAATGCGACCATAGCGTCGAGCGGGGTCCTCCGCTGCCGTTTCGTAGCGGTCTGCGCGCCGCTTTTCAGGAGCGCAAGACGACCAGCCGTGGAGTGACAACGATTATCAGCTCTAACCCTATCTTCAACGAGATGGTGTGTCGCTCGATGGCCGACCTTGCGATGCTGACAACCAGCACAGCGCAGGGCCACTACCCCTATGCCGGCATTCCCTGGTACGCGACCACGTTCGGCCGCGACGGAATCATCGCTGCTTTGCAGATGCTGTGGTGCGATCCGCGCATTGCCAAAGGTGTTTTGAAACGCCTTGCAGCTTTTCAGGCTGTTCGCTTCGATCCGCGCGCCGATGCCGAGCCGGGCAAAATCTTGCACGAGATGCGCGGTGGCGAAATGGCGGCGCTGCACGAGGTCCCGTTTGGGCTATATTACGGGAGCGTGGATGCGACGCCCTTATTCATCATGCTGCTTGGCCTTTACGTCGAGCACACTGGCGATATTGAGACACTCCGGGAGTTGTGGCCCAACGTAGAAGCGGCGCTTGGCTGGATCGACGGCCCCGGAGATCCCGATGGGGATGGCTTTGTCGAGTACCATCGCGCCAACGAGAGCGGCTTGGTGAACCAGGGCTGGAAGGATTCATACGATGCAGTCTTTCACGCCGACGGCTCCATCGCCCAGGGCCCCGTCGCTCTCTGCGAGGTACAAGGCTATGTCTACGCTGCAAAGCGCCTAGCGGCGCGCTGCGCCCGCCGGCTGGGCAAGCACGCGGCCGGGGACGCGCTTGATGAAGAGGCAAAAAAGCTCGCCGAGCGATTTGACGCCGCGTTCTGGTGCAAGGACATTGGCACGTATGCGCTCGCGCTCGACGGACAAAAGCGGCCGTGCTGCGTGCGAACTTCAAATGCCGGGCAGGCACTCTTCACCGGAATCGCCCGGCCGGATCGCGCAGAAACGGTGATGCGCGACTTGATGCGTCCGTCATTCTTTTCGGGATGGGGCATTCGGACGGTCGCGCGTGAGGAGCGCCGCTACAATCCGATGTCCTATCACAATGGCTCTGTCTGGCCGCATGACAATTCGCTGATCGCTTCTGGCTTCGCCCGCTACGGACACAAAAGTGCAGTCGATCGCGTATTCAAGGGCCTGTTTGAGGCTGCGAGCTACATGGAGCTGCGGCGATTGCCCGAACTGTACTGCGGCTTCCACCGCGGACGCGAGCGCGGACCGACGCTCTATCCGGTCGCCTGCTCGCCGCAGGCTTGGGCGGCCGGCACACCTCTTCTGCTGCTGCAATCGTCGCTCGGCCTCGAATTCGATCCCGATCGCAACGAGATCCTGTTGCGCAACCCGCGCCTGCCGGAGTTCCTGGAGGAAGTGACGCTACGCGACTTGCGTCTTGGCCAATCGACCGTGGATCTTCTGCTGCGACGCCACGGCAACAATGTGTCTCTTCAGGTGCTGCGAAATGAAGGCCACATAAAGGTCGCCGCCCTTTATTCGCGACCGTCATCGGACTGGCCCTTGTGATCGGCCAGACCGAAGACGAAGTTGTATGTGCATCGGGAAGGAACTGTAAGGGTCCAAGGCGGACGGTGGCTTTACCGGAAATATCGTCGTCGGCACCGAACTTGCGAGCGAGAGATTGCCACAGAAATGACCGCCGGCGAAGTCACGCGATGTCCGCTTTCGCACCGCTATTGGGACAATAGCAGACGTCAGGCCCACCGTGATTTATGGGTACACGGTCTAATTCGAACAATATGATAGCATCCTTATCGCTAGCCCGCATCTCGGCCACATCGGACTGAACGGCTTCGCGCGCAGCAGCGGTTCACGCTTGGCGCGGACTGCGGCTGGACCAAGCTCGACGGATCAGAGGGCTTTTACTGCCGGCGGAATGGCCGGACGTTCCGAATCCAACCTGATAAGGACGAGCGCAGGTCGCTTTTCCGGGTGACGGGGCTGAAGATAACGGCGCGCTCCTTGGCACTTATCAGGGCCGCCGAGACGCGAATAACGCCCTCGAAAAAATCGCCTACGGTCCCGAGCCGCAGTGGTGATCCGACGGCTGCAGGGCCCTACGCCAGGGCTGCTGCTGCAGCTAGCCGTTCTGGGAATAGTGCCGCCTTCCCTTTTGAGCAAGCTCGGTGCATATCGACGGCCTGCGAAGCGATTGGGTAGCAAAATGGTAGCAAACGGACGTTTTTCAGTTTTTGCGCCAAGTCAGATTATCTAATTGTTTCAAACAGATGGAAGGGTGGCCGAGTGGTTTAAGGCACCGGTCTTGAAAACCGGCGTGGGTGCAAGCCCACCGTGGGTTCGAATCCCACCCCTTCCGCCAGCTACAAACACTCCCGTTTGCCGATCGCCTTGATGCCGCCGAACGGCGTCTCGGGCAGGCCAAGGCCCCATGTGGTTGATCGAAATCATCCCGCTTTCGACCGCCGAACCGACGGCAGCGCCGTCTTGGTCGAACTCGTATACGCATAGGCCGCCAGTCCGTAGGGAAGCCGGTTCGCTTCTACGATCGCATCGTCGAACGTTGTAAAAGGCACCAAATGAAACTTGCGCAAATGTGCCGCGGAGAAATCATCGCGGAACACATTGCGTGACGACAATCATGACCGTACTCAGACAGCAAGCGCGTCGCCATCGACGAATCGTCTACGAACAGATGCCGTCGCAAGCGTGATAAATTGAATGCTGCATTGGCTGCTGCAGTCAGAATAATTGCTGCATTTATCGCGAGCGCCCCGGCCGAGCGCGGCACCACTGCGATGAGCGCAAGAGCGCCCAAGATCAACATTGTCGGTTTCATTGCTTCCTCCCATCAGATGCTGACGCGTTATGCGCAGACGTGCTGATCGGGGGACCGTCGCGGGCAGCGAGACGCGCGCCAGTCAGGACTAGTCCCCAAGGCTGGCCACGTAGAGGAAACTACGAGCACATCAAGATCGATCGCGCATTGCTTTCGGTGTTTGGCCACCAGCGCTTCACGTTCCAGTCGAAGCCTGCACGACGACGCCGGTCCATCGGCGGCAAGTTGCCGGTAGCGAATTGCTTACCGGTTGGGCTATCAAGCAGTGATGTCGACCTTTACGGGACCCGCGGCGCATGCGCTTCAAGGCAATCGCAATTGCATTTGTTCTATCGGGATGCTCGACGGTACCGCCGCTACAGCCCTCCCCGCCGCCGGCTGACTACGCCATGCTGACGGCCCGCTACCTCGTCAGCTATCCGAAGCTGGCGACGCAGGGCGCTCTGATCTCCGAGTTGAAGGCAACCCAGCCGCCGCAGCTTTACGACTGGTTTGCCTGCGTCAAACTTCAAGACGGAAGGATCTACGCCATCTTCTATGCGAAAGAGGCGGTGAGCGACATTCGTGAGGCCGTCGCGGTCGATCGCTGTCCGGCCGCGTATTCTCCGTTGCCCGCGCCAAAGCCGCCAGCCAAGAAGCCGTCTGACAGAAAAAAGCCCGCCGCTTAGTTTCGTGGGCCGGCTGCTGCCCGGCGCGCCCGGATGGGATCAATCCGGCCCGGTCCGTCGCCGGTCTTCGACAATCTTATTATCCATTAGACTACTGAGATACCGTAACTCGATAAAATTTACCTATCGCTGGAATTGAGCATAGCTACCATGTACGAATAAGTACATTATTGATACGATATCGTACAAAATGATAAAGGCCCTGCCATCGACTTTGCAGGACCACCATGAATCCGAAGATTTTCGCTGCCATCGCCACCATCCTCTGGGGCTTCACCTACATCATCACCACGACCATGCTGCCGCACAATCCCATCTTCATCGGTGCGTTGCGCGGTCTCGGTGGCAGCCTGCCGCTTCTCTTGTTTGTCCGCGAACTGCCGCCGAGGAACTGGTGGCTGCGTATCGTTGTTCTCGGCACGCTCAACAGTGGCCTGTTCTTTGGCCTGCTGTTCGTCGCCGCCATCCGCCTGCCGGGCGGCGTCGCGGCGACGTTTCAAGCGCTCGGCCCGCTCTTCATGGTTCTGCTCGCTTGGCCGCTGCTCGGCGCGATCCCGGCCCTGACGAAGGTCGCCGCGGTGGCCGCGGGCGCGGTTGGCGTTGCGATGGTCGTACTCAAGAGCAATGCCGGCATCGATCTGATCGGCGTTGCCGCGGCGCTCGGCAGCGCTCTTTCCGTCGCGCTAGGCGGCCTTCTGGTACACAAATGGGGACGTCCGAAATCGTTGATAGGCTTCACCGCGTGGCAGTTGCTCGTTGCCGGCGTTGAATTGAGCATCGCCGCGATCATCTGGTCGGATATTCCCAGCAGCATGACCGCCTTGAATGCGATCGGATTCGTCATCCTCGGGCTGTTCGTCACCGCGCTCGCCTTCGCGTTGTGGTTCAAGGCCATCGAAGGCGCCGGCGCCGCTCACGTCGCCCCTTTCTTCCTGCTCACCCCGGTCACGGCCTTCATTCTCGATGCGGTCTTCCGCGGCTTCGTACCGAATGCCGTGCAAGCGGGCGGCGTGGTTCTGGTGATCGCAAGTCTGCTTTACAGTCAGCACGTCGATCGGCGCGGCTTTCGTCCGGCGCATCATCACGTGCATCCGAAGAAATGATATCGGAGCGATTGGCCATGATGTCCGATGGAAGAGACGCCTCCGCTTCGCGCACGACGTCGAAAGGCCTCGCGCGCCGGGACAAGATCGTCGACACGGCGACCGATCTCTTTCTCGAGCAGGGCTACGATGCCGTGACGATTGACGAAATTGTCCGGGTCGTCGGCGGCTCTAAGACGAGCGTCTACAGGACTTTCGGCGGCAAGGAAGGGCTGCTCAGCGAAAGCGTGCAGCAGATGTGCGCGAGTTTTCTTGTCGCCTTCAACCAGCTCGATGTCTCGAGCTTGAGTCCGGCGGACGGTCTTAAGGTCCTCGGCGCGACACTGATGCGCACCTTGCTCGAGGACCGTCACATCGCCTTCCAACGTCTCATCATCGCCGTATCGGGCCGCTTTCCGGAGCTCGCCCGCGTCTGGTTCGAAAGCGGCCCCGGCCGCTCGCGCGCGACGATAGCCGCCTTCATCGGCGCCAAGCAGCAGAGCGGCGCGTTGCGGTCGTCCGCGCCGGACGTTCTCGCGATCCAATTCCACGACATGATCGTGACCAATGCGCTCTATCGCGCGCTGATGGGCGAGAAGCCGGCCTGGCCGGAGGTCGAACGATCGATCGACGCCGCGATCGACACGCTGCTGCACGGCTGCGCGGCGTCAGACGCGCCGTCGTCGAAAGCGTGACGCCCGCCCCTTTGCGGCCGTTCGTCAGTGTGGCAGAAGCGCGGTGCGACGTCGCGGCGACGATCGCGCCGATTGTGCCACGATGACAGTTTGTGAATCGCCATGACAATTTCGAACGACGACGAACTCGGCAAGCTCAAAGAGATTGGTCGGATCGTTGCCCGTGCCCTCGAGACGATGGGCGCGGCCGTCGAGCCGGGCATGACCACTGCGGATATCGATCAGATCGGCCGCAAATTCCTTGAGCAGGCCGGCGCAAAGCCCGCGCCGGAGCTGAGCTACGGTTTCCCCGGCGCCACTTGCATCAGCGTGAACGAAGAGATCGCTCACGGCATTCCCGGCGCGCGCCGCATCGCCGCGGGCGACCTCGTCAATATCGACGTCTCCGCGGAAAAGGACGGCATCTTTGCCGATACAGGAGCATCCTTTGCCGTGCCGCCCGTCTCGAAGACCATCGAGCGCCTCTGCAGGGACGGACGGCGCGCCATGTGGGCCGGGATAAGAGAAGTGAAGGCCGACAGACCGCTCGCGCGTATCGGCCACGCGATCGGCGAATTTGCGCGTAAGAATCGCTACACGCTGGTTCAGAATCTGGCCAGCCACGGCGTGGGCCATTCGCTGCACGAGGAGCCGACCGAGATCGCCACGTGGCCGAACGCGTCCGAGCACAGGACGATGAACGAGGGCCTCGTCTTCACCGTCGAACCGTTTCTCTCCATGGGGGCGGAATGGGCCGAAAGCGGCGACGATCAATGGACGCT
>Ga0255338_1005542_pt1 | contig 11528 bp, 10 predicted proteins | sample MeOH1_35cm_T4_19_FD_203715 | JGI IMG/M metagenome (GOLD analysis project Ga0255338, IMG submission 203715) | Sandy soil microbial communities from University of British Columbia, Vancouver, Canada - MeOH1_35cm_T4_195 | ecosystem: Engineered > Artificial ecosystem > Sand microcosm > Unclassified ... | reverse complement strand
TTCCCTCGTTAAACTCATCGCCGAAGCGCTCGTATAATTTCATCGCAATGTCTTCGTGGTCGTTCCAGTGTATCGGCGGTTCAAAATGACTCATGTCTGGGTAGGGATTTGTGTTGGGTGTTAGGGTTTGCAGTTCGCTTATTCGCCAAGGAATTGGGTCTGGTCGGGCAGGGTAATCTCCACTTCGCCGCCACCGGCCTGTAACACACACTGGCAACCCAGCCTGGAATTGATCCGTGGATTTACGGCACGGTCTATAAAATCTTCTTCCCTGTCGCCCAGCTCTTCCAGGTAATCCATGCCATTGTCAACATAAATATGACAGGTACTGCAGGCACAAACGGCTCCGCAGTTATGGTGCAGCTCTATATTATTGTCTAAACACACTTCCAGCAGGCTCTGGTCGGGCGCAACATTGGTCAGGGTAACGGGTTCGAGCCCTTTTTCTTCAAATTTGATCTTGATCGTATACATACATCCGTTTGGATGGCAAAAGTATCTTAGAATCCCTATTTAACCATTCGAGTTACGGAAAAGTTTAAGGAACGAAAGAAAAGCGTGAACAGTACCCCCTATCCGGTAAGTGAATTGACCCGCTATTACAAATATAAATAAACTTTAATACTTAAACAGTTTCTCCGGTTTTCGCCCACCGCCTGAAAAGCACCTTTGGCAGAAAATCGGACCGCTTTGGCAGAATGTGTTAGGGGGCATCCCCCTAACTATAGCAATTTTACACTGTTACTAAACAACAGCGTAAATAAAATTAGTTTTTCGGATAAAGCAGGTTGAATAATTCGGTGCCGGTTTCTACCGGCACTTCTTTTTGTATTAACCCCGAAAGCTTTGGCGGATACTATCGCTCAATACCTGGTACAGTTGTTTTGCCTGCGGATACTGTTCCAGTAATGCGAGGTGTTTTTCTTCCGTTTGCCGGTCGCCGCGAAAAGCCGGTCCGGCCTGTGCCTGTGCAGGATGTTGCCGCAACAGGTTCTGTACCGTCGCTTCTATGATGGGATAAAATAAACCGAAATCGATCTTTTCGGCTGCACAGAAATCTGCCGCCAGGTGGTACAGGTGATTGCTGAAATTAGCCGTGAAAGCCGCTACCAGGTGCATTTTCAAACGCGTCTCATCATCTGCCCTCACCATATTACCCGTAAAAACCGCGGCCAGTTCTTCCAGCTGCCGGATCACTTCTTCCGAGCTCCCATCCACTACCATGGTAACAGGCCCCAGCACAGGCATATCCTTCCTGATCATTTTCATGGGCCAGAGCACACCGTAACGTGTACTCGCATGCTGCAGCACTGTTTTCGAAACCGAACCTGCTGTATGAATCACCAGCCGGTCTTGCAGTGCCAGGCGGGCCGCTATCTCCGGTAAAGCTTCATCCGTAACGGCTACCAGGTAGAGATCTGAATCGCCATTCAATTCGCTCAGATCAGAGATAGCTTCCGCCCCCAGTTCTGCCGCCAGTTGGGCGGCTCTTACCGCATCCCTCGCATATACCTGTGCTACTTTATATACTTTATCAACTTGATGTACCCTACACAACTCCCTTCCCAACACCGTGGCCACATTACCCGCACCTATGATACTAACCTGCATATCTTTGATCTTATGAAGATGAAATTAGCACAAAGGCTGCTCATAGGGTATTATAAAAAGAAACTAAAACTGATGGGCCTCGTTTCGCCCCGCAAAGCTGCAGAAAACGCTTTTAAGATCTTCTGTACACCCTTTCCTGTTAAACTTCCCAAAAAAATGCCGCCGGTATTCCACAAAGCGGAGAAGTTATCATTTGCAATGAATGGCTTTACCATCCGGGGCTTTCGCTGGTTACCGGAACATCCCAACGGGAAAAAGATCCTGATCGTTCATGGGTTCAGCAGTTATAGCTACAAATTCGAGAAATATGTGCAGCCCCTGAAAAAAGAAGGATTTGAAGTGCTGGCTTTTGATGCCCCCGCCCATGGCACCAGCGAGGGTAAACTGATCAATGCCTATATATATAAGTGTGCCCTCTTAGAAATAGAAAGGCTGTTCGGGCCCCTCTATGGCATCATGGGACATTCGCTGGGCGGATTGGCCGCTGCACTCGCTTTTGAGGCTTTGCCGGGTAACCCACAGCGTAAACTGGTACTGGTGGCTCCCGCTACCGAAACCGACCGGGCCATTGAGAATTTTTTCCGCCTGATACCCGTAGAAGAGAGAGTAAAACAGGCTTTCACCGGTTTGATCGGTGAACTGACCGAACATCCTGTCAGCCATTATTCCGTAAGCCGGGTGGTAAAAGCCCTGCATGCCCCGGTTTTATGGGTGCACGACCGGCAGGATACCATTTGCCCTTTTGCAGACGTAAAACCACTGCTGGCGCAGGATCTGCCGCATGTAGCGTTTGAAATAACCGAGCATTTGGGGCATAGTAGAGTGTACAAAGACAACCGCATCTGCAGCCGGATCGTGCATTTTTTCAGCGCGCCGGTTTCCTGATATTTTTTGTGTTTTGCCGGTTTCAACTAATATTGCAGGGTCAGACACCTGATTTTCTCCCCGGCCGGGGAGACTTTTTTAGGGGGTCGGGCATTTTCGCAGAACCATATAAAAGAACCGTCAGAGGCGGATGAAAAGGCTGTATGGCAAAGAACTTACTGATCGTTGAGTCACCGGCAAAAGCCAAAACCATAGAGAATATCCTCGGAAAAGATTTTGAGGTGAAAAGCTGTTATGGTCATATCCGTGACCTGGAAAAAGATGATATGGGTATTGATGTGAATAATCATTACGAGCCCAGATACAAAGTACCCGATGATAAAGAACGTGTGGTAAAAGAATTGCGTCAACTTGCCAAAAAAGCAGACGAGGTATGGCTGGCATCGGATGAGGACCGTGAAGGAGAAAGCATCAGCTGGCACCTGGCCGAGGTACTGGGCCTGGATCCCAAAGTAACCAAGCGCATCGTTTTTCATGAGATTACCGCACCCGCTATCCGCAAAGCGGTAGATAATCCCCGCCGCATCAATATGAACCTCGTGAATGCCCAGCAGGCAAGACGTGTGCTGGACAGGCTCGTAGGTTTTGAACTGAGTCCGGTACTTTGGCGCAAGATCGGTATGCAGCGAAGCCTTAGTGCCGGCCGTGTGCAGAGTGTGGCTGTGAGACTGATCGTTGAACGCGAAAGAGAGATCAATCATTTTATTCCCGAAAGCAGTTATAAGGTAGAAGCCTATTTTACCTCGCCGGATATTAACGGCAAAACCGTTACGTTCAAAGCAGAGGGCCCCAATAAAATGCAGACCGAGACAGATGCGAAATCTTTTCTCGAAACCTGCAAGGGTGCCAAATACACCGTGACTGAGATACAGGTAAAACCGGCCAAACGTACACCGGCAGCGCCTTTTACCACTTCTACCCTGCAGCAGGAAGCCTCCCGTAAAATGGGGTACAGTGTAAGTAAAACCATGTTGCTCGCGCAGAAACTGTACGAGAGTGGTAAGATCACTTACATGCGTACAGACAGTATCAACCTGAGTGATACTGCGCTTGATGATATCCGCAACCAGGTTACCAAAGCCTATGGCAGCGAATACCACCAGCCGCGCAAATTCAAGAACAAGAACGAAAATGCGCAGGAAGCCCACGAAGCCATCCGCCCTACCTATATGAGTAATACTTCGGTGGAAGATGAAGACACCAGAAGATTATACGAACTGATCTGGAAGCGAACCATTGCTTCGCAGATGAGTGATGCGGAATTTGAAAAAACCACGGCCCGGATCAATGTAAGCAGCAATAACGAAACCCTTTCTGCCAACGGTGAAGTGATGAAATTTGACGGGTTCCTGAAAGTATATCTTGAAGGAAAAGACGAGGAAGATGAAGAAAGCACCGAAGGAATGCTGCCACCGCTGGCCGCTGGACAGGTGCTGGATTTTACCCGCATGACGGCCACTGAAAAATTCACCCGCCCGGCTGCCCGTTATACGGAAGCATCGCTGGTGAAGAAACTGGAGGAACTTGGCATCGGACGACCATCTACCTACGCTCCTACGATCTCTACCATCATGAAGCGGAATTATGTGGAGAAGCGGGATAAGGAAGGCGTGAAAAGAGAGATCAGGTTACTCACCCTGACCAAAAAAGATGCGGTAGAGAAAGAGATCTTACAGGAAAATACAGGTGCGGAGAAAAATAAATTATTCCCCACCGACCTCGGTGCCGTAGTAACCGACTTCCTGAAACAGTATTTTACCAAAGTGATGGATTTTGGCTTTACCGCCAAGATTGAGCAGGAATTTGACCTGATTGCCGAGGGCAAAATTGCCTGGAGTAATATGATCGATGGCTTTTACAAGCCCTTCCACGAAACCATTGAGCACACCCTCGAGAATGCAGAGCGTGCCAAGGGCGAAAGGGAGCTGGGTGTGGATGAGGCCACCGGCAAAAAAGTGATCGCCCGTATGGGCCGCTATGGACCCATGGTGCAGATCGGCGATACGGCCAATGAAGAAGAAAAACCCCGTTTTGCCAAACTGCGCCAGGACCAGAGCATTGAGACCATTACCATGGAAGAAGCCATGCAACTGTTCTCCCTGCCACGTACACTCGGCGAATATGAAGGACAGGAACTTTCTGTGAACGTAGGCCGTTTTGGGCCATATATTAAACTGGGCGAGCAATTCATCTCCATCCCCAAAGGCGAGGACCTGCATACCATTGAGCTCGACAGGGCCATACAGCTGATCAACGAGAAGCAACTGGCCGATGCACCGATCGCTTTCTACAATGAGCTACCGGTAACCAAGGGTAAGGGACGTTTCGGGCCATTTATCAAGTGGAACAATATGTACATCAATATCCCGCGGGCCTATCATTTTGATGCGCTCTCCCAAAGCGATATCGATGAACTGATCAGTAAGAAAATTGATAAGGAAGCCAACCGTTTCATCAAACAGTGGCCTGCCGAGAAGATCTCTATTGAAAATGGCCGTTGGGGTCCTTTCATCCGCTTCAATAAAAAGATGCTGAAGATGGGCCGCAAAGCCGATGCCGGCAAATACACCGCGGAAGAACTGGCTGATGTGGAACTGGACGAGATCAAAAAAATGATCGAGGCCCAGGTACCCAATGCGTTTGCCAAAAAAAGCGCCGCTAAGAAAACGGCTACCAAAACAGCTACTAAAACGGTAAAGAAAGCCGCCAAAAAAGCCGCACCTAAAAAGGCTGCGAAGAAGAAATAACCTGATAATGCAAAAGTCAAAATTAAAAAGTTAAAAGAGAGAGATTTCTTTTGACTTTTTAATTTTGACTTTTTGCTTATAACCGTTTAGTGATTTAGTCGTATTTGCCCATCTGCCGCAGAAACCTGACGTGTGCCACTACTGCTCTGCGCATGGTAGGATACTCGATATACTGCAACTGGTATTCGCGGCACACACTTCTTACTATCTCGCTGATAGCGGGATAGTGTACGTGGGAGATCTTGGGGAAAAGATGGTGTTCGATCTGGAAATTCAATCCACCCACCAGCCAGCTGACCAGTTTGTTCTTGGTAGCGAAATTGGCGGTTGTTTTGATCTGGTGAGCAGCAAATTCATCGGGCATTTTATGTGTTTCCAGATCTGCCACCGGGAAAGCCGTATGCTCTACCGTATGCGCCAGCTGGAATACGATACTCAGTACAAATCCGGCAAACAGGCTCATGGTCAGAAAACCAACGATCCAGCTTACCCAACCCACCGCGATGATGGGGATCACGATGAATACGGCAGCATGGTACACTTTCACGCTCCAGAATTCAAAATGATCAGCGAAGCTCATTTTCTTCAAAGGCACGGAACCGATCTTTTTGGAGAAATATTTCTGGTAATCGGTGAAGAAGATCCAGAACACATATAACAGCATATAGAGGAACCAGAAATAAAAATGCTGGAAACGGTGCATTTTATAACGCTTCTGGGTGGGAGCCATCCGCATGAGGATGCCGATCTCGATATCATCATCCACCCCGTCGATATTGGTAAAACTGTGGTGGATCATATTATGTTTCATGTTCCACATAAAATGGTTGGCACCGAGCAGGCTGATAGAAGAAGCCGCAATTCGATTCATCACTTTGTTATTGCTGAAACTACCATGACTGCCATCGTGCATCACATTAAAACCGATAGCGGCTACAAAACCGCCTAAAACAACACATTCCGCCAGGGCAACATACCAGACAGGTGTCCAGACGAGTAAATGAATATACACCAATACAAAACCGATCACCATGATGATGGCTTTGGTAAATAACTTAGGGTTCCCGGTAGAATCGATACCGCGTTCATCAAAATAAGCCTGTACTCTTTTTTTGAGGTCTGTGTGTAAGGATTGATTGGATTCGGTACTAGGGAATTTGGGGATGGCAAACTGTGACATAGATAACTTTACTGATAATGTGCAAAGGTACCTATTAAAGAACTATCGGGGCTGTTAAATCGGAGATTTTTGCGGATTAGTTACGCATAACGAAGCAAACAACTGTTTATTATGTTAAAGCTTTGTCATATTTCCACATCTGTGGGATAACTTCCTGCAGATATATCCAAAAAAAATAATTTAGTTTGATGCTGAAAGTACATGGAAATCAACAGAATACTATGCTGATCACCCCCATGTAGTAACATCTATGCAGGAAACCAGAGAGATCAACGCGCTGTTTACATTAATCGATGATCCGGATGAGGAAGTGTATTCCACCGTTTCAGAGAAGATTGTAGCGTACGGTAAGAATATCATTCCCAATCTCGAGCATCTCTGGGAAACCACGCTCAGTGAAGACGTACAGGAGCGGATCGAAATGATCATTCACCACCTGCATTTTACCGATCTGGAGCATGACCTGATAGAATGGCGCGACAGTGCTTATCACGATCTTTTATTCGGTGCCCTGCTGGTTGCTAAATTTCAATACCCCGATCTGCATACCACTCCGGTATTGCAGGATGTGGAGAAGATCCGCCGTAATGTATGGCTGGAACTGAACAGCTTTTTAACGCCGCTTGAACAGGCCAATGTGCTCTCCAGCATCATCTACAATTATTACAATTTAAAGGGTGTGGAAGTTAATTACGAACACCCGGATGAGTTCTTTATCCATAAAGTGCTGGAAAGTAAAAAAGGCAATGCGCTGGCCAATGGTATCCTGTACCAGGTCATGTGCGATCTGCTGGATATCAATGCGAGGATCATCCATATTCCCAAGCAATGTATCATCGCCTTTTATCATTCAGATTATGATGCTGCCACACATGTGGGCCATCCGCAGGATAAGATCCATTTTTATGTGGATGCTACTACCGGGCAGGCGTTTTCTCACAAGGACGTTGAAAACTATTTCCAACGCCTGTCGCTGCCCCCTTCTCCTTCCTATTTCAAACCGCAATCGCATATGCGGATCATACAGGTATTACTGGAAGAAGTGGCCAAGTGTTTCGACAGACCCTCCCATGCATATAAACAGCAGGAATTACTGCAGTTGGCGGCCTTGTTTGATCAGTAATGGTAATAGTAGGTAAAAAATTCTTCGTCTTTCTCCCACCGATTACGCTCATATACCCTTTGTGCCCGATGGTTGTGATGCGCAGTTTGCAGTACCAGCCAACCGCTGGCTGTTGCTGCACCCAGGTCCTGCGCCGCTTTCAGTAAAGCATCTGCGGCACCCGATCCGCGGGTTTCCGGTACCACATAGAGGTCATTAAGCACCCAGGCCCGTTTTAATCCGATGGAAGAAAAAACGGGATAAAGCTGGGTAAAGCCTACCATCTTCCCATCCAGGAAAGCGAGGAAGATGACTGATTCATTTTGCTGTATCCTTTCGGAAAGGAATTGTTTGGCAGCTTGTTTATCGGAGGGCTGTTGATAAAAGATCCTGTACTGGTCAAATAATCCGGCCAATGCATCAACGTCTTCCAGCTGCGCTTTACGGATATTCATAAAAAAGGGTTTGGCAACATCATTTCTAACCAGCCTGAGGGTAAGAAATGATGTTGCAGGTATTCAAACTATAATAAAATGGCTTCCAGGCTGATTTCCATATTATATACTTTGCTCACCGGGCAATTGACTTTGGCATCTGCCGCACATTCCTGGAATTTCTCCGGCGTTATACCAGGCACTTTGGCTTTAACAGATAGGTCAGATCTGGTGATAACACCTTCTTCCAGCGAAATGGCACAACTGGTTTCGAGTGTTTCCGGAGTAAACCCTGCGGCACCCAGCACAAAAGAAAGTTTCATGGTAAAACAACCGGCATGGGCAGCGGCCATCAACTCTTCGGGATTGGTTCCCACACCTTCTGCAAAACGGGAATTAAAGGAGTATTGGGTTTGGTTCAGTACGGTACTTTGGGTAGAGAGAGTACCATTGCCTTCTTTGCCGGATCCATTCCAAATAGCGGTTGCTGTACGTTTCATGTGTATTTGATTTTAGATTAAAAAATAATTTGAAAATGTGTTAATTTGAAAATTTGAAAATGTATGTAGCCTATAGGTGGCCTCATTTTCAAATTTGCCTATTTTCAAATTTTCAAATTAACATATGATCAACTGGGATGATTTTGAAAAAGTAGAAATCCGCAGCGGAACCATACTGAAAGTTACTGATTTTCCGAAGGCAAAAAAACCTGCCTACCAGTTAACCATTGATTTTGGTCCGCTGGGCATCAAACAGTCTTCGGCGCAGATTACCCACCATTATACCCCGGAAGCGCTGCTGAACAGGCAGGTAGTGGCGGTGGTCAACTTCCCGCCCAAACAGATCGCCAACTTTTTTAGTGAATGTTTGGTATTGGGTGTGTATGATGAAAATAATCAGGTAATTTTATTGCAGCCGGATAAACCTGTCCAAAACGGACAACGCATCGGCTAACCCACCCTGCCTATGAGCGAACTGCACTACACGTACTATGAGAGTCCTGTTGGTTTACTGCGGATCGGTGGTACCGAGCAGTATATCGGCGAGCTTAGTTTTGTAGACAATTCCGACCAACTGGCCTATGGCGAGCCGGGTATTACCGAAGTGATGCACCAATGCACGGAACAGCTTATCGAATATTTCCATGGCACACGCCGCAATTTTGATATCCCCATTCACCAGGAAGGAACAGAATTTCAGACAAGGGTATGGAGCGAGTTACTGGAGATCGCTTACGGCAAAACCATCAGTTATATGGATCTGGCCAAACGCCTCGGCGACCCCAAAGTGATCCGCGCCGCAGCCAGCACCAATGGCAAAAATAAAATAGCCATCATTGTACCCTGCCACCGCGTCATCGGCAGCGACCGTTCCCTTACCGGCTACGGAGGTGGTATGTGGCGGAAAAAATGGTTACTGGGACATGAGTTTAAGATCGCGCATGGGGTGCAGACCTTGTTTTGAACAGAGGAACAGACGAACAAGGAACCGAGGAACAGATGAACGGATGAAGCTCATATAAAATATTACCAGTCTTCCGATCTTCTGTTCCTTGCTCATATGTTCGAATTAACATTTCCTTGTCAAATCCTGCCCCAACCCAGAGGCGAATACAATATTTTTACAGCCATGCGAGGTATTGGTAAGATCATATTTGTTGTATTATCCCTGTTATTGTTTCATACAAAATCCTGGTCGCAGGCTTGTACGGCATTGGGACAAAATCCCACTACCGCATTCCCGGTATGCGGGGCTACTACCTTTACGCAGCGAACGGTACCGATCTGCGCCAGTGGCAATGTACCCGCCAAAGGTTGTACCAATGGCAGTTTTTCAACCGCTAATCCTTACTGGTATAAGTTCACCTGTTACCAATCCGGCACACTGGGATTTGTGATAACACCTTTAAACACTGTTCCCGAAGACTATGACTGGCAGTTATTTGATATCACCGGCAAAGATCCGAATGATGTTTTTACGGACCCGAATCTGATCATAACGGCCAACTGGGTGGGAACCTATGGTCCTACAGGTGCTTCTGCAGCAGGCACATCTGTTTTTTCCTGTGCTTCCTCTCCTTCGCAGAACCTGTCTGCTTTTGCCAAAATGCCGGATATCATTGCAGGGCACGAATACCTTTTATTAGTAAGCCATTTTCTGAATGCCGGAGAAACCAGTGAAGTGGGGTATACCCTTGCTTTCTCTAACGGACAACCCGGGGGAGGCACTGCCAGCATAGTGAACCCGGTTGTACCAAAAATTGCCAGCGCATACGGCATTTGCGATGGTACCCAGGTAATGATAAAACTGACCAGTAGAGTAAGTTGTAAAACTATTGCTGCCGATGGTTCTGACTTTTCTATAAGCGGACCTGTTACAAGAAGTAATATTGCAGCTTCCGGTAATGGATGTGGAAGAGGTTTTGATTCGGATTCGATCCTGATAACACTCGACAATCCATTAACACCAGGTATTTATACCATTACAGCAAAAGTTGGCAATGATGGTAATACCTTAACCGATAACTGCGAAAATGCGCTGGTTCCCGGCGACAAAACCAATCTCCGTTTTATTGCCCTCGTACCAACCCCCATGGATAGCATAGTTCCTGTGGTCTGTATCAAGGACACCCTTGAGCTGGTGTTCAGCAAACCCATGGCCTGCAGTTCGATTGCCGCAGATGGGAGTGATTTTACCATTAGCGGGCCTGCGCCTGTAACTGTAAAAAGCGCATCAGGTATTTGCAGTAACGGGGTAAGTACCAGTATTCGCATTATTCTAACAGCACCCATCCGAACCAACGGTACATTTACCATTCTCCTCAAAAACGGTTCTGATGGTAACCCATTGATAGATGAATGCGGATTAACCACACCAGCAGGTTCTACCCTTTCCTTCACTACTAAAAATATCACCACAGCCGATTTCACTGGTATCGTAAGTACCGGTTGCAAATCGGATACGCTAACGCTTTCGCACAATGGTTATGGCGGCACCAGTTCGTGGCAATGGTATCTGGATAGTCTACCACTGAGTACGCTGCAGAATCCTGTTCTGATCTCCAAAGCATTTGGTCAGCATAGCCTGCAGTTATCGGTAAATAATGGCTTTTGTTCCGATACTGCAAGAGCCAATTTTATATTTGAGGATCATACGGTAAAGGCGGCCTTTGCAGTGGCAGATACACTTTGCCCCACAGATACCCTGCATTTCACAGACCTGAGTTCAGCCAATACGACCCGCTGGAACTGGATCTTTGGTAATGGCGTTACAAGTAACCTGCAGGTACCCGGCGCACAATCGTATGCCTTAACCGGGCGGCGAACCAACTATACCACCAAACTGATCGTCACCAACCAATACAATTGTTCCGATACCGCTTACAAGATCATTACCGTGCTGGCCAGTTGTTATATCGCTGTTCCTTCCGCCTTTACACCTAATGGCGATGGTTTAAATGATTATCTCTACCCGCTGAATGCATTCAAAGCAGATAATCTTGTTTTCAGAATCTATAACCGGTACGGACAAATCATCTTCGAAACCAAAGACTGGACCCGCAAATGGGA
>Ga0255338_1005541_pt1 | contig 11530 bp, 10 predicted proteins | sample MeOH1_35cm_T4_19_FD_203715 | JGI IMG/M metagenome (GOLD analysis project Ga0255338, IMG submission 203715) | Sandy soil microbial communities from University of British Columbia, Vancouver, Canada - MeOH1_35cm_T4_195 | ecosystem: Engineered > Artificial ecosystem > Sand microcosm > Unclassified ... | reverse complement strand
CGTCTCGTCGCAGGCATAGCCGAACATCAGGCCCTGGTCGCCGGCGCCGGTGTTCAGGTGGTCGTCGCTCGCATGGTCCACGCCCTGCGCGATGTCGTTGCTCTGCTTGTCGTAGGCCACCAGCACCGCGCAGCCCTTGTAGTCGATGCCGTACTCGGTGTTGTCGTAGCCGATGCGCTTGATCGTGTCGCGCGCGACCTGGATGTAGTCCACGTGCGCGTTGGTCGTGATCTCGCCGGCCAGCACCACGAGGCCGGTGTTGGTCAGCGTCTCGGCCGCGACGCGGCTGCGCGGGTCCTGTTTGAAGATCGCGTCCAGGATCGCGTCCGAGATCTGGTCGGCGACCTTGTCGGGGTGCCCCTCGGACACGGATTCGGAAGTAAAGAGGAAGTCGTTCGCCATTTGAATAAACTCCGTACGTTTGCTTGAAGGCGCGTTGCCTTGTGCCGGAGCTTGGGGCGAACGCTTTAGCAGTTCTTTTTTAACGTCGCCCTGCAAGTAGTTCATAACTCGGCGACCGGGCCATTCTAAACGCTTGTGAAAACCCTGTTTCGCGTGCTAGCGCTGCTGCCGCTGCCCGTCCTGCACGCGGTGGGCGCCGCGGTGGGGTGGCTGTCGTTCCTGGCGTCGGGCACCTACAGGCGCCGCTTCCTCGAGAATGCGCGCCAGGCGGGCTACGCGCTGGCGCAGGTGAGCGCGGCCGTGGCCGAGGCGGGCAAGCTGGTTTTCGAGGCGCCGCGCCTGTGGTTCGGAAAGACCCCCCCGATCGAATGGGAGGGCGCGTCATTGATCGAAGCCGCGCGCACCGAAGGCCGGGGGATCGTCTTTCTCACGCCGCACCTCGGCTGCTTCGAGGCCGCCGCCCAGGGCTACGCCGCGCGCTTTGGCCGCATCACGGTGCTGTACCGGCCGGCGCGAAAGCCCTGGCTGCGCGAGCTGGTGGAGACCGCGCGCGGCCGCGCGAACCTCGATACCGCGCCCACCACGCTCGCCGGCGTGAAGCAGATGCTCAAAGCCCTCAAGGCGGGCGAGGCGGTCGGCCTGCTGCCCGACCAGGTGCCGCCGGACAGGATGGGGGTCTGGGCGCCGTTCTTCGGTCGCGACGCGTACACGATGACGCTCTCGGCCCGGCTGGCGCTGCAGACCGGCGCTGCCGTCCTGCTCGCCTGGGGCGAGCGCCTGCCCTGGGGGCGCGGCTATCGCGTCCGGGTGAGGGCATGGCCGGGCGAGCTCGCCGGCGATGCCGCGGCGGCGGCGGCCCAGGTCAATGCCCAGATGGAGCGGATGGTGCGCGAGTGTCCGCAGCAATACCTGTGGGGCTATGCGCGGTACAAGGCGCCGGCGGGGGGCATCGCCAATTGAGCCGACTCGGCGTCCTGTTCATGCGCGCGCTCGCGCACCTGCCGCTGGCCTGGGTGCGGGCGCTGGGCTGGCTGCTCGGCCGGGTGCTCTATGTCCTCGTGGTGCCGCGCCGGCGCGTGGTGCAGCGCAACCTCGAGCTGTGTTTCCCGGCGTGGACGGCGGCGCAGCGGCGGGCGCTCGGGCGGCGAATCTTCACCCACGTGGCGCAGGCCTGGCTGGACCGCAGCTGGCTGTGGCATGGCCGGCCGGCGGCGGTGCGCGAGCGCCTCCGGATCACGGGCGCGATGGACGAGCTGCAGGGGGCCCAGCCCACGGTGATCTTCGCGCCGCACTTCGTCGGCCTGGACGCCGGATGGACGGCCCTCACGCAGCAGCTGCCCCGCGCGTTCACGACGATCTACACGGACCAGGCCAACAAGGTCGTGGACGCGTGGATCCTCGCGGGCCGGCGCCGGTTCGGCTCCGGGCGCCTGTTCGGCCGCGCCGACGGAGTCAAGACCATCGTTTCCGCACTGCGCGAGGGAGCGCCCCTGTACCTGCTGCCGGACATGAATTTCGGCCCGGAGGAGTCGATCTTCGTGCCGTTCTATGGGGTGCAGGCCGCCACCGTGCCTTCGCTGCCGCGCTTCGCCAAGCTCGGGCGCGCGAAGGTGGTGCCGGTGACCACGCGCATGACGCGCTCTGGCTATGAAGTGCGGGTGGGGCCTGCCTGGCCGGGTTTCCCCTCGGACGACATGGCGGCCGATACGGCGCGCATGAACCGGCACCTGCAGGAGTACATCGACACGATGCCCGAACAGTACTACTGGGTGCACAAGCGCTTCAAGACCCGGCCGGCCGGCGAGCCGCCCGTGTACTGACCTTCAGGACGACTGCAGGAAATCGGCGAGGCGCTGCGCCACGAACTGCGGGCGCTCGTGGATGACCCAGTGGCTCGCGCCCTCGACCTTCTCGAGCCGCAATTGCGGGATGTAGTCGCCCAGGCCATCGATCAGTTCCGGCGGCAAGGCCGCGTCGTTCATGGCCCAGAGCACGAACGTGGGCACGTCCACGGTGAGCATCTCGCGTGGCAGCTCGATGGCTGCGGCGCCCGGATCTTCAGGCCGGGGCGGGCGCACCGGCGATGCCCGGTAGTAATTGCAGCCGCCCTCCAGGCTCGCGTCCCAGACCTCGCGGTATTGCTGCTTCACCGCCTCGGTCAGCCACGGGGCCCCGCCCCATTGGGTGAAGAAGGCCCACAGGCGCCGGTAGTCGTCCTCGCGCAGCAGCTTCTCCGCGTCCGGCCGGATCAGGAAGTTCATGTACGCGCTGGCCTGCTGCTGCTTGGGGTTGGACTTGAGTTCGCGCAGGAAGGTACCGGGGTGCGGCGAATTGATGATCGCCAGCTTCCTGACCAGCCGGGGCAACTGGTTGGCCAGGTTCCAGGCGACTGCCCCGCCCCAGTCGTGCGCCACCAGGCATTCCAGCGGCGCGCCCTCCAGCGTGATCAACGCCGCGATGTCCTGCACCAGCAGCTTGGCGCGATAGTCCTTCACCTCCGGCGGCTGGGTGGATTTCTCGTAGCCGCGCAGGTTCGGGGCCACGCAGCGGTAGCCGCCGTTTTCCGGACGTGCGAAGTGTTCCAGGATGCCGTCCCACACGAAGGCCGCTTCCGGAAACCCGTGCAGAAACATCAGCACGGGCCGGCCGCGCTCGCCGGCCGCGCGGCAGCTGAGGGTGATGCCGTTCGGCAGGGCCTGCAAGAAGGCTTCGATCATGGGCTGTCCGGGTGCGCCCACTGCCACAGCAGGAGCGAGGTTTCCTCGACGCCCTGCTTCTTCAGGGCCGAGAAGAGTTTGACGTCGCCGCCGCCCGCTTGCAGTCGCGCGATGGACAGCGCCTTGGCCTGCTCGCTCCGGTTGAGCTTGTCGGCCTTGGTCAGGAGCAGCAGGAACTTCAGGCCCTGCTCGACGCGGGGGCGGATCACCTCCAGCAGGATTTCGTCCAGTTCCGTGATGCCGTGGCGCGGGTCGCACATCAGCACCACGGCCTTGAGGTTCTCGCGGGTGACGAGGTAATTGGCCATGACCTGCTGCCAGCGCAGCTTGTCCTGCTTGGGCACGGCCGCGTAACCGTAGCCGGGCAGGTCGGCCAGGATGGCGTCGGTCACACCCTGCTTGCCCAGGGCGAACAGGTTGATGCTCTGGGTACGGCCCGGTGTCTTGGAGGCGAACGCGAGGCGCTTTTGCTGCGTCAGTGTGTTGATGCAGGTGGACTTGCCCGCGTTGGAGCGGCCCACGAAAGCGATTTCGGGCACCTCCACGGCGGGCAGGAATTCGAGTTTGGGCGCCGTGGTGAGGAAGCGGGCGGTGTGCATCCAGCCCGTGGCGACAGCCACGGCGGTCTTGCTGTCTTGGGGTTGGCCCGGAGCCGGGGTCATGAGGTGCCTTAAGGATTGCGGGGAAACCCGAGTGGGGGCATTGTAGAATCACCAGGTTTTGCGCCCACAAACCGATCCCCCGAATATGAAGCCGTTTGCCTCCCTGTTGATGGCTGCCCTGCTGGCAGTCCCCGCCGCGACCGTGTTCGCGCAAGCCCCCGCGGCCAAGCCGGACCTCACGCAAGGCAGCGCCAAGTTCACGGCGGTTTGCGCGGCCTGCCACGGCGCCGACGGCAATTCCGCCGTGCCCGCCAACCCCAAGCTGGCGCAGCAGCACCCTGAATACCTGGTCAAGCAGTTGCAGGAGTTCAAGGCCGGCAAGCGCACCAGCCCCATCATGCAGGGCTTCGCAGCGCAGCTGACCGACGCCGACATGAAGAACGTGTCGTACTGGGCCGGCTCCCAGAAGGCCAAGCCCGGTTTTGCCAAGGACAAGGACCTCGTGGCGCTCGGCGAGCGCATCTACCGCGGCGGCATCGCCGACCGCCAGGTGGCGGCGTGCGCCGGTTGCCACAGCCCGAACGGCGCCGGCGTGCCTGCGCAGTACCCGCGCCTGTCCGGGCAGCACGCCGATTACACGGCGTTGCAGCTGACGGCGTTCCGCGACGGCGGCCGCAACAACAGCCTGCAGATGGCCCAGATCGCCGCCAAGCTCAACGACCGCGAAATCCGCGCCGTGGCGGACTACATCGCCGGTCTGCGCTGAGCCACAGCGATTCCCGGTCTCGAAGGCGGGCGCTCGGTGAGCGCCCGCCTTTTTTAATGCCCCTGCGGGACCGGGGAACGCTGCGCGGCCGGCGGAATCTTGTAAGAATGGCCAGGCCCCGCAGACCAACGGCCAGCGACAAGGAAGAGAACCATGCTGATCAAGAGCTCCCGTGACGGCTTCATCCATCCTGCTTCCAGCGAGATCACGCCACCGGCCCTGTACCGGGACCGGCGCGCCATCCTGAAGCTCATGGCTTCCGGCGTCGCCGGGCCCGTGCTGGCGTCGTGGGCTTCGCGCGAGGCGTTCGCCCAGCAGGCGCAGCGGCCCGGCAAGGGTGCGGCCCTGGCCGGCGCGAAGTCGAACGTCCCCGGCGCGATGACCATGGAGAAGGTGACCGAGTACAAGGACGCCACGACCTACAACAATTTCTACGAGTTCGGCACCGACAAGGCCGACCCGGCGAAGAACGCCCATACCCTCAAGGCCACGCCCTGGGCGGTCGAAGTGGATGGCCTGGTGAAAAAGCCCGCCAGGTTCGCGCTGGAAGACCTCCTGAAGCTGAGCGCGCAGGAGGAGCGCATCTACCGCCTGCGTTGCGTCGAGGGGTGGTCGATGGTCATCCCCTGGGTCGGCTACTCGATGAGCAAGCTGATCGAGAAAGTGGAGCCGCTGGGCAGCGCCAGGTTCGTCGAGTTCATCACGCAGGCCGACCCCAAGACCATGCCCTTCGTGGGCTCGCGCGTCCTCGACTGGCCCTATGTCGAGGGCCTTCGCATGGACGAGGCGATGCATCCGCTGACGCTGCTCTCGTTCGGGATGTACGGCGAAGTGCTGCCGAACCAGAACGGGGCGCCGGTGCGGCTGGTCGTGCCATGGAAGTACGGCTTCAAGAGCGGCAAGAGCCTGGTGCGCATCCGCTTCACCGACGCCGAGCCGAAGACCGCCTGGAACAAGGCGGCGGCGAACGAATACGGCTTCTATTCGAACGTCAACCCGAACGTGGATCACCCGCGCTGGAGCCAGGCGACCGAACGCCGCATCGGCGAGGACGGGTTGTTCGCCAAGAAGCGCAAGACCCTGGTGTTCAACGGCTACGAGCCGCAGGTGGGCCAGCTGTACGCGGGCATGGACCTGAAGAAGAACTTCTGATGCTGCCGGCCAGGGCCACGCAGCGCGCCGCCGCTGCCTCGCTGTTCTTGCATCCGGCCGCCAAGCCGATCCTGTTCGCGCTCGCGCTGGTGCCTTTCGCGTGGCTCGTCTACGGCGCGGCGACGGACAACCTCGGCGCCAACCCGGCCGAATACCTGAGCCGAGCCACCGGCGATTGGACGCTGCGCTTCCTCTGCCTGACGCTGGCCGTGACGCCAATGCGCGTGGTCACCGTCACGCCCGCGCTGGCGCGGTTTCGCCGCATGCTGGGCTTGTTCGTGTACTTCTACGTCCTGCTGCACCTGCTGAGCTACAGTTGGTTCGACATGGGATTCGACCCCGGCGAGATCGCCAGGGACATCGCCAAGCGGCCCTTCATCCTGGTCGGCTTCACGGCTTTCCTGCTGCTGACGCCGCTGGCCGCCACCTCGTTCAATCGCGCGGTGAAAGCCCTGGGCGCCAGGCGTTGGCAGATGCTGCACAAGCTGGTGTACGTGATCGCCGGGCTGGGCATCCTGCACTTCTTCTGGATGCGCGCGGGCAAGCGCAACTTCGCCGAGGTGGCCGTCTACGCGTCCATCCTCGCCGTGTTGCTGGGATGGCGCGTGGCGCAGGCCCTCGTCAAAAGACGAGCCGCTCGGAGCGCATCTGATCCGCGGCGCTCTCCCGTTCACGGATAAGCCAGGCGCGGTCGCCGTCGACCAGCACTTCCGCGGCGCGGCCGCGCGTGTTGTAGTTGCTCGCCATGCTCATGCAATAGGCGCCGGCGGACATCACTGCCATCAAGTCACCCGGGCGGGCGGCCAGAGCGCGGTCGCGCCCGATCCAGTCCCCGCTCTCGCACACCGGCCCGACCACGTCGTAGGTCTGCGCCGCGCCCGGGCGCGGCTTCACCGGAACGATGGCGTGGTACGCCTGGTACATCGCGGGCCGGGGCAGGTCGTTCATGGCGGCGTCGATGACGCAGAAGTTCTTGCCCTCGCCCGGCTTGAGGTAGAGGACCTCGGTCACGCACACGCCGGCATTGCCGATGAGCGAGCGCCCCGGCTCGATCATGAACTGCCGGTCGCCGAAGCCCCGGGCGTCCAGCCGCGCGAACAACTTGTGCCAGAGCGCGTCCGCGGCCGGTGGCTTGTCGCCGTTGTAGCTGATGCCCAGGCCACCGCCGAAGTCGATGTGATGCAGCGGGATGCCCGCGGCTTCGATGGCCTCGACCAGGTCGATGATGCGGTCCATCGCGTCGAGATAGGGAGCTTCCTCGGTGATCTGCGAGCCGATGTGGCAGTCGATGCCGACCACCTCCAGCCCCGGCAGCGCAGCCGCACGCCGGTAGGCCGCCAGCGTGCGGCCGTGGGCCACGCCGAACTTGTTGCCCTTCAGGCCGGTGGAGATGTACGGATGGGTCTTGGGATCGACGTCGGGGTTCACGCGGATGCTGACCGGGGCAACCTTGCCCGCGGCCACGGCGACGGCGCTCAGCACTTCGAGCTCGGCTTCGCTTTCGACGTTGAAGCAGCCGATGCCCGCATCCAGCGCACGGCGCATTTCGGCGCGCGTCTTGCCCACGCCGGAAAAAATGATGTCGCCGGCCGCACCGCCGGCGGCCAGCACCCGTTCGAGCTCGCCGCCAGACACAATGTCGAAGCCGCAGCCTGCCTGGGCGAAGACCTGCAGGATGCCGAGAGAGGAATTGGCTTTCATCGCGTAGCAGATCTTCGCCTTGCGCCCGGCGAAGCCGCGTTGGTAGGCGGCCAGCGCCGACAGCATCGCCGCCTTGGAATAGACGAACAGGGGCGTGCCGTGTTGGCGGGCGAGATCGCCCAAGGAGAGTTGTTCGGCGCACAGTTCGCCGCCTCGGTAGGCGAAGTGCGGATGGCCGGGCAGGGGGGTGGGTGTCATCGGGTACGGATGGGCGAGGCGGTGCCGGTGGCCGAGGGCGCGGAAGCGGGAGGCGCGGGCATGGCGGTCTGCGGCAGCGTGGCCCGGGCCGCGGCCGCCTCGCCCGTGGGCAGGAACAGCGGGCCCCTTTGCCCGCAAGCGGCCAGCGCTGCGACCACGCCCGCGGCAAGGACAAGCCGCCGCGGGGACACGCTGACTAGAATTTGGTAAACACGCAACATGGTGAAATTGTAATGACGACCCCCACGCTCTCCGCGTTCGCTGCCCCCCGAGGGGGCCTCAGGGCCCTACGGGCGGCCGGGCGGGCACCGCAATGACGGATCCCGAATTCATGGATCGAGCCGAGGCGCTGCTGAGGCGCATCGAAGCGTGTTGCGACCGCATCAACGACGAAACGGATGCGGACATCGACAACCAGCGGGTCGGGGGAATGGTCACGCTGGTCTTCGCCAACGGCAGCCAGATCATCGTCAACCTGCAAAAACCGCTTCACGAGGTGTGGATGGCCGCCCGGGCCGGCGGCTTCCACTACAAATTCGACGGGCAAAAGTGGATGGATACCAAGGGCAACGGCGAGTTCTTCGCGAACCTCGCGCGCTACGCCGGCGAGCAGGCCGGCCAGCCGGTGGCCTTCGCCTAACCTGCTGCTGGGCCGCCCCAGGGCAGGTTGCGCCCCCTCGGGGGGCAGCGAGGACACGCAGTGCCGAGCGTGGGGCTCTAGTTCCGGAACAGGTCCAGGATGCTCTTTCGCTCGTCCCCCGGCGCGGCGGGCGCGCGGTTGGGCGGCAGGCCGTCCGAGTTCAGCAGGCTCTTGTCCTCGGGCGCGCGCGGGACCGCGGGCGTCGTGGGAATGCCGGGCGCCGGAGTCGTCGTGCCGTTGTCCACGGACGTGCCGCCCAGGTTGCTCACCCCGCCGCCGCGCGCGTACTCCTCGTAGTACCACTCGCCGCCGATATTGACCACGCCTTCGGGCGCGGTCGGCTCCATCACGGGGACGCCCTTCAGTGCGGTCTGCATGAAGTTGATCCACACCGGCAGGGAGAGGCCGCCGCCGGTTTCGCGATCGCCCAGCGAACGCGGCGTGTCGTAGCCCATCCAGACGATGGCCACCATGGTTGGCTGGAAACCGTTGAACCAGGTGTCGATCGAATCGTTGGTGGTGCCGGTCTTGCCGTAGAGGTCGGTGCGCTTGAGTTCGCGTTGCGCCCGGGCGGCCGTGCCCGAGCGCGCGACTTCCTGGAGCAGGCGGGCCATGATGAACGCATTGCGCGCGTCGATGGCGCGCACCGACTCGTTGGGCAGGGGCGGTTGGCTCTCGACCACGGTCTTGCCCTTCTGGTCGGTGATCCGCGTGATCAGCCACGGGTTGACGCGGTAGCCGCCGTTGGCGAACACGGCGTAGCCGGTGGCCATCTGCATGGGCGTCACCGCACCCGCGCCGAGCGCCATGGTGAGGTAAGGGGGGTGCTTGTCGGCATCGAAGCCGAAGCGCGTGATCCAGTCCTGCGCATTCTGCGTGCCGACGGCCTGCAGGATGCGGATGGACACCATGTTCTTGGAGCGGGCCAGCGCCGAGTGCAGCGGTATCGGGCCCTCGAACTTTCCGTCGTAGTTCTTCGGCTCCCAGGGCTGGCCCCCCGTCACGCCGGCGTCGAAGAAGAGCGGCGCGTCGTTGACGATGGTGGAGGGCGTGAAGCCTTTTTCCAGTGCCGCCGAATAGATGAAGGGCTTGAACCCGGAGCCCGGCTGGCGCCAGGCCTGGGTGACATGGTTGAACTTGTTCTTGTTGAAGTCGAACCCGCCGACCAGCGCGCGGACGGCGCCGTCGCGCGGGTCGATCGCCACGAACGCGCCTTCGACTTCGGGCAGCTGCGTGATCTCCCAGGTGTTCTTGGGCGTCCTGGCCACGCGGATCACGGCGCCGCGGCGGATGCGGATCTTGGGCGGCGCCTTCTCGGACAGGCCCGACTGGGCAGGCCGCAGGCCCTCGCCCGTGATTTCCAGCCGTTCGCTGTTCAGGCGCACGGCAATGATCTGCTTGGGGTTGGCCTCCAGGACGACGGCGGACATCACGTCGCCGTTATCGGGGTGCTCGGCCAGGGCGTCGTCGATCGCGTCGTCGGCATCCCTGGCGTCCGCCGGCAGTTCGATGAACTCCTCCGGGCCCCGGTAGATCTGGCGCCGCTCGTAGTCCATGATGCCCTTGCGCAGCGCCTTGTATGCGGCATCCTGCTGGGCCGCGTTCACGGTGGTGAAGACATTCAGGCCCCGCGTGTAGGCCTCGTCGCCGTATTGCGCATAGACCAGCTGGCGCACGGTTTCGGCCACGTACTCCGCGTGGATGCGCGTGTTGTCCGCGCCGCTGCGGATCTTCAGCTCCTGCTTCTTCGCGGCCTCGGCCTCCTCGGCGGTGATGAAGCCGTTGGCTTCCATGCGCTCGATGATGTAGAGCTGGCGCGCCCGGGCGCGGGTGGGGTTGCTGATGGGGTTATAGGCGGAGGGCGCCTTGGGCAGGCCCGCCAGCATCGCCGCCTCGGCGATGGTCAGGTCCTTCATCGGCTTGCCGTAATACGCATCGGACGCCGCGGCGAAGCCGTAGGCCCGGTTGCCCAGGAAGATCTGGTTCATGTAGATCTCGAGAATCTGGTCCTTGCTCAGCTGGTGTTCCAGCTTGAAGGTGAGCAGCACTTCATACAGCTTGCGGGTGAACGTCTTCTCGGACGACAGGTACACGTTGCGTGCCACCTGCATGGTGATCGTCGAGGCGCCCTGGCTCTTCACCCGCCCCAGGTTGGCCAGCGCGGCGCGCAGCAGCCCCCGGTAATCCACCCCGCCATGGGAATAGAAGCGGGAGTCCTCGATGGCCAGCACCGCGTCCTTCATGACCTTGGGGATGTCGGCGATCGGGGTGAGGTTGCGGCGCTCCTCGCCGTACTCGCCGATCAGGACGCCCTCGGCCGAGAACACGCGCAAGGGCAGCTTGGGCCGGTAGTCGGACAACTCGGAGATGTCGGGAAGGTTCGGGTAGGCGACTGACAGCGCAACCGCGACGATGATCGCCAGCGAGGCGGTGCCGGCCGCGAACAGGCCGACAGTCCACAGCACAAGGCGGAGCAGGGCGCGTTTCCAGCCGGTCAGGCCGGACCCGGGGAAGCGCGAGGACGTCCCGGAAGAAGGTTCAGAAGGCATCAGGTTTCCACGTAGCGTCCCGGTGCCACATTATAAAAATGGCGCTGCCCGGGACGGTCTGGCAAGTCAGACCCAAAAGTCATCAGTTGGTTTGATCGGGTACTTGGGATTGACCAGTATGGCAGGTTCACCCGTCGGTTTTTGGCAACGGTTGGTAGGGGGAGATCGGAAAAATCCTTTGCGTGACAAGGATGTTACGGCTAGCATTGAAGTGAAATCTTAAGTTTGTTACGCCTGGAAATACGGCGTTTCAGGAGACGGAATTGATCTCTTTGGGGTCGTTGTTTAGCCGCCAGCCGGCGCCACTGCTGGGCTTGGACATCAGCTCATCCAGCGTCAAGCTGGTCGAGCTCGGGCGTGACAAGGCGGGCAACCTCGTCTTGGAGCGCTGCGCCATCGAGCCCCTGGAGCGAGGCTGGATCACGGACGGCAACGTCGAAAAGTTCGACGAGGTCGCCCAGGCCATGCGCCGGGTGGTGAAAAAGAGCGGCACCCGCACCCGGAACGTCGCCATGGCGCTGCCGCCTTCGGCCGTGATCACCAAGAAGATCATCCTGCCCGGCGGCCTGACCGAACAGGACCTGGAAGCCCAGGTCGAGGCCGAAGCCAACCAGTACATTCCGTTCTCCCTGGACGAGGTGAGCCTGGACTTCTGCGTCGTCGGTCCCAGCAGCACGTCGTCCGGCGACGTCGAGGTGCTGATCGCCGCCTCCCGCAAGGAGAAGGTGCAGGACCGGCAGGGCCTCGCTGAAGCCGCCGGCTTGAAGCCGATGATCATCGACGTCGAGTCCTACGCCTCCCGC
>Ga0255338_1005540_pt1 | contig 11535 bp, 9 predicted proteins | sample MeOH1_35cm_T4_19_FD_203715 | JGI IMG/M metagenome (GOLD analysis project Ga0255338, IMG submission 203715) | Sandy soil microbial communities from University of British Columbia, Vancouver, Canada - MeOH1_35cm_T4_195 | ecosystem: Engineered > Artificial ecosystem > Sand microcosm > Unclassified ... | reverse complement strand
CGGATCCAGCACGATGTTGCGCAGGGCCTGCCCCATCTGCAGCCCCTGGGCATACATCTCGGTCAGGCCGCTGCTGATGCGCTGCTCGGTTTCGATGTAGTGATGAAACTGGTTCTTGGTATAGACCAGCCCGCCAATGCTGCCAGCCAAGCCGATGATGAACAGCACCGCGGGAACCACGGCACACAGAAGAAGCTTGGTACTGAATTTCATGACGACGCCCTGAGTGTTGTGTTCTGCCTGAATTCTATGATTCATCGACCACTTATATTCATCTCTTAATACCAAGGGGGGCATATTGCCCCCCCTTTTTTGGGCTTAAAAATACTGACGGATCAGAGCATTTCCAGCGCCACGGCGGTCCCCTCGCCGCCGCCGATACACAGCGTGGCCAGGCCGCGCTTGAGGCCGCGGGCCTGCAGTGCGTACATCAGCGTGACCATGATGCGTGCACCGGAAGCGCCAATGGGGTGACCCAGCGCGCAGGCGCCGCCGTTGACGTTGACGATGTCGTGCGACACCTTGAGCTCTTCCATCAGCGCCATCGGCACCACGGCGAAGGCCTCGTTGACCTCCCACAGGTCCACGTCCTTGACGCTCCAGCCGGCCTTGGCCAGCGCCTTCTGCGTGGCCGCCACCGGTGCGGTGGTGAACCAGTTCGGCTCCTGCGCATGCACCGCGTGGGCCACGATCTTCGCCATCGGCTTGGCGCCCAGCTTGGCGGCAGTAGAGGCGCGCATCATCACCAGCGCGGCGGCGCCGTCGTTGATGGACGAGCTGCTGGCGGCGGTGATGGTGCCGTCTTTCTTGAAGGCCGGCTTGAGCGCCGGGATCTTGTCCAGCTTGGCCTTGCCCGGGCCTTCGTCGATGGAGATCACCGTGTCGCCGGCACGGCCCTTGACCGTCACCGGCGTGATCTCGGCGGCAAAGGCGCCGGACTGGATCGCGGCCTGGGCGCGGCGCACGCTGGTGATGGCAAAGTGGTCCTGCGCCGTGCGGCTGAAGTTGTACTTGGCGGCGCACTCCTCGCCGAAAGTGCCCATGGAGCGGCCGGCCTCGTAGGCGTCTTCCAGGCCGTCGAGCATCATGTGGTCGTAAATCTTGTCGTGGCCCATGCGGTAACCGCCGCGGCCCTTGAGCATCAAGTAGGGTGCGTTGGTCATGCTTTCCATGCCACCGGCCACGATCACGTCGGCCGTGCCGGCCTGCAGCATGTCGTGCGCGAACATGGTCGCGCGCATGGCGGAGCCGCACATCTTGGACAACGTCACCGCACCCGCGCTCTTGGGCAGGCCGCCCTTGAAACCGGCCTGTCGCGCCGGCGCCTGGCCCTGGCCCGCCATCAGGCAGTTGCCGAACAGCACCTCGTTCACGAGCTCGGGCGCGATGCCGGCACGCTCGACCGCCGCCTTGATGGCGGCGCCGCCGAGGTCATGGGCTGCGAGGGAAGAAAAATCGCCCTGGAACGCCCCCATGGGGGTGCGGGCGGCGCCAACGATGACGATGGGATCGGACATGATGTGCTCCTTTTGTCTGAATGCAAGTGGGCACATTTTGCCGCGAAAGCCTTCCGATACGGGCCTGTGCGGCCAGTCCGGATGACTACGTATGTCCCGCCGGCGTCAGCCTCGTCGCCGCACCGCCGAAGTGGCACGCCGGGCGATGGCTTCGGAACGCAGAGCCCTTGGGGAAGTACTGTCTCAGCAGGCACTCGCGCTTGTCGCGACAAGTTACGGGGCAGTCAGCATGTTGAACAGTCCAGTTTGCCACCGCGAACATCGTGCGCCGTTCGACTCAGAGCGGTGCTCCCCAAACCTTCTGGCTTTGGATCATTCTTGTCCCGTGATGGTGCATCTGGTGGCCCGCCGCGTCATAAAGCTCCCGCCCCTGGTGCGATAGGCACTTCTTTGCACGGGTTTTCCCGCATCAAGTGAACGATTCCATATGGCATAAACGTTGCTTTAGAAATTCAAGTCACTTGAATCGTATGCAAGGAACACGAATCCTGTTGGCTTGATTTTGTTCGACACCCCATCAATTCCATCGAAAGGATATGACTATGCTCTCCAGGAAAGCCGTTTCGGCAGGTTCCGCGCTGTTGGCTGGCGCGGCGCTGTCGCTCTTGTCCGTCCCCGCTCTGGCCAAGGACGTGGTGAAGATCGCCTTCATTGCCCCGCTCACGGGCGGGGTGTCGAACATGGGCCTGGGCGGGCGCAACTCGGCGGATCTGGCGGTGCGCCTGCGCAACGAGGATCCGAAGGCCAAGTACACCTATCAGTTGGTCACCCAGGACGATGAGTGCAAGCCCAATGTAGGCGTGCAGGTGGCGACCAAGGTGGCTGCGGACAAGAGCATCGTGGCGGGCGTGACGCACTACTGCTCAGCCGTGGCCATGGCCACCGTCAGCGTCTACAGCCGTTTCGGCATGCCCGCCATCGTCTGGGGGGCCGTGCTGCCGGATGTGACCTACGCCAACAACTTCAAGGAAGTGCACCGCATCAATGGCACCATGATCAACCAGAACGAGGTGGCCGCAAAGTTCATGACCGGCCTGGGCTACAAGAAGTGGGCCATCATCCATGACACCACCGACTACGGCAAAGGTCACAACAAGTTCTTCAGCGACTACCTGAAGAAGAGCGGCGGCACCATCCTGGGCACGTTCGGGGTCACGGCCGACCAGCAGGACTTCACCACCGAGTTGACCAAGATCCGAGAGCTCAAGCCCGACGTGATCTATTTCGGCGGCCTGACGCCGCTGGGCGTACGCATCCGCACCCAGATGGAGAAGCTGGGCATCAAGGCTCAGTTGCAGGGTACCTCTGGCATCAAGTCGGACGCCTACATCAGCGGCGCCGGCAAGGAACTGGCAGAAGGCACACTGTCGTTCATCGAGGGCGCCCCCTGGGAGAAGCTGCCGGGTGGCTTGTTCTTCACCGGCAAGTACACCCAACAGAAGTACAGCGAGCCGGCCGAAGCCTATGGCCCCTTCGCCTTCGCCGCCGCCAACCTGATCATGGATGCGGTCGAGAAGGTCGGTCCGGACCGCAAGAAGGTAACCGAGGTACTGAACAAGACCAAGGATGCGGACACCATCATCGGCAAGGTCACGTTCGACGACCATCGCCAGAACATCATTCCGCTGATCAGCAAGTACGTCGTCGAGAACGGTGCCTGGGTGGTCTGGGAAGACAGCAGCTACGGCAAGGGCAAACGCAAGCTGGCCGGCCTGTAAACCAACCGACCTGACCCGCCCGCGCCCGGTGCGCGGACGGCCCCCTCTGTTCTGGAACTGGCGATGAGCGAAATCGGACAATACATTTTCAACGGCTTGATGCTGGGCATGATCTATGCCATGGTCGCCGTCGGGTTCACCCTGTTTTTCGGGGTGCTGGACGTCATCAAGTTCTCCCACGGCGACACGCTGATGGTCGGCGCCTTCGCTGGCCTGACGGCTTCGATCGCCATGACGGCGGCAGGCATCACCTCGCCGCTGCTGCAGCTGCTGGGTGTGGTGCTGTTCGCGGTCGGCCTCACGGGGGCGCTGGGCGCTGTCATCGCCAAGTTCCTGATCCTGCCGCTGCACAAGGCGCCGCCGCTCAACACCCTGCTGGCGACGCTGATGCTGGGCACAGTGATCCGCGAGGCCGTGCGCCTGTTCTATCCCGACGGCTCCAACCCCAAACCCTTTCCTGCGCTGTTGCCGACGTCTTCTCTCGAACTTGGCAGCCTGTCGCTGCGAGTTGACAATCTGATCCTGCTGGCCGGCGGCCTGGGGGCCATTGCCGGCGTGCACTTCCTGATCACTCGCACCAAACTGGGCATGGCGATCCGCGCCGTGGCGCAGGACGGCGAGACGGCGCGCCTGATGGGTATCAACTTCGAGGCGGTGGTTCTGTTTACCTTCGCACTGGGCTCGGGCCTGGCGGCGCTGGCCGGCGTCATGAACGGCCTGTACTACAACGAGGTCAACTTCAACGTGGGCCTGCTGCTGGGCGTGATCGGCTTCGCGGCCGCCATCCTGGGCGGTCTGGGCAATATGTACGGCGCCATCATCGGCGGCTTCTTGTTCGCCACGCTGCAGGTGCTGGGCAGCGCCCTACTGCCGGCCCTGATCCCCGACATTCCGAGTGCCTACAAGGACGTGTTCGCGTTCGCGGCGGTCATCATCTTCATGGCCTGGAAACCCACCGGCCTGATTGCAGAAAAATCCAGCGAGCGCGTTTGAAACCATGAGACAGACCAACAAATCTCCAAGGGAGGCCCTGGCGCTGATCGCTGTCGCAGTGGTTCTGACCCTGTATGTGTGGATGTTCCTGCATGCCGAGAGTCAGGCTGCCGTAGGTGTGCTGATCGCGGCAGCCGCCATCGCGGTGACCGTCAGCCGCAAGCTGGGCGCCACCCGAACCATGGAAGTCGCAATAGCCGAGCGTCCCGGCCTGGCGCGCGCGCTCTCGCTGCTGGGCGCGCTGGCGCTGATCGCCGCCTTCCACGACTCGCACTTCGTACTGCTGATGCTGTGCGCCGTGCTGCTTTTTTCCACCGCCTGCCTGGGCCTGACGGTGCAGTTCGGCTACTCGGGCGTGGCCAACTTCGCCGGTGCCGCCTTCTTCGGCATCGGCAGCTATGCCACAGCCGTCATGGCCGCGCACACGCAGATCCCGCATCCGCTAGTCATCCTCCTCTCAGGTCTGATCGCCGCCATCATCGGCTCGGTGCTCATCACGCCGGTGCTGCGCACGCGCGGCCACTACGCCGCGCTGGTGACCATCGCCTTCGGCATCCTGTTCAAGACCTTCATCGAGGTCAACGACGTGCTGGGCGGTCCGCAGGGGCTGCAGGTGCCCGGCATGAAACTATTCGGTCTGGCCTTGAACGACGGCATCGCCATCCCTGGCGTCGAAATGTCCTTCTACGTGGCTTACGCACTGCTGAGTTTGCTGGTGTTTGTACTTGTCTATGCGCTGGTCAGCGCGCTGGAACGCTCCTGGGTGGGCTTGAGCATGGACGTAGTGCGCACGGATGAAACCGCCGCCTCGACCTTCGGCCTGCACATCGCGCGCTGGAAGGTAATCGCCTTCACCACAGGCAATTTCTTCGCCGGCATTGCCGGCAGCCTCTACGGCATGGTCTCCGGCTTCGTGGCGCCCAACAACTTCACCTTTGCCGACTCCCTGCTGATGCTTTCCATCGTCATCCTGGGTGGCCTGGGCAACATCGCAGGCCTGATCCCGGCCGCGCTGATCGTGCTGGTGCTGCCAGAGAAGCTGCAGTTCATCCAGGAATACCGCTTCCTGCTGTTCGCTGCACTGGTGATCATCATCCTGCTGTTCCGTCCGCAGGGCCTGCTACCGCGCAAGACCCGCATCTTCTTCCGTGGGGAGACCTCGAAATGAGCCACGTGAACCTGATCGAGGTTGAGAACCTCACCATGCGCTTTGGCGGCCTGACCGCGCTCGACGCGTTGAACATGTCGGTGCGCCAGGGTGAGATCCTCGGTCTGCTGGGGCCCAACGGCTCGGGCAAGACAACATTTTTCAACGTGCTCACCGGTCTGTACAAGGCGACCAGCGGGCGCATTGGCTACGACGGCGACAACGTGATCGGCAAGACACCACAGGAGATTTACCGCAGTGGGGTGGCGCGAACCTTCCAGCGCTCGCGCCTGTCGCTGTCGCTCACCGTGTTCGACAACATCGTCATTGGCGACTATCAGCACATGCAGCACGGCCTGCTCTTCAACCTGCTGCGCCGCAAGGCCTTCCGCGCCGAATACGAGCAGTACGTGGAGAAGGTGCGGGACCTGCTGAGGATCTTCAGCCCGCCGCTGGTGGAGCGCCTGTTCGAACCGGTGGAGACTTTCACCATGATCGACCGCCGCCGCATCGAAGTCTGCCGCGCGCTCATGAGCCAGCCGCGCCTGCTGCTGCTGGATGAACCTTCGGCCGGCATGACGCACGACGAGACCGACGAACTGATGCAGGACATCCTGCAGGTGCGCGACAGGATGAACAAGCTGTCGGTGGTGCTGATTGAGCACGAGATGAACGTCATCGAGCGCGTCACTGAGCGCTGCGTGGTGCTGAACTACGGCCGCAAGATCGCTGAGGGCAGCTACGCCGAGATCACGGCCGATGCCAATGTGCAAACGGCCTACCTGGGAGAGGCGGTATGAGCAAGCTGACCGTGCGCAACCTCACGACGGGCTACGACAAGGTCAACGTCCTGCACGATGTGTCCATCGAAACCGAGCCCGGCAAGATCACCTGCATCCTGGGCGCCAACGGCGCCGGCAAGAGCACGCTGATCCGCGCCATCCTTGGCCTGACACCCGCGCGCCAGGGCCAGATCCTGTGGGAGGGGCGGGACATCAGCCAGGAAAAGACGCACCGCATCATTGCCAGCGGCATCGCCTGCATTCCCGAGGGGCGCAAGGTCTTCCCGCGCATGACGGTGCTGGAGAATCTGACGCTGGGCGCCTACCTGGAGGCGGATGCAAGCCAGTTGCGCCGCCGCATCGACAACGTCTTCGAGGTGTTTCCGCGCCTGAAAGAGCGGGCCACCCAGCTGGCCGGCACCATGTCCGGCGGCGAGCAGGCCATGGTGTCCATCGGCCGCGGCCTGATGGCTGACCCAAAACTGCTGGTGATCGACGAACCCTCGCTGGGTCTTTCGCCACTGTTCGTGAAGGAAAACTTCCGCGTGATCCGGCAGATCAATGAGCTCGGCATCACCGTGCTGCTGGTGGAACAGAACGCGCGCCAGACCCTGGCGATTTCGCACTACGGCTACGTGCTGTCCCAGGGGCGGGTGGTGGCCGAGGGGACGGCGCAGGCCTTGTCCGAGAACGATGAAGTTCGTTCGGCTTACTTCGGTTAAGGGTTCGTATGCGTGTAATCACAAGTCTCTCGGTACGGGATCTGGCGGCCGCGGTGTCGCGCCGTGAACTCACCGCGGAAGCGGTGGTGCGCGCCTATGCCGAGCGCATCGAGGAGCAGGAGCCAGAAATCAAAGCCTGGCAGCATTTCGATGCCGGACTGGCCCTCAGCCAGGCCCGCGAGCTCGATCGCGCAGACGTGAACAAGCCGCTGCAAGGCGTGCCGATCGGCGTCAAGGATCTGATGGACACGGCCGACATGCCAACCACCTACGGTTCGCCCATCTACGCGGGCCACCGACCGTCGCTCGATGCCGCCTGCGTGGCCAGCTGCCGCGAGGCGGGCGCCGTCATCATGGGCAAGACCGTGACCACCGAGTTCGCCACCTTCCAGCCCGGCCCCACGCGCAACCCGCGCGCACCGTCTACCGTGCCGCACACGCCCGGCGGATCGTCCAGCGGCTCGGCCGCAGCGGTCGCTGCCGGCATGGTGCCGCTGGCCTTCGGCACGCAGACAGCCGGCTCCATCGTGCGTCCGGCGGCCTACTGCGGTGTGGTGGGTTATAAGCCCACGCACGGCACCCTGCCGCTGGCGGGAACCAAGCCCCTGTCGCCCAGCCTGGACACCATCGGCGTGCTGGCCCGCTCGGTGGAGGACGCAGCCTTCTTCATCGGGGTGTTGGCGCGCACCGACTATGCACCGGCCAGCCCAGGTGCGCTACGTGTCGGTCTCTGCCAGACGCCACACTGGGACCGCGCATCGACCGACGCGCGGCAGGCCCTGTCGGACGCGGCGCGCCTGCTGGAGAAAAGCGGCGCCCGCGTGACGGATACCACCTGGCCCGCCGAGTGGGATGGACTGACCCAGGCGCAGATCGACATCATGGGGAACGAGGCCCTGGCCGCCTTTGCGCCCGAGCGACAGCATCACCCGAAACTTTTCAGCGCCGCGTTTGCCGACTTCCTGGCCGCAGCACGCACCGTCGATGGCGCTCGTGCGGCCGCGGCTTACGCGCTGGCCGAGCGGGCACGCTGCGCGCTGGCGGCCGTATTCCGATCGGTCGACGTGCTGCTGGCGCCTAGCGCCGAGGGCGAAGCGCCCGCCGGATTGGGAGCGACCGGCAACCCCATCTTCAACCGGATGTGGACTCTGCTGGGCGTGCCCTGCGTCCATGTGCCCACAGGCGTGGGAATGCAGGGTCTTCCCGTGGGGGTAACCGTGATCGGCCCGCGCTGGGGCGATGCCCAGGCTCTGGCGGCGGCCGAACGCCTGCATCGCAGCGTGCAGCAGGCGCGATCGCGAGGATGAATATGCAGCGAGATCAACTGGAACGCAGCCGCCAAGCCGCCGATACGGCGCTCAAGCATGTGAGCGGCGAGCGGCTGCGAACGGCCATTACCGAACTGGCCCGTTATGGCGGACGGGATGACGGCGGGGTCGCACGCGAGACGCTGACGGATATGGACCTGCAGGCGCGCCGCTACCTGATCGACCGCGCCCGCGCCATGGGCTGCGCCGTCGAAGTCGATGATTGCGCCAACCTGTTTTTCCGGCGCGTAGGCAAGACGGATCTGCCCCCGGTGATGACAGGCAGCCATGTAGACACGCAACCGGTGGGTGGCAAGCTCGATGGCGCCTACGGTGTCGTTGCCGGCCTGGAGGTGCTGCAGGCACTGCAGGATGCGGGGGTGCAGACCGAACGCCCGGTCGAGGTCGTGGTGTGGACCAATGAGGAGGGCAGCCGTTTCGGGCCGGGGTGCATGGGCTCCAGCGCCTATGTGGATCCAACCCGGCTGGCAGGCTACCGAGCCGCGCGCGACGGCGCCCAACTCAGCTTCGGCGAGGCGGTAGACCGTGCCTTGCAGGCCATCCCCGATGTGCCACGGCGCCCGATGCAGCAGCCGCTGGCGGGCTTTGTCGAACTGCACATCGAACAGGGCCCGGTGCTGGAGACCGCCGGTGTGCCGCTGGGGGTGGTCACGGGTATCCAGAGCGTGCGCTGGTACCGCGTCAAGGTCACTGGGGTGGCAGCGCATGCCGGCACGACGCCGATGGACATCCGTACCGATGCGATGGCAGCCTGCATCCAGATGGCACACCGGTTGTATGCCGAAGCGGCACGGCAGCTGGCCAGCGGGCTGCGGCTGACGCTGGGCCGCTGGGTCGTGAGTCCCAATTCCATTAACACCATACCGGGCGAGGTGGAGTTCACTATCGACATGCGTTGCGTCGATGAAAACGTCTTGGCCGAGTTCGAAGCTGTCATGCGCGATATCGTGCAGGGCAGCATCGGACGTACCCGCATTGCACTGGAGTCGATCTTTGAACGCCGGCCAACGCGCTTTCCGGCCGAGATGACCCTCCTGGTCGAGGAGGCATGCTCGCGGGCGTGTCAACTCGCGGGCACGCCCGCGCCCGCTACCCTGACGTCGGGCGCTTTTCACGATGCCATGTACCTCGCAGACCATTGCCCGACCGCGATGATCTTTGTACCTAGCAAGAAGGGCATCAGCCACAACGCCTTGGAAGAGACGGATCACGGAGACCTGTTCATGGGCGCGCAGGCGCTGGCCTACGCCGTGACCCGCATGGCTGGCGCCTGAGCCGCGGAGAATGACCGGGATGATGAAAGCTGCCATGAAGTCCAAGAAGAAGCCTGCTGCGAGGGCGGCAGACGACGGCGTCGGCAAAACGGCGTCCATGCTCGGGGGCCGTATCCGGCACGCGCGTCGGGTGATGCACCTGACCATGACCCAGGTGGCGGCCAGGGCCAGCTGTTCGGAAAGCCTGATTTCCAAGATTGAAAACGGACAGGCGACTCCTTCACTGGCCATGCTACACCGCATTGCCGTTGCTTTAGACACCAATATTGCTGCCTTGACTGCTGAGGATGCACCACTGGATAGTCCGGTCCTGCAACATGGCAAGCGGCCGGTCATCCAAACGGGGGGCGGCATAGCACTTGAGCGGCTCGTGCTTGCTAAACGGGGCGGGCTGCTACAGGCCAATATCCACATTGTCCAGCCCGGAGTCGAAGCCGACGGCCAAATCGTCCACGCCGGCGAAGAGGTGGGCTACGTACTGGAAGGCCAGATCGAACTGCTGCTCGGGGACGAACGCCATCTCATCCTGGCCGGCGATGCTTTCACCTTCTCGAGTCAGATTCCCCACGGGTACCGCAACACGGGTAGTACCGTGGCCCGGATACTCTGGGTCAATACGCCAGCGACGTTCTGAGCTGGGTAAGACATTCCGGACGCACGAGGTAACCCGCCATCGACCAGGAAGGACCTCAAGGAACCACCCGAAAGCGGACGCACGAGGGCTGCGCCAGGGTAGGCGGCCTCCTTAAAATCAGACTCGCTAGCGGCGCTAGACGTCGAAAAAAGCGGATTCCACATGCTTATCGAAAAGGCAACATCAGCTGATATCCCCGCACTCGGTGATCTGCTGTCGGCGTTATTCTCCGAGGAAATGGAGTTCACACCGGATGCGGAGGCTCAGTGCAAGGGGTTGGCTCAAATCATCAACAATTCCGAGGTCGGCTCTGTGTTGGTCGCAAGGCAAGACGGACAAGTTGTCGGCATGGTAAACATACTGTTCACGGTGTCCACTGCGTTGGGTGAGCGAGTAGCTTTGTTGGAAGACATGATTGTGTCCTCTACGAGCCGTGGCACAGGGGTTGGCACGAAGCTTCTCTCCGAGGCGATTTCATTTGCGCGCGCTCAAAACTGCAGGCGCATTACACTGCTAACAGATCAAAAGAATAAGGCCGCTCAGAGGTTTTATGGGAAACAGGGCTTTGCGGTATCAAGTATGGTTCCAATGCGCTTGTCACTGGCAAGAAAGCGTGACATCTAATCCCGCGTTCCTGCGAACGGCCTTCGGCAGCCGCTGAGCTCAAACGCTGGATGTCTGCTACCTATTTTGGGAAATGACCGTTTGCAGCACTACGCCGCCGCTTAACTTCACCCAAAAACAAAATCAAAAGCATCCCATTTCACATACTGATGACGTCGACTCAGCGAGAGCCCGGCTTGGTCGAGCAACGATTTGTGCGCACGCCATGAGACGCCGGACCGGACTCACGCCAGCCCGCCACGCATCACGGCAATCAAGCCATCAGGCCTTGCTGATCGGGATGTAGACTTCCCCACCCGCGCGCTTGAACTCCTCCGACATGGACTCCATGCCGGCATTCAAGGCCTGTTCCTCGCTCACGCCTTGCGTTTTGGCGAACTCGCGCACCTCCTGCGTGATCTTCATCGAGCAGAACTTCGGCCCGCACATGGAGCAGAAGTGCGCCACCTTGGCCGAGTCCTTGGGCAGGGTTTCGTCGTGGAATTTCTGCGCCGTGTCCGGATCGAGCGAGAGGTTGAACTGGTCCATCCAGCGAAACTCGAAGCGCGCTTTGGACAACGCATCGTCGCGCGCCCGCGCGCCCGGGTGGCCCTTGGCCACGTCGGCCGCGTGCGCGGCGATCTTGTAGGTGATGATGCCGGTCTTCACGTCCTCGCGATCCGGCAGGCCCAGGTGCTCCTTGGGCGTGACGTAGCACAGCATGGCGGTGCCGAACCAGCCGATCATGGCCGCACCGATGCCGCTGGTGATGTGGTCGTAGCCGGGGGCGATGTCGGTGGTCAGCGGCCCCAGGGTA
>Ga0255338_1005539_pt1 | contig 11543 bp, 11 predicted proteins | sample MeOH1_35cm_T4_19_FD_203715 | JGI IMG/M metagenome (GOLD analysis project Ga0255338, IMG submission 203715) | Sandy soil microbial communities from University of British Columbia, Vancouver, Canada - MeOH1_35cm_T4_195 | ecosystem: Engineered > Artificial ecosystem > Sand microcosm > Unclassified ... | reverse complement strand
GCTCCACGCGAAATGAGCAACTCCGGCGCGCAGATTCCGACGGTAGCTTCGCGGATCCGGTGCCTCGCTCACCAGGCCCTCCAGAAAACCCAGCGTAAAGCTCCTTCCGAGGCCGCCCATCACTATTAGGAACAGCGCGAGAAACAGCAGCACCGCGATGACGCCCCCGTTGTCGAACACCGTGTGATGTAGGGCGCGATCTTGCCAGAGCGGCTGCAGTAGTCCCATGGGGGGAGGCGTGGCTCCGGCTCCCACGAACCCAGCCATGGCCGCCAGAATGGTAAGGGCCCCCCAACGCTTGCGTCGATCAGGTCCGGTCAGCAATCGCCGCGAAGCCTCTAATGCGGCGGTCGCCGCTCGGCCTACCGAAGGAGGGGGAGGCGTTAGAGGCGCCGTTTCGCCCACGCTACTGGCTCCGGCCCCGGCCGGTGACGTTCCATTCTTCGATCGCAACGCCATTGCGAATGGCGAAGGCGCGGTCATAGAGGTTGATCGTGCCCTCCAGGTAACTGGGGATGAAGCGGATCATGTCGCCGACTTTCAGCCGGCGTGCCTCGCCTTCCACTTTCAGAATGCCGTGTTCGGAGTTCAGCGCCAGCAACTCCGCTTCGGGAAGATCCAGCGGGCGGGACATTCCGAACGATGGATGGAGTCCCTTTTTTCCTACGTCGGTCACTGCACGATCGGTATGGGGGCGCGAGATGACGGTGCCCAGCACTGTACAAGCGTAATCGAAATCGTGGACTCCCGCGCCTTCGCGGAAGAGTAGGTCCATCAGGGAATACGTACCGCACTGCAGCTCCGTAATACCGGGCTGAGTGGCGGTGATATCCCAGCACCCGGTGCCCCCAGCGCTGACGATCCGGACGGGAAGACCCGCTGCTCGGCAGCGGTCGGCAGTATCGGTCAGCTTCGAGAGCGCCTCCCGTCCGGCAGCTACTTTCTCGGCCGTGGAGAGCATGACAACTTGTCCTTCGTAGCCCATCACGCCCTGAAAACGCAAGCCGCGCAGCTCGGAGCAGCGGGCGGCCAGCTCGACGGCCGTCTGCCCGGGAGCCACGCCGCAGCGATCCATTCCAATGTTGACGTCGGTAAGAAACCCGATTTCTGACCCGGCCTCGCGAGCCGCCGCGGCGGTGGCTTCCGCCACTTCAAAGCAATCGATCCCCACCAGCACGTCGTGATGTCGCGCCAGCTGCGCCAGCCGCTGCCATTTGACAGGTCCGACCACTTCGTTTGCAACGAGTAAATGGTCGAACCCGAGTTCGGCAAGCGCTTCGGCCTCACCCAGCTTGGCACAAGTGATGCCGTGGGCGCCTAGTGCCACTTGCCGGCGGCAGATCTCTGCGAATCGATGGGACTTAAAATGCGGCCGGATCGCGCTTCCCATCTGGGAAAGCGCTGTGGCCATACGCAGTAGATTGCCTTCTAGCACATCGAGATCGATCAGTACGGCCGGTGTGTCGAGGTGCTCAAGAGGGAGGGGGACCGGAAGCGGGGTAGCGCTGGGAGTCATCTATTGCCTCTGGGTAGGTTTCGCTGCCAGTTTGGACACCGGCAAAGGCACCTCCTCTGTCCACCACTCGACCTGCACCTTCGGAGAGGATAACCACGACCCAGGGGGTAAGTCAGGTGACGGGCATAGGAGCAGGCGGGGAGGTAAGGATGATCCGGTTAGCGATGGTGGGCTGCGGACAGATCTCAGAGCGCTTCTTCACGCAAGCCAAGACGCGAGACGACGTGCAATTCGTCGCGACCTGCGCTCGCCGTTTGGAGAGCGCTGAGCGGAAGGGCCGCGAACACGGGGTTGAGCGCTGGTTCGATGATTACACGCAGATGTTCGAAGAGGTCCGGCCGGACGGCGTGGTGGTGACCACACCGCACTCGATGCATACGGGACCTGCCGTCGCGGCGTTGGAGCGGGGAATCCACGTGTTGGACGAAAAGCCGATGGCTACTTCGCTGGATGACTGCCGGCAGATGGTAGACGCCGCCGAGCGGAGCGGGGCTCTACTGATGTGCCTTCCGTTCGATCATAATCCGGCTTTTCTCACGGCGCTGGACTACCTGAACGAAGTGACGCTCGGCAAGTTCACGGGGGCCGAGTCCGTGCTCCTGATCCCAGGTCCGCCGCGCGACAACTGGTACTACGACCGCTCCATCGCGCATGGGGGCGCGATGCTGGACTGCCTCGTTTACCCGCTGAGCCGATTGATCTCGCTGTTAGGTCCGGCAACGCGGGTGACCGCGGCCGTCAACACGCTGATCCCGAAGCGCATCGTCCGCGACGGCAAGCGCGTCAATTCGGATGTCGACGACAACGTGACCTTGATCGTGGAGTGGGCGAACGGGCAACAAGCGGTGGTGCGGACCCTCTGGGGCACCTCGTTCACCCGTAATGACACGACTATTTATGGGCGTCAAGGTACCCTTTGGCTGGGCGGCGGGCAGGTTACCCTCCACTCACCGGAGCGGCCAGTACCCGGTGCCGAGCCGGTTGAGTGGCACGGCTTCTCAAACTGTTTCCGCATTCCCATTCGCCCCGAGACCCCGAACGAGAGCATGATCGACCACTTCGTCGCATGCATCAAGTCTGGCTCCGAGCCGCGCTGCAACGGACGCCTCCAACTTCACGTCCACGAGATCTTATTCAAGGGCTACCAGGCTGCCGAGACCGGTCAGACCCAGATGCTGGAGACCACATTCAAGCCCTGGCACGTAGTAAGCCCGGAATTCTACGATACGCGCAGCGGGTATATCTAATTGTCAGGAAGATGCACTCGAAGAGGCAGGCAGGAATCGAGGCGTCCAAGAATTGCGAGATCCGAATTCAAATCTGGGTCCTCCGCTCAATTCAACGCAACGTTCCAGGCCCCTCGTTTCCCGGGCTCCACGTGGTCTCCAGTCCCTGCCGCTTGACTTTTGACGCCGGAGTGCGGAGGATGAAAGCAGCCGCAGCGCCGTGTTGGCGGTAATAAGGATGATGTTCTAGTGCGCTATGCCTTTTGGCTCATTGCGGCGCTGGTCGTAGTGCTGGATCAGTGGACCAAGCACTTAGTTCAGGCGTCGCTTCCGGTCCATGTGCCCGTTCCGGTGATCCCCGGAGTTGTGGCGCTTACCCATACCTATAACCGGGGGGTGGCGTTCGGGCAGTTCGCTGGTGGTGGTCCGTTGATACTGATTGCACTCGCCCTGGCAGCAGTGCTGGGCATCATTGCTTACCGGGCCAAATTGCTGCGTACCGGTATCCAGATCCACCCGCTTTTACTCCTGGGACTCGCGCTGCCGGCAGGCGGGGCGCTGGGCAACGTGCTGGATCGCATCCGCATCGGACAAGTCGTCGACTTCATCGACTTCGGCTGGTGGCCCGTGTTCAACGTGGCGGACACTGCGATTACCCTGGGCGCGGTGGCGCTGGTCGTCTACTTCACCTTCATCAACGGCACGGCGCCCGACGAGTGGACCGCTCCGGCCGCCGCGGATGGCTGTAGCAACGGAAGCGGAGGCTAACCCATGTTTCCGCGGATCGTTGAAATCGGACCCTTCTCCCTCTACTCCTTCGGGTTGATGGTGATCCTCGGGTTTGGCGCCGGGATGTGGTTGGCGGCTCGCCTCGCCAAGCGACGCGGGCTGCCAGGGGACGCCTTCCTGGACGCAGCGGTCATCATCCTGTTTGCCAGCGTCGCCGGAGCACGGCTCTTGTTCGTGCTCTTGAATTGGAAAGACTATTCTCATCAACTCGCAGAGGTGGCCGCGCTCTGGCGCGGTGGGATGTCGTTCCATGGCGGCGTAATCGCAGGGGTGGCGGCCGGCGTGTTCTACATGCGTCGTCACAAGATCCCGGTGCTCGCTATGGCGGACGCTGCGGCACCCGGAATCGCGCTGGGATACGCCATCGGACGGATCGGGTGCTTCCTCAACGGCTGCTGCTACGGGGGGCCCACGGACCTGCCGTGGGGCGTGCACTTCCCCGGCGCGGCGCCTGGCGTCCACCTCCACCCAACGCAGATCTACGCCATGCTCGCTAACCTGGCGCTCTGCGCACTGCTAGCTCGCGCGTACTTGCGACCGCATCGTGTGGGGCAGATCATCGCTCTCTACGTAGGCGGCTACTCGCTCTACCGCTTCCTCGTCGAGAGCTTGCGAAAGGGCTACACGGCCGACGTGATGGCGTTGGGCCTAACAGAAGCGCAGGTGTTTAGCCTAGTCAGCTTCGCGGCCGGCGTGATCTGGTGGTTCTGGCTCCAGCGCAATCGCGAGCCCCTTCCGGCGGCCGCCGGGCGCCCTGCCGAAGTGCCGCAAGACGCCGTGCCCAGCAGTTGATGGAAATGAGTAAATGGGGAAATGAGTTTTCAGCGGTGGCCATTTCTCCATTTCCATCCAGCACCTACAGGCCGAGTTCGGTGTGAATTCCCTGCAATGCCGCCAGGCAAGTGCCGATGTGTTCGTCCAGGTCTACTCCGAGTAACTGCGCACCTTCGATGATGTCTTCGCGCCGCACCGCGCGGGCAAACGCCTTGTCCTTCATCTTCTTGCGGATGGACTTCACGTCCACCTCGGCCAGGCTGCGGCTGGGGCGCACGTAGGCCACTGCGGTGATGAAGCCGCACAGCTCATCCACCGCAAACAACGCCCGCTTGAGTGGAGTGTCGCGCGGGATCCCGTTCCATTCCGCGTGCGAGAGGATGGCTTCGATCACTTCCTCGTCCACACCGCGCACCCGCAAGATCTCCGCGCCTTTCTGTGTGTGCTCCGGCGGCTCCGGCCACCGTTCGTAGTCGAAGTCGTGGAGTAGTCCGGTTTCCGCCCACCGCTCCTCGTCCTCTCCGAACAGGTGCGCGTAGACTCGCATGGCCGCTTCCACGGCGTAGGCGTGTTTTCTCAGGCTGTCGCTCTGGACATACTCATGGAGCAACTCCAGTGCTTGATGGCGGTGCATGCGTTCTCTCTCCTCTCGCTCGATCACAGCCTATTGTCCGGCTCCGGATGCCCTTCCTATCCAACTTACCGGATCATGATTCCCCACAACCATCTCTTGCCGTTCGGGCCGGTCACCGTGCATCATGGACTTGAGACCACCTGGAGCGATCCAGGCAACTCTGGAGGAGACGCCTTCGTTTCAGACAGGATCCAGCATGCCCCAGTTTGAGAAGTACTACACCGTTGAAGAAGCCAACGCGATGCTGCCGGAGCTCCGCGGCCTGGTGGAGCAGATCCAGGCCGCTCGCGACGAGATCCTGGCCGCTTATCCCGCGGCGGTGCCCGTACTGAAGCAAGTGAGCCTCAATTCCGGCGGTAAAGAGGCCAATCCCTACACGGTCGCCATTTGGAAGCTCAATGCGCGGGTCCGGCGATTGGTCGCGATGGGAGTACAGCTCAAGGACCTGGACCGGGGGCTGGTCGACTTCCCGGCCTGGCGCGAGGACCAGGAAGTACTTCTCTGCTGGCACCTGGGCGAGGACGAGGTCACTCACTGGCACGACCTCGAGTCCGGCTTTGCAGGGCGCCAGGCGCTGTAGATTCACCGCAGAGACGCAATGAACGGGGAGAAGATAGTTCCGACCGGATCTATGGGTCGTCCAGGATAGAGGCTCCCTCTTCGGCGCATACATCTTCCCAACAACGGAAATCACGATCACCGAGCCAGCGCGCCGTACTCTGCCGGCCTGGCCTATTTCGCCGAGTTGCCTCTCCCCTACACCACGTCTCCGTGGTAGATTCCAATTCCGGCGTGCTGAAAAGCATTTCGGTTGCGACTTCTTAAGGCTAAACGCCGCACGCTTAACGCCTCCATGCCCACCATCAACGTCACCGATCAGATCGCCTTCCGTGCAGACAAGCTGAACAAAGTTAGCCTCTTCGAGGTGCCGCAGTTCTTCGTCGACGTCTACTGCCTGGAGCCTGGACAGGAGCAGAAACCCCACGCGCACGCGGACGCGGCGAAAGTCTACTACGTACTGGAAGGTGAAGGAGTATTCCTGGTTGATGGGGAGGAGCGCAAGCTCGGGGCGGGAAACGCGGTGCTCTCCGAGGCCGGTGACCCGCACGGAGTGCGCAACGACAGTACCGAGCGCCTCACGCTTCTGGTGATGATGGCGCCCAACCCCAATCATTGATCCTGGCGAAAGCCCGTCTGTCAGAACCAGCCAATGCGGGGTCCCGCTCGCTTCTCTGACAGGACCCCGCTCGTGCTCTGGCTATTGGTACTAGCTCAATGTCCGAGCACTGGGTGCGGCTGGTAGGGCGTTTCGAGGGCGGCTACTTCTGCCGCATCTAGCGTCAGTTCCAGCGCGTTGATGGCGTCTTCCAGGTGGGCCATCTTGCTGGCGCCCACAATCGGCGCCGTCACGCCGGGCCGCTGAAGAAGCCAGGACAGCGCGACTTGCGCGTTCGATACGCCGCGCCGGACCGCGATTTCGGAGACTTGCTCCACCACCTTGAAGTCCGAGTCCTGATAGTAGAGCCGGTGCGCGAAGTCGTCGGTTCGGGCCCGGGTCGTCTCTCCGAAGTCGCCTGGCCGGCGGTTTCCGGCCAGGAAACCGCGCGCCAACGGGCTCCAGGGAAGCACGCCGATGCCTTCGGACTGGCACAGCGGCAGCATTTCCCGCTCCTCTTCCCGGTAGACAAGGTTGTAGTGGTTCTGCATGGTCACGAAGCGCGCCAACCCGCGTTGGTCCGCCGTGTGAAGCATCCTGGCGAACTGCCACGCATACATCGACGAGGCACCCACGTAGAGCGCCTTCCCAGCTCTCACCACGTCGTCGAGTGCCTCGACCGTCTCCTCGATGGGCGTTGTCGGATCGAAGCGGTGGATCTGGTAAAGGTCCACGTAATCCGTACCGAGACGCTTCAAACTCGCATCAATTGCGTGGCGGATGTGCTTCCGCGAGAGACCTCGCTGGTTGGGGTCGTCGCCCATCGGGTTGAACACCTTGGTCGCTATGACCACCTGCTCCCGCGAGGGCGCAAAATCTCTGATTGCTCGGCCGAGGACCTCTTCGCTCCTTCCCAGCGAATACATGTCTGCCGTATCGAAAAAGTTGATCCCGGCCTCCAACGCCCGCTGGATGAACGGCCGGCTCTCCTCCTCGTCGAGAACCCACTCCCGCCATTGTTTGCTGCCGTAAGTCATGGTGCCGAGGCAAATCCGCGACACCTTTAGACCTGTCGATCCGAGATTCACATACTGCATCGAACGGGTGCCTCCTGTTACTTGCTTTCGGGTTTAGGGAGCATGGAGATCGTGCGCAGCCAGTCCGCGCTTCGTTGGGGCCAGGTGGAAGCGGCACCGGCACTCGCGCGCATCCCGAAGCCGTGCCCGCCGCTGGCGAAGACGTGCATCTCGCTCGGGACCCCTGCTTCTCGCAACGCCAGGAAGTAGCGGACGGTCGGCTCCGCGCAGCCTTTGTCATCCGCGGCCACCGCGAGGAAGGTGGGAGGCGTGTCCGCAGTAGGCCGCATCGTGGCCGCTACTTTGGTGGGATCGCTCTTGTCCATCATCCCTCCCGGGTAGATCAGGACCACGAAGTCCGGCCGGGCACTCACCTGATCGACGGCATCCGCTGCCTCGTAGGCGCGCTGCTTCCAGTTGACCTCCAGGTTCACGCCCAGGTGACCTCCGGCGGAGAAGCCCAGGAACCCGATCTTCGCGGGATCCACGCCCCATTCTTTAGCGCGCGACCGAACCAGCGAGACGGAGCGCTCGGCGTCCATCAGTGCCAGCCGGTTTCCAGGGTCGTGTGCGCGCGTCGGCACGCGGTACTTGAGCACGAACGCCGTGACACCCTGGCTGTTGAACCAGCGGGCGATCTCCTCGCCCTCATGAGCCCAGGAGAGGAACTGGTAAGCGCCGCCCGGGGCGATGATCAGGGCGGCTCCAGTCCGCTTCTCTGCGGGAGCCGGGAACACCGCCAGGACGGGATCGCTCACGTTCGTCACGCGCTGTACTTCGTTAGGCTTGCCGGCGGCCCGAGTCTCTTTCTCCGGTTCGATGGCGCCCTGCTCGCCGGGCGCTTTGCCGGACCAAAGCCGGATGGTGGCGGAGCTTTCATCCGCAGCCAATCGGGGGACGAAGAACGTGGCAGATAAGAGAGCTGCGGCAACCAATAACTGGCGGGCGCGAATGGACATGGCAAGAACCTCCTGGAGCCGATCATGGTGGGCCGGAAGGAGGGTTCGCCTGCGTTCTGGCAACCCCCTGCGGCGGATTACGATTTGGCCGGTACGCGGATGCGGCTGAAGCAGATAGACTGTATTGGAAGAGTAAGGAGTTAAGAATGCCTGAGACCGGTGGAGGAAACCCGGTGGTGATCTTTGACGGCGATTGCGGCTTGTGTCAGTCGTCCGTGCAGTTCATGCTGCGCAATGACCCGCGTGAAGTGCTGCGCTTCGCCCCGCGACAGTCCGCGGCCGGACAAGAGCTGCTGGTCCGCAGTGGATTCGCGGATGCGTCGCCGAACTCCGTAGTGCTAGTCGAAGGGAACCGTGCCAGCACCCAGTCTACCGCGGTGCTGCGGATCGCCCGTTACCTCCGTTTTCCGTGGAATCTGGCCGCCCTCTTCACCATCATCCCGGCGCCGCTGCGCGACACACTGTATGGCTGGGTGGCGCGGAACCGCTTCCGCTGGTCAAAGAAAGCGCCCGCCTGCCGGCTGCCTACGGAGCGTGAGCGAAAGCGCTTCCTGGATGCGGGCTGACCTCATCTCGCCCGTCGGCGCCGGTAGGGAAGGGTCACTGCTCCCTTCCATCGTAACCAACAACGGTGCCTCGCCTCGCAACGACGTACGTTCCTTCGGCTTTGCGGGAGCATGGCGTATGGCGTGGACGGTAGACTGAGACGGCGGTCCGTCTCTACAGGCTGCTATCGATCGTATTGCCGCTACCCGGCAGGCGGTTCTTCCCAGCGCCGGAGCCACGGGTACTTCGCGCGCAGCCGCTCCTCTTGCTCCGGATTCACCATGTGGATGTAGGAGAGATAGCCCGCCGCATAGGCTTTCGCGTTTCGACCCAGCCGTTCCGTCACGGCCTCGAAGCCATCTCGCTCGCAGTGGTGCAGGAAGGCGCGGAAGCGGCGGAGGTCTTCGCGAGAAAGCCGGGGGGTCTCCCCGTTAACGACCAGACCGGTCACTACCTGTCGCTGGTGGGGTCGCATGATGGCGGTTTTAGCTTCGTTGACCGTAAATCCCTCCTGGGTGAGGACGGTTCGAAGCAGCGCCAGGAGTGCACCCAGGGGTGCCTCCGCGGCGGTGTGGGAAAAGACCAGATCGTCGGCGTAACGACTGTAGGAGAAGCCGAACGATTGTGCGGCGCCGGTGAGGCGGCGGTCGAGCTTGCGGCAGAGCAGATTGGTGAGCGCCGGCGAAGTACACGCTCCCTGCGGAAGCTGCCGTTCACCCACGCTCACAAAGCGCTTCCGGCCATCCAGCGTTAGCGCGGCGCGCGGCGCCTCAGTGGTTAGTAGCGCCAGAAGTGTGGCAATCCCCTCGTTGTAACCGAACGACTCGAACAGTCCCTTCACCCTCCGGAAGGTGATGGAGGGGAAGAAGTCCTTTAAGTCGACTCGCACGACGACGGCCCGATTGGCATGGGTTGCCGCGTTATCCAGGATGGAGCGCTTCGGCCGGAAGGCCGCGGCCGCGAAATGCACTTCCAGGCGAGAGAGTATTGCTTCCAGGACCCACCGCTGCGCCGTGCGCAGCCGTGACTTGGGTGCCGAGATTACCCGCTGACCTCCGGTGCGCTTGGGGATGGTGAAGCGATGGTAATGGTCGATCGCGTTCGCCGCCCGGTGATAGGTGAGCCAGGCCAGCTCCTCTTCCGTGATCCCAATCGCGGCGGCCAGATCAGACGCTGCGTCCAGGCGCGGGAGGCCCAGACTCTCGGCAGCGCGGGGGTCTCCGCCCGCATAGATCAGCCCGCCCGAGACGCCCCGGCCCAGGTAGGGCAGCGTCGACCGGCGCCACTCGGCGTCCTGCCGCTTCCGCTCTTCTTTCTGGGTGGCTCGCGCCGCACGGCGGACCTCACGTTCGGCGCGGACTCGCTCGATGCGCTTCCGCCGAATCTCCGCCAGCGCGGCCACTATGTTCTCGGCGTTGCCCAGTTCCTGCTCGATGCGCCCCAGCTCATCGCGCAATGCTCCGAACTCATCATAGCGGATCCGCAACTCGACCATCGCGTCCGAGGCCCGGCGAGCCGTCTCTTCGTCGGGCGGCCACATCCCCAGGCGGGCCATCTCCTCACGGATGACACCGTCCAGCCCCACCTGGCGCACGCGCTCGCGCCAATAAGCTTTGTCTTGTTTCCCGGGCGGCAGCATACTCGTCATTCTCCTCGCAGCATCGCCAGGAACTCTTCTTCCGTGAGCACCGGGATCTTCAGCTCTCTCGCCTTCGTCAGCTTGGAGCCCGCCTTTGCCCCCGCCACCAGGTAGTCCGTCGTGCGGCTGACGCTGCTTCCAGCCTTCGCACCGGCGCTCTCCACCATCGTGTGGGCTTCTTCCCGGGTGAAGCGAGTGAGCGTGCCGGTGAACACAAACGTCTTCCCGGCAAACTGATGCGGAGCCGGGGCGGTAACCGGCCCACCCGTACCCGCGGTGACCATCTCGGACGCCAGTGCGGTGGCAGCGAGGATGTGGGCACAAGGGCCCTTGCGAAGCTTCTCGCGACGGTGCCAGCTGCAGTTGCATTCCGCATACTGAACCCGGCCGTCCGCATCCAGCTCCAGGACCACGTGGAACTGCCGCTCGCCGCGCTCACCGCGGACTGTGGCTGTGTGCCGCACCCGGTCTTCTACCGTCTCGGGCCGTCCAGCCCACTTGACGCGCTTTTCACTGATCACCCGCCGGGCGTATTCCAGGCGCCGATCTGATTCTTCTTCCAACTTCACCAGGCCGGCGAAGAGGGGCCGCCAGCGATAGCTCCCAACTGCCGGGTCGTACATTGCCTGACCACGGGAACAGAGTTGCTGCAGCGCGGCAGCGGCCGCTCGTGGCGGTAGGCCACCGCTCTCGGAAAGCTCGTCGGGAGTCAACTGCAGCCGTTCTTCCAGCTTAGCCAGCGCCACCTCGAGGTCTCGGTCTGACACGGTTCCGGTCGATGCCAGCAGGTCGAAGCGGGCAGCGCGTGCCCAGTCGTTGCGGGTCCAGCCGGAGAGGCCCAGGTCAAAGCGGTGACTGCCGAGGGAGAGGCTCCAGTAAGAAGGCATGCCGGTGCCGAGCAGCCGCACCTGCACGGAGGTGGCGTGAGGCAGCACATTTTCGAGTACGGCGAGGCGTCGGCGGCCCCACAACCGAAGGTCGCCTCGATACTCGCCCTGGAAGACATGCTCCGGCTCCCGGATCTCCAGGTTCCAGGGTTCAACGATCAATAGCGGCCGCTCGCCCGGCGCTAGCCGGAAGCGGATGGAGCGCGGCCCGCCTTCTTCACGGCGGCGCTTCAGCACCGAGAGCACCTCCGCAACCGTGGACGCGCTGAGCGTGAGGTCGACGGTGCCAAATGCGACGGCGGACTGCACCTGCAAGAACCCGCGCACCCAGGTAGGCGGCA
>Ga0255338_1005538_pt1 | contig 11546 bp, 17 predicted proteins | sample MeOH1_35cm_T4_19_FD_203715 | JGI IMG/M metagenome (GOLD analysis project Ga0255338, IMG submission 203715) | Sandy soil microbial communities from University of British Columbia, Vancouver, Canada - MeOH1_35cm_T4_195 | ecosystem: Engineered > Artificial ecosystem > Sand microcosm > Unclassified ... | reverse complement strand
AGGTACGGCGGCCGGCGCTCCTGGAAGATGAAGACGAACTGGGAGTCCTCGTTGGCCAGCCCGAGGGCACGCAGACCGCCCAGGTACCAGTCGGCCTGCTGGTGGTAGCCGAAATCCCAGATGGCCCGCTGGAGGTCGTCCGGGGCGGCCGACGCGCAGGTCTTGTAGTCGGGCACGATCAGCCGGCCGGGCCGGGACACGTCCAGCCAGTCGGTACGCAGCCGGCACCAGATCCGCGTGTCCGGGTCGACCCAGAACGCCGACAGCTCTGGCCGGCCACCCTCCGGGCGCAGCAGGGCGGCGGCCGTGGGGTGCTCCCGCAGGGCGGCGGCCATCGCGTGGACGGTGGCGTAGTCGGCGGACAGCAGCGGCACCTTGCCGGCCTCGCGGGCGGCCTTGGCCTTGTCCTTGGCCGCGTTGGTGCGCCAGCTGTCGTGCTCGATCTCGACGATCTCGGGGCCGGCGCCGAGAACGAGGGTGTGCGCGGCGTGGCCGAGGTCGAACTCGTGCTTCGGTGGCTGCGGGTTGTCGACCCAGTGCCGGTAGAGGGCCGGGCACGACGGGGGCAGCAGCTTCCGGGCGCCGGTGGACGACAGCGATCCGGCGGGTACCGGGTCGGCGTGGTACACCTCGGCCGGGATGTCGGCGTACACGCCGGGCTGCTCGACGACGAATGGCGCGGCCTCGGTGGGCGTGGTCATCGGGTCACCACCAGGGCGGCCAGGGCGAGCCACACCAGCGCGGTGACGGCCACCAGGGACCAGATGAGGGCGGTGCTCCACCGGTGCCGGCGGTCGGCGTGCCACTGCCCGCGCTCCCGCCAGTTGGCCCGGCCGGCGCGGTGGCAGCGGCGGCACGGCCACGTCTCGCAGGGCGTCCGCAGCCGCCGCAGCAGACGCCTCACTGGTCACCAGCCAGGGCGGCGCGGTACGCCGAGGAGAAGCGCGGCGGCAGCACACCCAGGACGACGAGGATGTCCACGGCCTGGCGGACCGAGGTGACGGGGTACCGCTCGTGACGGCCGTACCCGAGAGGCCAGCTCTTCCCAACCTGCTCGGCGGTGCGGCGGCGGACGCGTAGCTCGTCCTCGTCCCAGTCGACGATCACGGTGGACGCCAGCTCGCCGAACTGATCGGTCCATCCGGTCCAGCCAAGCCACCAGCCCTCGTCGCGCAGCCACTGGCGGATGCTGATGAGCAGCTGCCGGTCAGTGACGTCCGGCGCGGGCCCGTCCGGAGTGGTGACGCTGCCGGCGGGGGCGGCCAGGCCGATCGGCTCGGCCGTCTCGCAGCAGGGCGCGCAGTCGTCGGGCTGCGGCACCACGTGCACCGGGCAGCCGTCGGCCGGCAGCGCGGCGGCGGCCTGGGCGCGCAGGTCGTCCCACTCCTGGACGGTCGGCGGCTTCCGGCCGGCGGCCCGCCACGTCTCGTCGGCCCAGTTGTTGCACGGGTGGCAGGACCCGCACGGGCCGTCGAGCTTGACGCGCATGGCGTTGCGGTCCTCGATGGCGAGGGCCAGATCGCGTTCGGCGATCTCCAGTTCGGCGCGGAGCCGGTCGACCTCGGCCACCTCGGCGGTCACCGGGCAACCGCCAGTCCGGACCGAGCACGCTCGCCCAGCTCGATCAGCCACCGGTCGGCGATCACCACGGCGCTGCTCGTGCCATACCGGACCCGGAGCAGCTCGGTGACGACCTGCTCCGCGTACAGCGTCAGGTGCACGGCCGGGTCGGCCGGGGCGGGCGGCAGGATCTCGGGCGCCCGGTGCCGCAGCCGGCGGCGCTCGGCCGACACCTGGTCGACGTCGACGAGCGGCCAGGCGCGCCGGGCCGGTGCGAGACCGGGCCGGCTGGCGGGCCGGTAGTCGGACACGTCGTGGCGGTCGCAGTCGCGCTCGCCGGTGTGGTCACGGCCGAAGACGCCGAGCAGGACCACACCGGCGCCGATCGGTGTCAGCGCCATCAGGGCGGTACCCACGTCATGCGGGGACATCAGGACTCCAGTCGGTGAGTGGTGTCGGGGAGGCAGCGGAACTGGTTGACGAGCACGCGCGACCGGTCGTCGGCCTCGTCGTGCAGGGCGGTCAGCAGCGCCCGGGACAGCTGGGCGACGGTCAGCCCGGCGAGCCGGTCGTACGCCCGGGCCATGTGCTGCCCGACCACGTCCGGGTCGAGGTCCATCCGCTGGGCGAGCAGCACGTCGGCGTAGTCGTCGATCGCGTCCACGACGGCCTGGGCGGCGATCGCGTCGTCGTCGACGGGCGCCGGGGTGGTGCGGGGGCCGCGCCGAAGCACGGCCCCCAGAGCGGCGGCACCGGTGGCCACGAGGACCAGGGCGCCGACGTCGAGCACGTCGAGGGGGATCACAGCCGCACCGCCGGCACGTCGACCGGGACGGTCGGGTGCGGGCCGCGACCGGTGACCGCCCACCCGGTCGGACGCGGACCGGGCGCCGGCCGGGCCGGCAGCTCGTCGTCGTCGGCCCGGTCGTACAGCAGGCCGGTCGGGTCGCCGGCCGGGTCGGCCTGGCCGAGCAGCATGTGCGCCGCCAGCTCGCCCTGGATCACCGCCGAGATCCGCCGGCACTCGGCCTGCCAGTACTTCCAGGCGGCCATCGCGTCGGCCAGGGCGAGGTTGACCGCCTTGGCCTTGTTGCGCTGCACCGGGTCGTTCAGGTTCGACCGGTCAGCCCACGCGGTCCACTCGACGTTCCGCTCCCGCCAGGTGCGGCCGGCTTCGGCCGCCTTGCGGGCGGCCTGGCGCAGCAGGATGCGCTGGAGGGTCAGGTACTCACGCTCGTCGGGGGCGAGGTTGATGCCCATGGCCGGTCACTCCCCGGCCTGCGCGGTGCGGTTGAGGCTGACCGTGGGCTGCGCGGAGTCGCCGCACGCCGGGCACGGCTCGGTCGGCTCGACCGGGCTGGTGTGCCACGCGTCCGGGCAGTCCTTGCCGGCCTGCACGGTGGCGTCGGTGGTGTGGCGGAGCTGGTACAGGTGCGCGCTGGTGCCCTCGCTCGCGTCGAACGGGTTGACCAGGTAGACCACGACCGGCTGGCCGCCCCCGCTCCACGCCTGGAAACCCTCGATCTGCCAGCGCTCCGGCTTGTCGCCCACGCGGACCAGGTCGCGGCGGTGGAACCCGAGCTGGGCGGCCTTCGCGGCGGCCAAGGCGACCGCGTTGTCGTGGCGCTCCAGCGACTCGGCGGCGGCGATCGCCGCTTCTACCTTCAGCGGCTCGGGCTTGGGCTTCGGCTCGGACGGACCCTGGAGCGAGATGTTTATGGCCGGTCCGCCGTCGACCGCCCGCTCCAGGTCGGCGACCGGGATGTCGCGCTCAGTGCCACCCATCACGATCTCGACGCCCAGGTGGTCGGCCCACCGCTGCACGTCCTCGCGGGATCCGACGCAACCGCTGATCCGCAGCGTGTACCGGGGGATCGGCAGGTTGTTGTGGAGGATCTCGCCGGCCAGGGCGTACAGCGCATTCGCCAACGCGACGCGACGGCCGCTGTCGCGGGCCCCGTCCACCTGGGCGTCGGTGGCCGGACGGACCTTGGTGATGGCGCGCCAGCGGGCCAGGATCGGCTCACCGCCGTCTAGCGGGAAGAGCGTGGCGGCCACCATGCGCTGGCCGTTCGGGTCGGAGTAGGGGGCGGCGTGGCCGACCTGCCGGACCTCGGGCGAGCAGTCGGGGTGGGGCCGCTCGTACAGGTAGGTGCCGACGGTGAGGTCGGTGACGGGGATGAGGTCCGGGTTGATGGGGGTAACCTGCTGGGGCACTGACTTGCTCCTGTCGTAGTGGGTTGGTCGGTGCGTGCGGGTCGCCTCTAGCCAGGCGGCCCGCGTCTTGCGTCTGGGGGTGATCCGGGTCGGCGTCCGGCGCTGATCTCTCGGACGCCGACCCGGGGTGTGACCCCCGCCCGCCGTGCATGACCCCCCATGCGGGCGGGCGGGGAGCTACTGGCTGGCCGGCGGGTTCCGTCGCAGCCGCTGCGCACACTCGCCGACCGTCTCGTCACCGGCACGCAGCTGCTCGAACCGGTGCATCGACTCGCGGTAGTCGTCCAGGCGGCGCTGCGCGTGCCGGATGTTCTCCGCCCGATACGCCAGCCCGGCACCCAGGTCGTCGAGCGTGCAGTTGTTCGTCGCCTTCACCACTCCCGGACCGACGGCGATCGCCACCGGCAGGCCGGTGAACAGCGACAACTGCTCGCGGTCCGGCTCGTCGCAGAACTCCTTGATCAGCTCCGCGACCTGGCGCTCCGCCAACTCCCGCAGGTACGCGGCAGCCTCGGCGGCGTGCTCGTCGAGGAACGCCGACGCCAGCTCGGTCTTCTTGTGCTCGCCCGGCTCGGCCAACTGGTCGGCCAGGTAGGCGCGCAGCATCTTCCGCAGGCTCACGCGGGTACTCCGATCCGGTCGAGGGCGTCGACGACGCGGGACAGGTAGGCGTGGGCCTCGCGGGCGACGTCCAGGCGGCGCAGCAGGTGGCCGGGCAGGTCGGTGACCGCGCGGTCCGGATCGACATCGGCGATGCGCCGGAGCAGGTCCTCGCAGCCGGACTGGATCGCCACGAGAGCCGGCACGAAGTGCGTAGCCGCGTTGACCGCGTCGACCACCTCGCGGGGCGCGAGCAGTGCCCGCCGGCTGACTTCCTCCTCGATCGCGCGGGCACGCGCCCGGTCGATCAGGTCGCCGAAGTCCGGCCCGCCGGTCGTAGCGACACCTGCCCCCGAGGTGAGGTCAGAGTCCCGGCGGGCCGGAGTCGTGGGGGCGCCTGCCCCGACCGGTGTTACCGCACCGGTCGGGGCTTCGCTCGCCGTGGTGTTACCCGCACCGTTGGTGTCGAGCCGGGCGTCGGCCTCACCTGGTACCAGCAGGTGGTCATGGCCCAAGCCGGCGGACGTCGACGCCTCCGGCTCGGGCTCCGGCTGGGTGGCCGGAGTCTGTGCGTAGGTCTCGCGGATCGCGGCGGCGGTGACCTTGCCGTTGGTCCGCTCGACCGTCTCCCGCCACACCTGGGCGCGCTCAGGCTCGGGTACGCGGGCCAGCTCGCGCGCCTGCCCCTCGTTCTCGACCGGAACAATTGTTCCGATCTGGGCGGCGTCCATGATCTGCCGCGCCCGGCGGTCGCTGAAGCCCCAACGCGCCTGGCAGTACGCCTCGAAGGTGCCGAACTCGGCACGGTAGAGCCGGTTGTCGCGGATCGTCGCCAGCGCGGTGCCGACCTCGACGAACGTCTTCAGGCCACGCTCGATGCGCTGCTCGCAGTCGGCGAGGCAGTCGGTCTCGGCGACGGTCAGGGCGTCCAGCGCGGTCATCGTCAGCTCACCGCCCACACGGCGACGTAGCTGATCGCAGCGGTCATAGTGGTGGCGGTGACGGCCAGGGCCAGGGCGACGACAGCGCAGCCGGGCATCTGGCCGACCTTGCCTTCGCCGCCGACGTTCCCGCCGCCGCCGGAGCTGCTGCGTCCGGACGGGCGCCGGCCGGCACTGCCTCGCGGGCCCCGGGTCGCGCGGATCATGCCGCGACTCCGACCTGGCCGGTCTGGCTGCCCTGCTCGCCGAGCAGCAGCCACAGGTAGTCGACGCCCGTCCGGTCGGCGATCTGGCGGGCGATGGTGACGATCTCGCGGGGGCTGGTGCCGTCCAGCTCCCAGGTGCGCCAGGACTGGGGCGGGATGCCGCACTCGCGGGCGGCCTCCAGCATGTTCCAGCCCATCTGCCACCGGATCAGTGCGAGCCTGGCGCCCAGGGCGGAGATGTCGGGCGTCCAGTTGGTAGGCAGGTTGCGCGACCCGTCGGTACTGGGGTTTCCCGGGTCAGCTTGTGTCATGCCCAACAACGTAGGGCCCTGCCGAAGTTGTGTCAACCACAACTTTGCACAGATCTACTGTTGACGATGGTGATATTCACCGTAAGATGTGGGCATGACGACTACGGCGATGGAGCGGGCGACCGGCTGGGTCCCCACCGCTTCCACCTTCGGCGCACGACTCGCCCTGATCCGCCAGCACATGGGGTGGGGAAACATCGAGCGGGCCGCCAAGGCCTGCGGCATCTCCACCGAGACGTGGCGATCCTGGGAGCGAGACAACCGCGAGCCGCACCGCCTCGCGACCGTCGCGAAGAAGATCTCGACGGTCACCGGATGCGACTACCTGTGGCTGCTCGCTGGCCCGCAGGACGGTGACGGGGGCACTACTCGTCAGTATTTCGCGCCGGACCGGATCGTCGCCACCGTCGGCGTCCCGCACCCGCCCGCCCGCCCGGGCATCACCCGCACCCGCCCCCGAGCCCCCAAGGCTCGCCCGATCAGCCCCGCTGCCCTCCGCTGATCATCCCTCCCTGCATATCGCAGGGTCCGCCATGCAGACACGATCACCCCGGCCCACCGGCCCTGATATGTGAAAAGACCTTGATAATGGAACTTTCACCGGAACAAGATGTGTCGATGAGTGATCTCATCGACGCCCATCTCGCATACCTGCGAGCACAGGGCCTTTCCGAACGGACGGTGGACTCACGGCGGGAGATCCTGCGCCGACTCCACGACGACCTCCCCTACGGCCTGGCCTACGCGGCCACCGACGAACTCAACGCGTGGCTCGGCCAGCCCGGCTGGTCGAAGTGGACCCGCGCCACCTACGCCATGCACATCCGGGGCTTCTACCGGTGGGCGTCCGGCCCCGCCGAAGCGCTCGACGGTGACCCCACCCTGGACATGGCCCGGCCGCGCGGCGGACGGTGCCTGCCCAACCCCGTCACCGACGCCGAACTCCACCAGGCGCTCGCCCGCTCCGGCGAGCCCTGGTACACGGCGATCATCCTCGCGGCGTACGAGGGGTTGCGGGCCAGCGAGATCGCCCGGCTGGACCGTCGCGACGTCACCGAGGACGCCATCAGGATCATCGGCAAGGGCGGTGATCCGCAGCTGGTCGACACGCATGAGCTGGTGTGGCAGCACGTCCGGCACCGACCGCCGGGCCCGCTCGTGGTAGATCCGGACGGTCGTCCGATCACCGGCCGGTGGCTGTCGGCGCACGCCCACTACCACTTCACGGCGATCGGGCTGCCCGGTGTGCACATGCACCGGTTCCGGCACTGGTTCGCGACGGCGCTGCTCGACACGGGGGCTAGCCTGCGAACTGTGCAGGAGTCGCTTCGGCACGCGTCGGTGACGTCGACGCAGATCTACACGAAGGTCAGGAATGGGCAGCGCCGACTCGCGATCAGATCGCTGCCCACCCCGCCCAGCGCCCAGCAGGACAACTGAGCGATCCCTAGTACAGCACCCCTCGGCTCTGCCCCGGCAGGCCGGGGGGTGTTTCTTAACCCAGACTTAACGTGACCCTCGATGTACCGTTGGTCATGGCGGCTCGCCGGAGTAGCGGCCGGCGTGCCGCCGCCCAGCCCGCTACCTGGGAGCCACTGCCATGCAGCCTGTCGCTGACCCGAGGTTCGCCGCAGATCTACGCCGCCGCCGCGCCGCAGCCGGCCTGTCACTCCGGACTCTCGCCGCCGCCGTCTACCAGAGCAAGAGCCACCTGCACGACCTGGAGACAGGGCGCCGCCCGCCCACAGAGGACGTCGCCCGCCGCCTGGACGACACCCTCCAGGCAGACGGACAACTCGCCGCCCTCGCCCAACCACCGCCGCTGCCCGGCGATGGCGCCGGCCGGCTCGCCTACGTGGCTCTGCACCCCACCCGCACCGACCCTGCCGCTGTTGACGCCCTGGCCGACCTGCTCGCTGGGCAGCGCCGCCTGGACGACATCCTCGGCGCCACCGCCGTCATGCCCGCCGTCCGGGCCAACCTGGACCTCATCACCAGCCTGGCGACCGAGGCACGCGACGATCTCCGCGCCGACCTCATCGACCAGGCAGCCCAGTGGGCGCAGTTCGCCGGCTGGCTGGGCATCGCCGCCGGGGACCACGCCTGGTCCCGGTACTGGCTCGGGCAGGCTCTGGAATGGGCCGTCGAGGTGGGACGTGACGCGCTGGTCGGCACGGTGCTCAGCTTCCGCGCCGACCTGGCCGGGCAGGGCGGCGACATCGGTACCCTGCTCGGCGCGACCCGGGCGGCTCTCGCCCGGTCCGGGATGTCGCCGGGGCAGATCGCGTACGACCACTACCAGCTGGCACGCGCGTACGCCCTCGCCGGTGACCTGCGGGCAGCCGCCGAGACGGCTGTTGCGGCCGACGATCGGGCGTCTGCCGCCCTGGAGTACGGGGGCGAGATGCCGCCGTGGGACTACTACCGGGATCGGGCGTTCTTCGACCTGGAGTCGGGTGCGACCCGGGCGGCGATCGGCCAGCACGAGCAGGCGATCGAGCTGCTCACCGCCGGCCTGAACGGGCTGGGTCCGGACTCGGCTCACGCCGACTGGACCGGCACCTACCTGCTTCACCTGGCGGGTGCGCAGCTGGCGACCGGCGACCGGGACGGTGCCGGCCTGTCGGTCGAGCGGGTACGCGGCATCGCCGTCCGCAACCGGTCCGATCGGCTGTCCGCTGCTGTCCGCCGGCTGTCCATGGACGTGTCGCGGACAGTGTGAGCCTGGCCCCGTGTGCCGCTGACCGTGAGGATCAAGTCACGGGAAGCGACCGGGGCCTAGCCTCGCTCGAAGGGGGTCGCGTCCCGTAGCACCCGGCCCGCCGCGTCCCCGTCGCGGACCCGGCCGGGGGCAGGCGGCGACAGGGTCACCGGTATCCACGCGATGAGAGCGCCCTGTCGCCGCCCACCAGCAGGGGGCGCCCGCGTCACCGGGCGGTGGTCCGCGCGGTGCCCCCACCGGCTGGGCGCGGCGGCAGGCAGTCCCACGCGGCGTGGGCAGACCGGGTCTGCCGTCGCGCCCTCCTCTACCCGGGAGGCGCGGCATGTGGACCAGACTCACCCGGTGGCTCGGCGGCCGGCGTCAGCCAGCGGAACCCCTGGGGCAACTCGGCCAGGCGGTCGAGCAGGCAGCGGCCCGGCGGCGACTGTTGGAGCAGGCCGCCCGGACCCGGGTCGGATCCCACTGGACGCCGGAGCGCGCCGACCCGTGCACCCGCAACCGCGCCGGCCGGCACGGCCGCACCGATCGGGGCGCCCGGTGAGCCGGCCGGGCCCGACCCGCCGGCAGCTCACGTACGGCTGGGTGTGCGCGGCCATCGTGGTCGTCGCCCTGGTCGTCGGCGTGGTCCGGAGCGTGACGTGGTGAGCGTCGACGAGCTGCGGCGCACGCTCACCGAGCATCCGCGCCGCTGGTGCCGGCGATGCGGCCAGCGCCGCTGCTGGGTCCAGGCAGAGGCCCGCGCGCAGCTCATCATCGCGGGCGAACCGCTGACCCCGGCGGGCCGGTGACCCGCCAGCCGGGCCGGACCCCCAGGGCGACACCGGGGCCGGCCACCGGGACGCCCTGCCTGGCCTGCACCCGCGCCCTCGACCCGATCATCCCCGTCGAGCACCGGCGCTGCGTCGGGTGGATGTTCACGCAGAGCCGCACCGACCTGCCGATGACGCCCTGCGCCTGCACTGTGTGCTGGCCGGGTGGGCGGGGGCGACCGCCGCAGCCGGACCCGCAGGTGCAGGCCAGGCGGATCGTCATCCGTGGGAAGACCTGGAACGCCGTCCGGTAGGGGCCGGTTGCCCGGCCCCCCTCCGGGTCACTCCCAGGGGACGTCGATCCGGTCCGCCAGCTCGGCCCAGGCGGCGTCGATGCGGGCCTGCCGGATGTCGTCCCGGTGGCAGTCGCCGCACATCTCGGCGGTCCCGCCGCAGGCCGGGGTGACGACCGCCGCGCCCGGCCCGCCGCAGACCTCGCACTGAATGTCGGTGGTGATCGCCATGTCCGTCTCCCCTGTTCGTTCTCGCCCGGTGTACGTACAGCATAGGCATGTCTGTACGTACACCGCAACCCCCGGGGCCGGAAAACTGTACGTACATCAGGGCTGGACTCTGTACGTACAGTCGGGTAGGGTTGAGGCATGGCGAACACGCAGCACCGCTCGATCCGCATCCCCGACGAGGTCTGGGAACCCGCGAAGCAGCAGGCCAGACAGCAGGGCACGAGCGCTGGTGAGCTGTGCCGCGAGTTCCTCGAATGGTGGCTGCGCCAGCCTGGCGCCAAGCTCCCGAAGAGGCCGCCGGTCGCCGACTGACGGCGCACCCGACCCGACAACACAGCGGGCCCGGACGCGGTGATCCTACCCACCGGCCGGGCCCTTGATCAGGAAGCGAGTCCTGACCCATGGCCATTCTGGCTGACGCGCGCCCCTGCGCGCACATCACCCTGCCCCGCCAACTGATCGCCGGGTACGCCGGCCCCGCCTCGGGACTGCGTACCGCGCTGCTCACCGGGGCTGCCACCGCCAGCTGCATCCGCCGGCCGCTGACCGCCGGAGGTGCTCGGTGATCCAGCTGCACCGCCGCCCCCGGCTGACCGCAGCCGAGCAGGCCGAGCTGCGCCGCATCGAGCTGGCCGCCGAGGTGGAGCGGATCCGGCAGCTCGACCAGGTCCAGCGCGAGCAGGCCGAGGCTGACCGCGCCGAGCAGCGCCGCGCCGACCGCGAGCAGGCGCGCGCCGAGAAGCGCCGACGCAAGGAACGCGCCCGGGCTCGCGCCCGTCGACGCGCCGCCCTGCGCCGGTACGCCGAGACGGCCCGCACCGTCGGCCCCCTGCTGCTCGTCAACGCTGCGGCCGTCGGCGGGCAGCTCGCGTACGCCTACGACCAGACCCCGACCACGTGGGCGGCACCGGTCCGGGCGGCAGTCGCGATCGGCGTCGCGGCGGCGGCCGAGTCGGTCGCGCTCTACGTGGGCTGGCACGCCCACGACGCGCTGCTCGCTGGGGCGCACACCACGGCGACGCGACTGCGCCGCGCGTCGTACGGCATCGCCGGCGTGATGGCGGCCGTCAACTACAGCCACTTCGCCGACGAAGGCCTAGCGCCGACCGCGCTGGCGGTGATCCTCGGCGTGCTGTCCAGCCTGTCCCCGTGGCTGTGGGGCCTGCACACCCGCCGGGCCCAGCACGTCCAGCTGCTGCGCCGGGACCTGGTCGACGAGGCCGGCGCAGTGTTCAGCGCGGCGCGTCGGCGCGCGTTCCCGATCCGGAGCTGGCTCGCGCGCCGCTGGTCCATCGACCACGGCGTCGTGCACCCCGGCGAGGCGTGGGACGGGTACCGGGCGCACCGGGCGGCTCAGCGCGCCGCCGCGCCGACCGGGCGGGTACGCGCCGCCTGGGCCGCGCTGCTCGGCCGGACCACCGCGCCGGTGGCGGCCGAGCCGGCCCCTGAGCCTGAGCCGGTGCGGCTCGACGACCCGGACATCCGGCGCTGCGCCGAGCTGCGCCAGCAGATGGCCACCGCCCGGGACCGGCTCACCGTCGGCGCCGCCCGGGTGGCCCTGCTCGACCGTGACCCGGGCCAGTGGGCGGACCTGTCGACCGGTGGACTGTGGGACATGGTCAGCGCGACGCATGAGCCGGCTCACGTGCGCCGAGCTGCGCCGCGCGTCGAGGTGAGTCGGCCCCCGGCGCGCCCACCGCGCCGTGAGCCGGCCGG
>Ga0255338_1005537_pt1 | contig 11553 bp, 8 predicted proteins | sample MeOH1_35cm_T4_19_FD_203715 | JGI IMG/M metagenome (GOLD analysis project Ga0255338, IMG submission 203715) | Sandy soil microbial communities from University of British Columbia, Vancouver, Canada - MeOH1_35cm_T4_195 | ecosystem: Engineered > Artificial ecosystem > Sand microcosm > Unclassified ... | reverse complement strand
CGGTATCGCCGGCGAACAGGAACATGCGAACGCGTTGCTCACGACCGTGTTTGCCAATCCGATCCGCGATCTGATCGGCGGCGGCGACGCCTGGATCTCGTCTTTCACGAAGAAAGGCGCGCCGGGCGCACCCATCGATATCCCGATGAACCACAAGGACGACGTCTATGTGCGCTCGCACTATGACGGCATGTCCATCGTTTTGCCGGACACGCCGATGCCGGACGAGATCGCGGTGATTTTCTGCATCGCCAATCGTGGACGCCTCAACGCCCGCGTCGGCGGTCTCACCCATGCGGAAGTTGTCGCGCGGAAAAGTAAGTAGCGAGGCCCAAGCCATGAAGGTCGCCGTCGTCAATCTCGGGAAAATCCTCAGCGGCGATATCGGGGCGCCGGTTGCGTCGGGCGATACGATCGTCAGTGTCGACGGACGGATCGTCTCGGTTGGCAGCGGCGGCGACATCGGGGACGCGGACGTCGTCATCGATGCGGCCGGCATGATGGCGATGCCCGGCCTCATCGACTCTCACGTGCACATCACCTTCGGCGATTACACGCCGCGGCAGAAAACCGTCGGGTTCCTCGAGAGCTATATTCACGGCGGCGTGACGTCGTGCATCAGCGCCTCGGAAGTGCATGTGCCTGGCCGTCCGCGCGATCCAGCCGGCGTGAAAGCTCTGGCGATTGCCGCGCGCAAGTCGTTCGATACCTACCGGCCTGGCGGCATGCGCGTGCACGCGGGGTCGATCATTCTCGAGCCGGGCCTCGTTGAAGCCGATTTCGCCGAGATGCAGGCTCAGGGCGTGTGGCTCGCCAAGGCCGGCTTCGGCAATTTCAAGACGCCTTATGAGTACGCGCCCTATGTCGCTATGGCGCGCAAGCACGGCATGGTGTCGATGATCCACACCGGTGGATCGTCGATCCCCGGCTCCACCGGAATCTGGGCGGACCATGTGCTGAAGTCCAATCCAGACGTGTCGTATCACGTCAATGGCGGGCCGATCGCAATGCCGGATGCGGATTTCCCGCGGCTGGTGAAAGAGAGCAAGATCGCCATGCAGGTGTGCACCGCGGGCAATCTGCGCACGGCGCTGCTCGTCGCCAAGCTGCTCGCCGAGAGCGGTCAATCCGAACGTCTGCTGATCGCGACCGATACGCCGACGGGCAGCGGCATCATGCCGCTCGGCATGCTTTACACCATGAGCCACCTCGTTTCGCTGGGCGGCGTGGAGCCGGAAATCGCCGTCGCCATGGCGACCGGCAACAATGCGCGCGTCTACCGCCTCAACAGCGGCATCATCGCCGCCGGACGCGACGCGGACATCGTGCTGGTGGATGCCTGCCTTGGCGGATCGCAGAACGATGCGCTCTCCGCTTTGCGCAACGGCGACATCATGGGCGTGGGCGCCGTGATCACCGATGGGGTTCCGCGTTTCGTCGGCCGCAGCCGCAATACGCCGGAGACCACGCGCCGTGCCAAGGTTGCCGAGTGCAAGATCCCGCAGAGCTTTGCCGCAGAGCACTAGCCGTATGTCGCGATCGTCGGCTAGGGCCGTTTGGTTGGCACGCGGTTCCCGGCATGTGGCATAGAGGCGGCCGGAGCGGTGCGTCGAATGTATCGACGATATCGAGGTCTCGGTGGTCTCGCCATTTGCGGCAGCCGGTGCTGCCGTGACGTGCCGAGCCGCTCCGCCTTCGGCAGAGAAGCACGGCAACGCACTGCGCACGTCCGACCTTTATCGCTCTAGGCGGCTTGCGCTCTCTGGTTTGCCGCGGCTTCGGCCAATTCGGTAAGCGCCTTGTCGGTCTTGGTCTCTTCGGCGAGCGTCGCGTCGAGGAGCTTGACGGCGTCGTTCAGCCCCAGTTCGGTTGCCCAGGCCTTCAGCGTGCCGTAGCGTGCGATTTCGTAGTGCTCGACCGCCTGTGCCGCGCCGATGAGGCCGGCGTCGAGCGCCGGCGAGCCGTCGTAATCCTCCATGATCTCCTGGCCCTCTTCGACGATGCCGATGATCGCCGGACACTGCTTGCCGTGCGGCTCCTTGTCGATCATGCCGAAAATCTTCTCCAGCCGCTCCACCTGCTTTTCAGTCTCGGCGCGATGCTTCTCGAAGGCGGCCTTGGCCTTGTCGAGCTGCGCTGCCTTCGCCATCTTCGGTAGGGCGACCAGGATTTTCTTTTCGGCGAAATAGATGTCCTTCAGTCCTTCGTGGAACAGTTCGTCGAGTTGCTTGGGGTGTTTGGCCATGTGCGCTTCCTCTGGCTGTATCGCGGGACTCAACGTCATTGCGACGCCGTAGTTCCTGCTCGCGAGGTCGCAAGGCATGGGCGGCATAAGGGTAGCGCGGGAGGTTTCAGAAGTCCTGCCAGTCATTGGCCGCCAGCTTTCGCGGCGGGCTCGTTCTTGCGGGGCGGGCGAGAGGGGGCGCGAAAGGCGCGACGTTCGCCGATGCCTTCGCCGGAGCCGGGGATGTCGCTCCAGGAGCGGGCGTGGAGGCGTCCGCGGCGCCGAGCTTGAAGTAAGACACCTGGTCGTCCATGGACCGGGCTTGCATTTCCAGCGTCTTGGCCGTGGCCGCATTCTCCTCGACCAGCGCGGCGTTCTTCTGCGTCACTTCGTCCATCTGGCTCAGCGCTTTGTTGATCTGATCCAGCCCGCTCGACTGTTCCGCGCTGGCGCGCGCGATCTCGTCGACGAGCGTTGCCACCTGCCGGACCGACTCGACGATCTTCTCGAGCGCTTCGCCGGTGCGATTGACGAGTTGCACGCCTTGGTCGACCTGCGCGCCGGAGTTGGTGATCAGGGCCGTGATGTCCTTGGCGGCCTGCGACGAGCGTTGCGCAAGGCTGCGGACCTCCGAGGCCACGACGGCGAAGCCGCGGCCGGCTTCGCCGGCTCGGGCGGCTTCGACGGCTGCGTTGAGCGCGAGCAGATTGGTCTGGCGCGCGATTTCGTCGATGACGCCGATGATGTCCGAAATCTTGCGCGAGGATTCTTCAATCGTCGCCATCGCGCCGATCGCTCGGGACACGATCTCGCCGCCCTGGCCGGCGACGGCGCAAGCGTCCGATGCGGACCTGTTGGCCTTCTCGGCGTTGAACGAGCTGTTCTTCACCGCCGAGGAAATCTGTTCCATCGCGGCGCTGGTCTCTTCGAGGCTCGCGGCCTGCTCTTCGGTGCGCTGGGACAGGTCGGTCGTCGCATCCGCGATCTCGGTCGAGGCGCCGTTGACTTCCGAGGCGGCGCGCTTGATCTCGGTGATGGTGGCGCTCATTTGCGTCACCATGGCGCCGACGGCGCCGGCGATCTGGCCGATCTCGTCGCCCCGGCCGGTGCCTTCCACCTTCACATTGAAGTAGCCATTGGCCACGTCGCGGATGGGAGCGATGAGCCGCTTGAGCGGCCGCGCAATCGACGCGCGGCCGAAGATCGCGGCGCCGATCAGAACCGCCATCGTCACGATCGCGAGGCTCAGATTAGCCCGCTCGACGGACGTCGTCACAGTCTCGGCCCGGTCGAGAGACTTGCGCGCATAGTCCTGCGCGACCTCGGCCGCTTTCTCAGAGATTGCGCTGATGTCGGCGCCGGCCTTTTGGGTTTTCTCGCGCGACACGCGATTGACCTCGGCCCAAAGCGCGGCCGTCTTGGCGATGCCTGCCTCGCTTTTGTCCGCGGCCGAGCGGATATGCTCGCCGCGAATTCGCACGATCTCCTGTGAGCCGGCGATGTATTGCTCGGCGAGCGCTTTCAACTGAGCGAGGCGCTCGCGTTGGTCTGGGGCGTGAACCGAGGCGTTCGCGTCGTCGATCTTGGCGACGACGACCTTGAAACGGGCGTTGACGGTTTGGCGCTCGCTCTCCAGCGCATTCAAGTCGGGCACGAGGCGCAGGCTGCGGTTCGAAAGCTGGGTATTACGGATGGCGGACTCGATACTGGCGAAGCGCGTCGCATTCTCGAGTTGCCGCGTGGCGTCGGCGCTGGCCTCGTTGACGAGGCGATTACCGTAGATCTGCATGCCGGTCATGCCGCCAACCAGCAGGATGCCGAGCGAAGAGATGAACATCAACTTTGCGCTGATGCTGATGTCGGAAAAGCGGATCATGGTGTTCTGAGCCTCGGAATCAAACAAGCCGAGGGACAGCGGAAAATAGCCACTCGGAATCGCTGTAAAATTATGCCGAGCGCGTCTTTATCTCTGGTTACCACGAGTTTGCTGACAACCGTTGATGGTATCAAGCTACAGTTCAGGGCAGAATCCGCGTCTTAATAGGATGAAAGAGAGCGCGCCGTCGACCTTGTGTCGGGTACGACCGTGCATGTGCATGTCCGAACCGCAGCGTCAGCTTCGGTTCGGCGGTGCGTGTAGCATCCGGCTTCATAAGCGGACTTATTGTCTGACGGCGTCCGCGGCGAATCGCTCAGAAGCTCTCGCTCTCGCGATGCACGTCGTGCACGAGGATGCCGGCACCGGGATGCGGCATCGCCAGCCATTCGCGGCGCTTGAGCGTGCGCTTGGTGTCCTCGTAACCGCTCTGCCAATGCTCGCGCATCGAGGTGCCGGAGAACTCGTAATCCTTGGCGTGCCCCTCATAGGCCTTCTGCTGATAGATCAGATGCAGGATCGTGATGTCGGGCAGGCCGTTGAGTTCGTACTTGAGCTTGCGGTCTTCTTCGGTGAGCTGCTCGTCAGGGAGTTTGCTCAGGGCGTCGCGCAGCTTCGTCTTCCAGTTATGGATGCGGCGATAGACATCGGTGTTGTAGCGCGTGCGCGACGAATACATGATGTCCTTCTGCCGCGCCATGACCTCCTGGATGTCGCGTGGCAGCGAGCCGCGCGCGCTGAACAGATCGACCTGGAACACCAATGTGTTCTGCGAGATCTCCTGGTCGAGCAAATGCTGCAACGGCGTATTGGAGACGATGCCGCCGTCCCAGTAGTGATCGGTGCCGATCTTGATCATGGGCAGCGCCGGCGGCAGCGCGCCGCTGGCCATGATGTGCTCCGGCAGGATCTCTTCCCGGCTGTTGTCGAAATAAATGAAATTGCCGCTGAGCACATTCACGGCGCCGACGGCGAAGCCGGTCATCTTGTCGTTGATCAGCGAGAAGTCCACGAGATTGAGCAGGGATTCGCGCAGCGGCTCGCTGTCGTAATAGCTGAGCGCGTTCTGTGCGCCGGGCAAGCTGAACCAGGGATTTTGTTCGCGCGGCTTGAAGAAGCCGGGTTGTCCCAAGGTGATCGTCATCCACGAGCTCGCTGCGTTGCGCGCCTTGCGGAAGAAGTCGCCGTCCGGCGTGTAATGCCAGATCTTGCGCTCCGTGATCATGTCCCAGAATTCACGCAGACGCGGCAAGCGCTTGTCGCGTGAATTGCCGGCGATGATCGCGGCGTTGATGGCGCCGATCGAGACGCCGGAAACGAAGTTCGGTTCGATCTCCGCTTCGTGCAGGGCCTGATAAACGCCAGCCTGATAGGCGCCGAGCGCGCCGCCGCCTTGCAGCACGAGCGCAATGCGGTCGCAGCCTTCCGGTCGCCATCCGTAGCCATGATGGACACTCTGTTGATTGTTGACGCTTGCGTCCACGGACTGCTCCTTGCGGTTGCTTGCGGCGGAAATGAAATGAACTTCCATGACGCGCCAATGACGTGTCCTGCCGTCAACTGTGGCGGCGGGACGATTTTCATCGCCGTTTGCGGCTGTAAATCGCGACCAATTATTTCTGTCGGAAATCCTTCACACCGCTGTCAGACCGCTTGTGTTGATTGTTTGCAATGCAACCGTGCAGGTGGGGAGTTCTGCATGCTGGCGGGAAAAACCGCGGTTATTACAGGCTCGACGAGTGGAATTGGTTTGGGCATTGCCGAGGCGCTTGCGAAACAGGGCGCCAACATCGTCCTCAATGGTTTTGGCGACGCCAGCGACATCGAAAGCCTGCGTAACCGTTTGTCGCGCGATCATAATGTCGGCGTGAGCTACAGCAAGGCCGATATCAGCAAGCCCGATCAAATCGGCGAGATGATCGAAGGGGCGCGGTCGGAATTCGGCAAGGTCGACATCCTCGTCAACAACGCGGGCATCCAGCACGTTGCACCGGTGGAAGAATTCCCCGCCGAGAAGTGGGAAGCCATCATCGCCATCAACCTGTCGGGCGCCTTCTATACGACGCGCATGGTCGTGCCCACGATGAAGGCGGAAGGCTGGGGCCGCATCATCAATATCGCGTCCGCGCACGCTTTGGTCGCTTCGCCTTTCAAGTCCGCCTATGTCGCCGCCAAGCATGGCATCGCGGGCTTCACCAAGACCATCGCGCTGGAAGTCGCCGAACACGGCATCACCGTGAACGCCGTCTGCCCCGGCTACGTGATGACGCCTTTGGTGCAGAAGCAAATCCCCGAGCAGGCCAAGGCGCGCGGCATCTCCGAAGAAGCGGTGGTGCGCGACGTGCTGCTCGCGGCGCAGTCGACCAAGGAATTCGTGGCGGTGCCGGAGGTTGCGGGCCTCGTCGCCTATCTCTGCACGCCCGAAGCGAAATCGATCACCGGCGCGGTCATGCCGATCGACGGCGGATGGACCGCTCACTGACGCCAGCGGGCGAGGAAAGCCATGCGCAAACAAGACGTTCTCAAGCTGCCTTCGATGCCGGCGGTGGGGCCGAGCTACCCGGCCGGTCCGTACCGGTTCGTCGACCGCGAATACATGATCATCACTTACGAGACCGATTCCGAAGTGATCGCCGAGCAATTGCCCGAGCCGCTGGAGCCGCTCGACCAGGCGCTGGTGCATTACGAATGGATCAAGATGCCGGATAGCACCGGCTTCGGCAGCTACACCGAATCCGGCATGGTCATTCCCTGCCGCTTCGGCGCGGAAGAGGTGAACTTCGTCACGCAGATGTATCTCGATGACGATCCGCCGATCGCCGCCGGCCGCGAGATCTGGGGCTTCCCGAAGAAGTACGCCCACCCCAAGCTCGAGATCGTCAAGGACACACTGACCGGCACGCTTGAATATGGCGGTCAGCTCGTGGCCATGGGTACGATGGGCTACAAGCACGAGAGCATGGCCGGCAACGGCGTGCGCACGACCGCGGCTTTGTCGAAGACGCAGGTCAATCTCAAGGTCATCCCGGGCGTCGATGGTCACGCCGAGATCTGCCAACTCGTCGCCTACAACATGACCGACATCGCCGTGAAGGGCTCGTGGATCGGCCCCGGCCGTCTGCATCTCGTGCCGCATGTCAACGCGCCGGTCGCCGATTTCCCGGTGCGCCGCATCGTTGGCGCGCATCATTTCCTGGCCGATATGACGCTTCCCTATGGTCGCGTGCTCTACGACTACAACCGCGAGGAACAGATCGCGGTTGCCCAACCGATCAGCGCTGTTGGCTAGCGCGTTAACCCTACTTTTTTGCTTCCGAGAATCGGACCGACTGAAAAGGAGTGCGTTCCATGAGCGACATGGCTTTACCTGGCTCGATCGAGCCCGCAGTTCGTCGAGGCCCCGATCTCGACAAAGGCTTTCACCCGCTCTCGGGCATCATCTTCATGGGCGTCATCGCCGCCGCGTTGCTGTTCGTCGCTTACAGCATCTATGTCGACGTCGACGGCACCGGCACGCGTGTCACGACGCTGGCCCCCTATATCCTGCTTTTCGTCGCGCTGCTGATCGCGCTCGGCTTCGAGTTCGTCAACGGCTTCCACGATACCGCTAACGCCGTGGCGACGGTCATCTATACGCGCTCGCTTCCGGCGCACATCGCCGTCGTCTGGTCCGGCGTGTTCAATCTGCTCGGCGTTCTGTTGTCGAGCGGCGCGGTTGCTTTCGGCATCGTGTCGCTGCTGCCGGTGGAGCTCATTCTCCAAGTGGGTAGCAGCGCCGGCTTCTCGATGGTGTTCGCGCTGTTGATCGCCGCCATCGTCTGGAACGTGGGCACCTGGTACTTCGGCCTGCCGGCGTCCTCATCGCATACCCTCATCGGCTCGATCATCGGCGTCGGCATCGTGAACGCGATCATGCACGGCCGCGACGGCACCTCGGGCGTGGATTGGACGCAGGCGACGAGCATCGGCAAGGCGCTGCTGCTGTCGCCTTTGTTCGGCTTCGCGTTGGCCGCCGTGCTGCTGCTTCTCCTCAAGGTTCTCGTGCGCAACGCCGCGCTCTACGCCGAGCCGAAGGGCGATCAGCCGCCGCCGTGGTGGATCCGTGGCATCCTGATCACGACCTGCACGCTGGTCAGCTTCTTCCACGGTTCGAACGACGGTCAGAAGGGTATGGGCTTGATCATGCTCATCCTCATCGGCACCGTGCCGACGGCCTATGCACTGAACCGCGCCATGCCGGCGAGCCAGATCGAGCATTTCGTGGCGAACTCGAAGGCGGCGAGCGCCGTCATCGAAGGCAAGGCGGCGGGCTACAACGTGCTTGGTAATCCACGCCCGGCGGTGACGAACTACGTCGCCCAGCGTCAGCTCACGGAAGGCACGTTCCCGTCGCTGGCTGTGCTGGTGCGGGACATCGCCGCCCAGGTGACACAGTATGGATCGTTGGCGAAGTTCCCGGCGGAGGCCGTCGGCAACACCCGTAACGACATGTATCTGGCGTCCGAGGCGATCCGTTTCCTGATGAAGGACAAGGAGAGCGAGCTCAAGCCTGAGGAGATCGCCGTCCTCAACGCCTACAAGGGTTCGCTCGACAGCGCGACTAAGTTCATCCCGGACTGGGTCAAGATCGCGGTGGCCATCGCGCTCGGTCTCGGCACCATGGTCGGCTGGAAACGGATCGTCGTGACGGTCGGCGAGAAGATCGGCAAGACGCATCTGACGTATGCGCAGGGCGCGTCGGCCGAGCTCACCGCCGCGGCCACCATCGCCGCCGCCGACATCTACGGTCTGCCGGTGTCGACCACCCATGTGCTGTCGTCGGGCATTGCCGGCACCATGGCGTCGAACGGTTCGGGCCTGCAGTGGAGCACGATCCGCAACATTGCGCTCGCCTGGGTGCTGACATTGCCGGCCGCGATGATGCTCTCCGGCTTCTTGTACTGGGCCTTCTCGCAGATGTTCTAGTCCGATGGGCAGCGGCGTCCGTTCCGTGGAAGCGGAACGGACAGGCCGCGGTTCGAACAGGAGATGAAGATGAAAGCGATGGACGTGATGGTCCGTGACGTCGTGACGGTGGGGCCGGACGATGATGTCGCCGACGCGATCAAGCTGCTCGCCAAATATGACGTCAGCGCGCTGCCCGTCGTCGAGGAGGACGATAGGGTAATCGGCATCATCAGCGAGGCCGACCTGGTGCGCCGCGAGGAGATCGGCACCGAGAAGCATCGCGCCTGGTGGCTCGAAGCGCTGACGCCGGCCTCGACCTTGGCCGAAGAGTTCGCCAAGTCGCATGGCCGCCGCGTGTCGGAAGTGATGTCGACCGACATCGTTTCAGCGGCGGAAGATGCCTCGCTCGGCGAGATCGCGACCTTGCTCGAGAAGCATCGTATCAAGCGCGTGCCGATCCTGCGCGACGGCCGGCTGGTCGGCATCGTCAGCCGCTCGAACCTGATCCAGGCGGTCGCCTCGGCGCAGGCCGGCAATGGCATCGGGGCCGACGGCGACCGCAAAATCCGCGAGGAGCTGCTCGACCGGCTGGAAGATCAGTCCTGGACGGATTTCGGCTCACGCAACGTGATCGTCGCCGGCGGCGTCGTTCATCTCTGGGGCCTCGTCGGGTCGGCCGAGGAGCGCAAGGCGCTGCTCGCGCTCGCCGAAGAGGTGCCGGGCGTGAACAGCGTCTCGGATGAGATGATCCCCGCCTACTAAGGCGAAACCTGCGCGACGCACCCCCGCGCAAGCGGGGATGCGTTTAGTCGCGCACCGGCGCTTGCAATATGTCGATGAGCCGTTGCCGGCCGGCGTCGATCGCGCCGGTCCAGTCGCCGAGCCGCTCCTGGGCGACAACGTCGAACGACGGGTACCACAGCGCGCGGCCATCCACCGGCGCCCAATACCAAGGATAGCCGCGCGGTACGAGCGCGACGCCCGGAACACCAAGCGCGCCGGCGATATGGACGGCGAAGCTGTCCGGCCCGACCACGGCATCGAGATTGGCGATGGCCGCGATCATCTCCGCCGGGCTGTCGATGTGCACGCCGGCGTCGATGGGGCGGCTCCAGCGCTTCATGTCGTGGCGCTGCGCGTCGGTTACCAGGCTGACCGGCGTCGCGTCCTCCGGCAACAGCGATGCAATCTGCTCCATCGACAGCCCGAGCGCGCCGCCGTCCCATACGATACCGACCAGCGGCCGCTTGAATTCGGCGAAAGCGTCGCGCCATTGGGCGTAAAGCTCAGGCGCGGGCCGTAAGTATGGCACGTCGTCGGCGATGTTCTGCGCGTCGTTCGGCAACAGCCGCAGCAGCGCTTGCAGCGGCGTTGCCGAGAGCTGCGGCGTCGGCTCGTCGGGAATGACCTGCTCGGCGAGTTGGCTGAGCAGACTCTGATAGCGGAGGTCGGCGACCACACGCACGACCTGCTGTGCCGCCAGCCGATTGATGAGGCGGACGAGGGCGATGAACTCGAAGGCGCCGGTCGTCGGCGGCACGATCACCCGCGTCATCAGTGGTAGCGCGACGGCTTCCGGCGCCGGAAAGCGGCCGAGTGTCAATTCGAGCGTCATCTTGAGCGCGGCGGCCGTCTCCTGGCCGGGCATCGCGCGCACGACATGCTCGGCGAGCTTGAGCGCCTCTTCGAAACGGCCGACGAGTTGCAGAATGCGCGCGAGCGCCAAAGTGGCGGCGTGATCCGACTTGCGTGCCCGCACGAATTGCGTGAGCTCGGTAATGCCCCGGTCGACCTCGCCTCTGGCGATCGTCACGCGGGCCAGGACTTCGCGCGCGCCGAGATGGGCGGGTGCATAGGCAAGGAGCTTGCGGCAGGCGGCTTCGGCCCGCAGCCACAAGCCCGCGGCGGCCCGGCAATAAGCGAGCTGCAACAGTCCGGCGGAATCGAGCGGCGCGCGCAGATGCGCGCGTTCGGCGAGGTTGAGCGCTTCCTCGAAGCGGCCGCGCTCGACCAGCAGCGCCGACAGATTGCGCAAGGTGTCGGCGTCGTCCGGCGCCAGCTCCAGCGCTCGCACCAGTGCCGCCTCGGCGGACGCGCGGTCCTGCATGGCGAGATCGATGGTGCCGAGCTGCAGGAAGGCGCGGGCGTTGCCGGGCTCGCGCTGCACCGCCGTTTCCGTGATGGCGCGCGCTTCCTCGATGTCGCCGCGGCTGAGCAGCGCATGCGCCAGTGCCAGCTTCAGGTCTTCGTTCTGCGGCGCGAGCGCGGACGCCCGCTCGAGACAGATCACCGCCTCGTCGAAGTGGCCGAGCATTTCGTGGGCGATGCCGAGATTCGCGGCGAGGCCGGCGTGGTCGGGATAGGCGGTAGCCGCGTCGGCCAACAGCTCGAATGCATGATCGGTGCGCCGCCGCGCCAGCGCGAGCGCGGCGCGCGCATTGAGCGTGTCGGGATCGCGCGTCGCGCCGGCGTCCTCGAGCAGCGTTTCCGCCGCGTCGAGCTGGCC
>Ga0255338_1005536_pt1 | contig 11554 bp, 11 predicted proteins | sample MeOH1_35cm_T4_19_FD_203715 | JGI IMG/M metagenome (GOLD analysis project Ga0255338, IMG submission 203715) | Sandy soil microbial communities from University of British Columbia, Vancouver, Canada - MeOH1_35cm_T4_195 | ecosystem: Engineered > Artificial ecosystem > Sand microcosm > Unclassified ... | reverse complement strand
GCTTAATTCCTGCATACTGCACCCCCGAAAGATGCCCTCCCCTGTATTCAGGGGAGGGCATCCTGTCTCATTCTGATTCTTCGACGCTGCTGACCGCCTTGGCGACACCAAGATTTAGGTTCTGGCGGATTTTTTGCTCGATCTCTGCGCCAATCTGCGGATTTTGTTTGAGATATTCCTTAACGTTCTCCCTGCCCTGGCCAAGTCGCTCCCCATTATAAGAATACCAGGCTCCGGACTTGTTAATGATATCCATATCCGTAGCCACATCCACCAAGCCACCTTCGCGGGAAATTCCCTCACCGTACATGATATCAAATTCAGCTTGTTTGAAGGGAGGTGCCACCTTGTTCTTTACCACCTTGACCCGGGTACGATTACCAACCGATTCCTGGCCTTGCTTCAAGGTCTCCACCCGGCGTACCTCCAAGCGAATGGTAGCGTAGAACTTGAGCGCCCGGCCCCCGGTGGTAGTCTCCGGGTTACCGAACATTACCCCTACCTTTTCCCGAATTTGGTTGATAAATACGACAAGTGTACGGGATTTACTGATGGCCCCGGTTAGTTTGCGCAAGGCCTGTGACATTAACCGGGCCTGCAAACCCACGTGGGCATCTCCCATTTCCCCTTCTATCTCGGCCCTGGGGACCAGTGCCGCAACGCTGTCCACGACGATTATATCTATAGCCCCGCTGCGCACCAAGGCTTCGCAGATTTCCAAAGCCTGCTCACCGGTGTCGGGCTGCGAAACCAACAAATTATCAATATCCACCCCCAGGGCCTTGGCATAAGTAGGGTCAAGGGCATGTTCCGCGTCCACAAAGGCCGCAGTCCCCCCCATCTTTTGGGATTCAGCAATCATGTGCAGTGCTACTGTAGTCTTACCTGAAGACTCCGGACCGTACACCTCGATTATTCGCCCGCGGGGCACCCCTCCAACTCCAAGGGCAATGTCCAGCGCGAGTGAACCGGTGGGAATAACTTCAACGCTCATTCTGGCTGAGGCCTCGCCCAGCTTCATGATCGAACCTTTGCCAAACTGCTTTTCAATCTGCGCCAAAGCAACATCAAGGGCTTTCAATTTATCTGCGCCTGCCACTTTTACAATTCCTCCCCCAAAAGCAAAACATTTGTTCGCTAGGCCTATTATAGGTTGTCCACCAACAATTGTCAATTAAAAAAATGCCCCGCAAAAAACATTACGAAGGGCAAAAGGACGAAGGGAAAACTCCTCCGCCCTGCGCCTTACTTGATCGAATTTTTTCACTGAGATACAGCTCTTAGATCAATTTCCTTACCCTGAATTTTCCTTCCAGTACCAGCCAGTTTTGCGGGAAATCGTTACCCAGCACCCAGTAACTTACACCCCGCAAGCCATATTTGTCCACCAATTTGAACTTTGCCTCCACGCTGCGGCCGTCCTCAAACCACACTTCATGCTCCCGGCCATTGCCATCTGTGTAGTGAAAATAAGGAGACTGCAGTTTTTGGTCATAGTGAATATTCACAGCGTGAGCTGAGGCCAGTTCGATGGCATGCTGCGGACTAATTGATTTGGCAAATGGCCCTCCCCGGACATAGGGTAAGGTCCAGTCGTACCCGTACAAGGGCATGCCCATCATGATCTTCTTACGCGGAATAACCGTTACCGCATAGTCCAGGACCTCCTGCACCTTATCGATAGGTGCTACCGCATAGGGTGGACCGCCTGACCATCCCCATTCATAGGTCATAATTACAACGAAGTCCGCAGCTCGGCCATGTGCGCGGTAGTCGTGGGCCCCATGCCACTCCCCAGTCTGCCAATCCCCTGTTTTTGGGGCCAAAGCAGTAGAAAAGGAATAGCCGGCGGCCCGCATTCGCTGGCCCATCTCCATTAGAAAATTGTTCAGCAGAGCGCGGTCCTCTGGTCTTACCCTCTCAAAATCGATGTTTAAGCCAAAATACCCCCGAGTTTGTAAATGACTGAGAATATTACGGATCAGATTCTCCTTTATTGGCTCATTCGCCATGACCGCATGAGCTAGATCAGGATTAAAATTATTGCCGTCAAAATTAGTGACAACCAGCACCGGGGCGATTCCCATCGACCGCGCTTCCCGGGCGATTTCCCAGTCGTCCGGTCCTGTTATCTCCCCTTGTGGAGTCACATGGTAACTAAATACAGTAAGGTATGTAAGATGCTGGCCAACATCTCTGACCGGAGCTACCGGGTGCCCGGATACCGCCAATGGGTCAAGATAGGCATTTACTTCAACGGCTCGGGCTGGGGGCGGAATGACCGGGACCCTGATCATCTGACCTGCCCGCAGCCTGTTTGGATCAACTCCCGGGTTTACAGCCAGCAGAGCCTGAATCTTGATTTTACGGGCTTTGGCTATCAACCACATGGTTTCCCCCGCTTTTATATTGTAAGGGACGGTAGTGGACGGGATCACAACAGTCTGACCTATGACAAGATTATTCGGATTGGGTATCCTGTTCACCCTGACTAATTCCGTTTCAGAAATGCCAAAACGCCGGCCGATGGACCAAAGTGTATCGCCAGGCTTTACCAGATAAATTTGCACATTTTCCCCTCCCGCAGAAGATCTCCTTACAAAGTATTCAAGACGAAGGGAAAAATGTTCCTCTAACAGTACAAACGCAAGGAAGAGGAATATAATTTTGGTCTTTTCCAAAAAAAGGTAATTGGCAAAGTTTGGAGAATAGTAGAATCTAGTCCTGTTAATGGTCAAAATCTAATCGCGGCAACACTACTAGACAGCAAATTGTGAGAAAGAGGAGGATTCAGTTGACAGATCTCAGGGGTAAAATTGCTTTGGTCACCGGTGGATCCCGCGGAATCGGAGCAGCCATTGCCAAGGAGTTGGCGCTAAAAGGAGCATATGTCGCCGTAAATTACGTGCGCAACTCCGACAGCGCAGAGAGGGTGGCTGCAGAGATCCGGGCTTTTGGAGGGGAAGTTACACTGTTTAAAGCGGATGTATCAGACTCGAAGGGAGCACATGACCTAGTGGACGCGGTACACAAGACCTATGGAAATCTGCACATCCTGGTGAATAATGCGGGGATCACCCGGGACAAGTCCTTTTGCAGAATGACGCCTGAAATATGGCAGGAGGTTCTACAGGTAAACTTGAACAGCGCATTTTATTGCTGTGCCTCCGCCGTGCCACACATGATTCAGTCCGGGGGGGGAAACATCATTAACATCAGCTCAATCATCGGCCAGTCCGGCGGCTTTGGCCAATCCAATTATGCCGCTGCCAAGGCCGGTATGCTTGGGTTCACTAAATCTTTGGCCCTGGAGTTAGCGCGCCACCACATAACAGTTAATGCAATTTGCCCTGGCTTTATTAATACCGACATGGTAAGCGATGTTCCTGACACCGTCCTTAAGTCCATCATCGACAAGATCCCTTTGAAACGCCTGGGGAATGCCATCGAAATCGCAAAAGGGGTAATTTATCTTGTTTGCAGCGGCTCCTACATCACCGGGCAAAGCATAAATATTAACGGCGGTATGTACGTATAAAATGGGGGATCGTAAAATGGCCCCATCGGCAAAGGTGTGCGAGGAAATCTGCAAACGCAACAGTGAGTACGTTCGTTTGCTCCTGGAAGGACCTAAAACCAGGGTGGGAGTTACACCCAAAGATGTTGTGTGGTCGCTAAACAAATCTACACTCTATCATTACCGTCCCAGCCGCAAGCGGCATTATTCAATTCCTGTACTTATTATTTACGCGTTGATTAACCGACCCTATATTTTGGATCTTGCCCCTGGACGCAGTCTGGTGAGTAACTTGGTGGATCTTGGCTTTGATGTCTATCTATTAGACTGGGGTTCGCCCGGCTTGGAAGACCGCGGCTTGAGTTTCGGGGACTATGTGACCAAGTACATCCCGCGAGCTGTAAAGAAAATACAGAGATTGTCCGGCTCAAGGGAATTTACTATTCTCGGGTACTGCATGGGTGGAACTATGAGCTCAATGTACGCTGCAATTTATCCGGATGCAGGTTTGAAAAACCTTATTCTGGCAGCCTCACCCGTGGACTTCTCCTACCATCCCTATTTCAGCCAATGGTTCCGCAACAAATACTTTGACCTTGACCGTTTAGTTGATGTCTTGGGGGTTATTCCAGGCCAGATGATCGACTGGGGTAACAAAATGTTAAAACCGGTGCAAAATTACTTGTCCTCGGAAGTAAGTCTGTGGCACAACAGCCTGAATGCTAAGTTCACCAAGGACTGGGCCCCTGTTAATAAGTGGATTAACGATGGTCCTAACTTTCCCGGCGAAGCTTTCCGTCAGTGGATCGGAGACCTTTATCAAAAGAACAAAATGGTTAAAGGCGAGTTTATTTTGAACGGATACAACGTAGACCTTAGGCAAATTAAAGCAAACTTGTTGGCTATAGGGGCCACCCAGGACCACATTGTCCTGCCTGAGCAGGTAAGAGCCGCCTTAGATTGCTTCGGTTCTTCCGATAAAGAGTATTACGAAGTTGACTCAGGCCATGTTTCCTTGATTATCAGCGGCAAGGCTGCCAAAAAAACCTGGCCGAAACTAACAGACTGGCTGGACAGCCGCTCCGGGACCCTGATATCATCTGCAGGTTAGTCTTTTAGAAAAAACAGCCGGGCACTGCTTGCTCCGGCTGTTTCTTCTTGATCTTTTCAATTCTCATTTAGGCTCTGGGCGGCTTTACCCGGCCCTGGAGCAGATCTTTCTGCCTTGGAATATTTAGCGGCCTTTCTCGCCCCAGAAAACTTGTCTTCCGTAAAAGTGGTCTGGTAAAAGTCAATAAAGTTATCGACCAAACCCCGATAGAAATTCATGGTATCAAACCAGCTCTCCAGGAAATCACTGCCCGCCGTGGTGATGGAGTACACCCTGCGAGCCGGCCCGGTTTCGCTGTTTTGCCAAGTGGATTCAACATGTCCATCCTTTTCGAGCTGACGCAGGGTCCGGTAAATTGTACCGTGATCTATGGTCTTGATCCCAAATTCCGCCAGGCGAGCCATCAAATCGTAGCCGTGCAGAGTCCAGTTGCGCAAAATTAACAGGAGGTAAGGAACCAACCAGTTGCGGCTTGCCCGGAACATTGATAGGTTGTCAAAACCTCCGGCGTTGTTTCTGTTGCTCATTTACTCTTGCTTATCGCCTTCCAGCTTCTTAGTCAGCTCTTCAACTTTACGGTTGAGTTCATCAAACTGACTTTGGCTGACTACCTTCCAATTGCCAACAGCCCCGCCTACCGCCTCTTTAATCATTTCATGCAAATTTCTATGATTAGTTCCAATCTGTTCAAAAAGTTCCTTGGCAAAGGTTTGAGCCTCCTCACGATTGGCCTTACCCTGCTCCACCAATTTACTTACAAATTTTTCAGTCTGTTCCTGGGTCCACTGCATCAAGTTTAACCCGGCGTCCAGTTGTTGGGAAAACCCTTCCCGAAACTTGTTAGACATGTACACCTCTCCTCTCCCGTCTCCGATATGGCAATAGCCCTTCACATGTGTTGATGATTTACATATGTAATTTTAGCACATAGGTAAATACACGTCAATCCATTATTGGCAGGATTTTGCTCCTGAATCTATTCTCCTTGGCTTTCAACTGCAGTTTTCTTGACGGAACGCGAATTGCTTCGTTTCGACGTTTCAGACCCCGCTTTACCTTGTCTTTCGATAGATTTAATCAAAAGGTTCAAGCTGTACTGCACTTCACTCACTTGGGCTCGAAGGCTGGATATTTCGCCTGCCAGATTTACGCTAAGCTGATCCCTGAGGTCGTCAAAACGGAAGGTTAACTCATCAACTTTCTCTTCGGTGGAGATTACTTGGTTAGCCAAGTTAGCCAGATCTTCCCTTGAAGGCAGGTTTGACGAGTTAAGCATACCGGCGCTCACTCTTTTCAACCAGTCCTGAAGCAGAGAGTTCTGGCGCTGGCTTACCCCAAACCAATTAGCGTAGGGTTCGCTGGTTAACACCTGCTCCCAAAGCTGAGTCAACTGTTTTTCATTGGTGTCATAGACTTGTTTGATACTGGAGAAAAACTCATCTACCCCCGGTGGTTTTCCCCGGACATCCGGTCTTTCGGACACTGGCAACTCCTCCTAGAATATTTTACCAATATATAGCTTACCACTCCTTCCAGGGATTATAAAGGAGAGACATACCGAAAAGAATCGTTAAAAAAGAAGAAAAAAAGGAACTAGGGCGGAAAAACCGCACTAGCTCCCCTTTTATTGGTTTTCTAAGCAGAAAGATTTTTAGATCCTGGCTTTTGCCGGTTCCACACTGATCTTCTTGCCCTTAATAAGGTTGTGGTGCATAGTGTACATGACCCGGGCTGCCACTTCTTCCGGCACCTCAACAAAAGTAAATTTATCATAAATATTGATCATGCCAATGATATTGCCGGGAATATTCGCCTCTTCCGCGATGGCCCGGACAATATCCTGAGGCTTGATTTGATTGGCCCGGCCAATATTTATAAACAGGCGAACCATTCCTGCTCTGGCCCCGGTGTTGCCAAAATCAATGTCTTCATCCACGATCTCAGGTTCTTTGCTACTCTCCACCCCTTCAACCGCATACTTCAAGGCTGCAGCAGCAACTTCCACTGAATCGTGTTCTTCCATTAGTTCCGTCACCAGATTGCGATACGTAGAAAGGTGCCCTTCCCCGATCAGTTTTGTAATATGACCGCGCACGGTCTCGAGTTGGCGTTCAGCCAGGTCTGCCTGGGTAGGAAGTTCCTCCCGTCTGATATGGGTTTTGATGAGGTTTTCAATCAGCCGGAGTTGACGGTATTCCCTGGGTACGATCAAGGTTACTGCCTGACCCTTTTTACCTGCCCGGCCAGTACGGCCAATGCGGTGAACGTAAGACTCTGGGTCTTGAGGAATATCATAGTTGATGACGTGGGTTACGTTTTCAATATCCAGGCCCCGGGCAGCCACATCAGTAGCTACCAGCAGCTCCGCTTTTCCTTCCCGAAAGCGCTTCATCACACGGTCGCGCTGAGTTTGGCTCAGGTCTCCATGCAGTCCACTGGCAAAGTATCCTCTGCTCTCCAGGCCGGCCACCAGTTCATCTACGCCGCGTTTGGTGCGGCAAAAGATTATAGCCTGACGGATATCCTCCATATCAATGATTCGGCACAAGGCGTCCACCTTGTTTTTATCCCTGGTCTCGTAAAAAACCTGGTCTATCTGTGGAACCGTCAATTCATCCCTGCTGACGGAGACCGTGATGGGGTCCTTCATAAATCTATTGGCCAACTTCCGGATCTCCAAAGGCATTGTAGCTGAAAACAGCATGGTTTGTCTTTCCTCGGGAGTCTGGCTCAAAATATTCTCAATGTCTTCAATAAATCCCATGTCCAGCATTTCATCGGCCTCATCCAGAACCACATACTTAATGTTCTGGAGCTTTAAGGTCCCTCGGTTTAAATGGTCAAGTACTCTGCCAGGGGTGCCAATGGCAATGTGAGCCCCGTAACGCAGGGCTCTAATTTGGCGGTCGATTGGCTGTCCACCATAGATAGGCACAGTTTTCAAATGCTTGTGACGGCCAATTTTCGCCAGTTCCTCCGACACCTGGATGGCCAATTCACGGGTGGGCGCCAGGATAATGGCCTGCACTTGGGTGAAACGGGCATTAATCATTTCCACAATTGGAATGCCAAACGCTGCGGTCTTACCCGTTCCAGTCTGAGCTTGGCCAATAACATCTGTACCCTCAAGGATCATTGGCATAACCTTGGCTTGAATCGGGGAGGGCTCCTCAAAGCCCATATCCGATACGGCCTGAAAAACTTGGCGGCTTAATTCAAGCTCACCGAAAAAATTAGTTTTAGTTTCTGTCATTTAGTTGAAGAATCTCCTTTCAATTTTCCATGGTATTGTTTATAGAGTTCAGGTAGAGCCGGACCCAGTCAAGCGCCCCGTTGACTGTCAAGGCACGAATTGCATCGCGGTCACCGAAAAAATTATAGGATTTAGCCTCTGTACCAGTAGGGGTTGACAAGCCGATAAACACTAATCCCACCGGCTTTTCCTCGCTCCCCCCGTCCGGGCCTGCAATCCCGGTTACTGCTACAGCCAGGTCCGCACCTGTCATCTCCCTGGCCCCTGCGGCCATTTCGATGGCTGTTTGCTTACTGACCGCTCCATACTCGTCCAGAGTTTTTTGACTTACCCCCAGGAGCCTGGTTTTTAAAGTATTGCTGTAGGTGTTAAACCCACCAAGATAGTAAGCGGAGCTTCCGGGCACCCTGGTAATTGCTCCACCCACAAGGCCCCCGGTACAAGATTCTGCGGTAGCAAGCTTCAGTCCTGCCGAGAAGAGGAGACGGCCTGCAACTTCAGCCATGTCCTCATCGTCCGTGGCAAAAACTGCTTCATTAAGTTTTCCCCTGATTTTCTTTTCCAGCTCATCAAGCATGACAGCCCCCTCTTGCTTACCGGGAGCGGTGGCTGAGATGCGGACATGCAGTTCTGCGGGTTTTGCCAGCAGGGCTATGGTCGGATTCTTTTGCCCTTTTAATACCTCAGCCAGGATTTCTTCCACTCTTGCTTCGCTGATCCCGAATACTTTGAGAACCCTAGTCCTAACTACCTCAGCATCCGCTTTGGTTTTGTCCCGTAAATAAGGTTCGACTGTCTCCTCAAACATGGGCTGCATTTCAAAGGGAGGTCCGGGCAGGATAATCACCGTTTTCTCTCCTTTTTCCACAATAGCCCCGGGAGCGGTACCCAAACGATTCGCAATTACAGTACTGCCTTTGGGAAAACACGCCTGTTTCAAATTACTTTCGGGCATATCCCGCTTCATTTTAGTAAAAAACCGTTTTACCCACTCCAAACTTTCCGCGTGAACTTCCTGCTCTAAATCCATTACCTTACACACTGCCTGCTTGGTCAGGTCATCAAGGGTCGGTCCCATCCCCCCGGTGGTAATTACCAAGTCCGCCCGTTCCAGGGCATGGCCCAGTACCTGCTCCAATCTTTCGGGGTTATCTCCCACAGTGGTATGGTAATAAACATTTATTCCCAAGGAGGAAAGTTTTTGGGACAGGTAATAAGCATTTGTATTCAAGGTTTGGCCCAGAAGAAGCTCAGTTCCGGTTGATATCAATTCGGCCTTCACGATATTGTACCACCTTCCTTAGTAGGCTGCAATCTAAAGCACTTCCTACATTATTATTGCCACTACTTATCAAGGTTTTGCTTCCTCAGCCGATTTTCCTGCAAAAAAAAACCGCAAGATCAACTTGCAGCTTTTAAATCGTCTAAACACTGGCGCAGTTCCTCTCCGGTTATGTTTTCCCTATCCTCAAGAATTTGCACCACTGCCTGAAAAGCATCGATATGCTCCTCCAGCTCCCGCCTGGTTTCCAATTCCAAATCACGCAGGATTTCCGTACAAGCCTCATGCAGTGTCTCCTGTGGCAATTGTTCCAAATCCACCACCCCAAGGGAGGACATTCCGGCCGCAATCATGTGACGTACCAGATTCATGGTCTGAGCGTAATCCCCGGCAGCCCCGGTGCTGCGATCGCCCAGGATCAGCTCTTCCGCCAGCGCCCCGGCCAGGGCAACTTTAATCCTGTTTTCCAAAACAGTCTGGGTGTGAAGATAGGTATCCTCTTCCTCTGGATTATGCCGCACATAGCCCAAGGCCTTGCCGCGCGGTCTAATCGTAACTGTGGAAACCGAGTTTGGATTCAACAGTTCACCTATCAGAGCATGGCCTGCCTCATGAACTGCCACTCTTTTCAGGTCAGCAGGGCTTGGCTTGCGGTCAGACTTTTCTCCCATGATAACTTTGTCGATGGCTTCTTTCAGGTGCCTTTGCAGAATCTGGCTGCAATTTTCCCGCAAGGCAAAAATGGCCGCCTCATTGGTCAGACTCTCCAGGTGAGCGCCGGAGAAGCCGAACGTTTCATGTGCGATCTGCTCCAGATCCACCTCCTCAGCCAAAGGCTTGTCACGGGTGTGAATCTGCAGAATCGCAATCCGGCCATCCTTATCCGGCAAGTCCACCTTAACCTGACGATCAAAACGGCCAGGACGCATCAAGGCGTCATCCAGGGCTTCCACCCGGTTCGTAGCACCCACCACCAGGATTTGCACACTTCCATCACTCTTAAGCCCGTCCATTTCTACCAGCAGTTGGTTTAAAGTCTGATCATATTCGTGGTGGCTCAGGTTGGATCCGCGCTTACCGCCCAGGATATCTATTTCATCAATGAAAATAATTGCGCTCTGCTTCTTCAGTTTTTGTGCTCGCTCACTGGCCGTTTTAAACAGGGTCCTAACCCGTTCCGCGCCAACCCCTGCATACATTTGAATGAATTCACTTCCGGATACCGCCAAAAACACTGAGTCCGTAAAACCAGCAGCCGCTTTAGCCAACAAAGTCTTGCCCGTTCCCGGAGGGCCGGAAAGTAAGATTCCCTTGATCGGCCTAATGCCAAGGACTTTGATCTTTTCCCTTTCAAGTACAAATTCAAGGGCTTCTTTCAGCTCCTGAATGGCGGATCTTTGTCCTCCTATCATGTCGAAATTAAAATCGGCATTTCCTACATACTCCATTTTACTGCTACTGCCGCCGCCAAGGCCCACCCCGTTTTTTCGCAGCATAAGCCAAATGGTAAACAGCAGGGCCCCTAGCACTAAAAATGGGAAAATATTATAGCCTAGCAGCGCAAGGAAAGCGATCACCGCAATGCTTATTCCCACTAAAACATCCCTAAACATGATTCACCGCCTTTCAATCCTGTCAATCCGTGGTAATTTCTACCTTGCCCGTTTTGCGCGGAAAAATCTGATACAGGTAATTCTCCCCTTTGTGCAACTGAAGGTAAATATTGTCACTATCCATGTACACACCGTATCGATCAAGCTTTGCTGATTTGGCGGCGCCATCTATTGCTTTTTCCATGGCGGTAAAATTACCGCGCATCATTGCCTCCTCAATATCAAACCTGGTCTTTTCCATCACAGCTAGCAGTTCCGGAGTGCGCTTATCAAGCAGCTTGACTTTACTGCCACCGGCTGCCTCCAGTACTGATTGAGCTGTTTCCTTAAGATTTGGTACGTCCGTCAGCATTACCTCAATTATCCCTTTTGTTTTTTCTTGGTCCAGACTAACCCCCGAAACCCCTTGGACAGTGCTTAGTTTAACCTTGACAGGACCATCCAGCATGAACTTTTTCCAACCAAACTGGACTCCAGTGAGCACTCCCAGGGTAACCAGAGCTACAAGCACTATCAAACCAGCTCTCTGCAGCTTTACATCCACCCCAACCACTCCTTTCTATCACACGCAAAGAAAACCGCTCATTGATCCTGTCCAGACGGTTATTATCCATCTTAGATTGTAAACTTAGTGATATTTTTCACCTTAATTATTATAACATAAGGTTACGAATCATTTATCAGTAAACAATTGGCATATATTCTACTACACTTTTGGTGCACTTGACGTGGAGGCTTAAATTCAGAGCCAAAGATCGTCCAACTATGTCGCGAGACG
>Ga0255338_1005535_pt1 | contig 11558 bp, 10 predicted proteins | sample MeOH1_35cm_T4_19_FD_203715 | JGI IMG/M metagenome (GOLD analysis project Ga0255338, IMG submission 203715) | Sandy soil microbial communities from University of British Columbia, Vancouver, Canada - MeOH1_35cm_T4_195 | ecosystem: Engineered > Artificial ecosystem > Sand microcosm > Unclassified ... | reverse complement strand
CCGAGGGTGAGGACATCGACGAGCACCTGGCCCGCAAGTACGGCCTGCCACCGGCCCAGCTGGCGGCCAATCGCGAGGCGATCCGCCAGCGCGGCGCCAGCGTGGGCTTCGATTTCGCGCAGGGCGCGCGCAGCCGCATCTACAACACCTTCGACGCGCACCGCCTGCTGCACTGGGCCGGACTGCAGGGCGGCGACTTCCAGCGTGCCCTCAAGCAGTCGCTGTTCAAGGCCTACTTCACCGAAGGCCTGGACCCGAGCGACCGCAAGCTGCTGCTGGCGCGCGCCGCCGCCGTCGGCCTGGATGCGGACGAGGCCCGCGCAGTGCTGGAGAGCGGGCGCTATGCCGAGGAGGTGCGCGAGGCCGAGGCCTTCTACCACTCGCAGGGCATCAACTCGGTGCCGGCCGTCGTGATCAACGACCGCCACCTGATCTCCGGCGGTCAGCCGCCCGAAGTGTTCGAGCGCGCGCTGCGGCAGATCGCCGCCGAGCAAGCCTGATGCCGGACTGAGCGACAATAGCCAGCAGTTCCACCGCCCCGCTTCCGGGGCGGTTTTCATTGCGACGGATGATGTTCAAGAACCTGACGATTTACCGTGTGGGCGCCAGCTGGCAGCCCTCCCGCCAAGAGGTCGAAGACGCGCTGGCCAAGGGCCAGTTCCAGCCCTGCGGCGCCAGCGAAGCGCTGTCGCTGGGCTGGGTGCCGCCGCGCGGCATCGAGCATGCGCCCCTGGTCGAGGTGGTGGACGGCCATCTGCACCTGAAGCTGCAGATCGAGTCGCGCGTGCTGCCCAGCTCGGTGGTCAAGGAGCGGGTCGACGAGATCGCCGCCCAGATCGAGGAGCAGACCGGCCGCAAGCCCGGCAAGAAGGCCTTGAAAGACCTGAAGGAGCAGGCCACGCACGAGCTGCTGCCGCTGTGCTTCAAGAAGCGCAGCAGCATCCGCATCTGGATCGCGCCCGAGCAGCGCCTCTTGATGATCGATGCCGCGAGCCCGGCGCGCTGCGAAGAGGTCGTCAGCCTGTTGATCAAGGCGCTGGACGGCCTGACCCTGCACCTGGTGCAGAGCGCCGAGGCGCCTGCCACCTGCATGGCCGCCTGGCTGATGGACGGCGTGCCGCCCGAGGGCTTCACGATCGACCGCGAGTGCGAGCTCAAGAGCGAGGACGAGATGAAATCCGTGGTGCGCTATGCCCGCCACGCGCTGGACATCGAGGAGGTGCGCCAGCACCTGGCCGGCGGCAAGCGCCCGACCAAGCTGGCGATGAGCTACAAGGACCGCGTCTCCTTCGTGCTGACCGACACGCTGCAGATCAAGAAGATCAGCTTCCTGGACCTGGTGTTCGAGGGCCACGACAAGCCCGAGAAGGACGAACAGTTCGACACCGATGCGGTGATCGCCAGCGGCGAGCTCGGCGAGCTGATCCCGGCGCTGATCGAGGGCCTGGGCGGCGAGCACGACTTCCTGGGTTCGGCACCGTCCGGCTTCGGGGTCTCGGAGCTGGTGCCGCCGGACGCGGACGTGCTCGACCTGGACAAGGCCCCCGCCGCCACGGCCGAGGACACGCCGCCCTGGGCCTAAAACACCCTACCAGGCGCGGTAAGGCGTCACCGCGAGATTCGCGTTGTAGTAGCGCGCCTCGCCGCTGACCTCCTGGCCCAGCCAGTCGGGCCGCGCGAAGACCTCGTCCTCCGCGGCCAGCTCGATCTCGGCGACGATCAGGCCGGCGTTGTCGCCGAAGAACTCGTCGACCTCCCAGGTCCGGCCCTGGAACTCGCAGAGATGGCGGATCTTGTCGATCAGCGGCCCCTCGCAGAGCTGCAGCAGCTGCCGCGCGTCGGCCGGCGGGATCTCGTACTCGAACTCGGCACGCGAGGTCCCCACGGTCTTGCCCTTGACCGTCAGGAAGGCCTGCTCGCCGGCCGAGCTGCCCGAGAGGCGCACGCGCACCGTGCGCGCCGGGTCGCGGCTCAGATAGCCCTGGCTGAAGCGCTGCTGGCGCTCGGCCGGCTGGCGCCAGCCCTCCCCGGCGACCAGGAATTTGCGTTCGATCTCAAGTCCCATTGCCCGATCCCTCCTTGGTGCTTGCAGCAGCTGCCGCCGCCTCGCGCAGCTTGTCCTTCTTGCTCTTGCGGGTCTTGCTCTTGACGCCGCCGGCACCGGGCTCGACGCTCGCCACCTCCTTGGGCTCGAAACCGGCGATCTGCTCGCGCGCCACGCGCTGGCCCTGACGTTTCTCGATCAGGCGGAAATGCGCCTCGGCCGCGGCCGGCACGAAGCTCAGCGCGACGCCGCTGGCGCCGGCCCGGCCGGTGCGACCGATGCGGTGCGTGTAGTCGGCCGGCGAGCGCGGCAGGTCGTAGTTCAGCACCGCGGGCAGGTCCGGGATGTCCAGGCCGCGCGCCGCCACATCGGTGGCCACCAGCACCTGCACCGTGCCCGCCTTCAGCGCCGCCAGCACCTCGCGCCGCGTGCCCTGGCTGAGCTCGCCATGCAGGGCCGCGGCCTTGATGCCGGCCTTCCAGAGCTTGTCCGAGACCAGCTCGGTGGCGTACTGGGTGGCGACAAAGACCAGCAGACGCTCCCAACCCTCGGTCTGCAGCAGATGGCGCAGCAGGGGCGTGCGTTTCGCCTCGTCGACCTGGATTGCGCGCTGCCTGATGTCCGGCGGCGCCTCGGCCGGCGCGTCAACGCGCAGCGGTTCGCGCAGCAGGCCGTCGGCCAGGGCCTGCACGGCCGGCGGGAAGGTGGCCGAGAAGAACAGGCTCTGGCGCCGCGCCGGCAGCAGCGCGAGGATGCGCCGCAGCTCGTCCGCGAAGCCCATGTCCAGCAGGCGGTCGGCCTCGTCCAGCACCAGCAGCTGCAGCGCCTCGAAGCGCACGGCGTTGTGCTCGACCAGGTCGAGCAGCCGGCCCGGCGTCGCCACCAGCACGTCGCAGCCGCCGCGCAGGCCCATCAGCTGCGGGTTGATCGAGACGCCGCCGAAGGCCACCGAGATCTTCAGCCTGCCAGGCAACAGGCGCGCGATATCGCGCAGCGCCTCGGCGATCTGGGAAGCCAGCTCGCGCGTCGGCGCCAGCACCAAGCCGCGCAGGCGGCGTCCTTCGCCGCCGGCGCCCTCCTCCAGCGCGCGCTGCAGCAGCGGCAGGCCGAAGGCCAGGGTCTTGCCCGAGCCGGTGGCAGCCTGGCCCAGCAGGTCGCGCCCGGCCAGGGCGGGCGGGATTGCCGCGGCCTGGATCGGGGTCGGGTCTTGATAGTCGAGCTCGGACAGGACCTTCAGCAGCGCAGGCGCGAGGCCCAGGGGAGCAAATGACATGGAGATTGGAATGAGGGGGAAGGAAACGGGCTCAGCCGAACAGACTGCCCTGCTCGCCGCCGAGCTGGCCGGTGGCGCGGGCCTCGATGGCCAGCAGGCGCTGCTTGGTGGCCAGGCCGCCATGGGCCGAGAAGCCGCCACGGCTGCCGCTGCCCGGCGTCGGCAGCACGCGATGGCAGGGCACGATGGGGGCGAAGGGGTTGTGGCCCTCGGCCTGGCCGACGGCGCGCGCCGCGCCGGGCTGGCCCAGGCGCGCCGCCACCTCGCCGTAGCTGAGGGTCTGGCCGACCGGGATGCGGCGCGTCAGCGCCAGCACCTGGCGGTTGAACTCGGGCAGCGCGCTGTCGTCCAGCTCGATCTCCAGCAGGTCGCGCGGCTCACCTGCAAGCAGCGCGCGCACGCCGGCCACCGCATGCTGCACCACGGCCGGAATCTTCTCGTCCGCCGCCAGCAGCTCGCGCGCCGCCGGGAAGCGCGCGCGCATGCGGTCGCGCGTGGCGCCGGCGCTTTCTTCCGGCAGTTGCGAGCCGACGATGATGGCGTCGCCCGCACCCTGGCCCTCGCCCGCGCGCCAGGCGATGCCGCAGCAGCCCAGCGCGGTCTCGTAGCAGTGGAAGAACAGCCGCGGCGGCATGGTCAACACGAGCCTAGGCGCTCAATGCGGTGGCATGTTCGGCCTGATGTTCGGCCTGATGTTCGGCCTGGTGCTCAGCCACATGCCGGGCAATGCCCACGCGCGCCTGCGTCGCCAGCGCCGCCACCTCGGCGGGCGCCAGGGCCTTGAGCTTGTGGTCCGACCAGATCTGGCGCCAGCGCCGCGCACCGGCCGCGCCGTTCCACAGGCCCAGCGCATGGCGCATCGCCTGCGACCAGGGACGGCCGGCCCGCACCTGGGCCTCCAGGTAGCGCAACCAGGCGGCCTCGACCGCCTCGCGGCCGGTCTCGGGATCGACCGGGTTCGCGGTGCCGAAGAAGCGCGCGTCCCAGCCGGCCATCTGCCAGGGCTCGTGATAGGCCTGGCGGCCCACCATCACGCCGTCCACATGCTGCAGCTGCTCGGCGATCTCGGCATCGGTCTTCAGACCGCCGTTGATCACGAGGGTCAGTTGCGGGAAGTCGCGCTTCAGCCGGTGCACCAGCTCGTAGCGCAGCGGCGGGATCTCGCGGTTGTCCTTGGGGCTCAGGCCCTGCAGCCAGGCATTGCGTGCATGGACGATGAAGACCTCGCAGCCGGCTTCGGCAATGGTGCCGACGAAGTCGCGCACGAAGTCGTAGCTCTCGACCTTGTCGATGCCGATGCGGTGCTTGATCGTGACCGGAATGCTCACCGCATCCTTCATCGCCTTCATGCCCTCGGCCACCAGGGCCGGTTCGGCCATCAGGCAGGCGCCGAAGGCACCGCGCTGCACCCGCTCGCTGGGGCAGCCGCAGTTCAGATTGACCTCGTCATAGCCCCATTGCTCGGCCAGCTTGGCGCAGGCCGCCAGGTCGGCCGGCTCGGAGCCGCCCAGCTGCAGGGCCACCGGATGCTCCTCGGCATTGAAGTCCAGATGGCGCGGCCGGTCGCCATGCAGCAGCGCGCCGGTGGTCACCATCTCGGTGTACAGGCGCGTGTGGCGGCTCAGCAGGCGGTGGAAATAGCGGCAATGCCGGTCGGTCCAGTCCAGCATGGGCGCAACCGACAGGCGCCAGGGATTCGGGGTGGGGTGATGCACCGCGCGATTATCGCAAAGCCCCCTGCCCCGCGCCCGGGTCGGCCTGTTCAGGACTGGGCGAACAGCTCGGGATGGCGGCGCGCATACCAGTCCTTGACCTGCTCGTGGTCCAGGCTCATCAGGGTCTTGAAGTCCGGAACCAGGAAGAAGCCCAGGGCGCTGAGCATGGACAGCAGGCCGAAGACCAGGTAGACGGTGTCGATCTGCCAGTGCAGCAGGGCCGTCCCGGCCAGAGCCGGCCCGGCGGCCGCGGCGACGTAGATGGTCATCATGTTGACCGAGCTGAGCCGCGCGCGGAAATGCTGGGGCGTGGCCAGCATGCGGTGGGTCTGGCCCACCAGCACGCCGCAGGAATTGGCCAGGCCGACGAAAAACAGCGCCAGCACCAGCACCGCCCCCTGCCCGGTCCAGCCGGCCAGCGCCAGGCCCAGGCCCTGGGCCACCGTGGCGCCGACCCGGGTGGCATAGCGGCCGAGATGGCGCGCCACCCAGGCCGAGCCGCCCAGCGCACCGGCCAGCATGCCCAGGGACAGGCCGGTTTCCGCCGCACCCAGCCAGGCCCCCGACAGGCCCAGGGCCTTGATCTTCAGCGGCACCAGCATGCCGAAGGCCGGATTCATGAAGAGCACGCTGACGAAGTTCACCAGGGTCCAGCCGCGCTCCAGCGGCATCGCCCAGGCGGCCCGCAAGCCGGCATGCAGATCACGCCGCCAGCTCGACAGGCCGCGCGCGCCGCCGGACCCGGCCAGGGTCGGCAGGCGGCGCGCCAGCAGCACGGCGGCCAGCAGCAGCAGCGCCTGCAGCCACAGGGTCAGGCCGGTGGACAGGGCCAGCACCGCACCGCCCAGGGCCGGCCCCAGCACCCGGCCCGCCGACTGGGCGCTGCGCTGCAGGCCCAGGGCCTGGGGCAGGCGCTCGGCCGGCACCAGCTCGGCCGCCATGGTCTGGGCGGCCGGCGTCATCAGCGCCGCGGCCACCGCGTTGAGGGCGGCCGCCAGCAAGGCCCCGCCCAGCCAGTAGCGGTCCAGGCTGGCCCACAGGGCCAGCAGGGCCGCGCTCAGGGCATAGAGGGCCAGGCCGGCCATGATGAGGCGGCGCTTCGGATGGCGGTCACCCAGCGGCGACAGCGCCGGCATCGCGACGAAGGCCATGACCGAGGCGACGAAGCCATAGATCGCCAGATGGGCCGCGCCGCCATGGCTGGCGATCCACCAGGGCGTGGCCACCGCGCCCACCATCAGGGCCAGCCAGTTCAGCGCATCGCTGAGCAGCAGGCTGCTCAGCGCGGGGCCCTGCGCCCGCACGCGCTCGCGCAGCACGCCGATCACGGTGCGGGGCTCCGCCGGCCGCCGCCCGGCGCGAGCCGGAGCGCCGCGCCGGCCATCAGTCCAGCGCGCGCAGCGGATGCTGGTCGGCGGCCCAGGGGCTGTCGAAGAAGGCCTGGACCATGGCGGGGGTCACCTCCTCGATGCGAGCCGGATTCCAGCGCGGCGCGTGGTCCTTGTCGACCGCCAGCGCGCGGATGCCCTCCACCGTCTCGGAGGCAGCGCCGGGACGCAGCTGGAAGCAGCGGTGCACCAGGTCGCGCTCCATGCGCAGGTCCTGCGCCAGGCTCATGCCGCGGGCGCGGCGAATCTGCTCCAGGGTCACGGCCAGCATCAGCGGCGAGCGCTTTTGCAGGCTGGCCAGCGTGTGGCGCGACCATTCGTCCTCGGCCCCGGCCAGCGAGGCCATGATCTCGGCCACCGTCGCCTTGGAGAAATGCGCATCGATGCGCGGGCGCAGCTCCAGATGGTCGGGCGCGGGCGCCAGGTCGGCACGCTCCATCACCTCGGCCACCACATGCTCGGCACTGGCCTGCTGGCCACGGCGGAAGGCCTCGATCATGGCCGGCAGTTCGCGGCTCTTGACGAAGACGTCGCCCAGGCCCAGCTCGATCGCGTCACCGGCCGAGATGACCTGCCCCGTCAGGGCCAGCCACTCGCCGATGCGGCCCGGGCACTGGGCCAGGAACCAGCCGCCGCCCACGTCGGGAAACAGGCCGATATTGGTCTCCGGCATGGCCAGCTTGGAATGCTCGGTCAGCACGCGCAGCTTGGCGCCCTGGCTGATGCCCATGCCGCCCCCCATCACCACCCCGTCCATCAGGGCGATGTAGGGCTTGGGGTAGTGGTGGATCAGGTGGTTGAGGGCGTATTCCTCGGTGAAGAAATCCTCCAGGGCCTGGCGCTCCTGGGGGCCGGCCAGCGCGGCCTGGTGGAAGAAGCGGATGTCGCCGCCGGCGCAGAAGGCAGCCGGCTTGCCCTCGCGGCCCGCGCCGAGGATCACCACCGCCTGGATCTGCGGCGCCTGGGCCCAGGTCCGCAGCAGGCTCGTGATGTCGCGGATCATGGCCAGCGACAAGGCATTCAGCGCGTTGGCACGGTTCAGGGTGATCAGACCCAGACAACCGTTGGTCTCGGCCAGAATCTGGCCTTCGGATTGCAGCGCGGGGATCAATGCGGCGGACATGCCCTACTCCAAACGTTTGTTCTTGATTCTTTGACCTACACCTGCGTCAACCGGCGCGTTTGCGCAGGGCGAGCAGCTCGTTGCCCATCAAGGCAGCCAGCACCATAGCACCGCCGGCCAAGGCCGCGGAAGACGGGGCTTCCCCGGCGCCCAGCCAGGCCCACAGCACGCCCAGCAACACCTCCAGCAGGCCCAGCAGCGCGATCTCGGGCGCGGCCAGCACATGGGTCAGGCGCACGACGATCAGGCAGGGCAGCGCGAGCTGGAAGAAGCCCAGGCCGGCCAGCAGGGTCAGGTCATGCGCGCCGGCCTGCAGCGGCCAGGCCAGCGGCAGGGCCAGGGCGGCCGAAATCGCGGCGCCCAGCAGCACGGCCAGCAGCATGTCGGCCCCCTCTTCACCCTGCGCCGACGCGCCGTGATGGGCGTGCTGCAGCAGGGTCCAGTTGGTGGCCGCCGCCAGCGGCACGGCAAAGGCCGCGACCATGCCGGCCAGGCCGGCGCCGTCCATCTCATGGCCGAACATCCAGGCAATGCCGGCGCTGCCCAGCGCGATGGCGCCCCAGGTGCGGGCCGGCAGCCTGTGATGCAGGAACAGGCGCGCGAACAGCGCCGTCAGCAGCGGCCCCAGCGACATCGTGACCAGCACGTTGGCGACCCGCGTGAGGGTCAGCGCCACCATGAAGGCGGTGAACATCGTGGCCCAGCACAGGGCCGAGATCCAGACCACGCGCGGAGCGCGCAAGATCTGGCCCCAGAGCGCGGTGCCGCGCATCCAGCCCAGCGCCGCCAGCAGGCCCAGCGCGTTGAAGGCGCTGCGCCAGAACGTCACCTCGAAGCTGCGCGCCGCCTCCAGATGCCGCGACACCACGCCCGCCGTGCTCCACAGCAGGGTGACGACGATCATCAACAGGACGGCGCGACGGTGGGTCATGAATGTAGAGCGGCCCCAAAGGGGCCGCGGGCGTCAGTCTGGCTGGAGCCTCCCTCATGGAGGGAGGCTGGAGGGAGCTCAACTCTGGCGCGCAGCGCGAAGCGCTCCTTAGGAGCGCGCCGCGCGCTTGCGCTCGTTCTCGCTCAGATGGCGCTTGCGCAGGCGCACGCTCTTGGGCGTGATCTCGACCAGCTCGTCGTCGTCGATGAAGTCCACGCCGTACTCCAAGGTCAGCTCGATCGGCGGCGTGATCTTGATCGCGTCTTCCTTGCCGCTGACGCGGAAGTTGGTCAGCTGCTTGGTGCGGGTGGCGTTGACGACCAGGTCGTTGTCGCGGCTGTGGATGCCCACGATCATGCCCTCGTAGACCGGATCGTTGGGCTTGACGAACATGCGGCCGCGGTCGTCCAGCTTGCCCAGGGCATAGGTGAAGATCTCGCCGTCGTCCATCGAGATCAGCACGCCGTTCTTGCGGCCGCCGATCTCGCCCTTGTAGGGCTCATAGCCGTCGAAGATGGAGGAGATCAGGCCCGAACCGCGGGTCAGGTTCATGAACTCGTTGGAGAAGCCGATCAGGCCGCGGGCCGGGATGCGGTATTCGAGGCGCACGCGGCCATGGCCGTCCGGCTCCATGTTCAGCATCTCGCCCTTGCGCAGGCCCAGGGCCTGCATCACGCCGCCCTGGTGCTCTTCCTCCACGTCGGCGGTGACCAGCTCCATCGGCTCGCTCTTGACGCCATCGATGTCCTGGAACATCACGCGCGGCTTGGAGACGGCCAGCTCGTAGCCCTCGCGGCGCATGTTCTCCAGCAGGATGGTCAGGTGCAGTTCACCGCGGCCGCAGACCTCGAAGATGCCGTCCTCGTCGGTTTCCTTCACGCGCAGGGCCACGTTGTGCTGCAGTTCCTTCTGCAGGCGGTCCCAGATCTGGCGGCTGGTGACGAACTTGCCTTCGCGGCCGGCCAGGGGGCTGGTATTGACGCAGAAGTTCATCGTCAGGGTCGGCTCGTCGACCTTCAGCATGGGCAGGGGCTGCGGGTTGGCCGGGTCGGTCACGGTCACGCCGATACCGATGTCCTCGATGCCGTTGATCAGCACGATGTCGCCGGGGCCGGCCTGGGTGGCCTGCACGCGGTCCAGACCCTGGAAGGTCAGCACCTGGTTGATGCGGCCGTTGACGCTCTTGCCGCCAGGGCCTTCCACCACGGACACCTGCATGCCGGGCTTGATGGTGCCCTGGCTGATGCGGCCCACGCCGATGCGGCCCACGAAGGTGGAGAAGTCCAGGGCCGAGATCTGCAGCTGCAGCGGGGCGTTCGGGTCACCCTTCTGCGAGGGCACATGCTTCAGGATGGTGTTGAACAGGGCCGACATGTCGGGGCCCCACTGCTCGCCCGGCGCGCCCTCTTCCAGCGAGGTCCAGCCATTGATGCCCGAGGCGTAGACCACGGGGAAGTCCAGCTGCTCGTCGGTGGCGCCCAGCTTGTCGAACAGGTCGAAGGCGGCGTTGATCACGGCATCGGGCTTGGCACCCGGCTTGTCCACCTTGTTCACCACCACGATGGGGCGCAGGCCCAGGGCCAGGGCCTTCTTGGTGACGAAGCGGGTCTGGGGCATCGGGCCCTCTTGCGCGTCGATCAGCAGCACCACGCCGTCCACCATGGACAGGGCGCGCTCGACCTCGCCGCCGAAGTCCGCGTGGCCCGGGGTGTCGACGATATTGATGTGCGTGCCTTCCCAGCTGACCGCGCAGTTCTTGGCCAGGATGGTGATGCCGCGCTCGCGCTCGATGGCGTTGTTGTCCATCACGGTGTCGACGACCTTCTCGTGGTCGGCGAAGGTGCCGCTCTGGCGCAGCAACTGGTCCACCATCGTGGTCTTGCCATGGTCGACGTGGGCGATGATGGCGATATTGCGGATCTGCTTACTCATACGACGCTTTCAAAAAATCTGATTCAGGCGTGGGCAGCGAGGCTTTCGACCTCCTGCGGGCTCAACAGGCGGCCGGGAATCAATTCCCCGCCGGCTATCGAGGCGCTGCCCAACAGGGCATGGGCATCCGGTCCGTAGACCCTGACATGCGGTGCGTCCGCGGCGGCCACCCGGCGCCGCAGACCATTCAGGAACCGGGCCGCCTCCTCGCCTTCCAGGCGCAGAGCCGGCCAGTCCGCCAGCAGGGAGTCGGGGGGGCGCAACATGGCCTCGCGCTCGGCCTCGGTCATCGCGGCCAGCGCGTCCAGGCTGATGGCGTCGCGCACCTCGACCGGGCCGCTGGCGGTGCGACGCAGCGCGCTCAGGTGCGCACCGCAGCCCAGCAGGCGGCCGAGATCCTCGCCCAGCGTGCGGATGTAAGTGCCCTTGGAGCAGCGCACGGCAATCGTCAGCAGCTCATGCTGCCAGTCCAGGATGTCAATCGAGTGAATCGTCACACGGCGCGCGGCGCGCTCGATCACCTGACCGGCACGGGCGTACTCGTACAGCGCCTTGCCTTCGTGCTTCAGCGCGGAGTGCATCGGCGGCACCTGCTCGATCTCGCCGGTCAGCTGCGCACAGGCGGCCTCGATCTGTTCGCGCGTCACGCTCACCGGCCGGCTGGCGGTGATCTCGCCCTCGGCATCGCCGGTCGTCGTGGTCTGGCCCAGCCTCAGGGTCGCCTCGTAGGCCTTGTCGGCATCCAGGCTGACCTGGCTGAACTTGGTGGCGGCGCCGAAGCACAGCGGCAGCAGGCCGGTGGCCAGCGGGTCCAGGGTGCCCGTATGCCCGGCCTTCTCGGCGCGTAGCAGCCATTTGGCCTTCTGCAAGGCATCGTTGCTGGACAGGCCCAGGGGCTTGTCCAGCAGCAGCACGCCGTGCACGGCACGGCGCTGGATGCGTTGACGGGGGGCCTTGGCTTGCATGATAGGGCGGGTGCCTCAGTCCTCGCGGCGCTCGGCCTCGTCGTCCAGCGCCCGGCTGGCGTTGGCCTTGGAGATCAGCGCGCTCATCTCGGCCGCGCGCTCGATGCTGCGGTCGAAGTGGAAATGCAGGGTCGGCACGGTATGGATCTGCAGGCGCTTGAACAGGCCATTGCGCAGGAAACCGGCG
>Ga0255338_1005534_pt1 | contig 11560 bp, 7 predicted proteins | sample MeOH1_35cm_T4_19_FD_203715 | JGI IMG/M metagenome (GOLD analysis project Ga0255338, IMG submission 203715) | Sandy soil microbial communities from University of British Columbia, Vancouver, Canada - MeOH1_35cm_T4_195 | ecosystem: Engineered > Artificial ecosystem > Sand microcosm > Unclassified ... | reverse complement strand
CTGCCCGCGCCGCGCGTCGAGCCCGACGGGGTGGCGGCGCGCCGCAGCGCCTGACGCGCCCGGGCCGGGACCGCCGCCCGCAGCGCGTCACGGGGCCGCATCCCTTCGCCGCGCGCCAGCGTCAGCGAGACGAGCACCGCGCCCAGCAGCGGGCCGGCGCCCGCGACCGCCATCGCGACGTGCGCCCCGCCGTGCTCCGACACCCAGCCGACGATCAGCCCCGAGGCACCTTGGGCGCCGAGGGAGACCAGCATGTAGAGCGACATGACCCGGCCGCGCATCTCGTCGGCCACCGTCATCTGCACCAGGGTGTTGCCGCCCGTGATGTACAGCAGCGTGACGGTGCCCATGGCGACGAGCACCACCAGGAAGGCCGCGTGGGCGGACAACGCCGCCGCGACGAGCTGGGTGGTGCCGATCGCGGCTGCGAGCAGCGCGAGCTGACGCAGCCGGATGCGCCGCGTGCGGCGGGTGGCCAGCAGGGCGCCGGTGACGGCGCCGACCGCGAGCGTCGAGTTCAGCAGCGCGTAGCCGCCGGCCCCGTTGCGGAACACCTGGTCGGTGTAGGCGGCCAGCACGGTGGCCATGTTGACGCCGGTGATCGCGACGAAGCCGATGAGCACCACGGGCCACAGCACCGTGGGCGTGCGCCGCACATAGGCGAGCCCTTCGCGCAGCTGGCCCTTGGCCCGCGGCACCGAGGGCATCGGAGTCAGCTCGTGCACCCGCATCGCGAGCAGCAGCACCACGGCGACCAGGCATGCGGTGGCGTTGACCACGAAGGCCCAGCCCTCGCCGAACGCGTGGATCAGCACGCCCGCGACGGCCGGGCCCACGAGCGCGCCGCTCTGGAACACCGCCGAGTTCAGGCTGATCGCCCGGCTCAGGTTGCGCGGCCCGGCCACCTCGCTGACGAACGCCTGCCGCGCGGGGGCGTCGAACGCGGTGGCCAGGCCCGTGAGCAGGGCGGCGGCGAGGATGTGCCACGCCTGCGCGCGGCCGGACAGCGCGGCGATGCCGACGAGCAGCGTGGACAGCCCGAAGACCGACTGCGTGACCACGAGGATGTTGCGCCGGGGCAGCCGGTCGGCGACCACGCCGCCGAGCAGGCTGAGCACCACCATCGGGGCGAACTGGAAGGCCACCGTCAGGCCCACCATCGCGGTGGAGCCGGTCAGCGTCAGCATCAGCCAGTCCTGCGCCACCCGCGCGGCCCAGCTGGCCGTGTTGGTGAGGATCTGCCCGCCGACGTACAGCCGGTAGTTGCGCACCTGCAGCGGGCCGAAGGAGTCAAGCAGGCCGCGGCGGGAGAGGTTCCGGGTCCGGCTGGCGGCTCCGGCGGCAGGCACGAGGCGGGTTCCTTTGTGTGGCGTCAGGACAGGGACGACACGGCGCCCGGGCGCCGCGGGGCCGGCACGGCGTCGTTCGCCGCCACCGCCGGAAGAACGTCCGCGCCGGCGGGGGCCGGGTCCGGTGCGACGGGTCGCCACACGGCCCGCCGCGGCAGCTGGGGGACCACGTCGCGCGGGTGCATGCCCTCGCCGCGCGCGATCGCCCACGCCACGGCCAGCGCGCCGAGCAGCGGGCCGGCGGCGGAGACCACCATCGCCAGCGGTGCGCCGCCGTGCTCCGAGACCCAGCCGACGATCACGCCGGAGGCGGCCTGCGCCCCGACCAGCACCAGCAGGTAGAGCGCCATGACGCGGCCCCGCAGCTCGTCGGGCACCACCTGCTGCACCAGGGAGTTGCTGCCGGTCAGGTAGACCAGGGCGACGGTGCCGAGCGCGACGAGCAGCACCAGGAAGAGCGCGTGCGAGGACGTGGCGGCCAGCGCGAGCAGCAGCGCGCCGATGACGGCCGCGTACCCGGCGAGGTGGCGCAGCCGGGTGCGCGTGCTTCGGGTGGAGACCAGGGAGCCGACGACGCCGCCGACGGCGAGCATCGACGTCAGCAGCGCGTAGCCGCCGGCGCCGTCGCGGAACACGTCGTCGGTGTACGCGGCGAGCACGGTGGTCATGTTGATGCCCGTCAGTGCGGCGGCGCCGATGAGGACGGTGGGCCAGAGCACGGCCGGCTGCCGCCGGGAGTAGGCCAGGCCCTCGCGCAGCTGGCCCTTGGCGCGGACGACGGTCTGGGTCGGCTCCAGCTCGCTGACGCGCATCGCGACGACGAGGCCCATCGCGATGAAGCACGCGGCGGCGTTGAGCAGGAACGCCCAGCCCTCGCCGACGGCGCTGATCAGCACTCCTGCGACCGCGGGCCCGACGAGCGCACCGAGCTGGAACACGGCGGAGTTGATGCTGATGGCGCGGCGCATGTGCTCGGGACCGGCGATCTCGTAGACGAACGCCTGCCGCGAGGGGTTGTCGTAGGCGATGGTGACACCGGTGAGCGCGGCGGCGAGCAGCACGTGCCACGGCCGGACGTGCCCGGTGACCGCCAGCAGGCCGATGCCCAGCATGGACAGCGCGAAGCTCAGCTGCGTCACCACGAGGATGGTGCGACGCGAGTACCGGTCCGCCACCACGCCGCCGTGGAGCCCGAAGGCCACGCTCGGCGCGAACTGGAACGCGACGGTGAGCCCGACGAGCGCCGTGGAGCCGGTCAGCGACAGCACCAGCCAGTTCTGGGCGACGCGGGCGGCCCAGCCGGAGGTGTTCATCAGCACCTGGGACGCCACGTAGAGCCGGTAGTTGCGGACCCCGAGGGGGCCGAACGCATCGCGCAGCGACGTGGCGCGCGCGATCCGGGCGGGGCGGGCGAGGGTGGGGCTGGCCGTGGTCACGGGGGTATGTCCTGGAGGGCTACGGGTGAGGCTGGTCGGGCTGATGGGGGGTCCCGCGACGCGTCGCGGGAAGGGTCGGATCGATTCGACCCACCCCACGGTATGTCGGCTGCACTCCATTGCCCTCATCCATTGGTGCTCTTAGTGTTATCACGTTTTGTGATGACCGCGGCACGATGTCGCAGGTGGCGACCCTGCGCGGACGAGCACCATGTAAAGGCGTGAACTGTGTACGACCCAGACCAGCTGCGCTCTTTCCTCGCCGTTGCCGAGGCCTTGAACTTCACGCGCGCTGCCTCCCGGCTCGGTCTCGCCCAGCCCACGGTGAGCCAGCACGTGCGCAAGCTCGAGCTGGCGGTGGGGCGGCGCCTGCTCGAGCGGGACACCCGGGGCGTGCAGCTGACCGACGACGGCCAGGCGATGGCCGGCTTCGCCCGGACCATCCTGGCGGCGCAGGACCGGGCGACGAGCTACTTCACCGGCTCGGCGATGCGGGGCCGGCTGCGGTTCGGGGCGGCCGACGACCTGGCCCTGGCGCAGCTGCCGCGCGTGCTGCGCGACTTCCGGCAGGGCCACCCCCGGATCACCCTCGAGCTGACGCTCTCGCAGAGCGCGGCGCTGCTGCGGCGCCTGAGGGCCGGCCAGCTCGACCTGGTGTTCATCAAGCAGGCCGTGGGCGACACCGAGGGCCAGCTGGTGCGCCGTGACCGGTTCGTCTGGGTGGGCCTGTCGGGGACGGTGCTCGAGCCCGGCACACCGGTGCCCCTCATCACGTACCAGGGTTCGTCGCTCACCCGCAAGACGGCCGAACGCGCCCTGTCGGACGCCGGCCGCACGTGGCGGATCACCGCCAAGACCACGGAGGTCAACGGCGTGCTCGCCGCGGTGCGCGCCGGGCTGGGCGTTGCGGTGTTCGCGCGCAGCCTGATCCCGCCGGACCTGGTGCAGCTGCCGGCGGCGCTCGGCCTGCCGGAGCTGGGCGACGTCGACATCACCCTGGTGGCCAACCCGCAGTCGCCGCGCGAGCCGATCGAGGCGCTGACGGCGGCGATCCTCGACCAGGAGCCGCGTTAGTCTCGCGGCGACGAGAGGGGTAGCGGTGAGCGGTCTGAGCATCGGGTACGCGGCGGCGCTGGAGCAGTTCCACCCCAGCGAGGCGCTGGAGCTGGCGGCCTACGCGGAGCGCCACGGGTTCAGCGGCGTCATGGCCGCCGACCACTTCCAGCCGTGGGTGCCGGCGCAGGGGCAGTCGGGCTTCGTGTGGAGCTACCTGGCGGCCGTCGGCGAGCGGACGGCGGGCGACTTCGGCCCCGGCGTCACCGCGCCCACCTTCAGGCTCCATCCCGCGATGGTGGCGCAGGCGTCCGCGACGCTGGCCGCGATGTACCCCGGCCGGTACTGGTTGGGACTGGGGTCCGGGGAGGCGCTCAACGAGCACATCACGGGCGAGTACTGGCCCGAGGCGCCGGAGCGGATCAACCGGATGTTCGAGGCGATCGAGATCATCTCCAAGCTGTTCTCGTCGTCCCTGGCCGGCAAGGACGTCAAGCACGCCGGGCAGTTCTACAAGCTGGAGTCGACGCGGCTGTGGACCATGCCCCCGACCGCACCGGAGATCCTGGTCGCGACCGCGGGCCCGGTGACCGCCAAGCGCGCCGGACGCACGGTCGACGGGCTGATCACCGTCGGGGCGCCGCTGGAGAAGATCGCCGGGCTGTTCGCCAAGTTCGCCGAGGGCGCGCGAGAGGCCGGCAAGGACCCCGACATCATGCCCAAGCTGCTGCAGCTGCACCTGTCGTGGGCGTCGACGCAGGAGGAGGCGCTCGCCAACGCGATGCGCGAGTGGCCCAACGGCGCGATGAAGTTCGGCAAGGCGGACATCCGCTCGCCGTTCGACTTCGAGGCGGTGGCCAGGATGGTGCGGCCCGAGGACTTCGAAGGGCGCCTGGTGATCTCGGCGGACCCCGACGTGCACCGCGCGGAGATCCAGAAGTACGTCGACCTCGGCTTCGACCGGATCTACCTGCACAACGTCGGCCGCAACCAGCGCGAGTGGCTCGAGGTGTTCGGGCGCGACGTGCTGCCCGCGCTGCGCCGGTGACCGAGCTGCGGGCCTGGGCGCCGGCCGGGGTCCCCGAGGTGCACGCCGGCGACGACCTGGCCGCGCTGCTCGGCGACGCGCTGGCCGGCGACGCCGCCGTCGACCCGTCGCACGCGCTCGCCGACGGCGACGTGCTGGTGGTCACCTCGAAGGTGGTGTCGAAGGCCGAGGGCCGGCAGGTCGCCGCCGACGACCGCGAGCGGGCGATCACCGACGAGACGGTGCGCGTGGTGGCGACGCGCGAGCACGCCGGCGGGGTGACCCGCATCGTCGAGAACCGGCTCGGCCTGGTGATGGCCGCGGCGGGGGTCGACGCGTCGAACACGCCGGGCGGCACCGTGCTGCTGCTGCCGAGGGACCCGGACGCCACCGCGCGGCGGCTGCGCGCCCGGCTGGTGGGGCGCTTCGGCGTCCGGCTGGCGGTGCTCGTCTCCGACACGGCGGGCCGGCCGTGGCGCGAGGGGGTGACCGACCTGGCGATCGGCGCGGCGGGGTTCGTCGTGCTCGACGACCTGCGGGGGCAGCGGGACGCGTTCGGCAGGCCGCTGACCATGACGGTGGCCGCGGTGGCCGACGAGGTGGCGGCGGCCGCCGAGCTGGTCAAGGGCAAGGTGGGCGGCCGGCCCCTCGCGGTGGTGCGCGGCGCGGGGCGCTGGGTGAGCGACGGCGACGGGCCGGGGGCGCGCGCGCTGGTGCGGCCCGCCGACCAGGACATGTTCCGGCTGGGGTCCGCCGAGGCCTACCGCGCGGGGTACGCCGACGGCCTGGCGGCCCGGGCCGCCGCGGACCCGACCGGCCCGGGAGGGCCACGAGCGTGATCGCGGCGACGCGCACCTGCTCCGCGGGCGGCTGCCGCGTCGCGGGGTGCTGCCCCGGTTACGGTGACCACCGGGGGTGGTGACGTGGCCCGTGGGAGCGCGCGCGGTCGCAGGTCGCGCCGGGGCGCATCGGTGGCGGTGGTGCTGGCCGTGCTGGCCGTCGGCGCGCTCGGGGTGACGTGGGCGGCGCTGCGCCACCCGGTCGCTCCCGCCGCCCCGCCGGCGCCGTCGGCCACGGCTTCGTCGTCCGCGAGCGCCGCGCCGGGGCCCACGCCGGGCCCGACGACGACCGCGCCGGAGCCGGCGCCCAGCGCCACCCCGGCCGACCCGCTGGCGGGCTGGACGCTCGAGGAGAAGGTGGGCCAGCTGTTCGTCGTCGGGCTGGACCTGACGGACCCACAGCAGGTGAGCCGGGACCTGGTCAGCCAGCGGCACGTGGGCAACGTGTTCCTCCACGGGCGCTCCTCCGCGGGCGTGACCGCCGTGCGCGCCGTGGTGGACGACGTGACGTCGCTGGCGACGGCCGCGACGACCCACGGGACGCCGATGCTCGTCGCGGTGGACCAGGAGGGCGGCCGGGTGCAGAGCCTGACCGGCCCGGGGTTCTCGACGATCCCGTCCGCGGCGCAGCAGGCGACCCTGGCGCCCGACGAGCTGCGCGCACGGGCGCGGCAGTGGGGGGATGAGCTGGCCGCGGCCGGGGTGTCGCTCGACCTCGCACCCGTGATGGACCTGGTGCCGGCGTCGTCGGCCGCCGCCAACCCGCCGATCGGCGCGCTGGACCGCGGCTACGGAGCCACCGCCGCGTCGGTGACCTCGCACGCCGGCGCGTTCCTGGAGGGGATGCGGGCGGCGGGCGTCGGGGTGTCGATCAAGCACTTCCCGGGCCTGGGCCGCGTCACGGCGAACCCCGACGCCACCGCCGGTGTGACGGACACGCTGACGTCCGCCGACGACGAGTCGGTCGGCGTGTTCCGCTCCGGCATCGCGGCCGGCGCCGACACCGTGCTGATGTCCACGGCGGTGTACTCGCTCCTCGACCCGTCGGCGCCGGCGGCGTTCTCGCCGGCGGTGGTGACCGGCCTGCTGCGCGGCACGCTGGGGTTCGACGGCGTGGTGATCACCGACGACCTGTCCGGCGCCGAGCAGGTGGCCGCATGGTCGCCGGGGGACCGGGCGATCGACGCGATCGCCGCCGGGTGCGACCTGGTGCTGTTCTCCAAGGAGCCGCAGGTGGCTCCCGCCGCGGTCGAGGCGGTGGTCGCGCGGGCCTCGTCGGACCCCGCCTTCGCCGCCCGGGTCGACGAGTCCGCGCGGCGCGTCCTGGCGCTCAAGGCCGCTCTCGAGTTGTGAGACCCGCCCGGATAGGGCGGAATGGCACTCACACGAAACACCCACGATCTTCCCAGCGTGGGAGGCACCGGGCAGTATGCGGGACCCCTCCTGCCTGCCGGCAGGAGGGTCGGCACCGGACGCCGACGTCCGGCGACAACCAGGGAGAAGCATGTCGACAGCCCACCGACGCGCCTCGCGGCGCGCATTGGCGACGGCCCCCGTGCTCGCACTCGCCGTCACCGGCCTCGTGGCCACGGGAGCGGGCACCAGCGCCGCGGCCCGGCCCGCCATCGCGGCCTCCGAGTACTACATCAACTACGCGGAACCGGCCGTCCAGCCGGACCTCGGCGTGGACGTCGAGGTGCTCGCGGGCGGCAGGTCCGTGGTGCACCTGCCGGACGGCGCCTCGGTGTCCGGGTCGGTCTACGAGAAGTCGGTCGCGCTCGAGAGGAAGTTCGCGTCCGGCAACCCGGCGGCGGCGAAGAAGCTGGCGCAGCTCGAGGCGCAGTCGCTCGAGACCGGCCGGAGCCCGAAGGCGATCAAGGACCAGTACGCCAAGCGCTACCAGGGCTCGAAGACGACCCAGGCGGCCAAGCTCCTGACGATCCTCGTCGAGTTCGACGGCACGGACGACTTCTCGGACCAGATGGTGCCGACCTCCTGGGGTTCCGAGGAGTGCACGCTGGGCACCGTCCAGACCGGCCCGCTGCACGGCGGGCTTCCGGACCCCGGCACGCTGCCCGACCTGGACAACAACTCCATGTGGGTGCCGGACTTCTCGTCCGACTACTACAACAAGCTCCTCTACACCTCGCAGGGGATCACGGACCGGGTCCGCACCGACCTGACCGGCCCCGACGGGCAGCCGGGCTTCGACATCGCCGGCTACACGATGAAGAACATGTACGAGGAGATGTCGCACGGCGCCTACACGGTGACCGGCGCGGCGACGCCGTGGGTGACGGTGCCGCACTCCGAGGCGTACTACGGCGCGCAGCGCTGCTTCCAGAACGAGGACGGCACCTGGTCGGCCGGGCCGTACCAGGACATGCAGGGCGCGCCGGAGAACCCGCTGGGCCCGGGGCAGCTGCCCATCGACGCGGTGACCGCGCTGATGCAGCAGGACCCCACGTTCCCCATCCAGGACTACGACGTCGAGGACCAGTACGACCGCGACGGCGACGGCAACGTCCTCGAGCCGGACGGGGTGATCGACCACGTGGTGCTGATCCACGCCGGCGCCGACAAGTCCGGTGGCGGCGGCGAGCAGGGCACCTACGCGATCTGGGCGCACTCGTCGGCCGTCCCCGGCGGCGCGGAGATCCCCGGTCACCCGGGCCTGCTCCTGTCGAACTACATCGTGCAGCCCGAGGACGCGGGGGTCGGCGTGTTCGCCCACGAGTACGGCCACGACCTGGGCCTGCCGGACCTCTACGACACCACCGGCCTCGGCGAGTCCGACATCGACTTCTGGGACCTGATGAACACCGGCTCGCACTCCGGGCCGATCTTCCAGTCCATGCCCACCCACATGGGCCTGTGGGACAAGTGGGTGCTCGGGTGGGTGGACCCGGTGGTGGTCGACCCCGGCGACAAGCCGCTGTCGGTCAAGGTCGGCCAGTCGTCGCGCCCCCTCAAGGGCACGGCGGAGGGCGTGAAGATCAACCTGCCGCGCAAGCAGATCACGCTGACCGTGCCGCACTCCGGCTCGCTCGCGTGGTACTCCGGCGCCGACCAGGACTGGGCCGACATCGCGATCAGCCGCACGCTGGACAACGTCCCGGACGGCGGGAAGTTCTGGATGTGGAACGACTACGCGATGGAGGAGGAGTGGGACTTCGGGTTCGTCGAGGTCTCCACGGACGGCGGCACGACGTGGGTGCCGCAGGTGGTCTACAACGAGGACGGCACGGTGGCGACCACCACGGTGGACCCGCACGGCAACATGGCCACCTGGGGCAAGACGAACGGCCTCAACGGGTTCTCGAACGGCTGGGTGCACCAGTACGTCGACCTCGCGGCCTACGCCGGCCGGACGATCTCGGTGCGGCTGGTCCTCGACACCGACGCCGCCTACCAGGAGCGCGGCTGGTTCGCCGACGACTTCTCGCTGGTCGCCGGTGACGGCACCGTGCTGTGGTCCGACGACGTGGAGAACGGCGAGAACGGCTGGACCGCGACGGTGGGCAGCTGGGACGGCGGGACCGGGCCCGGCTGGCGCATCGACCCGGGCTCGTCGGTGAAGTCGCAGTACTACCTGGTGGAGTGGCGCAACCTCGACGGGTTCGACAAGGGCCTGCAGTACGCCTACGACACCACCTACCAGACCGCCGAGGGCGCGTGGAACGTCGAGAAGATCGCGTACAACGCCCCCGGGATGCTGGTGTGGTACCGCGACACGACGTACGGGAACTCCAACAACATCACCGCGAACGTCACCTCCCTGCCGAGCTACGGCTCGAAGGGCGGGCTGCTGCTGGTCGACTCGCACTTCGACCCGCTGCGGCGGTCGGGCGCGGCGGCCGCGGCGCCGTTCGACACGACGACGCTGAAGAACCTGCCGTCGCGCCCGCAGTCGTCGAACAACGCGTTCGGCCTGCGGCCGACGTACCCGTTCACCGAGTGCCTCACGCCGGCGCTCGAGCTCAGCAGCCCGGTCGCGTGCACGAGCTTCCCGGCCCAGGCGCCCGTGGGAACGTTCAGCGACAGCCGGGGCTGGTACCCCGGCATCGAGCTGCGCGGCTCGTCGCTCTACTTCCGTGACATCGACGCCTCGGTGGCGGTGCCGTCGGTGGGCAACGCGCCGTACACCACGCGGGTCGTCGATCCGGACGGGAACCTCATCCCGGAGCTGTTCGGCTTCGACCTCGGCGGCGGTCAGTCCCTCGGGACGGGCAACCCCGGCGACGCGGGCGTCGGCTTCGGCACGCAGGTCTCGGTGACCAGGATCTTCGACGGGAACCGGACGGCGCAGATCAGCATCGTGCCGCCGTTGTCGAAGTGACGGCCTGACCGCACGGGCGAGGCGCCGGTCCCTGAGGGGGCCGGCGCCCCGCCGCGCAGGGGGCCGGCGCCCCGCCGCGCGACGGGGCGTCGGGGCGCGGCGGTGCCGACCCCCGCGGGGCGCTGCTGCGGGGCGCGGTGACGGCTGCCGTCAGCGCTTGGCGGCGCGGGCGGCGGCCTTCGCCGCCTGCTTCGTCGTGCGCACCTTGGTCAGCGAGTCCGCGTCGACGATGTCCGCGACCGACCGGTAGACGCCAGGTTCGGCGTAGAACGGGGCCGCCTCGCGCCAGCCGGTCGCCGCCAGGGCGCGCTGCTTGCCGAGCAGCGCGAGGAAGATCTGGGCCTTCTGCGCGCCGAAGCCCGGCAGCGCCTCGAGCCGCTTCAGCACGGTCGCGCCATCGGGGTCGCCGTCGGTCCAGATCCGCGAGGCGTCGCCGCCGTAGTCCTCGACCACGGTCCGGGCGAGGGCCTGGACGCGGGTCGCCATGTTCCGCGGGTAGCGGTGGATCGCGGGCGGTGTGGCGGCGAGGTCCGCGAACTCGTCGGGGGGCGCCTCGGCGATGCGGCGGGGGTCGAGGCCGCCCATGCGGTCGGCGAGCTTCCTCGGGCCGGCGAAGGCGGCCTCGATGAGCATCTGCTGGTCGAGCAGCATGCCGACCAGCAGTGCGAAGGGGTCGCGGTCGAGGAGGTCGTCCGCGGCGGGGTCGCCGGTGAGCCAGAGAGCCATGGGGACATCGTGCCTCGGTGACGCACGAGGGCGCGCGTGTTCGTCGTGCGCGAAATTGCACGGGGACCACCCGTTCGGGTGGCCCGAAACGGTCTGTGACCAGGGGGAATGTCAGTGGTCGCTGGTGGGATGGGTGCCATGGAGATGGTGGCGGTGGGCGGGGGGCGCGACGTCGCCGGCCTGCCGCTGCCGCCGTTCGACCCGGCGCGCCCGCCGCTGCTGCTGGGCCTCGGCGGCGCGATGTCGCCCGAGGACGCGTCGGCGGACCCGATCGTCCGGCTGTCCGGCGCGGCGGCCGGCATCGCCCGGCTCGCGGCGATGACGGCCGCATTCCACGACGAGCTGGTCGCCACGGCCTACCGCGAGGGCGCCGCCGAGTACGCGGCGCGTCTGACACACCTGCCACCGGCGCAGCGGCGCGAGTGGGGCGCCCGCGGGATGCTCAGCGAGCTGGCGGCTGCGCTGCGGCTCCCCGAGCGGACGCTCGCCCGGCGGCTCGCCCGCCAGGCCGCGCTGGCCGCCTTCCCTCGTTTCCTCGAGGCGAACGCGAACGGGCTCGTCTCGTCGTGGCACTGCGACGTGATGCTGGACGTCTTCCGGTCGGTGCCCGACGAGGCCGCTCTGGCCGCCGCGGACGCCGCGCTGATCGAGACCGCGACCGCCGCCACGGCCTCGGAGCTGCGCACCGCCGCGCGGCGGTGGCGCGCGCGGCACGTGCCGCGGACCGCCGAGGAGCGGCGCCGGAACATCGCGGACCGGACCGTCGACCTGGTGCCGGCCGACGACGACCT
>Ga0255338_1005533_pt1 | contig 11564 bp, 8 predicted proteins | sample MeOH1_35cm_T4_19_FD_203715 | JGI IMG/M metagenome (GOLD analysis project Ga0255338, IMG submission 203715) | Sandy soil microbial communities from University of British Columbia, Vancouver, Canada - MeOH1_35cm_T4_195 | ecosystem: Engineered > Artificial ecosystem > Sand microcosm > Unclassified ... | reverse complement strand
CGGTGGTCATGCCCGACGCGCTGCGACACCTCGTCGACGCGCTCGGCGAGGACGTCGGGCTGAGCAGTGCCTCGCTGCGGCTGTACGACGACCCGGACACGATGAACTCCGCCGGCAACCCGATCCACTTCTCCGGACTCAGCTGGGCCGGCGGGCTCGGCGAACCGAGCACGCGGCACGCCGTCGGCGGTGACATCGCGTCCGCGACCGGCGCTGCCACCGTCGCGCGGGCCGACCGGTTCCGTGAGCTCGGCGGCTTCTGCGAGCCGATGTTCGCCTACTGCGAGGACACCGAGCTCAGCCTGCGGTGCTGGCAGCGGGGCTGGCGCGTCGTCTATGTGCCCGACGCCGTCGTCCTGCACCGTTACGAGTTCTCGCGCAACGACCAGAAGATGTACCTGCTCGAACGCAACCGGCTCTTCCTGCTGCTCACGCTCTTCGAGGTGCGCACCCTCGTCCTGCTCGCACCGGCCCTGTTCGGCCTGGAGTTGGCCGTCCTCGTCGTGGCAGTCAGCCAGGGCTGGCGGGGCGCGAAGACGTCGAGCTGGCGGTGGCTGTGGCAGAACCGGCAGCTGGTACGTGACCGGCGGCGGGAGGTCCAGGCTGCCCGCCTCGTCCCAGACGCCACCATCGTCCGGCTCCTCACCGGGGACTTCGCGCCGGGTGGCGACGCAGGCACCGCTCCTCGCCCGCTCCGCGTCGTCTCTCGCCTCTACTGGCGGCTCGTGAGAAGGTTGCTCGTTCTCGGACACGGCAAGGAGTGAGGCATGGAAAGCGGCGACACCCGGGGCGAGGACTACGCGACGAGGCTCGAGCAGCTCTCCGGAGCGCGCTGGAAGCAGGTCTTCGACGTCCAGCGGCCGTACCGGTGGAACCTTCGCCGCCTCGAGCTCGGCCGGACGCTCGACGTGGGGTGCGGCATCGGACGCAACCTGCTCAACCTCCCGCCCGACAGCCTGGGCGTCGACCACAACAGGCGGTCGGTCGAGATCGCGCGGGCCCGGGGCCTGAACGCCGTGGTCACCGACGAGTTCGAGTCACAGCGCCCAGCGGAGGGCACCTTCGACAGCCTGCTCTTCGCGCACGTACTCGAGCACATGACCCCGGACGAGGCGCGTGCGCTGGTCCGCGCCTACCTGCCCTACACCCGGGACAAGGTCGTGGCGATCTGCCCGCAGGAGCGTGGTTACGCCTCCGACGCCACCCACGTCACCTTCCTCGACGCCGATGATCTCAGCGGGATCCTCGAGGACGTGGGGTTGCGGGTCGCGAAGGCGTACTCCTTCCCCCTCCCGCGGTTCTGCGGCCGGGTCTTCACCTACAACGAGACCGTGGTCCTGGCTCACCGGCGCTGACCCACTCAGGTCGTCTGCGCGACCTCGTGCGGTTCGCCGGACACCTCGCTCGACGTTTCACGCGGCGCATCGTCGAGCGCCAGCATCCCCAGCAGGGCGAAGACCGCTGCCGCCGCGACCGTCCCGATCAGCCACACGGCGACCGGTCCGGGGCCGGACTGCCACCACCACTCGGCGCCGCCGAGGTCGAGCTGGCGGACATCGAGACCGGTGATGTAGCGCTTGATCTCCGTGTGGAGCGCGTAGGAGTTCGCGATCGTCGCGGCCACGGCGAAGAGGGCGACCTGTCCGCGCTCCAGCCGTAGGCCGCGCGTGCCGTCCCGGTGGGGTGGCGTGTAGGCGACGAACCCGACGAGCACGACGAACAGGGGGTAGACGTACCGAGGCTGGACCACTTCTCCGACGAACGCGTGGCTCTGCTGGAGCACGACCAGCGGCGCCACTACTGAAGCCGCCGCGAGCATGAGGACACCAACGGCCTTGTAGCGCCAGTAGGACCCCATTGACAGCACGGCCACGGCGAAGGTCAATGCGCACATCAGCGGCCCGACCGCCCAGGGCAGGGGGGTGTCGATCCAGCCGAGGCCGAAGCTGCCTCCGAACATCCCCATGAGGTACATCGGGAGGTTGAAGACGTTGTTGACCAGCAGGGAGAGGCCACTGCGGCCGGGCTCGGACGCATCCAGCGGGCTCGAGCCGACCGTGAGGGCATTCGCCGCCTGGGCCGTGAGGAAGCCGACCGCCGCGACGAGGCCGACCGCCAACGGGAGCAGGTGTCGGCGCGTGAACAGGTCACGCAGCCGGGTGATCCCCAGCAGCACGACACCCGCGGTGACGACGCAGAGATACGCCCGGGCGTCGGTCCGGGCCGACATCGCCATCGCCGCCGCGAGCCCGGCCAGTCCGCCGGCGAGCCAGGTGGCGCGACCGGGCGGCCCGGTGAGAAAACGAATCAGGAACACCCAGTAGGTACTCAGGCCCACGATGGCCCAGCTGGTCGGATTGGTCGACGGGATGAAGAACACGGCCAGCGGCACCAGGGTCGCGACCAGTGAGAGCGCGAACGCCCGCCGGAGTCCGACCGGGGACAACAGCAGCGCGAGCAGCACCATCACCGCCGCGGTCGTCGTGTTGACCGCCCGGATCAGGAGTACCGAGCGCACGAAGTCGGAACCGACGAAGAGGTGCATCACCGAGTAGAACCCGGCGGGGTAGAGCCCGGCGTTCGTACGTCCGGCGATCAGATTGTCGTGGTACCACCGCTGGCACGACGCGCTGCGCTCCGGCTGCATCGCATAACAGGAGCCGCGGACAATCCGCGCCGGTAACAGCGTCGCGTCGATTCCTGGCTCCTGGTTCTCCCGGACCGTCGAGCACTCGCGCCCGGGCAGGTCGCGGGCGCACCAGATGCTGCCCAGGTGGAACGTGTCGTCCGGGCTCGAGCCCGTCGGCGAGCTGATCCCCCACGCACCGAGGGCGACCAGCAGGGAGACGAACAGCCCGGCCAATGCCACCGTGCGCCGGTTCAGGTAGCTCCTCACGACGACCTCCCAGGTCCGCGCGTCGGCTGGGCGTGCGGTCGTCTCATGAGTGCGTCCTTCATCGGCAGTGCTGGTCGGCCGGGACGCCGGTTTTTCAGGTGGCCCGCGCACGACGTTCCCGGATGTGCCGAGTCAGGTTAGCGGGCAAGGACGCCTTCCGAGGACAGCGACCGGCCGTGACTACTGGTGGAGGCCCAGCCCGATCCCGTAGACGACCAGCCCGACCGCCAGGAAGCCGAATCGCACGAGCCGGGACCGTCCGGGCACGAGAACGGCCGCGCAGGCGATCATCCCCGGGAGGATCGAGGCGCCGTACCTGGTCGGGAGCGGCACGTAGACGTGGTTCAGCACCATCGTCGCGAACGACAGGGCCGGACCCGCCACGACAGCGGCGAACAGCACGGACACGCCCAGTGACCGCTCCTCCGTGGTCACGCGGCGACCGAGACCGACGCCGATCACGCCACCCACGATGACCAGCGAGAGGATCTGCACCGAGATCACGCTCCAGTCCCCCACCTCCGGACCGTAGATCCCCGCGCCGGCGACGCCGGGGAGGAACTGCAACATGTCGCGAACGGCGTCCAGGGGGAAGTGGAACGGCGTGCCGGCCCCGAGATCGGGATCGGGACCGAGCGACAGCAGCGCCCGGATCACCAGCCAGACCACCTGCACCGCGACACCCACGACCATGCTGACGATCCCCAGCCGCGTCCTGCTGTCCCGGAGGAACTGCCGGACCCGCTCGAGCGCGGCACCCTCCGCGTGCACCTGCTCGAGCGCGGCGAGCATCATCAACATCCCGGAGCCGACGACCACGGCCTCGAGGTTCTGGATCTTCAAGGCCGAGGCCACCGCGGCGACCGCGACGACCGCGAGCGCGGTCGAGCGAGACGGCCTTCGAAGGTAGCCGAGCACGACGAACAACATCCCGGCTCCCGCCGCGAGCGCCGTCGCATCGGTGCTGAGGTAGGTGTTGCCCCAGTACGCCGCCAGCGAGCCGACCATCATCAGGGTCGCGCCGAGGGCGACCGGCCGGCGCACCCGCATCCGGCGCAGGGCGCCGAACAGCAGCATCCCGCCGATCGCGAGCCACATGCCCGCGGCGTACCTCCCGGCCTGCACGAGGTCCACACCGGCCCAGACCAGCGGCTGTGCCATCAGCCGCGTGCTCAGGAAGAACAACGGCGTGTACAGACCTGCCGTGGTGGCACCGGCGAACGGGTACGCGCGGTCCGGTCGCGGCTTGTGCTGCGGGCACAGCCCCGGCTTCCACGGCCCGTACGCCCGGTTGGGGTGACAGGAGATGTAGCGGCGGGCGAAGTCGTCGGTCTTGTCACCCTGCCGGACGAACCCGTCGTCGAGGACCCGCGCGAAGTAGTCGATGTAGACGTACTCGTCGAAGGGCGAGATCTCGCGGTGGCCCGAGACGTGCTTGGCGGAGAAGCCGAGCGACGCGACCAGGATGAGCAGGCAGATCGCGAGGTCAGCCCACCGGTGACGGCGGGAGATGCCCCGTCCGTGATCCAGCCCGCCCTCGGTCAGGTCGGCGGTCGACTCCGCCGGTGTCGTCTCGGTCATCGCGGTGACAACTTCCCCCTTCAGCACGTGCGCACGCGTCTCGGCCGACCGGCCGGACAGGCTGGAACGGATCTGGACATGGGTCTGAGGCTCAACGACCGGTCGCCGGCTGGACGCGCACGCACGCGCCTCCGAGACGGCCGAGGTCAGGCTAGCGGCTCGACCACCTGACGGCGGACCGACCGCCGATCCCGCGCGTCGGACCAGTGTCGGCGCCGCGTCGGGAGGACCGGCCCGGGGACCCCGTCATGCTAGATTTCGTGCGGTTCAGAATCGCCGGTCGACGTACGAACACCGGCGCACCAAGCGCGAAGACACGGGCGGAGAAGTTGCGCGAGTATCCGGATGAGTCCCCGCTGCTACGCGACACCCTGAGGGTCTGCCAGGAAGAGCTGGCCCGGGTCCGGGCCTCCCAGGAGACCCTGATGGAGGACCTGGCCCGCGAGCACCTCCTGCGTACCCAGGTCGAGCGCCAGGGCACCCGTCTCGCGGAGGTCGTCGAGGAGCACCTGCTCGCACCGCCGTCAGGTCCGGGTGTGTGGGCGCGCGTCCGACGACGTGTCCGCCGGGCCCGGCTGGCGCGGGCTGCCGAGTGGCGGGTGGCCGACGAGGTCGCCGGGTCGTCCCTGTTCTCCTCGGCGTGGTACATCCGCCGCTACCCGGAGGTGCTCACCACCGGCCTCCCCCCGGCGCTGCACTTCGTGCGCCACGGCGCGCCGGCCGGCAAGGACCCGAGCTCGCGATTCAGCACGAAGGCCTACCTCCAGGCACACCCGGACGTCCGTGCTTCCGGTGAGAACCCGCTCATCCACCACCTGAGGACGGACCAGGACGAGCGTCGTGACCGTTGACGACTTCCTCGTCCGCTGGCACGCCCTCGTGTGCCGCTGGGCGAGCCTGAAGGACCGTCCCGGCTCCTCGCACGCACTGCTGCGCGACGCCCTCGAGTCAGGGCTCGCCGAGAATCCGGCCGACGCCGTCGCCACGGCCGGTGACCCGTCCCCGGAGGACGCCCTCGAGTGCGAGATCGCCGTCCTGCGTCTGAGCGGCCTGATCGACGAGGCCGGCTACATCGAGAACGTGCTGCCCGGCGCACGACGACCGAACCCGGTGGCGCACTTCTGCCGCGTCGGGTGGCGCACCATGGTGAGCCCGAGCCTCGACTTCGACGTGTGGTGGTACTGGTTCACGCACCTCGGTCTCGAGGACGACCGCCTCAACCCGCTCCTGCACTACGCGCTCGCCGGTCGCCACGCCGGGCTTCCCACGCACGCGGAGCAGCCGGCCCTCACCACGTCAGCACCGCTGGAGCGCGGTCGGCCGGTCCGGAGGGCATGCCTCTTCGCCGGGTTCGACCTGGACGGCATCGTCGACGAGTACGTCCTGTACTACCTGCAGGAGCTGAGCCGGCACTGCGACGTGTTCTACCTGGCCGACTCCTTCCTCGCGCCCGGCGAGCTCGCCAAGCTCCGCGACGTCACCGTCGAGGCCTGGGCGATCCCCCACGGGCGCTACGACTTCGGCTCCTACGCGATGCTCGCCCAGGACCTCGTGGGCTGGGAGCGCCTGGACGAGTACGACGAGGTGGTCTTCGCCAACGACAGCTGCTACGCACTCACCGGCTTCGACCACGTGTTCGCGCGGATGGACGAGCGCGCCTGCGACTGGTGGGGACTGCAGGCGTCGAAGTTCGACTTCTCGGCGGACAAGGGCCACGACGCCCCGATCCCGCTGGACCGGGCGAAGGCCGAGCTCGTCGGACACCCGGAGTGGCGCCAGATCCTGCACCTGCACATCTCGTCGTACTTCCTCGCCCTGCGCCGCCCGGCGTTCCAGGACCCGTCCTTCCGCAGGCTCATCGCGCAGATCGGTGAGCAGCCGAACAAGAACAGCATCATCCTCAAGTACGAGATCGGCCTGAGCCGTCAGCTGATCGGCTCGGGGCGTGACTTCGACACCTTCATCGACCAGCTCTACCCGTTCCACCCCGTGTACAACGCCGACACCTTCGAGCTGATCGCCCAGGGGTTCCCGCTGCTCAAGCGCACCTTCCTCGTCGAGAACTCCACGCGCACGCCGGGACTGGCCGAGTGGAAGCGCCGTGTGCTCGACCTCGTGCCGGACGCACCGGTCGACCTCATCGCGCACAACCTCGAGCGAGTGGCGCCACAGGACCAGCTGGCACTGAGCTTCTCCGTGGTGTCCGGACCCGATGGGCGGATCGAGGCACCCCACCTGATGGCGCCCCGGCGGATGAAGCGCGAGGACGCCATCACCCCGACGTTCGAGCACTGGTGGGCCTTCCCTGTGTCCATGGTCAGCCACGAGCTCTCCGCGGACGCCCGCGCGATCTTCGAGCAGGTCCGCGACGATCCGTCGATCAAGAAGGTGATCCTGACCCGGTCGCGCAAGGTCACTCTCACCGGGGCGAACACCTCGGTGGTCCCGATGAACAGCCCCGAGGGCCAGCACCACATCCTCCGTGCCGGGCGCGTGCTGGTGAGTGATCCGCCGGACGAGGCCGTGCCGTACCCGATCTCCGGGGAGGCGCACACCTTCGTGGACATCTCCGGCGGGCCGACGCTCGTCCGCCGGACGGCCGCCCGGCGACGGAGCACCGGGACGGACCAGGTCGAGGAGCTCCGCGAGCCACGCGCCGGCCTCGCGGGCTCGGCGATCGGTGCGCTGCTGAGCCGACAGGCGATCCTGGACGGCGACGGCTACCGCGTGCTGCGGACCGGCGCCCCGCGGGCGGACTTCATCACGTGTCCGGACGACCAGTTGCCCGCCGACCTGCTCGAGCAGGTGGAGCGGCTCCGTGGCGAGCTCGGCGGCCGACGCCTCGTCCTCCTCACCCCGGACGCCGGCGCGTCCGGCGGCTCCGCGCCGTTCACCGAGGAGGAGGTGCAGCGACTCGGCACCTGGCTCGAGCAGCACGGCGCGATCCTGGGGCTCCGCGAGAGCCCTCGTGACCGATTCCGCCCGTTCGCCCACGTGCTCGCACCGATCGAGCCGGTCGACGTGTCGGTGCGCCGCTACCCGCACCTCGAGCCGCTCTACCGGCTGGTCGACGTGCTGGTGTCCGACTACCGGGTCAACCTCCTCGACTTCCTCCTCACCGGCCGGCCGGTGATCTCCCACGCGCCGGGCTACGACGAGGACCGGTCGAGCGGCCGGGTCCTCCTCGACCTCGACGAGGTCCTTCCGCGGCCGGTCTGCCGGACCTTCGAGGACCTGATGGCCGCCCTGGACGAGACCGTCGGTCCGCCGGACCCCCTCCGGTCCGCGCGTTACGCCTGGAGCCGTAGCCTCTTCACGCAGCACGACGACGGACACAACGCCTGGCGCGCCGCCCTCTCGGTGCGGACCCTCGCAGACGCGCGCCCCGGCCCGGCATGATCACGTCACGGCGCGCCACGTCGAGATCGCACCACTAGCGCCGCAGGGCGCGCCAGCACCGCCAGAGGGAGGGACAGTGGAGGACGAGAACCGCGCGAGCCCGTCCGGCGTCGGGCTGCTCGGAGCCGGTGCACAGGCTCGCGAGATCGCGTCGTGGCTGCCCGCCGGCACCGAGTGCTTCTACGCCGTCGGGGCAGCCTTCCGCCCCGACGCAGGGCTCCCGTGGGTGGACCTCGACCGGCCCGCGCCCCACGAGCAGGACACGCCGGTGGTGGCTGCCGTCGGCCCCCCGGCCGTCCGCCGAGCCCTCGTCGACGCCTGGCCCGGCACGAGCTTCGCCCAGGTCGTTGCCGGCACGGCGTACGTCGACCAGACCTGTGTCCTCGACGAGGGGGTCGTCGTGGCTCCCCACGCCGTGCTCTCGGTCGGGGTCCGGATCGGTGCGCACACACACGTCAACATCGGAGCGACCCTGAGCCACGACGTCCACTGCGGGAGCTTCGTCACCGTCTCCCCCGGCGCCCGGGTCGCCGGCCGGGTCTCGATCGGCGACGGGGCGTTCCTCGGCCTCGGGTCCTGCGTGGTCAATGGCGCGACGCTCGCTCCCGGGGTCGTCGTCGGCGCCGGCGCGGTGGTCCTGCACGACGTCGAGGAACCGAACGCAGTCGTGGCCGGCAACCCCGCCCGCCTGCTGAGGGTCAACGAGGGGTGGCTCGATGCCCTCTGAGATCCCCTTCATCCGGCCGAACTTCCCGACCCCCGAGGCACTCGCCGCCGACTACCGCTCGATCCTGTCCTCGAACTGGTTCACCAACTTCGGGCCGATGGAGCGCAGGCTGAGCGCGGCGATGGCGGCCTTCGTCGCCGATGACGTCAGCGCGACGACGTCCGCGAACGGCACCCTGGCCCTGCTGGGTGCCGTCCAGGCGACCCTCGGCACCGGCACCGGCCTCGTGCTGATGCCGTCGTTCACCTTCGTCGCCGCCGCGCAGACGGTCGTCTGGACCGGGCGCCGGCCGTTGTTCGTCGACGTGCATCCCGACACGTGGCAGCCTGATCTCGGCTCCGCGCGGCTCGCGCTCGAGACGGCCGAGGAGCCGGTCGCCGGCATCCTCCTCGCCAACGTGTTCGGGGTCGGGAACCCGGAGATCGCTGCCTGGGAGGAGCTGGCCCGGCAGTACGGCGTACCGCTGGTGATCGACTCCGCGGCCGGGTTCGGGTCGTGGTACTCCGACGACGAGCGCGTCGGCGCCCGCGGCGCGTGCGAGGTCTTCTCCATGCACGCCACGAAGCCGTTCGCTGTCGGCGAGGGCGGCGCCGTCGTCAGCAAGGACGCCGAGCTGGTCGCCGCCGTCGACCGGTTCGCCAATTTCGGCTTCGACGCGCACCGCGCGAGCGTCTCGCTCGGACTCAACGCGAAGCTGTCCGAGCTCTCGGCCGCGATCGGCCTCCGGCAGCTCCCGGAGCTCGATCACCGTCTGGAGCAGCGCCGCAAGGTCTTCGGGATCTACCGGGACGTGCTCGGCGCGGACTTCGGGTTCCAGGTCAACGCCGAGCGTTCCTCGCTGTGCTTCGCCAGCCTGCGCTGCCGCTCGGCGGCCCACAAGGCCGCAGTCCTGGACGAGCTGGCGGCCCAGCGGGTCGACGGCCGGGACTACTACAACCCGCCGCTGCACCGGCAGCCGTACTTCGCCGACACCCCGCAGGGCTTCGCGGCCGTCGACCTGTCGACCACCGAAGACCTGTGCGAGAGGATCGTCTCCGTGCCGATCCACGACGACATGGCCGACAGCGACATCGAACGGATCGTCCACGCACTCTCGCTCGCAGGCCGGTCTTCGTGACGGGCGGCACGACCGACGGGCCCCTCCTGAGCGTGGTGATGATCAGCTTCAACCAGGGATCGTTCATCCGCCAGGCGATCGAGTCGGTCCTCGCGCAGCGGACCGATTTCACGTTCGAGGTCATCGTCGCGGACGACGCGTCCACCGACGGCACCGCCGAGACCGTCCGCGAGATCGCGGAGGCGCACCAGGACGTGATCTCGCCCGTGCTCCGCCCGGACAACGTCGGCATCCACGTCAACCTGACCGACGCTCTCGGCCGGGCCCGGGGAAGGTACATCGCCCTGTGCGAGGGCGACGACTACTGGACCGATCCCTCGAAGCTGCAGCGGCAGGTCGCATTCCTGGAGGCCAACCCGGCGACCTCGGTCTGCTTCCACCCCGTGCGCGTGGTCTGGGAGGACTCCGCCGAACCTGACGAGGTGTTCCCCACCCCGGAGCTGACCGGCGACCTGTCCCTGGACCACCTGCTGGCCGGCAACTTCATCCAGACCAACTCCGTGGTCTACCGACGGCTGGCCCGCTACGACGACGTGCCCGACGTGATGCCGCTCGACTGGTACCTCCACATCCGGCACGCCTTGGACGGCGAGATCAGCATGCTGCCCGAGTGCATGGCGGTGTACCGACGCCACCCGGGCGGGGTGTGGTTCGACAGCGTCTCCAACCACACGAAGTTCTGGACCGCCCAGGGTGCCGGACACGCGGCGTTCTACGAGGCCCTCCTCGACCTCGTCGGCGTCGACCCCGGACGACGGGCCACGATCGCCGAGCTGGCCCGACGGGTGCTCGTGGACCTCACCCGGATCGAGGTCGACGAGGCCGCGCCCTCACCGCTCCTGGACGTGATCAGGAGATTCCCGCGGTGGGCCGAGGCGGGTGCCCTCCGGCTGTCCTCGGACCGCGACGCCGTCGCCGGCGAGCTCGCGCTCAGCCAGAAGTCGGTCGAGGAGCTGTCCGGCGCTCTGGACGACGCCCGGGACGAGATCGCCCGGCTGGAGGAGCGGGTCGAGCGGCAGCGTGAGCGCGTCCGGACCCAGCGCCGGCGGATCCGGTCCCTGCGCAAGCGCCTCGACGCCGCGAGAGTCGACCTCGAGGCGACCCGGGCGCGCCTCCCCAGGGCGCGCCTGCGCCGACTGGCCCGGGGGCTGGTCCCCCGATCGGCCCGGTCAGCTGGCGGGTCGGCTGACGACGTACAGGACTGATCGCAGCGCGATGCCGTGCCGGAGGAACCGGTGCGGCCCGAAGAACCTCCAGCCCAGCGTGCGGACGTCGAGCCCGCTGGCCCGGATCCGGGCCAGCAAGGTCTCCCGGTCGTAGAGCCGGACGTGGTCGTCCTGCGCGAACCGACGCCACCGCTCCGGGACGTCGGTGACCGCCGGGTCCTCGTCGAAGCTCCCGGCCGGTGCCACGGGGGTCATGACGATGCCGCTGCCACCGGGGCGCAGGACCCGGAACAGCTCGGCCAGGGCCTGCCGGTCGTCGGAGACGTGCTCGAGGACGTGGGAGCAGATGAAGAAGTCGAAGGACGCGTCGTCGTAGCCCGACATGTCGGTGAGGTCCACGACGTCGTCGACGCCCTCCATGAACAGGTCGGCCGTGCGGTAGGCGATGCCGGGCAGGCCGCGCAGGTACGTCGACAGGGGCGCGGAGGGCGCGAACTCCACCACGCTCGTGCCCGGCCTCGGGGTGGCGGACCGGTCGAGGTAGAGCTTGTACAGCCGGTCGCGGTCCGACGAGCCGCAGACAGGGCAGGAGTAGGCGCGGTGGTTCAGCGTCTCGAAGTCGTCGAGCGCGAACGGGAACCCGTGCTCGGCGAGGGTCGGGCCGAGGCTCTCGGTGAT
>Ga0255338_1005532_pt1 | contig 11567 bp, 13 predicted proteins | sample MeOH1_35cm_T4_19_FD_203715 | JGI IMG/M metagenome (GOLD analysis project Ga0255338, IMG submission 203715) | Sandy soil microbial communities from University of British Columbia, Vancouver, Canada - MeOH1_35cm_T4_195 | ecosystem: Engineered > Artificial ecosystem > Sand microcosm > Unclassified ... | reverse complement strand
CAGCCAGTGGGCGTACTTCGGATTGCGGCCGTTGACGATGTCAAAGAACGCGTTCTGGATCTTCTCGGTGATCGGACCACGGCTGCCGCGACCGATCTCGACGCGGTCGAGCTCGCGGATCGGCGTCACTTCGGCGGCGGTGCCGGTGAAGAAGGCTTCATCAGCGATGTAGACCTCGTCGCGCGTGATGCGCTTTTGCACCAGTTCCAGGCCCAGGTCCTTGCAGATGTGCAGCACGGTGTTGCGCGTGATGCCGTTGAGCGCACCGGCCGACAGGTCGGGCGTGTAGACGACACCGCCCTTGATCACGAAGATGTTCTCGCCCGCACCTTCGGAGACGAAGCCGGCCGTGTCGAGCAGCAGCGCCTCGTCGTAACCGTCGTCGGTGGCTTCCATGTTGGCCAGGATCGAGTTGCTGTAGTTGCTGACTGCCTTGGCCTGCGTCATGGTGATGTTGACGTGGTGGCGCGAGTAACTGGAGGTCTTGACGCGGATGCCGCGCTTCATGCCTTCCTCGCCCAGGTAGGCACCCCAGGCCCAGGCCGCCACCATCAGATGAATGGTGTTGCCCTTCGGCGAAACGCCGAGCTTCTTGTCGCCGATCCAGGTCAGCGGACGCAGGTAGCAGCTTTCCAGCTTGTTCTCGCGCACCACCGCCTTCTGCGCTTCGTTCACCTGTTCCGGGGTGAAGGGGAGCTTCATGCGCAGGATCTTGGCGCTGTTGAACAGGCGCTCGGTGTGCTCTTCCAGACGGAAGATGGCCGTGCCGTTGACGGTGTTGTAGGCGCGCACGCCCTCGAAAGCGCCACAGCCATAGTGCAGGGTGTGGGTCAGGACGTGAATCTTGGCGTCGCGCCAGTCCACCATCTGGCCATCCATCCAGATTTTTCCATCACGGTCGGACATCGAGGGAGGTAGGGGGCTCATCGGTACTTTCCTTTGAAAGGGCGGGGCAAGCGAGCTTGCAAAAACCCTGATTTTACGGGGCCGGCTGCCCCGGGGTCGTGGTGACGGCATCCTCGGGCTGCGTCGGACGAACCAGCTCCCACTTGACCAGCTTGCCCAGCCGGAATTCACACGTCACGAACGACTCGGAGGCGTCGGTCCAGCGAAACAGCTCAGGCTGGCTGTCCTTGGGGCTCACCAGTTCGCCCAAGGCGCGCGTCATGGCCACCACGTGCAGCAGGTTCACGCCGGGCCTGAGCTTGGCATTGAGCATGACCGCGCTGTCGACGAAACCGACCGGCCGCTCGGCGGCGCGCTTGAGAACCTGCATCATGCGGGTGAAATGCAGCAGCAGCCACATGACCAGCGCGCCCATGGCAATGGCGACACCGTTCCAGCCGTAGGCCCGATAGGCCGCCACCACCAGCACCACACTGGCCAGCGGCACGAAGATTTTCTGAAATTGCATAACCCCGATTTTGACGCACGCCGCGCATCAAGTCCTCAGACCTCGCGCTCGCCCGATCCGGGCCAAGACACCGACACCGCCAGCCCCCCCAACCGGGCCGAAGACGCCGTCTCGACCTGAGCACCACAGACCTGCGCAATGCGCCTGATGATGGACCAGCCCAGGCCGCTGCCCGGCTGCGCATGGCCCGGCACACGGTAGAAGCGCTCGCCCAGCCGGCCCATCTCCTGCGCTGTCATGCCGGCGCCGCTGTCTTCCACGCGCAGCACCGGCCGCCCCGCCTCCTGCGTCACGCACACCTGAACGGTGGCGCCATCCGGGCTGTAGCGCAAGGCGTTGTCGACCAGATTGCGCAACAAGACGCCCAACAGCATGTCATTCCCCGTCACCCGGCAGGGTGCTCCGACGTCCAGTTCGAGCTGCTGATGACGCAGCAAAGCACCCGGTGCCAATTCAGCCAACACACGGCGGGCCAGCCCGCCCAGGTCCACGCCATCAGTGGCGCCGGCTGGCGCCGCCTCCAGGCGCGCCAACGTCAGCAATTGTTCGACCAGGTGGGTCGCGCGGTCGCAGCCCGCCAGCGTGGCCTGCAAGGCATGCTGGCGCTGGGCTTCATCCGCGCCCGCCCCCAGGGCGACCTGGGCCTGGGCGCGGATGGCGGCGATCGGCGTGCGCAATTCATGGGCCGCATCGGCCGTGAAGCGGCGTTCGGATTCGAGCATGCGTTCAATGCGCCCGAACAGGCCATTGAGCGCCTGGACCAGCGGCTGCATTTCAGCCGGTACGTCCTGGAGCACCACGGACTCCAGCGCCTCGGGCCGCCGCTGGCCCAGCGCCTCGCTGAGATGCCGCAGCGGCAGCAGGCCACGCTGCACCGCCCACCAGCCGGCCAGTGCCAGCAACGGCAAAGCAACCAGCAACGGCAGCAGCACACTGCGCAGCACCGCACGCAGAATCGCGCTGCGTGAGCCCGTCTGTTCACCTACGTACACCTGGACATCGCGCTCCGCCCCCTGGGTCGCGAACACACGCCACTCGGACCCGTCGACCAGACGGACGGTGGAAAAACCGCGCTCGCTCTCACTCATCGGCGCTACGCCGGCCTGGGCTGATCGCTGCACCAGCTGGCCTTCATGAAACACCTGAAAGATGACGCGCGGCGCATATTTATGCAGCGACGGTGCATCGGCCATCTTGTCGTCATCATGATGCGCCGCCTGCTGCACCACCAGCAGGGCCGCCGCCTGGGCCAGATGGCCATCGAGCAGTTCATCCAGTTCATGGCGTACGTCGCGCCAGATCAGCGCCGCCGCGGTCAGCCACACCACCGCGGCCACGCCCAGCACCAGCATCAGCAGGCGCGCCTGCAGGGAGTTGAAAGATGGCGACCGCAGACTCATACCGTCTCCGGGTCGCGCAGCACGGTGTAGCCGACGCCGCGCACGGTCTGGATCAGGTCCGGCTGCAGCTTGCGCCGCAGATGGTGGATGTGGACCTCGATCGCATTGCTTTCCACTTCATGGCCCCAGCTGTAGAGCTGCTCCTCCAGCTGTTCGCGCGACAGAACACGGCCCGCATTGCGCATCAGGGTGTGGAGCAAGTCGAATTCGCGCGTGGACAGCGCCACCGCCTCGCCATTCAGGCTGACCTGGCGTGCCGCCGGCGCCAGCAACACGCCGCCGCAGCGCAAGCTGTCCTGCATCTGACCGTGCGCACGGCGCACCAGAGAACGCAGCCGGGCGCCCAGCTCATGCAGGTCCACTGGCTTGACCACATAGTCGTCCGCACCCAGGTCCAGACCGCGGATGCGATCGGGCACGGCGTCACGCGCGGTCAACACCAGTACCGGGGTGGTGATCCGGCGCGCGCGCAGAGCCTGCAACACGTCCATGCCATCCTTGCGCGGCAAGCCGAGATCCAGCACACCCGCAGCATAAACCTCGGAGGCCAGTTCCCGCTCGGCCGCTTCGCCGTCGCGCACCCAGTCCACCTGGAAACCCAGCTGGCGCAGGCCGGCACGCAGGCCGTCACCAAGTATCGGGTCGTCTTCTGCCAACAGAATGCGCATCACAAGCTCCGCAATGGTTTCACCGTCGTCCAGCGCCGTCGCCCGCTGCGTCAGTCGCCGGCACGGTCTGCGTATTTTGCGGCTTCTGTCGCCACCGTCCCGCTGGAGGCCGTTGCCGGCGCGCTTTGCCACTGCAACCACCAGAAGCCCAGCACCGCGGCGAGCAGGACCAGCGCCAGCGGCCACCAGGTCCAGCGAATGCCCTGATTCGGCGCACCCTCTTTGCGGCCCGTCAGCATGGCGCGCACCAGATTTTCACGGTGCAGCCAGCTGGCCATCACAACGCCGGCCACGTGCACACCCACCACCGCCAGCATGAAGTTCGCTGCCACTTCATGCAGCTCTTCGAGCCAATGGCCGCCCAGGTCGTTGTAATTGGCCCAGCCGGAAACGACGGTGGCGACGCTCAGCAACAGCAGCAGCACAATGGCCAGCGCACCCGCCGGGTTGTGCCCGACATGGTGCTCGGGTTGACCACGTGCAATCGAGGACAGGTAGCGCATGACCGCCGCCGGACCGCGCACAAAGCTGGCAAAACGCGCATAGCGCGTGCCCAGCAGCCCCCAGAGGACGCGGAACGCCACCAGCCCGCCCAGCGTGTAGCCCAGGCTCACGTGCACCAGGCGCCAGCGCTCGCTCTCCGCCGTCAGGTAGGCGCCGGCAAAGCTCAGCACCATCAGCCAGTGGAACACCCGCACCGGGGCGTCCCACACCAGGATTTTTGTTTTCTCATTCGTCATGTTGCTCACCTTGGAATCTTGATGTCGCGCTCATTGAAACGGCCGTCCGCCGCCTGGGTGTGACAGGCCGCGCAATTGGAGGCACTGCCGACCGCCGGGCGTTTCCAGACCTCCGGCGGCACTTCCCGCGCGTTGTGCTTGCGCAGGAACCAGGCCGATTGGGTGATACGGTCCTGCGGCGGCGCCTCGCTGACCCGCTTGTACGTGCCGGCATGGACTTGCAGCCAGCCGCCAATCTCGCGCAGACTGGCCTCGTCCAGCGATGCATCGGTACCGTAATGCCGCTGCAGCGAGCCCATCAGGTGCTGCCACGAAGCCGCCGGCAGCATGCCCGGCGGGTAGGCGATATGGCAGGCCGCGCATTCCTGCTGGTATTTCGGCAGAACCGGAATGCGCGCGCCGCCTGAATCCGCCTGGGCGGCCGCGGCGCATGCCAGCGCAACCAGCGCCAGGGGTTTGAAGTTTGAACGTTTCATGAAAGCCCTCCCATCAAATTGCGCATGACTCAGCGCTTGAACGTCGACAGCCAGGACAGCACATCGGCCTTCTCGCCCGCCGTGCATTCACGCCCCAGCACGTCGTTGCAGTTGCGGCGAAACCATTTCTCGGTCTTCGCCGTGTCGGTGAAACGATCGGGATTGAAAGCCGGCGCCAGCGGCGCGATCAGCTTGCCGGTGCTGGCATGCTTGCCTTCACCCGTCGGCGTTGCGGTATGGCACGAAGCGCAGCTCCAGTCCTTGCCATGCCGGTTGATGAACAGCTGCTGGCCGCGCGCCGGCTGGACCGCTGTTCCCGCCTGGGCGGTGTAGGCCGCCAGTTGCTCCGCCGGTGTCACGGCGTACGCCAGCGGGCTCAGTACCACGCCGGCCAAGACTCCGATACGTACCCAAGATGTCAAGTTGTCCATAGAACCTCCATGGACTTCATCGTAGGCAGCACGGATTAAGCTTTTCTTAACGGCAAACCGCCCTTGCGCATGCCGGCCAGGCGGCTAGGTTTTCTCCTCCGGCCCCGTGCGCCGCGGCTGGTCGCTGTGCGACACGGTGTAGCTGTCGGCCGCATAGGCCGGACCTTTCATCACCATCACGATGACACAGCCGATGCCGACCGTCACGACGGCGGTCCAGTGGAACAACACCAGTCCGAACACCATGTAGTCCGCCATCTGCAGCCAGCGCTCTCCGGCCGGCGTCGAAGCATCCACTTGCCAGTGCAGCGCCGCCAAGCCTGCCAGAGGCAATGCCGTGCCCACCGCAAAAATCAGCGGCAGCTTGCGCCAGATCGTCCACTCCAGGCCCGTGGCGGCCCGTTTCGAGCCGGGGACTTTTCGCAACCAGTTCATGGATCAAGGTCTTTGCTGGGGCAGATGCTGCATTGTGCGAAATAAGTCCGCCGCCCAATTGATCAATGTCAAACTGCCCATGTTCCCTGCTTGGTCTTTGTTCCGGCAACGACTATTCTCGATACTGAAAATTGCAACTTCAGGAGCCACCTCATGAAAACGCAAACACTCGCCTTGGCCTGCGCACTGGCCTTGGCTTCGCTGACCTTCGGTGCCGCGGCCCAGACGACCTTGAGCGCCAAGGCCCAGTACACCGCCGACAGCAGGGCTGCCAAGTCGCGTTACGACAGCGACCTGAAACTCTGCGCGGACGAAACCGCTTCCAGCGCCCGCCTGCAATGCCGGCGCGATGCCAAGACAGAGTACGACAAAGCCCTGACAGAGGCCAAGGCGCGGATGTCGGCCGCCGCGCCGGTACCCACGTCGACCCCGGTCAGCCAGCCGATCTGCCCCGATTGCGGCAAGGTGGTGTCGGTCAGCGTCACGGAAAAGCAGGGCGAAGGCAGCGCCCTCGGCGTGATCGGTGGCGGTGTCGCGGGTGCGCTGTTGGGCCAGCAGGTTGGCCAGGGTGCCGGCAAAGATCTGGCCACGATCGCCGGCGCCGTGGGTGGTGCCTATGCCGGCAAGAAGATCGAGGAGAAGGTGCGCACGCACAAGGTGTGGAGCGTCAATGTGCAGTATGGCGACGGCAGCCACCGCAGCTTCGAGTTCGGCCAGGATCCCGGCCTGATCGTGGGCGACAAGGTCCGCAACTCAGGCGACAGCATCGTCCGCGACTGAGTCCGGCCCGCGCTCATCTCAGGTGAGCGAGCGCACCACCTCCATGGCCTCATCCACCCGCTCCACCGGGTGGATGGTCAGGCCTTCGATCGGTTTTTTCGGCGCATTGGCCTTGGGCACCACGGCCACGCTGAAACCGAGCTTGGCAGCCTCCTTCAGACGTTCCTGACCGCGCGGCGCTGGCCGCACCTCGCCGGCCAGCCCCACTTCGCCGAAGGCAATGAAGCCCTTGGGCAGCGGCTTGCCGCGCAAGCTGGAGGTGATGGCCAGCATCACGGCCAGGTCGGCTGCCGGTTCGCTGATGCGCACACCGCCGACCGCGTTGACGAACACATCCTGGTCCATGCAGGCGACACCGGCATGGCGGTGCAGCACCGCCAGCAGCATGGCCAGCCGGTCGCGCTCCAAGCCGACCGACAGGCGGCGCGGCGAAGGGCCACCGCTGTCCACCAGGGCCTGGATCTCCACCAGCATCGGCCGCGTGCCTTCCAGCGTGACCATGACGCAACTGCCGGGCACAGGTTCCGCATGTTGCGACAGAAAGATGGCGCTCGGGTTGGTCACGCCTTTCAAGCCCTTTTCCGTCATGGCAAAGACGCCGATCTCGTTGACGGCGCCGAAGCGGTTCTTGATGGCGCGGATCAGGCGAAAGCTGGAGTGCGTGTCGCCTTCGAAATACAGCACCGTGTCCACCATGTGCTCCAGCACGCGCGGACCCGCCAGCGCGCCCTCCTTGGTCACGTGGCCGACCAGCACGATGGCGGTGCCACTGGCCTTGGCGGCGCGCGTGAGGTGGGCCGCGCACTCGCGCACCTGCGCCACCGATCCCGGTGCCGAGGTCAGTTGCTCCGAATACACCGTCTGGATGGAGTCGATCACCGCGATGGCCGGCTGATGCGTCTCCAACGTGGCGAGAATTTTCTCCAGCTGGATCTCGGCCAGCACCTGCACCTGCGAGCCATCCAGTCCCAACCTGCGTGCGCGTAGCGCGACCTGGGCGCCACTTTCCTCGCCTGTGACGTACAGGGTTTTCTGGCCGGCGCGTTGCAGTGCATCCAATGCCTGCAACAGCAACGTGGACTTGCCGATGCCGGGATCACCGCCGATCAACACCACACCGCCTTCGACAATGCCGCCGCCCAGCACCCGGTCCAGCTCGTCCTGGCCGGTGGGCGTGCGGTCCACATCGGTGGCTTCAATGTCGGCCAGCGCGGTCACCTCGGCGGTCTTGGCCAAGGCGGCAAAACGGTTCTTGGCCGGCGCCGCGCTCTCGGCCACGGATTCGATCAGCGTGTTCCAGGCATTGCAATGCGGGCATTTGCCCAGCCACTTGGGGCTGGTGCCGCCGCACTCGTTGCAGGTGTAGATGGTTTTCTCTTTGGCCATCGGAGAATGGTACCCGAATACTGTATGAATTCACAGATCGGGTAAATCCGGGCGCATCAAGCGCATCCGACATTTAACATGTTAAATAAATTGCTCCCTTGCCCTGTCGTATGTCCACCCCTTTTCGCCACCGCAACCTGCCGCGCCTGCTGCTGCAAGCGCGCGAAGCGGTGATGACGCACTACCGTCCCGGCCTGCGCGAGCAGGGGCTGAGCGACCAGCAGTGGCGTGTGCTGCGCGTGCTGGGTGAGCACGGCGTGGTGGAAACCGGCCGCGTGGCGCGCGAGGCCTACATCCTCGGCCCCAGCCTCACCGGCGTGCTGACGCGCATGGAGCGCGACGGGCTGGTACAACGCGAACGCGATCCGACGGACCAGCGGCGCAGCGTAGTGCGTGCCACGCCGAGAGGCCTGGAGCTGGTCGAAACTTTGTCGCGGTCGATCGGGGCGCACTACCAGCGCCTGGAACGCGGCCTGGGCAAGGAAAAACTGGGACAGCTGTATGCGCTGCTCGACGAACTGATTGCACTGGAGGAGCCCGCATGAGCACCGCACAGACGTCCGAAGCCCCTCAGGGCAGAGGTTTCCAATGAACTTGAGCCCTGTGCTTGCCGCCGGCACCGTCTATGGCGTGCTGCTCAATTCGCAAGAGGAATGGGCCGCCTGGGCCGGGCAGATGAGCGATGCGCCCTACAAGGCCGCGCCGAAAGCGCCGGTGCTCTATGTGAAAACGGCCAACACCTGGAGCGCCTGCGGTGCCGCCATTGCCGTGCCCGTGCGCACACCGCAGGTCGAGATTGGCGCCAGCCTGGCCCTGGTGATCGGCACGCCCGCGTCTCAGGTCCGTCCGCAATCAGCCCTGCAACACGTGGCCGGCTATGTCCTGGTCAACGACCTGTCGCTGCCGCACACCAGCTACTACCGCCCTCCCGTCAAGTACAAGAACCTCGATGGCTTCCTCGGCATCGGGCCGCGCTATGCCACACCGGCCGAGGTGGGCGACCCGAACCGGCTGCAGCTGGAGGTGCGCGTCGATGGCCACCTGCAGCAGACCCTGGATCTGGGGCAGATGCTGCGCCCGGCGGCGCAGCTGATCGCCGACGTCAGTGAGTTCATGACCTTGCGCCACGGCGACGTGCTGCTGCTGGGTCTGGGGGCCCACCGGCCGCTGGCCCACGCGGGCCAACGCATCGAGATCCGCGCGACCGGTCTGGACGCACTGGGTGTGCTGACGAACACGCTGGTGGAGGGAGCCCCATGAAACACGCCCGCGTGGCCTGTGACGGGGCGATTCACGATGCCACCGAAAACAATGGCCGTCTGTTGTTGGCCGATGGCCGCTTCGTCGGCTTCGATGCCGTGACCTGGCTGCCGCCGCTGGCCCCCGTGCCCTGGCCGCGCACCATCCTCGCGCTCGGCCTGAACTACGCCGACCATGCGAAAGAACTCGCCTTCAAGGCACCCGAGGAGCCGCTGGTCTTCATCAAGGGCGAAGGCTCGCTGATCGGTCACCGTGCGCATACCGTGCGGCCGGCCGGTGTGGACTACATGCACTACGAGTGCGAACTGGCGGTGGTGATCGGCCGCACAGCGAAGAAGGTGCGACGCGATGACGCCTACGATTTCATCGCCGGCTACACCGTGGCCAACGACTACGCGATCCGCGACTACCTGGAGAACTGGTACCGCCCCAACCTGCGGGTAAAGAACCGTGACACGTGCACGCCGCTCGGGCCGTGGCTGGCGGATACGGCCGACATCGCGAACCCGATGAATCTGGCGCTCAAGACCACCGTGAACGGCCACATCACGCAATCAGGCCACACGCGCGACATGATTTTCGACGTACCTTATCTCATCGAGTACTTCAGCAGCTTCATGACGCTCAACCCCGGCGACCTGATCCTGACCGGCACGCCCGACGGCGTGGTCGATTGCCAACCGGGCGATGTGGTCGTCACCGACATCGAAGGCATCGGCGCCCTCGTCAACACCATCACGGCACAGCCATGAACACCGTCATCAACCACCTCATCAACGGCCAGCCGGTCAGCGGCACCGACTATTTCGAAACCGTCAACCCCGCGACACAAGAGGTGCTGGCCGAGGTCGCCGCGGGTGGTGCCGCCGAAGTGCATGCCGCGGTGGCGGCGGCCAAGGACGCGTTCCCGAAGTGGGCCAGCCTGCCGGCGCCGGAGCGCGCCAAGCTGATGCGCAAGCTCGGCGACCTGATCGCCGCCCACGTACCGGAGATCGCGCGCACCGAGACCGACGACACCGGCCAGGTCATCGCCCAGACCGGCAAACAGCTGATCCCGCGTGCGGCCGACAACTTCCATTACTTCGCCGAGATGTGCACGCGCGTCGACGGCCACACCTACCCCACACCGACGCACTTGAACTACACGCTGTTCCACCCGGTCGGTGTCTGTGCGCTGATCTCGCCGTGGAACGTGCCCTTCATGACCGCCACCTGGAAGGTTGCGCCGGCCCTTGCCTTCGGCAACACCGCCGTGCTGAAGATGAGCGAACTCTCGCCGCTGACTGCGGCCCGCTTGGGTGAGCTGGCGCTGGAAGCCGGCATCCCGGCCGGCGTGCTCAACGTGGTGCACGGCACCGGCCGCGAAGCCGGCGAGCCGCTGTGCGCCCACCCGGACGTGCGCGCCATCTCCTTCACCGGGTCGACGGCCACCGGCAACCGCATCGTCAAGGCCGCCGGCCTGAAGAAGTTCAGCATGGAACTGGGCGGCAAGAGTCCCTTTGTGATCTTTGACGACGCGAACATGGAACGCGCGCTGGATGCCGCGGTGTTCATGATTTTCTCCAACAACGGCGAGCGTTGCACCGCCGGCAGCCGCATCCTGGTGCAGCAGAGCATCTACGCCGACTTCGTGCAGAAGTTCACCGAGCGCGCCAAACGCATCACCGTGGGCGACCCGCAGGATGAGAAGACCATCATCGGCCCCATGGTCAGCCCCGGCCACCTGGCCAAGGTGCGCAGCTACATCGAGCTCGGCCCCAAAGAAGGCGCCACGCTGCTGTGCGGCGGGCTGGATCGTCCCTCTTACGCGCCGGCACTGCCCGAGCGCGTGAAGCACGGCAACTACGTCTGGCCCACCGTGTTCGCCGACGTCGACAACCGCATGCGCATTGCACAGGAAGAAATTTTCGGCCCGGTGGCCTGCCTGATTCCTTTCAAGGACGAGGCGGACGCGATTCGCCTGGCCAACGACATCCAGTACGGCCTGAGCAGCTACGTCTGGAGCGAGAACCTGGGGCGCGCGCACCGCGTGGCCGCCGCCATCGAGGCCGGCATGTGCTTCGTCAACAGCCAGAACGTAAGAGACCTGCGCCAGCCCTTCGGTGGCACCAAGGCCAGCGGCACCGGGCGTGAAGGCGGTACCTGGAGCTACGAAGTGTTCCTGGAGCCGAAGAACGTGGCTGTCAGTATGGGGGCGCACCCTATTCCACATTGGGGGACCTGACCATGGGCAAGCTCGCGCTCGCAGCAAAAATCACGCACGTGCCTTCGATGTATCTGAGCGAGCTCGACGGCCCGCGCAAAGGGACGCGCCAGGACGCGATTGACGGCCATCGGGAAATCGGCCGCCGCTGCCGCGAGCTCGGGGTGGACACCATCGTGGTGTTCGACACCCACTGGCTGGTCAATGCCAACTACCACGTCAACTGCGCGCCGCACTTTCAGGGCCTGTACACCAGCAACGAACTGCCGCACTTCATCAGCAACATGGACTTCGAGTTCCCGGGCAACCCGGAACTCGGCCAGCTGCTGGCCAAGGTCTGCAACGAGCACGGCGTCGAGACCTTGGCCCACCAC
>Ga0255338_1005531_pt1 | contig 11568 bp, 7 predicted proteins | sample MeOH1_35cm_T4_19_FD_203715 | JGI IMG/M metagenome (GOLD analysis project Ga0255338, IMG submission 203715) | Sandy soil microbial communities from University of British Columbia, Vancouver, Canada - MeOH1_35cm_T4_195 | ecosystem: Engineered > Artificial ecosystem > Sand microcosm > Unclassified ... | reverse complement strand
CGGAGGCGACGCTCACCGCGATCGATCGCCGCAAGCTCACGTTCGACGTGCAGATTTACGACGACGTCGAGAAGGTCGGCGAAGTGACCCACGAGCGCTTCGTCATCGACGTGGACAAGTACACCGAGCGGCTGCGCAAGAAAATTCAGGCCTGACAGGTCTGTTGGGTGAGATTAAAGTCGTAACCGTGATAATAAAGCCGTAACTTTTCGCTATCAGTCGAAGAATAAAGTCGTAATTGACGGCGCTCGATCTTTTCGACTTCATACGACGTCATAACTGTCCCGACATCGTCATCGGCAATGCCGGCATCAGCTTCGGAACGCTGACTGACGCTCCTACGAAACCGAGGCGCGACGTCTCTAAGTGAAGGGCCTTATTCGACTGGTCGCCGAATTAGTGTCCGTGCGGCTACCTTGATCGCTACACCGACCGCGGTGAACACATGGGGCTGGCGACGAGCCCGCCGAACTGCCCATCGTCAAAGCTAAGCAGAAAAACAATCACAATTACGGCTCAACTGTGACGAAACGACCTGCAAACGCTTGCCCTACTGGCCGGCCACGTCTCGAGTCGTGAATATCAAACACGGGGGCCACATCGCAACTGACCTGCCCCTATAGGGCTACCAGTTGGGCCTTTGTAAAGCCGCCCGGTAACGCAATCCCTGGTGTCGGAAGTCGCGTCCGCGGGAGACCGCAGTCCGACCCATCGAGTCGACAGAAAGCGTCTCGGCCGTGTGTCACACGCCCGCTATGTTGGGAACAACGCCGTGAGCTTATCGTAAGCGAGAGATTCCTGTGCGACACGGTGACCGCTTGCCAACAGGCCTGCCACACAGTCCTTTAGCTCCTCCCCGAGCCATTGCAGTTCCGCGCGATCAGGGCGGATATCATCGCAAGGCTGTCGATACCCGTGATCCAGCAGCCAGGCATAGAAGGCGATGCAGGGGGTTACCGGGGTCTTCCCGGCTTCGATGCGGCGCCTGGAGAAGTGATACGGGATCGCTATCCCCGCCCGATCGAGATCCCCGAAATACTCTGCGCCGACCGCGTTCACTTCCTTAACGACTTCGTCGAGCGCGAGCATGCCGCTTTTCGGAAACTCGTTTCCCGAACCATAAACTACTGCGGCGTAATGGCGGGCTTGGAGGTTCCAGTGGCTGACGCTCCAGTACGTGTGGTGGTTCTCGACCACAAGGACGGGCTTGCCGGGCGCAGCAGCCGCGCGATAAGGCAGTGGCGGTGCGAGGTGAAAGGCGCCTATCGTGACAAGCGGCAAGCGGCCGCTGAAAAGCGCATTGCCTCGGGTATCCATCCGTGACAGGCGTTTTTCGTCGCCGAATATTTGGAGCGAGCGCTCGTTCAGCGGGATCGGTGTGAGTGGACCCGGGTGTTTCTTCAGAAAGTCGTTGATAAGTGCCGCATCGCGCAACTGCACGCTGTTGAGCTGCACCCAGAAGCCGAAGACGGGCAGCCAGGCGATACTACGGTAATCGACCGACTCTTCGGCCTCGGCCGCCACGACCACAAACTTCGGCATGAGCGGATTGCCGATCCGTTCCCAGCTTCCTTTCGCTGGCAGCGTGATCCGTTGTTCGTCGTGGAGTTGGTGGAGCAAACGCAGCAACAATGCCGAGCGATCCGGCGCGTGCGCGAGCTCCGGGCACGCCTCGGCAAAATACGTACGCAGCTTCTCCAGCGGCACGCGCTTATTGCCGTGTGCGCGCAGCTTTTCGACGAACGCCTCGCTCACGCGGACGCCTTGAGCGTATGGTCCACGACTTCGAGGTGGATACGGCCGGTCTTGGTGTTCGTGCCTGCGCGGCGAAGCCGTACGAAATGGTTGAAGTTTGCGAGCGTGTTGTAGTCCTGCAGCGCGGTCGCGAAAATGAGCTGAAGGTCTGCGGCCTGGGCGAGCTTGCGGCAGGCGTCCCACAGCTTCGGTGAGGTCGCTTTCGCGAACGGATTGTCGAGTATCAGCGGCCCACCGCCGGCTCTCTTCACCTTCGCCTGCACCTCTGCGCGCAGCATCATGATGACGATGTAGAGGAATATCGCCATCACAACGCCTTCACCACCGGAGTTCACAATCTTGTCGACCGCAAGGTATTGCTGGGATATGTTGGGAACCATCCGCAACACTTGAACATTGAGCGGTGTGCCGTGGATTGCAATGAGGGCCGCTGCGACGAGTTCATAGCCGTGCTCAGGTATCTTGTTCGATGAGATAAGCCCGGTCAGGTAGCGATCGATCGCATCCTTGCGGGTCTGCGCGCTCTTGCTTGCGAATCGCGCATCCATCTTAAGCACCGGCTTCCCGCCTACGTAAGGCGCATCGGGAGGCAGCTTCTTGGTGGTCGTGATGGCGTTTAGGATGCTGATCGCGTCCGTACATAGCGAGTTTAATTCGCCAACGCATGCCTCGAAGTCTTTCCTCATGGTCGTCAGCGAGTATTGAACGGCATCCTCACGGTCAATGACTGCCTTCACGAGCTGCTCGTGCATTGCGCAGGAAGCATCGAAATCGTTGCCGCACAGAAGGGCGGACATCTCAGGCTCGACCTCGAGGAATTTCGGTGCTTTTGCGTAGTCGCGCACGCGCTGGAAGAGATCGCTCGCCTTCTTGTATTTCTGCTGGCCGCTCTTGGTGAGGGAAGAGTGCCGTTTCAGGATTTCCGCAACCCGCCCGGTAGGATTTTCCCCATCGGTGAAGGCCAGCGCGGCCGCCTCAATCGGCCCCTCGATTTCGAACGGTGACACCAGCGTTTTGAAGGCATCGCTTGCGGTTGTCGCCCGCGCCCGCGCAGCTTCCGCTGCCGCCTGCGATTGCCGGGCAGAATTCGCCGCCGTCTCCATATCTTCCTTGTAGCACCGCGCTTGCTCAAAGCAGGCTCTGATACGGGCTGTTATCTGACCAATGTCCGTCAGCGGCGCGTCCGCGTCATCCAGCACAGCGCGGATTGACTCCGGATGCTGACGCTCGTGTTCCTGCAGTCGCTCGTGCGCAATACCCTTGTTGGTGCTGGCCGTTCCTTCTTTCTCGGCGGAATCCTCCAGAGCTGTGCGTGCGGCGGGGATCGCAACCTCAAAATTGAGCTCTCGCTTCGCCTGGACCTGATCGAGACCGAGATCGTGGAAATCCCGTTGGTATTCCCTGGTGAGGCGCGTATGCTCCATCCGCTCGTGGTTAAGCTGCACGCCAATCACATCTAGGCGGCTTTTTTCGTCGGCGTCATAGACATTCTTCTGGCTTTGGTATGCTTTCTGCAGCGCCTCCAGGCCCTGCGGGTTGCAGTCCAGATCAGCCGCCGCGTCGAAGCCCGCGTCGAACAGCGTAATGGTCGTATAGTCACTCACGTAGTTGTTCGAGAGCTGTTCATGCCGTTGCGCGTCGTTGCGTGCGTTGTCGCGTTGCGCGATCGCGGTGTTATGGTCCGTAACGAGCGCATCCCTCCGCCTTGCCAAGCCCTCTTCCTTCGTTTGAATTCCCGCCAGGTCGCGGGCGCGCTGCGGCTCCTCTTTCTCATGCAGTCGCCAGAATTCCTGTGCCCGGCGTTCGCTGTTCGCGCTTGCGCTCGCCCTGCTCGCCGCCTCGCGCGCCTCGCCGTCTTTCGCGCGTGCCGTCTGCTCTTGATTCGCGGCGTCGTTGTCCATTTCGGTTGCTTCGGCGCGCAGCCGTTTCGCTGCCGCGCTTAGCCGCTGCGCGTCCTCATCAGCCATCGCGAGCCGCCCGTTACCATACACGCTGATGTAATGAGTTATGCGTGAGCGCACCGCGCGCGCCTGAGTCAAGCGGTCCTTCAGCGCTTTCTCTTTCTCCTCCTCCGTGTGGCGGCGGTCTGCGATAGTCTGCGCCCGCCGTGCTGCCGCCTCGTAATTGAAAGCGGAATCCTCGTCCGGCATGACAGCGATGCAACCCGCCATAGCAGCGTCGGGCTCGACTTGTGCGATGGAGATGACGACCGGTTTAGTGAGTTCCGGCGGAGCTGCAAGAAGCCCGCGGGCGAGATCGAACTCCCCGGACGAGACGTGCACACCCAGGAAACGGGCTGGATTACTGCGAACGATCTGTCTTGCGCGCTCGGCGTCGGGGGCAACTTCTGCGATGTACTTGTTGTAGGCAGAGGCTGACTTCACGCCGATTGCCTCAAGCGCCGCGACGACCTTGTCCACGTTCGGATTAAGGCCTGCGAGCCCCGTCTTGGTGATCGCATCCTGGTCGGCACCCAGCTGGCTGATGAGTACCGTTGCGCCCATTAGCTCGCGCTCTTGGGAGGCGATCATCTTGTCCAGCAGATTGCCCACTATCGCCGACTCGATGTCGGCGTTACCCGACTCGGTACACGCCTGGAGGATCGGGTTCTGCTGCAGCGCCTCTTTTTCCGCGAGCCCTTTGGCAACAAAGTCCTCGAGTAACTCGGCCTCCTTTTCCTTTCCCGCGGCGTCTTCGCGCTGCGCGGCTGCAGCGGAACGAGCATTGGTCGCACGCTCGCGTAACGACCGTGCCTCATCATGAAGAGCGGTCTCGCTGTCCCTCGCTTGGGCGGCGCGTTGGCGATGGCGTTCGGCGGCCGCCAAGGCGCCCTCGTTGGACTCCAGTACGCCGTCAGCGAGCAGTGTTTCGCGCTGTCGGTCGCAACTGGTTTGTGCGGCCAGCAACTGCCCCTTGAACGTCGCGAGTTGCGTGCTTTCAGCCTGCAACGCGCGCATTGCGCCGTCGAGGCGCTCCACCTCTCGCTGATGCTCGCTCTGGTGGGCCGAACACTGCGTGGCCAACGTGCGCTGAGCGCGTTCTTCGGCGACAAGTTTGTAGCGAAGACGTGAGCCGCGAATCATAGCTTCGCGGCGGACTGGTTCAAGCTCGCGGGTTTTGTCCTCGACCTGTTTTTCGAGGGAATCTATCTGCGCTTTATGGGCGTGGATCCGGCTCTCGAGCTGCCCGGCGGCGACCAGTCGCAATTCAGTTTTCGCTGACTGATGCGCTGTTCGCGCCGCATCGTACGCCAGGATTGCGTTATCCAATACGAGCACGTGCTGTCTGCGCTCAAGCGCATGGCCCACGGCGGTGGCATGGGCAGCATCAGCACTTGCGGTTCTTCGAAGACCCTCGTAGCCCTGTGTTTCTTCGTCGGCAGCCTCGGCCGCTTTCGTGGCGAGTTCCGCCCACGCGATGAGCCCCGCCGCCAGTGATTGAGCCTCGGCCATGATTGATTCGAGAGCTTGCTTTTCCTTCACGTAGTCCACAGCCGATGTCGAGAATGCTTGCAGCACGCCGTGAAGCCCAGCGAGCGCTTCTGCCCGTTGGTCCAGAATCGGCTTGCGGCGCAACCGCTCGCACGCCTCAACCACCACGTTGCGCACGGCAGCGGACCGGGTTTCGTCAACTGCCAGCCGGAATATCGTGCGCAACAAGTCTTCCTCGGTCTTGAAACGCAGGAAGCCCTGATCGATGCCGCCCTCAGTTGCGGAAAAGCTCACCTGCATGCGCAGCATGTCTACATCGACGTTGCGTTCCCTCAGGTGGGTAAGCCAGCCATCATGGGATTCGGTGAGAAAGAAATCCACCATGTCAGCACGATGGTCGTGTATCCACTTTCGATATGCCTGAAGGGTCAGCGCCGGATCCGTGCAAAGCTTCGGCGCCGGCAGCGTATCGAACGACACTCCGGCACCGAGCGCGAGACCGCGCGTGTATTCGAAAGAGAAAAAAAGCCTCGCCACATCCGGCTTCGCGTCCTGGGTGTGCCGGGACACCACTTGCACGAGGACGAGATTGTAGGGCTGGCCGCCGGCGATGCGTGACGGCATTTCCCATTCAATAGCGCAGGTGGCGGGTCGGCCATCCTCCGCGAAGTATTCGTGGAAGTGGCAGCGCTTGTGCATGCTTACCAAGTGGCTCAACCACTTGTTCTGGGAAGGCTCGAAGCAGGACAGCACAAAAGAAAGGAGGGTGGTTTTGCCGCCGCCATTCTCCAAGTTGATGATCGTGTCGGTGGCGTCTGTCGCATGCGGCCCGCAAAGATCGAACACCTGGCCGTCGTACCATGCGCCGGGGGTGCCGTAGTTGCCGACGTAAATCCGGGATATCTTTTGCATGCTAACTCCTGGTGCGCACTTCCTGCGCGAAGGTGAACAGGCGTGCCAGGCTCATTTCACGCAACTGCACGCGAAAGCGGTAAGTCGGCGTGAATTGCTGGCTGTCGTCATCGGACTCGGAGTCGATGGATCGCACGAAGCCGTTCTGCTCAAGGTGGCGAAGCACGAAACGAATAATCCCGACAATCGAGCTGACGGTGGTGCGCTGTGCTTCAATGATGACGGGTGGTACGTCGCACAAATACGCCCAACCGGGCTCCAGTTGCTCGGCCTTGTGACCGTCGTATGCCACCGCCCCCTCCTTCATGCGAGTGGCAAGAGATTGCACCGCGTTACGGAAATTGGCGATGGACGCCGGAAAGGGCGTGTAATCATCGTCCTCGAGGGCATCGGTGGTCGGGTAAAACTGAGCGGCGATCGCAACGTGGACCAAAACGAGCGCGGCCTTGAGCCCAGGGCTCATCGTTTGGTGCCGGATGTCGGATAGGCGGATCGCGAATGGACTGTCTTTCTCCGGCACGACAAACATCCCGCGCGTCTCACTCACATCGAGGATGCGCAACTGCATTCCTGATGCGATTTGCCCGACTAAGGAGCGGAACTCCGGATCTGCACCGTAGTGCGCAAGCAGCCTTTGGTACTCGGCGTTGTTCGAGGGTGTGATGCCCCGCTGCAGTGCCTTGACGACCAGTTCCCCGGCCATTCTTCCATTGCTATCCATGTGACCTATCCTTCATGGGGCTGAACACCAGATTCGAGCCTTCCACGATGTCGTTCTCGAACCGTCCTTTGGCCGTCACGCGCACCTCCGTGAGCAGTCCTTCGCTGGGTGCGTATGCCTGGTTAAGATAGAAGTACAGGCACCGCTTGGCGGTACTGTCGAAGCCGTAGGCTTCGGCTTGCTGGTAGAGCGCTTCCATGGTTACCGGCGTATCGCCCTTGATCGCGCGGCCAACCCAATCTTTGACTCTCGCGAGAGTCTCATCGGAGAACTCGGGCAGGATTTCCACCATCGATTCGATATCGCCGTCCTCGTCGTCGGGCGGCTCATCCTGGTCGTGGGCATCGAGCAGCGCTGAGAAAACACTGTCCAGGTCGTAGATGCGTGGAAACTGCCAGCCGAGTAGGCAGGAAAACTCCTGATCCGCAAATTCGGCCAGCTCGCCACAAGCGAGCTGCATAAGCTGCGGAAGAAGTTGTGCGTCGAGGTCCGGCAGACCGGTGCGCCGTCTGGCGCGGAACGCGCCAATGTTGCTCTGGCTGAACTGCTCCGGCGCCTTGGTGATATCCCCCTGTAAGTTCGTGCGGACTACGCTGGCTGCGGAAATTTCGTCGAGCACTGCAATGATAGACGGCCGCGCAGTATCGTCCGCGCCGGGGACCTTTGCGCGCACCGCATCGAGCATGCGCTGGTCTTCCACCTGACGAGCTCGAACGTGGTCGCGCGCCGTATCGAGGTGAGGCGCAACGTCCTTGGTCCAATGCACGCTTGCCGGCGCCCGGTTGGCGCGCGAAAGAATATCGCGAATGCGCTGGCTGTTCTCGATCGATGCCTTACGCGCGCGTTGCGCGATTTCCCGTGCTTCCTCGAACCGTCCGCGCTGGACTAGAAGGTCCAGCATCTTGTTCATTAGCTCTTCTGCATCCTCGGGAGCAAGGTCGAGCATTCCGAGATAGACGAGATAGCCATGATGCGTTGGCTTGTAATACCAGTTGTCCTCGGCGTCCGCGTCTACGTCGATGAGACGGAATTTAAGCACCGCGTTTTCCCGGGTCCGGCCATCGTAGTAGTCGCAGCGGAACAATTCGCCGTCATTCTTGATGTGATCCAGCACCACCCGCGCGCCGCGCTGGCACCCCTTGGCGGGGAGTTCCGACCGCATGGTATGCAACACCTCTGCCAAAAAGACGGTGGTATCTTCTGGCCTGCGCCCCAAGCCTACCGTGGTGCCTTCCATGAGGTAGTCCAGGAGGGAAAGGACGAGGTAGTTTGTGTCCACACCTTCGAGCTCAGGATACCGGGTCTTATTGGAGTCGAGCTGGAACAGCGGACGCATGAGCAGTAGGTTGCGCTGCTGACGCCCGAGATCGAGTAACGGTTGCGAGCCGAGGCGTTCGACTTCCTCCTCGTGACCGACCTCCTTTTTGCTGGCCCGCTTCATTTTTTTGGGATCCGATTGGTGGGGTGGCGGCGCCGCAAGACACTGAAAGCCGCGCTGGGGATTGTGCTTACCCCACTGGCTCACCTGGTGAGCCAGTGACCCGGTCTGCGATAGGGTGTGCCCGGTCGGATAGTATTTCTCCGCGTTCATTTGTGTTCCCCAAGGCGGAGTGCCGGCCTCTGCCGCATTGTAGAGCCGCCAACGGCTGGACGTCTCTTTCCAAGTGAATGCCGGCTTGCGCCCGTCAGCAGCTCCGCCGGTGCCTTCGTCGCTCGGCTCCCGCAACACGAACGTTTACACAAAGAGTACGAGGAACACGAAGGAAGGTCGAGTAGTCTGCGCCTCCTTTGTGGTCTTCGTGCCGCTCGCCTCATGGTAATAACGCCGAGGCGCCAAGAAAGAGGAGAAATATTGTCCCTGGCGCGCCGCGCGACGTAATGATCGCTGGAAAGAAGAGAGACCGATTGCAGCATTCCATCCACCCAGGGCACTGCTGTCTCAGACGATTTGAGACCGGAATATGCCGCTTATCGGGGATTTTCTATGCGCCGGTCATGTGAGAATATCTCGCCTTGCCGCCGTGATGGCGGCTTAGGGAGAGAGAAAACATGGAAAAGAAAACGCCGTGGTATAAAAACGCAGCAGTGCTCGCTGGCCTGGGTTTCGCCATCATAGTCGCAGCTGTTTTCTTCATCGCCATGCATTTGGCCTCGATGAAGCCGTAGCTGGATTTGCGCCGCCTGCTTCACTCCAAGTGTAGGCAGGCGGCGTCCGACAACCGGAATCACAATCCGAGACGCTACGCGTTCCCTCTGCAAGAGGCTCGCGTCGGGACGCGTTCGCCTGCTTACACGACATGAGTGCAGACGGCCGGGGGAACGGGTGTGTCGGGAGCCGGTGAGCGCTGGTTCCATACCCGCTCCCGGCTCACGAGTGACGGCTACGCCCTTGCGGCGGGCGCGCCGCGCCGCGCCCGCCACCGTCCCGACTCCACCAGCGCGTAGAACTCGTCGGTGAGCCGGTTGAGCAGCTCGGGCTCCTCCATGTTCACGACGTGTCCGGTGCCGGGCACGACCGTGAGTCGCACCGCGGGGCAGACGCGCTTGATGAACAGGCCCGGCTCCAGCGCACCGTCGTCTTCGTCGCCCACCACGATGTGCGTCGGCACTTTCAACGCACGTAACTGCCGCTCGAGGCTGTAGATCGAAGGCCGTCGCGCCTGCAGCCCGCGCAGCATGGCCGCCTTGGCTTCCGCCGAATGCTCCATGAACCGCTTGCAGAAGTCGTCGAAGCCGCGTGGATTCTTCTGCTGGAGCTGGATGCGATTCGGCGCGACCTTCAGCCGCCTGAGCACCGCGCCCAGACCTTCTTCTTCGAAGCGCCGCGCCTGCGCTTCGTTGTCTCGCAGGAATTGCGGACGTGATTTCGGATCGGAGCCGCCGCCGGCGCCGATCACCGTCAGCGTGATCGCCATGCCCGGATAGGCGAGCCCGAATTGCAGCGTGGCCTGAGCGCCCATGGAGCAGCCCATGATGTGCGCTTTCTTCACGCCGAGGCCGCGCATGACGTTTGCGATGTCGTCCACCGCGATGCGCTGCGAATACCGGGATGCCGCGGTCGGCACATCGGACGGCGCATAACCGCGTGCGTTGAAAGCGATGCAGCGATAGCGGCGGCTGTAGTGCTGTATCTGTGCTTCCCAGCTGCGCAGGTCTCCCGAGAACTCGTGCACGAACACGATGGGCGTACCCTTGCCCGCCTCTTCGTAGTACAGCCGCACTCCGTCGGATGTTGCGTATGGCATGGCGCTCCTCCTTGAAAGGCCGGTGACTGGTGACTCGTGACTCAAAACCTAGGAGCAATCAGACAGGATTTACAGGATTGGATCCGAAGCCTTCCTGCCGCTGAACTTGTCCTGGGTTTCAATCCTGTTAATCCTGTCCATTTGTCGTCTTTGCCTGCTCGGCATGCCGCGCAGCGGCGATGCCGGCGAGCACGAGCACCGCGCCGGCAAGCTGCGGCGCACTCAGCGTTTCACCCAGCAGCATCCACGCAAGCACGCCGGCCACCACCGGCTGGAGCAACAGGCCGACCGACGCGAATACCGCGGACAAGTGGGCGAGCGCGTAGGCTATGAGGCTCTGACCTGCGGCTTGCGCGATCAACGCAAGCCCTATGAGCTTGATCCAGCCGTAGCCGGTCGCCGGGAGCCACACTTCACCGCTCAACCACACGACGGGCGCGAGCAGCATGGCGGTCACCGCGCTGCTCCACGCCATGATGCGAGCGGTGCTCGCCCGCGCGCGCACGCGGTTCACGGTGATCTGATAAGCCGCGTAGAACATCGCGGTCACCACGCCCAGCACGTCGCCCAGCCAGGCGCGGCCGGCGGTACCGAAATCGCCCTGCACGAGCAGTCCCATGCCGGCGAGCGCCACCGCGAGCGCGCCGGCGAACCGTACGCCGGGCGGCTTGCGGAACACCAGCCACGCAGCGAGCGTCACGAACAGCGGTGCCAGATTGGCGAGCAGCGTCGCGGTGGCGACCGACGTGAGGATGATGGACCAGTGCCACACCGCGAGGTCGCCCGCGAAGAACGCGCCGGCCCACAACATCATGCGTCTCGTCCCGGGCGAGGCGCTGCGCGCGCTGCCGCCGGCACGACGGTCGGTGGCCCACGCCCAGGCCCACAATACCGGCAAGGCGAGCGCGACCCGCCAGAATGCGGTCGCGACGGGCCCGGTCTCGCTCACTTTCACGAACAGCGCGGACGTGCCGATGGCCGCGGCACCCGCGAACAAGGCGGCGAGCGCGTGCGCCTTGCGCGGCAGGCCCAACGCTTCAGCGGCCCTGGAAGTTGGGCTTGCGCTTCTCGATGAAGGCCGCCATGCCTTCCTTCTGGTCCTCGGACGAAAAGAGGAGCTGTATCGACTTCGCCTCCAGCGCGAGGCCGGTGTCGAGCGACGCGTCCATGCCGCGCAGCACCGATTCCTTCACGAGCTCGATCGCGAGCGGCGGCAGCTCGGCGATCTGCTGCGCCATGGCGATCGCGCGCTTCTCCACTTCCGCGTCGGGCACGACTTCGCTCACGAGGCCCATCTCGGAGGCTTCCTTCGCGCCGAAAAGATCGCCGGTCAGGAGGTATTTCATCGCTTTGTACTTGCCTGCGGCGCGCGTGAGCCGCTGCGTGCCGCCGCCGCCGGGGATGATGCCGATCTTCACTTCGGGCTGGCCGAAGCGCGCCGATTCGCCGGCGATGATGATGTCGCACGTCATGGCGAGCTCGCAGCCGCCGCCGAGGGCGAAGC
>Ga0255338_1005530_pt1 | contig 11569 bp, 14 predicted proteins | sample MeOH1_35cm_T4_19_FD_203715 | JGI IMG/M metagenome (GOLD analysis project Ga0255338, IMG submission 203715) | Sandy soil microbial communities from University of British Columbia, Vancouver, Canada - MeOH1_35cm_T4_195 | ecosystem: Engineered > Artificial ecosystem > Sand microcosm > Unclassified ... | reverse complement strand
GAGCGATTTCTGATCGACCGGATGATTCCATCCGGGAGGACAAGCGCTCTAGGCGACGCGGGCCGCTCGGCGGCCCGCGTCGCCGCTTGCTCGCGCCGCCGCGCCCGGCGAAGGGCTATCGGCGGGTGAAGGCGTGCTTTTCGATGACGAGGTCGACGGTCCAGCCGGCCTGGGCCGAGCCGGTCACCTCCTGGAACTTGAGCTCGGCGCCACGGCTCGACATCAACAGGCCCTGCGGGTCGCCGGGGATGCTCCAGCTTTGCGTCGCGTCGTGGAAGGTCAGCGGCGTGTCGAACCGTCCGGCCGGGCCCTGGACGTAGACGGCCATGCCGCCGAGCGTGCCGGCGCGGACGAGGTCGAGCTCGATCCAGTAGAGCGCGGGACGGCCGACGAGCTCGATCTCGACGCCGACCACGAACGACCGTGCGGCGTGCCGCGTCAAGGCGTTGTCGAGCGCGACGCCGCGTCTGCCGATCTGCACGTCGACGCGCCGGGCGATGCGCCCGTCGGCGTCCGTCGTCATCCGCTCGCCGGCCTCGGGCGATCGCGGCCGCGCCTCGCCGCCGGCGAGGATGCGCACCGGCAGGCGGGCGATCGGGCGACCGTCGGGATGGACGAAGCGCGCCCGGATGTCGACCGGATCGGCGCTCGCCCCGCCGGCGAGGGCGCAGACGAGGCCGGCGATGAGGAGTTGTCTGGCGATCGGCATTGCGTGCCTCCGCACCGGGACCCTCTCCATTCATCGTAGCGCCGAACGCCTCGCGGCGTCACGCCGGCCTTGCCGCGACGGTCGGCGCAACAGCGAGTGGGCAAAAATCACATCAGGATAGATAATAAAAACAGCATTATATCGGATATATCTAATGTAATGCATGACGTTTCGCCGCGCCGCCGGGCCTCCGTCCCGGCCGCCGGTCGACGGAGGGATCGCCCGCGCGGGCGGCATGCGCGCCGCCGCCGCCCATGCCGGCGCGGTCACCGCTGGACGAGGCCGGTGCCGATGGCGAGCCAGACGAGGTGGGCGTCGGTGCGGGCGCCGACCTTCGACTTGATCTGGTAGTGGTAGTTCTGCACCGTCTTCGGGCTGAGGCAGAGCGCCTCGGCGATCTCCTCAGCCGTCATGCCCGAGGCGAGCATGCGCAGGATCTCGGTCTCGCGCGGGCCGAGCTCGTCGAGCGGCGAGCGGCCGTTCGTCAGCCGCTCGGCGGCGATCTCGCGGGCGATGTCGTCGGAGAGCGCGCGGCCGCCGCGCGCCACCGTCTCGACCGCCCGGACGAGCTCGTCCGGGGCGCTCATCTTGGTGACGTAGCCGGCGGCGCCCGCCTCGAACGCCTTCAGCGCGAAGGCGGCGCCCTGGTGCATGGTGAAGACGAGGATGCGCGCCGCCCGGTCCCACTGGCGGATGTGGCGCACCGCCTCGAGTCCGCCGGCGCCGGGCAGCGACAGGTCCATGACGACGACGTCGGGAGCGCTGTCGCGATAGCAGCGGTAGGCGGCCGCGGCCGTCTCCGCCTCGGCGACGACGCGGTAGCCGGGATGGCGCTCGAGCAGGCGCCGGTAGCCCTCCCGCACCACGGGATGGTCGTCGACCAGCATGATGGTGAGCGCGCTCACGCGCGCGCCTCCGCGGGGATCACCGCGGCGATGCGCAGGCCGCCGTCGGAGCGGCCGATCGACAGGCTGCCGCCGAGCGCCGCGATGCGCTCGCGGATGCCGAGGATGCCGAAGCCCGGCGCCGCCGCCACCTGGACGGGATCGCCGCCGCCGTCGTCGTCGACGACGAGCCCGACGGCGCCCGCCGCGACGTCGCCGCCGCTGACGCGCACGGTGACGCGGCTCGGGCGGCCGTGGCGGGCGGCGTTGGTCAGGCACTCCTGGGCGATCCGGTAGACCTCGAGGGCGGTGCGGGCGGAGACGGCCGCGAGGCTGCCGTCGACGTCGAGCCGGAACGCCACCCGGGTGCCGCCGATGGCGTTCCAGCCGGCCACCATCTGGCGCAGGCTCGCTTCGAGCCCGATCTCGTCGAGGTCGGGCGGCCGCAGCCTCGCGAAGGCGCCGCGCAGCGTCGCCATCATCCGCGCGGTGATGCGCCGGATCGCCCGGGCGTCCTCGGCGAGGTCGGGCCGCGCCTCCGGCGTGCCGGCCTCGATCGAGGCGGCGAGCGCGCCGGCGGCGGTGAGGCACTGGCCGAACTCGTCGTGCAGCTCGCGGGCGAGCGCTCGGCGCTCCTCCTCCTGCACCTCGAACAGCCGCCGCATCAGCGCCGCCCGCTCGGCCGTGGTGCGTTCGAGCCGGCCCGCCAGGTCGTTGACGGCGCGGGCGATGGCGCCGAACTCGGCGATGCGGAAATCCGGCAGGCGGCTCGCGTGCGCGCCGCTCTCGAGCCGCTTCAGGCCGCGGACGATCGTCTGCGCCGGCATCAGCGCGTGGCCGAGCACCGGCCAGGCGAGCAGGCTCATGCCGAGCGCCATCGCCGCCGCCATACCGGCGAGAACGCGCACCTGGTGCCAGGCGCGAGTCGCCGCCGCCACGGGATCGGCCGACACGACGATCTCCTGGCTCGTCTCGCCGTCGCGGGCGAGGACGCGGCCGAGCGGCGGCCCGGGATCGAACAGGCGGCCGAACAGCGCCGCGAACCAGCGCGGCGCCGTCGGGCCGATGCCCTCCCAGCCGCCGCAGACGCGCTCGCCGGGCCGTCCGGAGCGCAGCAGTTCGACGCAGACGCCGGGGCCGGCGGCCTTGACGAGGGCGAGCGACTTGCGCTCGAAGTCGGCCTGCCGCCCGGTGACCAGCCGGCGCTGCGCCCGGTCGGCGCTGCCGAGCCAGGAGCGCCGCTCGAGCTGGCGGCCGATGCGGTCGGCGGAGGCCGCCGTCTCCGCCCCGATCATCCGGTTGGCGTCGACGACGATCCACGCCACGGCGAGGCCGAGGCAGAGGAGCGCCACGCCGGCGAGGCGCAGCGTCAGTCCGACCAGCAGGCTCATCGACCGAACTCCACCGGTTCATCCCGGCCGATCTTGTTGGCACGGCCGCGGGGCTTGCAAGCGCGGCGGCGGCGGGTCGGGCAAATTGCCCGGCGGCGGACGGGGAAGATGCCCTGCCGCCCGCCCCGCCATCCCGGGATACTCGCCGGCAGAGGGGGACGTCCGGTGCCGTGCGGCGCGGGGGCGACGTCGCCGCGCCGGGCGCTCGGGAGACCATGGATGGACAACCTCGACGACCGCATCGGCATCGGCGAAGCGCGCACCCGCGGCCGCGTCGCGGCCCTCGCCGCCGCCTTGGAAGGGGGCCTCGTCGGCCGCACGCCGCTCGTCGAGCGCCTCCTCGTGGCGCTCCTGACCGGCGGCCACGTGCTCATCGAGGGCTCGCCCGGCCTCGCCAAGACGCGCGCCGTCAAGCGCCTCGCCGACGGCCTCGAGGCGAGCTTCGCGCGCATCCAGTGCACGCCCGACCTGATGCCGGCCGACCTCACCGGCACGCCGGTGTGGCGGCCGGACCGCGGCGCCTTCGAGTTCCTGCCCGGCCCGGTGTTCCACGGCCTCGTCCTCGTCGACGAGATCAACCGCGCCCCGCCGAAGGTGCAGTCGGCGCTGCTCGAGGCGATGGCGGAGCGGCAGGTGACGGCCGCCGGCACGACCTATCGGCTGCCCGACCCGTTCATGGTCGTCGCCACCCAGAACCCGATCGAGCACGAGGGCACGTTCCCGCTGCCGGAGGCGCAGCTCGACCGCTTCCTCTTCCACGTCCGCGTCGAGATGCCGGACGCCGTCGCCGAGCGGGCGATCCTCGACCTCGTCGAGCGCGAGACGACGGAGGCGCCGCACGGCCTGCCGACGCGGCTGCTCCTCGCCGAGATCCACGCCGCCCGCGACGAGGCGGCGCACGTGCACCTCGCCCCGGCGCTGAAGGACTTCATCGTCCGCCTCGTCATGGCGACCCGCGACGGCTCCGCCGGCGAGGACGTCCGCGGCGCCATCGAGCATCCCGTCTCGCCGCGCGGCAGCCTGTCGCTCGCCGCGGCGGCGAAGGCGCGCGCCTGGCTCGACGGCCGCGACCACGCGACGCCGGACGACGTGCGCGCCCTCGCCCCCGACATCCTCGCCCACCGGCTCGGCCTGACCTGGCGGGCCGCCGCGGAGGGCGAGACGGCGCGCGGCGTCGTCGGGCGGATCGTCGAGCGGATCGCCCCGCTGTGACGCCGGTGCGCGAGCCTGCCGGAACCGCGGTGGACGCCGAGGCGCTCCTCCGCCTGCGCCACGTCGTCGCCGAGGCGCGGCGCGGCAGCGCCCGGCGCACGGCGGCGCTGCCCGGCCAGATCGTGACGCGGCGGCGCGGCCGCGGCAGCGAGACCGACGACGTGCGCGCCTGGAGCCACGGCGACGACGTCCGCCACATCGACCGCAACACCACGGCGCGCACCGGCGAGCCGCATGTGCGCACCTTCCGCGACGAGCGCGACGAGACGACGCTGCTCCTCGCCGACTTCCGCCCGGCGATGCTGTTCGGCACCCGCCGGGCGCTGCGCTCGGTCGCCGCCGCCGAGATCCTGGCGCTCGCCGGCTGGCGGGCGCTCGCCATGGGCGGGCGGGTGGCGATGCTGGCGGTCGGCGCCGGCGAGCCGGTGTTCGTGCGCCCCGTCGCCGGCGAGCGGGCGATGGTGGCGGTGATCGGCGGGCTCGGCCGCGCCCACGCCGCGGCGCTCGCCCTGCCGGCTGCCGCCGACCCGCCGCTCGCCGCGGCGCTCGAGACGTCGGCGCGGACGCTCCGGCGCGGCGGCACGGTCGTCCTCGCCAGCGGCCTCGACAGCCCCGGCGACGGCTTCGACGAGGCGGTCCGGCAGCTCGTCCACCGCGTCGATCTGCGCGTCGCGCTGATCAGCGACGCCTTCGAGCGAGCGCCGCCGCCCGGCACCTATCCGTTCCTCACCTTCGCCGGCCGGCGCGGCGTCCGCAGCGTCGCGGGGGGGCCGCAGACGCCGGCCTCGCGCCACGCGGCGGAGGCGGCGCGGCTCGCCCGCCTCGGCGCCGCGGCGGTCCGCTTCGACGCCGAGCGGCCGCCGGAGGACCACATCGTGACGCTCGGGATGCTCCATGGCGACCGCCGCTGATCCGCTCGCGGCCCTGCGGCCGCTGCACCTGCCGCCGGCGCCGCCGGGCACGCTCGTCGAGACGGCGGCGCTCGCGGCCGCCGCCGGCGTCGCCGCCGCGCTCCTCGTCGTCGGCCTCGTCGCGCTGTGGCGCCGGCTCGCCGTGCTACGCGCGCCGCGCCGCGAGGCGCTCGCCGCCCTCGCCGAGGCGGCGCGGCTGCCGGTCGACGAGCGCCTTGCCGCCGAGGCGCGGCTGCTGCGCGCCTATGTCGGCCGGATCGCCGGCGCCGCGGCGGCGCGCACCGAGGGCAGGGCGTGGCTGGCGCGGCTCGACGGCGTCTTCGCCACGACGTTCTTCACCACCGGCGGCGGCGAGGCGTTCGGCGAGCGGTTATACCGGCCGGTCGGCGACGTCGACGCGGCGGCGACCGACGCCGGGCTCCGCCGCCTGCTGCGCCGCCAGAGACGATGATGTTCGCGCTTGCGACGCCGCTCGCCCTCATCGCCCTGCCGCTGCCGCTGCTGATGCGTCGCCTGCCGGCGCCGGGCGGCGCGGCCGGAGCACTGCTCGTGCCGGCGACCCTCGTCGGCGCCGACGAGGCGGGCCGGCCCGCGCCCGCCGCGCCGGCCGGCGGTGCGCGTGCCGCCGTCCTCCTCGCCTGGGCCGCCTGGATCCTCCTCGTCGTCGCCGTCGCCGGGCCGCAGACGATCCTGCCGAGCGCCGCGCTGCCGGCGAGCGGCCGCGACATCATGCTGGTCCTCGACTTCTCCGGCAGCATGGAGCGCCAGGACTTCTCCCTCGACGGCCGCACCGTCCGGCGCATCGACGCGGTCAAGGCGGTCGCCGCCGAGTTCCTGCGCCGCCGCGGCGGCGACCGCATCGGGCTCGTGCTGTTCGCCGAGAAGGCCGAGCTCGCCGCGGTGCCGACCTTCGACCTCGCCGCGGTCGAGCGGGCGCTGCGCGACACCGAGATCGGCACGCTCGGCCGCTCGACGGCGATCGGCGACGGCCTCGGGCTCGCCCTGAAGCGGCTGAAGGCGTCCGCCGCGCCGTCACGGGTCGCCGTGCTGCTCTCCGACGGCACGGCGACGGCGGGCGCCGTCGGGGCGACGGCGGCGGCGGAGCTCGCACGCTCGCTCGGCATCCGCGTCCACACCATCGCGCTGGGCACCGACGCGACGGACGGCGTGGACGCGACCACGACGAGCCTCGTCGACACCGCGGCGCTCGCCGCCATCGCCGCGGCGAGCGGCGGCGAGGCCTTTCGCGTCCGCACCACCGACGACCTGCGCGCCGTCACGGCGTCGATCGAGGGCCTGGAGGCGAGCCGTGCGCCGGCGGCGCCGGTCGCCATCGCCCGGCCGCTGTGGCCCTATCCAGCGGCGGCCGCCCTCGTGCTCTGCCTCGCGGCCTTCGCGGCCGAACGCCGGCGGAGGCGGCCGTGAGCGGCCTCGACCTGACGCTGCTGCGGCCGCTGTGGCTCCTCGCCCCGCCGGCGATCCTGGCGCTCGCCTTCCTGGCGCGGAGCGGCGGCGATCTCGGCGACTGGCGGCGCGCCGTCGACCCGCACCTGATGGCCTTCCTCGAGCGGCGCGGCGCGGTGATCGCCGGGGCGCGGCGCAGCCTCGGCCTGTCGCCCTGGCTCGCGGCGGCGGCGCTGATCGGCGCGGCCCTCGCCGGCCCGGCGATCGAGCGGCCGCAGGCCGACGCCTTCCGCAATCTCGACGGGCTCGTCGTCGCCCTCGACACCTCGCGCTCGGTCGTCGAGGGCGGCGCCTTCCCGGAGGCCCGCGTCGCCGCGGCCGAGCTCGTCGCCGCGGCGGGCGGCCGGCAGGCGGCGCTCGTCGTCTTCGCCGGCGACGCCTATCTCGCCGGCGCCTTCACCGCCGACCGCGCCGCGCTGGAGCCGCTCGTCGCGGCCACGGGCGCCGGCCTGGTGCCGGATCCCGGCAGCCGGCCGGGCCGGGCCCTCGATCTCGCCCGCGATCTCTTCGCCGACGCCGGCATGCTCGGCGGCGACGTCGCACTCGTCACCGACGGCGGCGGCATCGACGACGCGGCGGTCGCCGCCGCGGCCAAGCTGCGGGCCGCCGGACGCCGGGTACACGTGCTGTTCGTGCCGGCGCAGGCGCGCGACGCCACCGCGCCGCAGCCGGACGCCGCGGCGGCCGCGCGCGTCGCCGCGGCCGGCGGCGGCATCTATGCCGAGGTCGCCGACCCGGAGCCGGTCGCCGCGGCGCTCGGCTCGGGCGGCGCCGAGCGGCTCGGCCGCAGCGTCGCTGCGGCGCTCGCCTGGACCGATCTCGGCCGTTTCGCCCTCGTCTTGGCCGCCGTGCCGATGCTGCTGCTCTTCCGGAGGCGGCCGTGAGGCCCGCCGTCGGCATCTGCGTGGCGCTCGGCGTCGCCGCGGGAGTCGTCGCGCTCGCCGCAGGCGACCGCGGCGGCCGCCTTCTCCTCGACCTCGGCATGCCGCGGGCCGCCGCCGCGGTGCTGCGCGACCCGGCCTGGCGCGGTGTCGCGCTCTATCGCGCCGGAGCCTTCGCCGACGCCGCCGCCGCGCTGCGGCGCACCCGCAGCGCCGAGGCCGCCTACAACCTCGGCAACGCCTTCGCTCGCGCCGGCGAGCTCGCGCTCGCGGTCAAGGCGTACGACGTCGCCCTGAAGCGCAACCCCGACGACGACGACGCCCGCGCCAACCGCACGCTCGTCGAGCAGCTCCTGCGCGCCGGCGACGATGGGCCGGCCAAGCCGTCAGGCAAGGCGAACGCCACGGCCGTCTCGGAGCACAAGGGCGGCGATACGGACCGCTCGGACGACACCGGCGGCGAGCAGTCGTCGTTCGGCGACGGCATGTCCGGGCAGCGCGAGGCCGGCAACGACGGCAAGACCCAGGGCACGAGCCGCGTCGACCGGCGCGGCGACGCGACGGCGGGCGAGACGGAGGACGGCGCCGCCTCGTCGAAGGGGGCGGCCACCGACAGCGCCGGCCGCGCCGGGCGCAGCGGCGGGATCACCACGGCTGCGAGCGCCGACCTGCCGCCGCCCGGCAAGTCGGCGGTCGCCCAGGAGAGCGGCCAGGCAACGCTGCAGTGGCTCGCGGCGATCCCCGACGACCCCGGCCGCTTCGTCCGGCTGCGCATCGCCGCCGAGCACCAGCGCCGGCTCGCCGCCGGCACCGCCATGCCGCTCGGAGGATCACAATGGTAGGCGCTTGCCAAGCCGCGCTCCGGCTCGCCGCCGCGGGGCTCGCTAGGCTCGTGCGGCCCGTCGGCGCCTTGGCGCTCCTCGTGCTCGCCCTCGCGGCCGGACCCGCGGCGGCGGGCGACGGCATCCCCGGCGCACGGATCTGGCTCGAGATCGAGCGCCACGACCGCCCGCCCTTCGTCCAGGAGATGGTGCTCGTCCGCGTCCGCGGCGCCTTCACCGTGCCGATCGCGCTGCAGAAGCTCGAGCCGCCCGACCTCGCCGGCTTCCGCGTGCTGCCGATCGGCAAGGACTACTGGGGCGAGGTCGACGACGACGGCCGCCAGGCGCTCGGCATGGTGCGCAGCTTCGCGCTCTTCCCGCAGCGCAGCGGCGAATTGACGATCGGCTCGTTCGTCCACCGGCTGACCATCGTCGGCGCCTCCGGCGGGCGCGAGACCGTCGATCTTGCGACCGACCCGGCGACGCTGACGGTGGCGCCGGCGCCGGTCGCCGAGGGGGCGTGGTGGCTGCCGGCGAGCGCCCTCACCGTCACCGACAGCTGGAGCGTCGCGCCGGAGGCCCTCGCCATCGGCCAGTCGACCCGCCGCACCGTGACGATCGAGGCGGCCGGCGTCACCGACGACCAGCTGCCGCCGGCCCCGACGCTCCGGACGCCCAAGCTGATCGCCTTCGCCGCGGCGCCGGAGCGGGAGACGGTCGTCGCGGTGACGCCGCCGCCGACGAGCCGCGAGGCGAGGCGGCAGTCGCTGGCGAAGCCGGGCCGCTACCGCGAGATCCTCGCCCCGGACGGCGTGCGCGCCAAGGTGGTCTACGCCTGGGAGATCCGGCCGACGACCGACGAGGCGGTCGACCTGCCGGCGGTGGAGATCCCCTGGTTCGACACCGCGGCGGGCCTGATGCGGACGGCGGTGATCCCGGCGCGCACAGTCTCCGTCGCGCCGCTCGGGCCGTCGCTCGACGACATGGAGCGGGCGCTCGGCATCGTCGGCCCGCCGGAGCCGCCGCGCGGCGGCGGCCTCGCCGATCTCGCCTTCGCCGCCCTCGTCTTCCTGGCGAGCTTCGCGGCGACCGTGACCGCGGTGCGCCGGCCGCCGGGCGGCGGGCGCGGGCGATCCTGGCTGCCGGCGCGCGGGGGGCGGCCAGCGCGGCCCGCATCGGAGACGGGTCGACGGCCGCGGTGAGCGCCGTCGGCGCACGCCCGGCGGCTGCGGCGCGGCGCTCACGGCGCCGGGGCGAGCCGCTTGCGCATCGAATCCCACTGCAGCGTCGTATCCCGCCCATCGGCCCAGGTCAGCACGACGCGCTTGCCGGCGACCTTCAGCTTCGCCGGCAGGGCGTGCCCCTTCTCGGCGCACCAGCGCCCGGCGAGCCAGGCGAGGCCGCCGTCGCTCGGCAGCGCGAACGGGCATTTCGCCGCCGGGGCCGCGTCGAACCCGGCGCGGGCGTTGCCGATGGTGCCGCTCATGCCGCAACCTCCGTCCAGATCTCGCTTCGTGCTCGAAGCCGTCGGCCGGGCGCTGCGGCGGGCGGGCGACGGGCCCCGCCCGCGACCTGACCTGCGACCCGGGAGGGCCCGGCGAGCGACGGCGAATCGGCGGCGCGAGGGCGGCGATCGTCGCCGTCGGCGCTGTTCCGCCGCCGGCTCTCGTGGCATGCTGGCGACATGCTCAGGACACTGCCCGTGCTCGTCGCCGGCCTTCTCGCGTTCAGCGTCGGGACGATCGCGCCGGCGCAGGCGCTCGACCAGGGCTGGTGGGTCATCGTGGGCACTTTTCCAAACGAGCCGCCCGAGCGGCAGCAACGCGACTATGAGACGGTGCGCGCCGCGGCGGCGCGCTGCCACCTCGACACCTTCAACGATCTGTCGGCGAAGTTTCGCGGTTTCGCGCCCGGCTTCAACGTTTTTGTGATCGGTGCCTTCGCCTCGCTGACGGCCGCCGACAGGCTGGCGCGCGAGGCGCGGCGCTGTTTCCCCGACGCCTACGTCAAGTACGGCGAATATCTCGGCGAGTGAGGCCGATCACCGGCGGGCGCCTGGAAGCCACGGCCGCCACCGGTGAAACGGGCCCGTCGGCGAGCCGGGAGCCGGGGAAGGGACCGCTCCGTCGCTGCGGCGGATCCTGGCGCTACGCGGCCGCTGCCGGCGACCCGGTCCGCCACGCGCGCGGCGCGGGCCGGGTCGCCTGCAGCGGCCGGGCCGTCTCGATCGCGATCATCCCGTGAAGGCGGTCACCACGGGATGGCGGTCACTGCCTGAAGGCGGTCACTGCGTGAAGTTGAACGTCTCGATCTCGCAGACGTTCACGTTGCCCTTCACCGCCTCGTCGCCGTCGGCGAACACGGCGCGGAAGTCGAACTTGCAGGCACCGCTGCCGTCGTCGATGTTGACCGTCACCCGCTCGCCGGAGGGAAGGACGTCGACGCCGAGGATGTCCTCCTCCCAATCGTTCGTGCCGACGTTGGAGGCGTAGAACTCGGCGATGTCGGTGCCCGTCTTGTTGACGATGACGACTTCCCGATTCTCCGCCCGGGCAGCCGGAGCCGCGAGGAGAACGAGCGCGGCCGCAGCCGCGATGACGCGATATTGCACGGTAGGAACCTCTTCCGGCCGGATTGGCCGGCGCGAGTTGTACCGCACGAGGCTGCCCGAGGCCGACGAAAATGGGCTGGCGGGACGGACTTCACGCAATCGGCACTCCGGGCCGGATGGGCCGGCCGGGGCCGGTGGCGGCAGGTAGATCGCGCTGATGATTGGCCTGGCGGCTATCGGGCGCGCGGGCCGCCGGTCGCAGCGCCAGGGACAGGAGCTACTGGTCAGAGGCCCGGCGGCGGCTAACGCGCTCCACTTCGGCGCGTAGCCTCAATTCTAGGCTATCGGGTTTGCTCCTCCGCCAACGATTGGCTCGCAGTTGCCGCGCCAGGACAATAGCCTGCCAACCGATCAGCGCATGTTCCTCCGCTGCAAAGGAAGCCCTCTCGTCTGGAAGCACAATGATTTGGGCCACGTCTTTCATTCGGCGAATGGAATCATCCACTTCATGCCGGAATGCCCGCGCCTGAATCGCCAAGTTCTGATCGAGTACAAGCCATCCCGTATCATCGGGACCCGGTAGGGCGGGGGCGTCAGCGACCTGTCCAGGCGCCCATCCCGCTGTGCCTCTGGAACTGACGTAGGTGCTGTACATCGCTAAGTTGTGGTCGCATTCGCGGGCGTATCCCTCAAGTAGGTCCGCGATTCGCAGCGCGATATGGGTCTTCTGCCCCTGTCTTTCACG
>Ga0255338_1005529_pt1 | contig 11570 bp, 13 predicted proteins | sample MeOH1_35cm_T4_19_FD_203715 | JGI IMG/M metagenome (GOLD analysis project Ga0255338, IMG submission 203715) | Sandy soil microbial communities from University of British Columbia, Vancouver, Canada - MeOH1_35cm_T4_195 | ecosystem: Engineered > Artificial ecosystem > Sand microcosm > Unclassified ... | reverse complement strand
TCTGGGGCTGGAGGCGCGTGGCGTGGAGGTGCAGTGCCAGCTTGTGCCCGGCCTGCCCAATTTCATCGTCGTCGGCTTGCCCGACAAGGCCGTGGCGGAAAGCAGGGAGCGGGTGCGCAACGCCATTGCCGCCATCGGGCTTTCGCTGCCGCCCAAGCGGATCACCGTGAACCTGTCGCCGGCCGATCTGCCCAAGGAGGGATCGCATTTTGATCTGCCGATAGCCCTGGCCCTGCTCGGGGCGATGGGGGTGATCGATGCCGAAACGCTGGCGGGCTATGTCGTCGTCGGGGAACTGGGGCTGGACGGCCGGATCGCGCCGACGCCGGGCGTGCTGCTTGCGGCGTTGCATGCCGGTGAGCGGGAGCTGGGGCTGGTCTGTCCGGTGGCGCAGGGCGCGGAGGCGGCCTGGGCCGGGCAGGTCGAGGTGATCGCCGCGCCGGACCTGTTGACGATCCTCAACCATTTCAAGGGGACCGCCGCTTTGTCGCCGCCCCAGCCGGGTGAAGTGGAACCGCCGGTCCGGACCGCCGACCTCCGCCAGGTGAAGGGACAGGAGACGGCCAAGCGGGCGCTGGAGATTGCGGCGGCGGGCGGTCATAATCTGTTGATGATCGGGCCGCCGGGTGCGGGCAAGTCGCTGATGGCGAGTTGCCTGCCCGGCATCCTGCCCGAACTGACGCCTGGCGAGGCGCTGGAAACCTCCATGGTGGCGAGCGTCGCGGGCACGTTGGAGGGCGGGCGGATCAGCCGGGCCAGGCCCTTCCGCAATCCGCATCATAGCGCGTCGATGGCGGCGCTGGTCGGCGGCGGGCACAAGGCGCGGCCGGGCGAAGTCAGCATGGCGCATCTGGGCGTGCTGTTTCTCGACGAATTGCCGGAGTTTCAGCGGACCGTGCTCGACTCCCTGCGGCAACCGCTGGAGAGCGGGGAAGTCACGGTGGCGCGCGCCAATGCGCATGTGACCTTTCCGGCGCGGGTGCAGTTGGTGGCGGCGATGAATCCGTGCCGTTGCGGGCATCTGGGCGATCCGGCGCTGGCCTGCTCCCGGGCGCCGCGTTGCGCGGCGGATTATCAGGCCAAGGTGTCGGGGCCGCTGCTCGATCGCATCGACCTGCATGTGGAGGTTCAGGCGGTGACGGCTGCGGACCTGGTCTTGCCGCCGCCTGCCGAAGGATCGGTCGAGGTCGCGGCGCGGGTCGCGGCGGCAAGGAATGTGCAGACGCGGCGCTATGAGGGGTCGCGCATACGGACCAATGCCGAGGTGGATGGCGAGCGGCTGGAGGATGTCGCCGGGCCGGACCAGGCGGGGCGCGAACTGCTGGCACAGGCTGCTGCGGCGATGAAGCTGTCGGCGCGGGGCTATACGCGGGTGCTGCGGGTGGCGCGAACGATCGCTGACCTCGCCGGGGCCGATCGGGTCGGGCGGGTGCATGTCGCGGAGGCGTTGAGCTACAGGCGGCGGGCGCCGGTGAATTGATCGGGTGGGATTGGGCGGAGAGCGGACATCATTTCCGTCATCCCAGCGAACGCTGGAATCTCGTGAGGCTAAGTCGTGCGCTATCGCCTGAGAACCCAGCGTTCGCTGGGATCACGATATGATCAACCGCCACTTTTGCCCGAAACCAGTCGTAGGGACGGGCAATCTTCAGCCGGCGCTGTCGTTGGCGATCAGCTTGAGTTCGCCCACCGTTACCGGCCCATTTTCCTTGTGCGTGAAGCGTCCTTCGATGCGGCTGCCCGGCGCGATCGAGATACGGTCGTAAACCACGTCGCCGGTGATCCGGGCGCTGCTTTCGACCACCAGTTCCTCCGCCGTGATCGATCCGTCGACCAGCCCCGCAAGCCGGGCGCTTTGCGCCGCGACATGGCCGGTGATGCGGCTGTCCGGCCCCTGCACCAGGGCGGCGCAGCTTATGTCGCCTTCCACCGTTCCGTCGATATGCAGGTCGACGCTGGCGGTCAGGTTGCCGCTGATCGTCACGTCGCCGCCGATCAGGGAGAAGGGCGTGTTCCTAGCCCCGGTCGCCGACCTCTGCGAGGCGCGCCGTGGCGATTTGCTGGATCTGGAGAACATCTTTGCGGGCCTCTAGGAAACGGCGGGGGTTGATGGGATTGCCGTTCACGCGCACCTCGAAATGGAGATGCGGGCCGGTGGAGCGGCCGGTGGAGCCCATGCGGGCGATCTTTTCTCCGCGCGCGACGGGCTGGCCGACGCGGGCATCGAAGCCCGACAAATGGGCATAGCGGGTCATCAGGCCATTGCCGTGCGTGACCTCCACCACATTGCCATAGCCGCTGCGTTGGCCGACGAAGCTGACCTTGCCCGATGCGGCCGCCAGGATCGGCTGGCCCATGCTGCCGGGGAAATCGAGGCCCGCATGGAAGGCGGCATGGCCGTTGAACGGATCGCTGCGATAGCCGTAGCTGCTGCTCAGCATCGGCGTGGCGGTGGGCTTGCCGGAGGGGATGGCGAGCAGGCTGGCTTCCAGAAATTCCATGCGGGACAACGCCTTGGCGAGCTTTTCGAACTCGCCCGGCATCGCATCCTGTCCTTCCCACGGGACGAAGGGGCCGCCCGTTGCCCGGTTTTGGGCGCGGGCGGCGCTACGGGCGAGGCTGTCGGGATTGAGGCCGAAGCTGCGGATCGCGGCGGCGGCCTTGTCGGCGCGCTGCTGGACCGCGCTGGTCAGCAGGGCTGCGAAGCGCCGTTGCCGCGCGTCGATCTGGAGCAGCGGGGCGGCTTCGGGCGCGCTGCTGATCTTGGTGTCGAGCTTGTGCGCCTTGGTCCCGGCATCCGGCTTGCCGACCACATCCTGGGCGGGGGCTGCATCCTCCTTGCCGAAATGGGTGCGGTAGAGGTCGTCCATGAAATCCTGCCGTTCTTCCAGCTCGTGGGCGAGCTGGTCGACGGACTTGCGATAGGTGGCGACCTGGCTGGCGGTGTTGGCGACGGCCTTGCCCTGCGCGGTCAGGGCGACGCGGTCCTGCTCCATCCTCGCGCTGCTGGCGGCCATGGACAAAGTGAGGCCTGCCCAGCCGATCAGCGCGAACGAGACAAGGCCGGCGGCGACAAGCTGCGCTTGACGTGAAATGCGAATGAACTTCACCTGGCCGCCCGAGCGCAGGAAAATCTCCCGCTCCGGGCACAGCTTCGAACACTGGGCAGACATATTGGCCCAGAGGGCGGCTGCCCCCGACTTGCTTTGTTGCGACAATTGCGACCCCGCGTCCTTTTTAGTGAACGGGGCGCTAACAAAAGGAATCGAGTCGCGCGAATCCGGGAGGGCGGACTCGTGACGAGTCGAATGATGAACGGGTTGAAACGTGGAACCGGCCTTCCGGTTCCGGGGCGCCTAAAATTTTCTACGCCGGACCCAGGGTTTCGCAGGCGGGATTCCAACCGAGCATATGGGGTATATGGCGAGCCGGTGCGGCGGCGCCTTCGCCCAGCATGTGGACGCGGGATATGTCTTTCTCGGTGTCGAAGGTGCGGGCGGCGGCATCGTTGAAGCGCACCACCGTGCCATCCGGCCGGGTGACGAGCAGGGGAATGGGCAGGATCAGCACCGCCATGACCATGCCCGGCGCGGTCGGGGACAGCGGGCAGGCGCCATATAGCCGATCAGCAGCGCCACCCCGCAGCCGAGGCCGCCGCCGACATTGCCACGGAAGCTGGTGGGGACGACGAGGTAGAAGATCAGCGGCAGCATCACCAGCACGAAGACGGCGATGTCGCTGCGCGAGGAAATGAGGAAGGCGACGCCGATCGCGGTCGCCACCTGCCAGGCGAAGCAGATCCGCTCCACCGCGCGGAAATTCACCATATGACGGCTGAACGACAGGCAGGCCAGCGACCAGAGCGCGACAGCGACGCGGGCGGCACGGCGACCCGGAAATGCGGCGTCCCCGCGAAGCGCCAGTCGCTCAGCAGGAACAGCGCGTTGAGCAACGCAGAGAGCAGGAACAATAGCCGGGCATGACGCTGCGACTCGGGCAGGCGGTCCGCCTGAAAAGCGGCCTCCATGTCCGGATTTCGAAATTCGCCGGTAATCGTCGAAAGTTGGGTCACATCGCGGTCCATATGCACCGGTTCCGGGCGATATCGGATCAGGATAGATTGGCTGTCCCTATCAATTTCCTAATCGCGCCTTCACCATATCGGGCCGAAGGCGGAACAACTCCATTTTGCCTCGTCCTTGACCCATGGGGCCGGCATGGCTATAGGCGCGCCTGCCCAAAGGCCCGGAATGGACGGATTCGTTCGCGCCAAATCCGGTTCTGGGGGCATCAGAGCTGAACATTGCCGGTGCTCTTGCGGCTCCGGGCGGGTTTCCGCCGGGGTCTTTGCTATTTGGAGGCGATTCGTTTGAGGCGGGTCGTTCCGGATGGTGAGAACGCGGGAATGCATGCGGTAAAGTAACTGAAAAAGGTGAAGGGCTTCATGCCAACAATCAACCAGCTGGTCCGCAAGGGCCGCGAGCTGCAGAAGACCAAGTCGAAGGTCCCTGCAATGGAAGCGAACCCGCAAAAGCGCGGCGTTTGCACCCGTGTTTACACGACGACCCCGAAGAAGCCGAACTCGGCTCTCCGCAAGGTGGCGAAGGTGCGTCTGGTCAACCAGCGCGAAGTCATCACCTATATTCCGGGTGAAGGCCACAACCTTCAGGAGCACAGCGTTGTGCTGATCCGCGGCGGCCGCGTGCGCGACCTTCCCGGTGTGCGCTATCACGTGCTGCGCGGCGTTCTGGATACCCAGGGCGTCAAGGACCGTAAGCAGAGCCGTTCGAAGTACGGCGCGAAGCGTCCGAAGTAAGGGAGACTAGAATATGTCACGTCGTCGTCGCCCCGAAAAGCGCGTTATCCTGCCCGATCCCAAGTTCGGTGATATCGTGCTGTCGAAGTTCATGAACAGCATCATGCAGGACGGCAAGAAGGCCGTCGCCGAGTCCATCGTTTACGGTGCGCTCGAAACCGTCGAAACGAAGTCCAAGAAGGACCCGATCGGCATGTTCCATGATGCGCTGAACAATGTGAAGCCCGGCATTGAGGTCCGTAGCCGCCGCGTCGGTGGTGCGACCTATCAGGTTCCCGTCGAAGTGCGCCCCGAGCGCGCCCAGGCGCTGGCCATCCGCTGGCTGATCACCGCGTCGCGCAACCGCAGCGAAACCACCATGGCCGCCCGTCTGTCGGGTGAGCTGTTGGACGCCGCCAACAACCGCGGCAATGCGGTCAAGAAGCGCGAAGACACGCACCGCATGGCGGAAGCGAACCGCGCCTTCTCGCACTACCGCTGGTAACGGGTTTGCGGGCGCTCCGGTGTCCGCTCCCTCCTTTGGTTTTGAAGATCGGTCCGTTCGCCGTGGGGCTACCCATGGCGGACGGATTGGTTTAGGGGCCAGCCGCAAGACTCATTCACTCACCGCCGGCGTGCCGGCAACGGAGAAGCATCATGGCCCGCAGCCATCCGCTCGAACGCTATCGCAATTTCGGTATCATGGCGCATATCGACGCCGGCAAGACCACCACGACCGAGCGCATCCTTTATTATACCGGCAAGTCCTACAAGATCGGCGAAGTCCATGACGGCGCCGCCACCATGGACTGGATGGAGCAGGAGCAGGAGCGTGGCATCACCATCACGTCGGCTGCGACGACCTGCGTGTGGAAGGCCGAAGAGGGCAAGGGCCCCGAGCATCGCCTGAACATCATCGACACTCCCGGCCACGTCGACTTCACCATCGAAGTCGAACGTTCGCTGCGCGTGCTGGACGGCGCGGTCGCCGCGTTCGATGGCGTTGCGGGCGTTGAGCCGCAGTCGGAAACCGTGTGGCGCCAGGCGGACAAGTATAAGGTGCCGCGGATGTGCTTCATCAACAAGCTCGACCGCACCGGCGCCAATTTCTATTATTGCGTGCAGACGATCATCGATCGCCTGGGCGCGACCCCGGCCGTCCTCTATCTGCCCATCGGCGCGGAATCGGAGTTCAAGGGTCTGGTCGATCTGGTCGAGAATCGCGCGATCATCTGGAAGGATGAGAATCTGGGCGCGGAATTCTCCTATGAGGAAATTCCGGCCGATCTCGCCGACAAGGCCGCCGAATATCGCGAAAAGCTGATCGAACTCGCCGTCGAACAGGACGACGAGGCGATGGAAGCCTATCTCGAAGGCAATCTGCCCGACACCGCGACGCTCAAGAAGCTGATCCGCAAGGGTACGCTGAACCAGTCGTTCGTGCCGGTCCTGTGCGGTTCGGCGTTCAAGAACAAGGGCGTGCAGCCGCTGCTCGACGCGGTCGTGGACTATCTGCCTTCGCCGCTCGACATCGAAGACGTGCAGGGCATCAATCCCGACACCGAACAGCCCGACAGCCGCGCGACTGCGGACGACGCGCCCTTCTCGGGCCTGGCGTTCAAGATCATGAACGATCCGTTCGTCGGTTCGCTGACCTTCCTGCGCGTCTATTCGGGCACGTTGACGAAGGGCACTTATCTGAACTCGGTCAAGGACAAGAAGGAAAAGATCGGCCGTATGCTCCTCATGCACGCGAATTCGCGTGAGGACATCGATGCCGCCTATGCCGGTGACATCGTCGCGCTGGCCGGCATGAAGGAAACCACCACCGGCGATACGCTTTGCGCGGAGCGCCAGCCGATCATTCTGGAGCGGATGGAATTCCCCGAGCCGGTGATCGAGCTGTCGGTGGAGCCCAAGACCAAGGCCGACCAGGAAAAGATGGGCGTCGCGCTCAACCGCCTGGCCGCCGAAGATCCGTCCTTCCGCGTCACGACCGATCACGAATCGGGCCAGACCATCATCAAGGGCATGGGCGAACTCCACCTTGAAATCCTGGTCGACCGCATGAAGCGCGAGTTCAAGGTCGAGGCGAATGTCGGCGCGCCGCAGGTGGCCTATCGCGAATATCTCAAGAAGGCCGTCGACGTCGACTATACCCACAAGAAGCAGTCGGGCGGCACCGGCCAGTTCGGCCGCATCAAGGTGAAGCTGACGCCGGGCGAACGCGGCGCGGGCATCATCTTCAAGGACGAGATCAAGGGCGGCAATATTCCCAAGGAATATATCCCCGCGATCGAAAAGGGCATGCGCGAAACCGCGGCCACCGGCTCGCTGATCGGCTTCCCGATCATCGACTTCGAAATCAACCTGTATGACGGCGCCTATCATGACGTCGACTCGTCGGCGTTGGCGTTCGAAATCACCGGTCGCGCGGCGATGCGTGAAGCGGCGCAGAAGGCAGGTATCACGTTGCTCGAGCCGGTCATGAAGGTCGAAGTCGTCACCCCGGAAGAATATCTGGGCGACGTCATTGGCGACATGAACAGCCGTCGCGGTCAGATCCAGGGCACCGACACCCGCGGCAACGCGCAGGTCGTCGAGGCGATGGTCCCGCTGGCCAACATGTTCGGCTATGTGAACTCGCTGCGTTCCTTCACCCAGGGGCGCGCGAACTATTCGATGATCTTCTCGCACTATGACGAAGTGCCGCAGAATGTGGCGGACGAAGTCAAGGCGAAGATGGCCTGATGATTTTTCTCTGGCCGGGCCGTGCAAACGGCTCGGTTAGGGGCTGGTAATCTGTGAATTTGCTGCTATGGACGCGCCTTCGCGAGGCGCGGCCGAGCGGTCAGACAAAAGCTGATTTGATTAGAAGGTAGGATAAAATGGCTAAGGCTAAGTTTGAGCGGACCAAGCCGCACTGCAACATCGGCACCATCGGTCACGTCGACCATGGCAAGACCTCGCTGACCGCAGCGATCACCAAGGTGCTCGCTGAAACCGGCGGCGCGACCTTCGTTGACTATGCCAACATCGACAAGGCTCCCGAAGAGCGCGAGCGCGGCATCACCATTTCGACCGCCCACGTCGAATATGAGACCGAAGCCCGTCACTACGCGCACGTCGACTGCCCGGGTCACGCCGACTACGTCAAGAACATGATCACCGGTGCGGCCCAGATGGACGGCGCCATCCTCGTCGTTTCGGCCACCGACGGCCCGATGCCGCAGACCCGCGAGCACATCCTGCTCGCCCGCCAGGTCGGCGTGCCGCAGCTCGTCGTATTCATGAACAAGGTCGACCTCGTTGACGATCCGGAAATCCTTGAGCTCGTCGAGCTGGAAATCCGCGAGCTGCTGTCGTCTTACGACTTCGACGGCGACAACATCCCCGTCATCCCCGGCTCGGCCGTGAAGGCGCTGGACGGCACGAACGACGAAATCGGCAAGCAGGCCGTTCTGAAGCTGATGGAAGCGGTCGACACCTTCATCCCGCAGCCGGAGCGTCCGATCGACAAGCCCTTCCTGATGCCGATCGAAGACGTGTTCTCGATCTCGGGCCGCGGCACCGTCGTGACCGGCCGTGTCGAAACCGGCATCGTCAAGGTTGGTGAAGAAGTCGAAATCGTCGGCATCAAGGACACCCGCAAGACCACCGTCACCGGCGTCGAAATGTTCCGCAAGCTGCTCGACGAAGGTCGGGCGGGCGACAATATCGGTGCGCTGATCCGTGGCGTGGGCCGTGAAGAAGTCGAGCGCGGTCAGGTTCTGGCCAAGCCCGGCACCATCACCCCGCACACCGAGTTCGACGCCGAAGTCTACGTTTTGTCGAAGGAAGAAGGCGGCCGTCACACCCCGTTCTTTGCGAACTATCGTCCGCAGTTCTACTTCCGCACCACCGACGTGACCGGCGAAGTGATCCTGCCCGAGGGCACCGAGATGGTCATGCCGGGCGACAATGTGAAGCTCGGCGTCAAGCTGATCGCTCCGATCGCGATGGACCAGGGTCTGCGCTTCGCGATCCGCGAAGGCGGCCGGACCGTCGGCGCAGGGGTTGTCGGCACGATCTCGAAGTAATATAGGACCGCAGCGGCGCGAATCGTCTGATTCGCGCCGCTGAGGATTTTAACCGCCCCGGATCGCCTTTCTCCGGCTCCTATGAGCTAGAAGGGCCAGAAACGGGGCGGTAAATTTTTGTTGGCGCATTTTCACAAGTCATTGGCTGCTCCGGCTGATTTTTGAAAATGCTCTAAGTTTTTGGCTCTTTCGCATCGGTACAGGAACAATGGACAGCAACATCCGCATTCGCCTCAAGGCGTTCGATCATCGCGTGCTTGATCAGGCGACCGGCGACATCGCCGACACCGCCCGCCGCACCGGCGCCCTTATTCGCGGTCCGATTCCCCTTCCGACGCGCATCGAAAAGTTCACGGTCAACCGTGGTCCGCACATCGACAAGAAGTCGCGCGAGCAGTTCGAGGTCCGCACCTACAAGCGCATGCTTGACATTGTGCAGCCGACGCCGCAGACGGTCGACGCGCTGATGAAGCTGGACCTGGCTGCCGGCGTGAACGTCGAAATCAAGTTGGCCTAAAGCCAACAAGTCCCTGCTTTCCGAAAGGAGGACAGGGTATCGGGCATTCCGGAGATCCGGAAGCTCAAACGACACAAGGGATACCGCACGGCCCTTCCGGTGAACCGGAAAGGCGCGTGGTTCTGGTCCCCCGTCGCTATTCCCGAGCAGGGGGTGGCATCCAACCCGGACGGGGTGATCTAATATTTGGGTTGGGCCGCGAAGGAGAGATCCTGAGCGGTTTTTTCGTTGGATACGCCCGCTGCTAAGGCGGGCCTCTATGGGAGTAATCAGTGATGCGCACAGGCGTGATCGCTAAGAAAGTCGGGATGACCCGTCTGTTCCAGGAGGACGGACGTCACATTCCGGTTACGGTTCTTGCCCTTGAGGGCAATCAGGTCGTGGCCCGCAAGGAAGTCGAGCGTGACGGTTATGTCGCGGTTCAGCTGGGCGCGGGCGTCGCGAAGGTCAAGAATGTCGCCAAGCCGCAGCGCGGTCACTTCGCCAAGGCGGAAGTGGAGCCGAAGGCGCGTCTGGTCGAGTTCCGTGTCGCCGAGGACGCGCTCCTCGATGTCGGCGCCGAGATCGCGGCCGATCATTTCATCGCGGGCCAATTGGTCGACGTCGCCGGTCACACCCAGGGTAAGGGTTTTGCCGGCGCCATGAAGCGCTGGGGCTTCGGCGGTATGCGCGCTACCCACGGCGTGTCCATCAGCCACCGTGCCCATGGTTCGACGGGTAACCGCCAGGATCCGGGTCGCGTCTTCAAGAACAAGAAGATGGCAGGTCATATGGGCGACCGCGAGCGGACCCAGCAGAATCTCGAGATCGTCCGCACGGACGTGGAGCGCGGCCTGCTGTTCGTGAAGGGCAGCGTTCCGGGCGCCAAGGGCACCTGGCTGACCGTCAGCGACGCCGTCAAGGTGAAGCGTCCGGCCGATGCTCCCTATCCGGCGAGCCTGAAGGCTGCCGCCAACAGCAACTCCGCTCCGGCCGAGACGCCCGCTCCCGAAGCGGCGGCTCCCGAAGCGACCGAAGGCCAGGAGGGCTAATCCATGAAGGTCAAGGTACAGACCCTCGACGCGCAGGCTGCTGGTGACGTGGAACTGAACGATGCCGTGTTCGGCATCGAGCCCCGCACCGACATTCTGCACCGCGTCGTCACCTGGCAGCTTGAAAAGCGCCGGGCCCCGACCCGCGCCACCCGTGAGCGTTCGGACGTTGCCCGCACCGGCAAGAAGTTCGGCCGCCAGAAGGGTGGCGGCACGGCCCGTCACGGCGACCGCAAGGCGCCGGTGTTCATCGGCGGTGGTAAGGCGCACGGTGCCCGTGCCCGCACCTTCGGCCACGACCTCAACAAGAAGGTTCGTGCGCTCGGCCTGAAAATGGCCCTGTCGTCGAAGGCCAAGGACGGCTCGCTGATCGTTCTCGACAATCTCGATGTGGCGGAAGGCAAGACCAAGGCTCTGGTCGCGCACCTCGCCAAGCTGAATCTCAACAAGGTGCTGTTCATCGACGGCGACGCGGTGAATGTCAGCTTCGCGAAGGCTTCGGCCAACATCATCGGCGTGAACCTGCTGCCGGCTGTCGGCGCCAACGTTTACGACATCCTGAAGGCCGATTCGCTGGTGCTCACCCGCGCCGCGGTCGAAAAGCTGGAGGCCCGTTTCAATGGCTAAGAAAGAAGCCGCAACCGTCGACAACCGTCATTATGACGTCGTTGTCGCGCCGGTGATCACCGAGAAGTCGACTCTTCTCTCCGAGAACAACGCCGTGGTCTTCAAGGTCGCCAATGACGCGTCCAAGCCGGAGATCAAGGCCGCCGTCGAGGCGATCTGGGGCGTCACCGTCAAGAGCGTGAACACGCTGGTCGCCAAGGGCAAGACCAAGAAGTGGAAGGGCAAGCCCTACACCCGCTCGGACGTGAAGAAGGCGATCGTTCGTCTGGCTGATGGCCAGTCGATCGACATCACCGAAGGAGTGCGCTGACCATGGCGCTTAAGAGCTATAACCCGACGAGCCCGGCCCAGCGTGGCCTGATCCTCGTCGACCGCAGCGGCCTGCACAAGGGCAAGCCCGTCAAGGCGCTGACCGAGGGCAAGCGCAAGACCGGCGGCCGCAACAACAAGGGCCATGTGACCTCGCGCGGCATCGCCGGCGGTCACAAGCAGCGTTACCGCATCATCGACTTCAAGCGTCG
>Ga0255338_1005528_pt1 | contig 11571 bp, 10 predicted proteins | sample MeOH1_35cm_T4_19_FD_203715 | JGI IMG/M metagenome (GOLD analysis project Ga0255338, IMG submission 203715) | Sandy soil microbial communities from University of British Columbia, Vancouver, Canada - MeOH1_35cm_T4_195 | ecosystem: Engineered > Artificial ecosystem > Sand microcosm > Unclassified ... | reverse complement strand
CTGCATACCATCGGCCAGTTTGTAACCTTCCAGGATGTGGGTAAATGTGTTGATTTTGAATTTTAATGAATCCGCCACGTGCATCAGCATATTGATCTCCGATTGCACATAGGAATGGCAGGTGATGAAGCGCTCATTACCGAGTATTTCCGCTAACGCATCAAGTTCGATATCGCGGCGTGGCGGTGCGACAGTCTGCTTTTTGGCATTCGCATTGTAGCTTTTCCAGCTCGCTGCATATTCTTTCGCGCGGAGGAAATGGTCAAAATAGATCTGTTCCACACCCATGCGCGTCTGCGGGAAGCGCACACGCTGCACATCGCCCCAGTTCGACTGCTTCACGTTTTCGCCCAATGCAAATTTGATGGTCTTCACTTCCGGGATCAGCATCTCCGATTGGCTTGTTCCCCATTTCAGTTTGATCATCGCACTTTGCCCACCGATCGAGTTCGCCGAGCCGTGCAACAAATGTGAGGCCGTAACTCCACCTGCCAGCTGGCGATAAATGTTGATATCATCCGGATTGATCGCATCGCTCATACGTACCTCTGCCGAGCTCGACTGCCCGCCCTCGTTTATACTGAAAAGCGCAATATGTGAATGCTCGTCGATAATGCCGCTGGTAAGGTGCTTGCCGGTGCCGTCAATGGTCCTGGCACCAGACGGTGCGGCGAGGCCCTTTCCTACTTTGGTAATTTTGCCATTCTGGACAATCACGTCGGCATTTTGCAGGATACCTTCTTTCTCGTTGGTCCAGATCGTCGCGTTTTTGATCAGCACAGTTTCTTTCGCAGGCAATGTTTCATTTCCATAGCCTACAAATGGATACACAATCGGTCCGGTCTCTTTGGTTCCGGGCTTCGTTGTATCTGCCGCAGCAACGGCGGTATTCTTTTCCGTTAGGGTTGCGTTCCAAGGGATAACAGTCCCGTTTGGCAATACACCTTCCCCAGTGAACCCGTTTTCACTGAGCCAACCTGTGAGTCGGGTTATACCGCCCACTTTTTTGTCCTGCTGGTAAGTTAAGGTGAGCAATGCATTTGCGAGGAGCACTTTGGGAGTGATCTTGATCGAATCCTGTACAACGATCTTATATTCAGGCTTTTCGGGCGAACCGGTAATTTGCAGCTTTCCGGCAGGCTGATTGTTCAGGAAGAGCGAATAAGTGCCTCTGATATCCGGTGCATCCAATGCCGTAAGCACAAACTTCTTGCCCTGGACCCAGTTTTCATAAATCACATTGTCCTTCGAAAACAGGTCGCCCGAAGTGATAATAAAATTGGCAAGCATCCCCGGTTTCAGGCTGCCGATCTTATTCTCGGCCTTGATCAGCGCAGCGGGAACGGTTGTCAGCGCTGCCAATGCTCTTTCCTTGGATAAGCCGTATTCGATGGCTGTCCGCAGGTTTTTCCAGAAATCGGCTTTGTTGCGCAATCCTACGGTGGTCAACGCAAAAGGAATGTCCGCTTTCGCTACCTCCGAGGCATTCCGTGGCGCCAGTTCCCAATGTTTCAGCTGGCTCATGGTTACCACTTCCGCATCCCACGGGTCGGTCACATCGTAGGCATCCGGAAATACGAGTGGGAGCAGCAACGTCGCCTTGCTTTCCTTGATTTCACGAATGCGCTGGTATTCGTCTCCTCCTCCACGGATAATGTATTGTATTCCAAACTCATCCCCGATCTTGTCGGCCCGCAGGATACTATATTTATCGCCAGTCTCAAAAAACGAAGGCAGCGCTTTGATCTGGTTGAATGCTTCGAGCGACAGGTTCGTTTCCTTTCTGTTCCCACCTTTCGCATACCAGTCGGCATCGTAATAATTTTGCCTTAAAAGTGCCACCACACCCATTCCCGACGACGGATAAGTTTGCGATGAGCTTCCTTTCCCAAAAGAGAAATGCGCCGATGCCCTGCTGTTGAGCATTGCTTTATTAGCGGGTTCGTCGGTAAGGGTCACGAGCGCGCCGCTTCCACGCACGATCCCGTCATGCGAATGCACCAGCACGGTACCGAAACCGATCTTGCGCAGGTCGCCTGCTTTTTTGGAATCGGGCGTAAAGAGAATGCTCGCATCCGTTTCGGGCTGAATGGCCTGGTTCCAGCCGAATGCCCCCTTCTTGTTCGATTCCAGTTGGGGAGTTTGCCGGCCGCCTCCACCCTGCGCCCTTCTGACCTCCGGCATGCCATAGTCTGAGTCCAGCTCGATGAGTGATGCGTAAATGAACTTACCTTTCAGGTCGACCGTAACCGTACCGGCAGGGATTTTCACTTGTTTTCCGGTTTCCCGGATCACACCGTCTTCGATCAGCATCGTCGCATTTTCGATCGTGTTTTTCGGATCTGCGACGATCGTGGCATTGATGAAAGCATAACGGCCTGCCCTCTCGTCATAAGCGCCATTCCTTGGAAAAGTTTCCTGCGCGTGGCAATAAACCGCCAGCGTCATGCAGCCTAATATCGTTGATAATTGTTTAAACATATATTGTTGTCTTAATTACAATTGTGCCTTACAATATACAAGTAAAATCGGTAAATCAGGGTTCTGAGGCGTATCTTGCAACTGGTTTTACCGTTGTTCACCATCTTTCCACTCATCATGACATTCGAACAATTCCAGGAATCGATTTCGCTACCCGCTCCTCCGAAAGACCTTCCTGTCCTGCTGGAAGCACTTTGGTACGACGCTAACGGCGATTGGGAGGCAGCCCACAATATCGCCCAAAACAGGGAAGGGACGCAAGCTTACGACCGTTTGCATGCCTACCTCCATCGGGTCGAAGGCGATACTTTCAATGCGGGATACTGGTACAGACGTGCTGGTTCAGAAGTATTTAAAGCAAGTCTGAAAGAAGAATGGGCGTATCTGGCAAATCTGTTTCTGCAAAAATCATAAGGCTTTTACCTTATATAATATCAATATAAGGTTTTTAGCTTATATATTTAAAATATAAGGCTTTTACCTTATATTTGATAATTATAAGCAAAAAACCTTATACTCATGAAAGCGTTCCGGGCGGTTATAACCGCTGATATGGTGAATTATACGCAGTTTTCACGCGAAGAAACAGCTGTATGGCTGGAAGAAATGCTTACTGTTTTGCACCAAAATCAGAACTTCAACTGGGCGTTAAGGCCGGAAATTTACCGCGGCGACAGTTTCCAGGCAGTATTGAAAAACACCGACGAGGTCATGCGCGTAGCTATCCTCGCACGTGCGTGCATACGCAAGCACGCGCCCAACGCAGATATGCGCATAGCGATCGGTATTGGCCAGACGGAACAGCTTACCGACCGCCCGGGCACGTCCGACGGCGAGGCGTTCAGGTTATCGGGGCATCTGGCTGATAAAATCCGTCAGCAAAAAGCAAGGATAGGCATTGCATTGCCCAAACCTTCAGAACCTTTAACGGCAACATTGGATTTACTGGAAACGGTGATCGAAAGCTGGACGGCAGCTCAAAGCCAGGTGGTCGAAGCCTTGCTGCTGGGCAAAAATGTAACGCAGATCGCCGAGATGTTATCCATCAGCCAACCTGCTGCAAGCCAGCGGGTCGCCTCGTCGAAGTGGTGGGCAATTGAAAGTTTTATTGCTACCTTTCCAAAGCAGCTATTACTATACACCAAACGCTAAACTACGATGACAGAATTTTTGCTCCTCCTGCTGGCACACGTTCTTGTAGATTTTTACTGGCAGCCCACCCGCTGGGTAACCGACAAAAAGGAGAGAAAATACAAATCCCGATACCTGTATTTCCACACTTTGCTGGTGATAATCGTTTCATATATTGCCCTGCATCAATGGAATAACCCATTACCTGCCATCGCACTGGGCATCGCGCACGGCGTGATAGATCTTGTTAAAATATCATTCGATAAAAAAGGCTCCCTCACCTGGTTCATCGCTGACCAGGCAGCACATCTGGCCACCATTGCGCTTGCGGCGCTCATTATCACGAGCAATATCACTCCTGGTTTTGAAGCATTTACCACCTGGCTGAACACTCCCAAAACCCTGGCGACCTTATCCGGCGCACTCCTTTCGCTATCCCCCGTCTCGTTCCTCGTAGGCATTCTCACCAGACCCTGGCGGGAAGAGCTCAGCAAACTCGCGCCGGATGCCGATGACAACCTCGCAAATGCCGGCCGCTGGATAGGTATGTCCGAGCGCCTGCTCATTTTTGTTTTTGTTATAGTAAATCAATATTCGGCTATCGGCTTCCTGATCGCGGCTAAATCGCTGCTGAGGTATAATGACAAAGCAATCGACTCGGGTATTCCACCGGCTTATATCAGCAAGAAATCCGAGTATGTGCTCGTGGGGACCTTAATGAGTTACACCTGTGCCATAGCGGTAGCGCTGGCCGTGCGGATGCTCAGTTAAAAAATTACAGAACAGGTTAAACTTGTAGCTCCTTTTTCCATCTAACCCCGGTATCTAAACTTTTTTTGACCATGAGGAAATCACTGTTGGCCATTTTACTGGCCTTTGTAAGCTTCACAACTTTCGCGCAACGCGGCGGTAATGCAACGCCCGAGCAACGCGCCGAGAACCAGACCAAAACGCTGACCGAAAACCTTAAACTTTCGGACGACCAGCAGAAAAAAGTATACGACCTGAGCCTGGTACGCGCCAAGAAAATACAGGAATTAAGGGATGCCCAGAACATGGACCGCGAACAAATGCGCGCATCGATGGAGACATTCAACACCGAACTAACCAAGCTCCTGACCGTCGAGCAGCAGGAAAAGTATAAAACCATGCTGGAAGACCGCCGTAATAACCGCGGTGGTGGCGGAGGAGGCGGTGGACCGCAGAACTAACACCCGATTTAAAAGCAAAACAGGCTGCTCATTGAATGAAGCAGCCTGTTTTTTTATTTTCTCAAAAGCCCGAAATCAGCCTCAAATCGCCATTTCCGTCTTAAATTCAGATGTGAAATGGAAGTGAATAGCCGGGTTGTTTTCGCGGTTCATGCGGATCATCCATTCGGATTCGGCGAGAAAAACAGGGTTGCGATCTTTGTCGTAGGCAATCTGGTTGCCTTTCAGGCGAATGAACTGATCCATAGCGGGCTTCTCGTCTGCGGTGAGCCAGCAAGCCCGGGAGATATTCATCGGTACCCAGCGGCATTTCGCGCCATATTCATGTTCGAGGCGGTACTGGATTACGTCAAATTGAAGTTCTCCAACGGTTCCTACGACTTTTCTATTACCGAGATCGAGCGTGAATAGCTGGGCTACACCTTCATCGGTCAGCTGCTGGATACCCTTTTCCAATTGCTTGGATTTCATAGGATCCATGTTAATAAGCTCCTTAAAAATTTCCGGCGAAAAACTTGGAATACCCGAGAATTGCAGGTTTTCGCCTTCCGTAAGCGTATCACCAATTTTGAAGTTACCGGTATCGTAAAGACCTACCACATCTCCCGGAAACCCTTCCTCCATCACACTCTTATCCGAAGCCATGAATGTGAACGGACTCGAAAAGCGGACATCCTTGCCCAGCCGCACGTGTTTGTAAAACTTACCTCTTTCAAATTTACCCGAGCAAATGCGCAGGAACGCAATACGGTCGCGGTGGCGGGGATCAAGGTTAGCGTGGATTTTAAATACAAAACCGGTGAATTTCGGCTCGGTTGGCTCCACTTCGCGTACGTCCGTCGGGCGCGGTTGCGGGATCGGCGAAATATCGCAGAATGTATCCAGCAACTCTTTGATACCGAAGTTGTTGATTGCGCTTCCGAAGAATACCGGCGCGAGCTGGCCTTTCTGGTAAGCTTCTTCCGAAAATGCATCGTAAACGCCCTCTACAAGTTCCACGTCCTCCGTCAGCTGTTCAGCGTCTTTTTCTCCCAGCAAGTCGGTCAATTTCTCATCTTCGAGGCTCACTTTCGCGACATCGCTTTCAATTTTGGTTTTATTGATTTTAAAGAAATACAGCATTTGCTCGTACAAGCTGTAAACACCTTTAAAATTGGCACCCATATTGATCGGCCACGTAAGCGGACGAACGCGGATACTCAGTTTGCTTTCCAGCTCATCGAGCAACTCGAAAGGATTCTGGCCCTCGCGGTCGAGCTTGTTGATGAATACGATCACAGGCGTATTACGCATGCGGCAAACTTCCATTAGCCGCTCGGTTTGCTCCTCTACGCCTTTTACACAGTCAACCACCAGGATTACGCTATCCACGGCGGTCAAAGTGCGGTAAGTATCTTCTGCAAAGTCCTTGTGGCCGGGTGTGTCGAGGATGTTGATCAGCAGATCCTTGTATTCGAAGGTCATGACCGACGTCGCCACGGAAATACCACGCTGCTTCTCGATTTCCATAAAGTCGGAAGTCGCAGTCTTCTTAATTTTATTGGACTTTACCGCGCCCGCCGTCTGGATCGCACCACCGAAAAGGAGCAACTTTTCGGTCAATGTGGTCTTACCGGCATCGGGGTGGCTGATGATCGCAAACGTGCGCCGTTTCTTTATTTCTTGTAAATTACTCATATATATCGCTGCCCGGAACGGACAGTCATTTTTCAGGAGCGTTACCTAATACACTTTATTTCAAAGCATTGGCAATGCATTACCTATTGTGACAGAATAGCAAAATTTGCACAAAGATAAGAATAAAGAAAAGCCGCCCCTAATGAGGGCGGCTCTAAATTACACGGCGTTTTGTGCCGGCTGGATATTCTCTGAATCTCAGTAATAAGAATGCTTGTAATCTTCCACCGAAGTAAGGATCACCTCGTGCGCTTCTTCCCTGCCGTAAACATTAGTGATTTCAATATGCGCCTTCTCCCCAGGTAAGTTCTTGTAAGTCAAGAAGTAGTGCTTCAAACGCTCCACGATACCATCCGGCAGCTCGCTCAGATCGCTGTACTGGCCGTAAACTTCGTCACCTTTCAAGACCGCGATGATCTTGTCATCAGCCTCGCCGCCATCAATCAGGCGGATGCCGCCGATAGGCTTCGCCTCGCACATGATGTTACCATGTGAAATGATTTTTTCACACAATACGATGATATCCAGCGGGTCACCATCGCCTTCGGTCACATCACGGCCCGAACGTTCCCTTGCCAGTGCCGCGATTTTATCCGCGCAATAGGTCTTGGGAATAAAGCCGTACAATGCAGGAACGATGTTCGAATATTTCTGAGGACGGTCGATTTTGAGGTAACCGGTGGCCTTGTCAATTTCGTATTTTACGGTATCGGTAGGAACAATCTCAATAAATGCAGTAACTAATTCGGGTGCCTTGTCACCCATTGGAATTCCGTGCCACGGATGTGCTTTGTGTACGTTAGCGATCATTAGTCGTGTAATAGGTAATAACTTAAAACTTAAATTTCGTTGGATACTAATCTTAATTTCTTACAATCCCGCCTTTTCGGCAATGGTGTAATCCCCTGTCTTTGAAACAGATTGCTTTACAAACAATTCACCCAAAAATCCAGCGAGAAATAATTGAGAGCCTACCATAATGGCTACCAGCGCCAAAAAGAACATCGGATTCTCTGTAACATTCCGGTAGGGTAATAAATTGTAAATGTTATATATCTTTTTTCCAATAAGCCACACAGCTATAAGGCTTCCAAGAAAAAACATAAGGGTTCCCAGACTTCCAAACAAATGCATGGGTCTCCGTCCAAACTTATTCACAAAGGCGATCGAAAGCAAATCCAGGAAGCCAAAAATGAACCGTTCAAGGCCGAATTTTGTGTAACCGTATTTGCGCGCCCGGTGCTGTACTACCTTCTCTCCTATTTTGGCAAAACCATTCCATTTCGCGATCACCGGGATATACCGGTGCATCTCTCCATAGATAGTGATATTCTTGACCACCTCCCCGCGGTAAGCTTTCAGACCGCAGTTAAAATCGTGCAAGTAAACACCTGAAATACTGCGGGTAGCGGCATTAAACAGCTTGGTCGGCAGGGTCTTGGTGATCGGGTCGTAACGTTTTTTCTTCCAGCCGGAAATCAGGTCGTAGCGGTCGTTGACGATCATGTTGTACAATTCCGGTATTTCGTCCGGACTGTCCTGCAAATCGGCGTCCATCGTGATCACAACATTGCCCTTTGCCGCTTGAAAACCGGTTTGCAGGGCGGCAGTCTTGCCATAATTACGCACAAAACGCATTCCCCGCACATTTGGGTTTTCCTGTGAAAGCCGCTGGATCACCTCCCACGAGCGGTCCCGGCTGCCGTCATCCATAAAGAGCACCTCGTAGGAGAAATGATTCTCGTCCATAACCCTCGCAATCCACTCGCAGAGCTCTGGAAGCGACTCTTCTTCATTGTAAAGCGGGATAACGACGGAAATCTGGATAGCTTGGTCGGTCATGTACGGTTTCAGTGACAATGCTTTGCCGGTAATTTGCCGCAAAGTTCGTGTTTTTCCTGATCAAAATTTCAAATAAAAAGCTTTTAGCAACTCCCTGAAACGCGGGTCATGGGTGACGCCGTCCGGTCCATAAATATACATATCAGGTTCAATGTGCACATTATGAGCGAATTCTGGGCGCTGAAAAAGCATTAGCAAGCGAAATGCTTTTTTGTCCTCCTGGTGAAACAAAGTCAATTTTCGGGTAAGTTTCCAACCGGCACTTCCCGCTTTCTCAGCAAAGCGCAAGCCTTCATCTACCGGAAAAAGGATATTGAATTTACCCTCCGGTTTCAAAAGCCGCTCAATAGCAGCCAACAGTTCCTCAAAATCAAGTGATTTGGCGTGATGGGCAATATTCTTTTTATCGATCGGTGAAAGTAGGTCCGACTGAAAAAACGGGGGATTCGTAATAATCACATCATACAAATGATCGGAAACAAACTCTTGCACCGCCGAATGAAATAACGTAATGCGGTCGTGAAACGGGCTTTGCTCCACGTTTTCGCCAGCCTGGTAAAATGCCTCGGCATCGATTTCCACCGCGTCGATCATCGCATACGAGTTGCGCTGCGCGACCATCAGCGATAGCAGGCCCGTTCCGGCACCGATGTCGAGAATGCGGTCGGCATCCTCCACATCCGCCCATGCGCCTAGTACACAGGCGTCGGTACACACTTTCATGGCGCACTGGTCCTGCCGGACAGTGAACTGCTTGAACCGGAAATGGGCGTTACGGGGCATATTATGAGTTATTTTCGTCCAAAATCAGCCGGATTCTCTCCCCAATACTCCGTCTCCCATTTCAATATCCTGTTGGGGTAAGTGTTCGTCGCAAGCCAGCGTTCGGCACGTTGCAACATTTCAAAAAGCGGCTTATTCCGTGGGGTCAAAGCCAGCTTGGTATTTGCATGCTTTTTCTTGATCCACGCCATTGCCGTTTTGGAATCGGTATAAATGGGCAGGTCGCTTTCTTTTTTTTGCAAATAAGCCAGGGCGTGGACGATTGCCAAAAACTCGCCGATATTATTGGTGCCGTCTTTAAATGGTCCTTGCAGGAAAATGCGGTCGCCTGTAGCGTAATAAACGCCCTGATACTCCATATCGCCGGTAGCGGTATTCCACGCCGCGTCTACGGCAATACTGTTTTTAATGGGCCTGCCGACATTCGCGGGCGGTTCCTGAACCGCTGGTTTGGAATCCTTTTTGGCCACAAACTCCCAGTAATTCCGCTGAATGGCCGCTTCTGCTTCCTGCAAAGAGTCAAAAGACTTGTAGCGCGCATCCTCGAAGCCCTTGATTTGCGCCTCGCATTCCTTCCAATCGGTAAAAACGCCCGTCTTCCGGCCTTGCCATACTACGTAGTACTTGGTCTTTTTCAATGTTGAATGACTGAATATATCAATGATTGAATGACCGAATGATTGAATGACTGAATATGCCTTATTCGGTCATTCAGTCATTCAATCATTCAAAACTATTTTCCTCCCAAACCTGCGCCAACTCCACGATCACCTCCACCGCCTTTTCCATATCCTGCACCGACACCCATTCCAGTTTGGAGTGAAACGCGTGCTCGCCGGCAAAGATGTTCGGGCATGGCAGGCCCATAAATGAAAGCCGCGAGCCGTCGGTACCACCGCGAATGCTGCGTTGGATCGGGCTCAAGCCGACTCTTTCCATGGCTGTCAAGGCATTTTGGATTACTTCGGGATGCTTGTCAAGCACTTCCTTCATATTTCGGTATTGCTCCATTACCTTGAATTCCGCGGAAGAATTGGGATACCCTTTCAAAACCTCCTCCATAATACCTTTCAGGAATGCCTCTTTTTCATGCAAACCAGCGACCGTAAAATCGCGGATAATGAAACTCAAAACAGCCTTTTCCTGAATGCCTTCCATCTGAACAGGGTGGATAAAACCTTCCTTGTCCTGCGTGGTTTCGGGCGAAAGTCTGTCTTGCGGGAGCCTCGCCAGTATTTCGGCAGCAATTTTTAATGCATTTTCCAGCTTGCCGATCGCATACCCCGGATGCGTGCTCACGCCGTGAATGGTAATTTTAACGCCATCGGCAGAAAACGTTTCATCTTCCAAAGTACCAATCGCCTCACCATCGACCGTGTAGCCAAAATCCGCGCCGAGTTTTTCCAAATCAACTTTTTCGGTTCCCCTTCCTACTTCCTCGTCCGGCGTAAAAAGGATTTTGATAGCACCATGCCTGATCTGCGGATTGGCCAGAAGGTATTCGGCAGCGGCCATGATTTCAGCAACGCCGGCTTTATTATCAGCCCCCAGCAATGTGGTACCGCTGGCAGTAACAATGTCGTTTCCAATTTGCTGATCAAGGTCGTGCAGCTCCCCTATTCTCAAAACCTGTGAATGATCGTCCGGCAGAATAATATCCGAACCGTCCCAGTTCCGATGAACAATTGGCTTTACATGCTCGCCCGTCACGTCCGGGGAAGTATCCACGTGCGAGCAAAAGCATATTACGGGAACGTCCTTTCTGTCGGAATTTGACGGGATCGTCGCGTACACGTACCCATGCTCATCTACATGGGCATCCGCGACGCCCAGTGCACGAAGCTCCTCCGCGAGCAGGTTGCTCAGGTTACGCTGTTTAGCGGTGCTGGGAAATGTCTCCGAATTAGGGTCCGACTGCGTGTCGATTTGCACGTAACGCAGGAATCGTTCAAGAACAGAGCTCATAATGAATCGATTGGATGTAGCGAACTTTGATTAACCGATGATCGACGACAGATCCGCCGGAGAGTAATTGATATTCTTTAAAGTCTTGTCGTCGGCGGTGCGGTACACCAGGTATTTGCCATTATCCTCTTTATAATAGCATTCCGTGCCTTTGGCCTGGTAATGCGCCACGGTCGCTTCGGCTTCTTCCACCGAGTTGCAGGCTTTCGACATATTCGAACGCTGCACTTCGTCGAACAATGTCCGGAACTTCTCACCCAGACCGAATTCGAGCACCGCGCCCGACAATACATACTGCAGGTCGCAAAGCGCATCGGCCACTTCCACAATGTCCTTTTCGAGGATCGCAACTTCCAGCTCCTTCAACTCCTCGGCCAGTAATGCCACACGCAGGCGGCTTCTTTCTTCGGAGGGGATCGTCGGCGTTTCCAGGATCGGGTGTTTAAAAGTTCTGTGAAAATCCGCGACTTGATTAAGGCTA
>Ga0255338_1005527_pt1 | contig 11571 bp, 11 predicted proteins | sample MeOH1_35cm_T4_19_FD_203715 | JGI IMG/M metagenome (GOLD analysis project Ga0255338, IMG submission 203715) | Sandy soil microbial communities from University of British Columbia, Vancouver, Canada - MeOH1_35cm_T4_195 | ecosystem: Engineered > Artificial ecosystem > Sand microcosm > Unclassified ... | reverse complement strand
CGGCTCGAACTCGAACTGACCGAAAGCGTGCTGCTCGGCAATGGCGACACCACGGAAGCCGCCATGATGCGGCTGAAGGCGCTGGGCGTGCGTCTCGCGCTCGACGATTTCGGCACCGGCTATTCCAGCCTGCTCTATCTGCGCCGCTATCCCTTCGACAAGCTCAAGATCGATCGCAGCTTTGTGTGCTTCATCGAGAAGGCGGCCGACGCCGCCGCCATCGTGCATGCCGTCGTTAGCCTCGGCCGCGGCCTCGGCATGAAGGTGACCGCCGAAGGCGTGGAAACGGCCGACCAGCAGCTCTTCCTGCGTGCCGCCGGCGTGCATTCGATGCAAGGCTATCGCTTCGGCCGGCCGGTTTCGGCGGCCGAGATCACGGAGCGCCTCGCCGCGCCCGCCGCCTTCCAGCCGGTCGATGTGCCGGAGGCCTTGGCGAGCTGACGCGCGTCAGCGCCGGCCTTTGCGATACTCGAGACAATTACGCACAATCGGCGCGCAGACCGCATCGCGCCCGCCCCACAGATCGGCCGCGCCGGCAAAGGACACTTCTGTGACCTTGCCGCTCACGAGCTTGAGCTGCGTGCGGCAGTAGCCGCCGCTCGGCTGATCAAGTTGCGCCCCGACCACCGGGATCACCGGCGTCACGGTCACACCGCCGTACGACGCTGCGCCATGTTCGTACATCCAGATCTCGCCGCCCGGCACCTTGTCTTCATTGGCCGGATGGCCCGCGCACATGCGCAAGTCGCTGTCGCTCAGACCGATCAGCTCCACCCGCGCACGCTCCGCGATCTCGGCGTCTCTTGCCGCGCATCCGCACAGCAAAGCACAGAACACGAAAGCGCCTATGAGACGCGGGAGGGAACACAAAACTGAACGGAGAGCAGGGATGCGGCCTGTCATGACGAATCCCAATGGCTGAAACCGGCACGCGGCCAACTCGACCGGCCGTCGCTGCGTTCCGGGGCGGGATGTCGACGGGCGCGCTTTGTGGTATTGCGGTCACACATAAGCTGCTCGGGGAAGGACACAAACATGACTGCGAAGATTGCGCTGGTGACCGGCGCGGGAACGGGCGTCGGGCGTGCGGTGGCGCTCGCGCTGGCGAAAGCGGGCTACAGCCTCGTGCTGGCGGGACGCCGGCCCGAGCCGCTCGAACAAGTGGCCGGCGAGATCAATGCCGTGGGCGCGCAAGCGCTCACCGTGCCGACCGACGTGTCGCAGCGCGAGTCGATCGTGAAGCTGTTCGGCGTCACCAAAGCGAGCTTTGGCCGGCTCGATGTGCTGTTCAACAATGCCGGCATCGGCGCTCCGCCAGTGCCGCTCGAAGACCTGCCGTTCGAGACCTGGCAGCAGGTGGTCGCGACCAACCTGACCGGCATGTTCCTGTGCACGCAGGAAGCCATCAAGATCATGAAGGCGCAAAACCCGCGCGGCGGCCGCATCATCAACAACGGCTCGATCTCGGCGCATGCGCCGCGGCCGTTTTCGGTCGCTTACACCGCGACCAAGCACGCGGTGACCGGGCTGACCAAATCGACCTCGCTCGATTGCCGTCAGTACGACATCTGCTGCGGGCAGATCGATATCGGCAATGCCGCGACGCCCTTGACCGACCGTATGGTGCAGGGCGACGGCGTGCTGCAGCCCAACGGCAGCAAGATGATCGAGCCACGCATGAATGCCGACGATGTCGGCAATGCCGTCGTCTATATGGCCGGCCTGCCGCTCAACACCAACGTGCTGTTCATGACGGTGATGGCGAATACGATGCCCTTCGTGGGACGGGGCTAAGCGCCATGTGGCTCGCCAAAGAGCTCGAACATTGGCGCGAATTTTACCTGCTCGTCGGCACCGCCGGCGCGACGCTTCTCGCCTTGTTGTTCGTCGCTGTGTCCCTTGGCGTGGGCTATCTCAGCGAGGAACGGCAGAGCGCCACGCGCATCTTCATGAGCCCGGTAGTGATTCATTTCACCGCCGTGTTCTTTCTGTCGGCCTTGTCGCTGGTGCCGGCCCATCATGAGGTCTTCTTCGCCGTACTGATCGGCGCGACCGCGCTGGTCGGAGCCGCCATATCGAGCATCATCACCGTGCGGATCATGCGCAGCGACCTCACCAGCTACGTGCAGGACCGCCTGGCCTATGGCCTGCTTCCGGTGATCGGCTATGTGGCGCTGCTCATAGCCGCCGGGCTGATCCTGAAGGAAAACGAATATGCCCTCGATGCGCTTGCCGGCGCATTGCTGCTCTTGACCATCGTCAACATCCGCAATGCCTGGGACCTGTCGTTGACCATGGCGCGGCGTCACCCGAAGGAATGAGGCCAGCCCTGACGGCGGTCTTCAGAACACCGGCGTGCTGAACAGCTCCGCGCGGATGCGCGATACGACATCGGGGAAATCGCCGAGGCCGCGGCTGCGCGGGCGCGGCAACGGCACCGTGACGTTGGCGACGAGGCCCGCCGGTTTTCCATCCAGCACCACGATATCGTCGGCGAGGTAGACCGCCTCGTCGATCGAATGAGTGACGAAGACGACGGTCTTGCGCGTCTCGATATGGATGCGCGCGAGTTCGTCCTGGAGCGACTCGCGGGTCATGGCGTCGAGCGCCGCGAAGGGCTCGTCCATCAGCAGGATGTCCGGATCGACGGCCAGCGCGCGGGCGAGCGCGACGCGCTGGCGCTGGCCGCCGGACAACTCGTGCGGATAGCGCTCGCCGAAGCCGCCGAGGCCGACCAGCTCCAATGCGCTGGCGATCTTCTCCCGGCGCACCGCGCGCGAGACCTGTCCATGCTCGAGGCCGAAGCCTGCGTTGTCGGCGACGCTCCGCCACGGCAGAAGCCGCGCGTCCTGAAACACCATCGCGACCGGAAGCGGCCCGCCTTTGCAGTTCAAGGTGACGCGGCCGCTGCTCGGCGGCAACAGCCCGGCGATGACGCGCAGCAAGGTCGACTTGCCGACGCCCGAGGGACCGAGCACCGCGACGAAGTGGCCAGCCGGGATCGACAGATCGAGGCCGTGAAGAACCTCGGTGCTGCGGCCGTCGCGCTCGAACGCCAGGCCGATCTGCTCGAGTTTGATTATCGCTTCCATCGCAGCAACCAGGATTGGAGGGCGACGAAGCCCGCATCGATGAGGCCGTAGGCCGTCGCCATGGTGGCCATGTAAACGACGACGATATCGCTCGCGAGTAGGTTCGAGGCCTGCATCATGCGCTGGCCGAGGCCGGGGACGCCGAATATCTCGGCGGCGACCACCGCCATCCAAGCCTGACCGAGCGCCGTACGCACACCTGTCAGAATGCCGGGCGCGGCCGCCGGCAGGATGACCTTGACGAGCTTTCGGTCGGCGCGGCGATAGCCGAACGCGTCCGCGAGTTCGAGCAGTTCGCGGTCGACCGAGCGAACCGCGCCAAGCGCGGCGAAATACGAAATCCAGAACACGCCAGTCGAGATGATGAAGATCGCCGCGGCCGGATCGATGCCGAACCAGAGAATGGCGAACGGCACCCAGGCAAGCCCCGGGATGGGACGCAAGGCCCGGACCACCCAGGCCAAGGTCGCTTCCATCGCCGGCCACAGGCCCGTCACGATGCCGAGACCGACGCCGAGCAGGCAGCCGATGGCGAGACCGGCGATGTAATTACGAAGGCTGGTGAGCAGCGACGAGAACCAGACGCCGGAGCTCAGCTCCCGCCAGAACGCCTGCGGCAGGGCACTCGGCGGCGGCAGGATGGATGGCGGCACGAGGCCGAGCCATGGCACCAGCTCCCAAATGCCGAGGAAGGCCGCAAATCCGAAGGCGGAAAGCGCCGCTGTTCTTGCACGAGTCACCGGCGCTTTGCCCTAAGATCGAAATCAGTTGCCCGACGCTGCGCGGTCATAAACCGCAAGATCGAACAGACCGTCAAGGGACTCGGCCTTCGCCAGCGCGCCGAACTTCACCTGATAATCCTGGAGCTTCGCCGTCGGCTCGATGATGCGACGCGGATCCGAGGTGAACTGCGTCTGCGGCGACTTCAACGAAGCGAGCAGAACGTCCTCCGGGATCAGGCCTTTGCCGAAGGCAGCGCCGACGTGCTTGACCGCCTGCTCGGGCTTGTCCTTGAGCAGCGCGGTCGCGCGTATGACATTGCGCACGAGGCTCTCGACCACCTTCGGATTTTTGTCGGCGAAAGAGCCGAGCACAGCGACGACGACGCCCGGGAAATTCGGGAACATGTCCTTGCCGGTCGCGATCAGCTTCACTTTCGGATTCTGCTTCTGCACGATGGTCCAGGCCGGCTCGCGGATCGAACCGCCTTCGACAGCACCGGTCGTGATCGCGCGCTGCGTGGCGTCGATGCCCATTTCGACGACTTCGGCATCGTCCTTGCTGACCTTGGCGACGTCCCACAGCCAGACCTGAAGCGTGGTGTTCGGGCCAGAGCCGAGCGGCTGCGTCGCGAACTTGGCCTTGCGGCCGGTCTTCTCACGGAAAGCCTTGATCGCTTCGGCCGCGGGGCGGCCATCGAAATACGGCGCAAGCGTCGCGCTGGCGGCAAGGCCCATTTCCTCGACCACCGTCGCTGCGACGACGCGCACATCGACGCCCTTCGAGCGCGCGACGATGAGCGGCGCAAGACCGCCGACATAAACGTCGAGCGTACCGGAGCTGAGCGTCTGGATCATGTTCGGTCCGGACTCGAACGCGACCGGATTGACGGCAATGCCGGCCTGCTTGTTCCAGCCCTCGCCTTCGGCAACGAAAATTTGTGCCGCGCCCATCACCGGGATGAAGCCGACCCTCAATTGCTGGATTTGCTGCGCGGACGCGCCACCCGCCGCAAAGACGGCGGCGGCGACGACAAGTGACTTCAAGAGACGCATGATCGGGCCCCAGAGAATAATGTTTCTGTAAACAGCTAAATCGGCGGGAATGGGCCCTAAGTCCATTTCATATTACGGCCCGAATCGATAAAAATATTCTCATTCCGGAAGAAAAGAGAAAAATATTCTACCGGATGGCCCGGCGCGCCAACCTCGCCGGGCAGCACGCGTTGCATCGCCTCTGTTTATAAGCGTCGGCCGGGGCCTACCGTCGGCCGCCGCCGAGGCCGCCGAGCACGCCGCGAACAATCGCTCGGCCGATCTGGCTGCCGACCTGCGAGGCGACCGATCGGGCGACCTGCTTCACGACGACTTCGGTGGTCGTCATCCGGCCGCGACGCGCGCCGGATGAGCCGCCGCCGCCGAGAATGCCGCCCAGCACGTCGCCCCAACCGCCGCCGCTCGCCGGCGGAGCCTCCGGTGTGGGCGCAGGTCCGCGCCCGGTGCGCGGCACCGAGCCGCCGCCCCAGGGCGACGGCGCCGCCCCGTCGTCCGGCGCGTGCGCGCCTTCCTGCACGCGCCGCTGCAGGATCTCGTAGGCTGAATCCGGATCGACGGTCTGATCGTATTTGCCGCGGATCGGGCTCTTGGCGATGATCGCCTTGCGCTCGTCCGCCGTCACCGGCCCGATGCGGGCCGAGGGCGGCGCGATCAAGGTGCGCTCGACCATCGACGGCGTGCCGTTGCCTTCGAGGAACGAGACCAGCGCTTCGCCCTTGCCGAGCTCGGTGATGACCTGCGCCGTGTCGAGCTTCGGATTGGGACGGAAGGTGTCCGCCGCCGCCCTCACCGCCTTCTGATCGCGCGGCGTGAAGGCGCGCAGCGCGTGCTGCACGCGGTTGCCGAGCTGCGCCAGCACCTTGTCCGGCACGTCGAGCGGATTCTGCGTGACGAAATAGACGCCAACGCCCTTGGAGCGGATCAGGCGCACGACCTGCTCGATCTTGTCGAGCAGCGCCTTGGGCGCATCGTCGAACAACAGATGCGCCTCGTCGAAGAAGAAGACGAGCTTCGGCTTGTCGAGATCGCCGACCTCCGGCAACTGTTCGAACAACTCCGACATCAGCCACAGCAGGAAGGTCGCGTAGAGCCGCGGATTCTCCATCAGCTTGTCGGCGGCGAGGATATTGATGATGCCGCGGCCGTCGCGGTCCGTGCGCATCAAATCCGCGATGTTGAGCGCCGGCTCGCCGAAGAACTTCGCGCCGCCCTGGTTCTCCAGAACCAGCAGCTGCCGTTGCACCGCGCCGACGGTCGCCTGCGCGACGTTACCGTATTTGGCGCCGATCTCCTTGCCGTTCTTGGACAGGTACGACAAGAGCTCGCGCAGGTCCTTCAGGTCGACCAGACCGTTGGCGTCGGCTGCACCGAGCTGCGGGTCGTCGTCGGCGAAGCGGAAGGCGACGTTCATCACGCCTTCCTGGACGTCGTTAAGGTCGAGCAGGCGCGACAGCAAAAGCGGCCCCATCTCGAACACACTGGCGCGGATGGGATGGCCCTGCTCGCCGAACAGGTCCCAGAACACGACCGGGAATTCGTCGACCTGATATTTGATGCCGATGTCGGCCGCGCGCTTGACCAGGAAATCCTTCGGCTCACCAACGGCGGCAATGCCCGACAGGTCGCCTTTGATGTCGGCGGCGAACACCGGCACGCCGGCGCGCGAGAAGCCTTCCGCCAGCACCTGCAGGCTCACCGTTTTGCCAGTGCCCGTAGCGCCGGTGGCGAGACCGTGCCGGTTGCCGAACTTCAGCGTGAGATATTCGGGCTTGCCGCTCTTGCCGACGAAAATCTTGTCGTCCTGATAAACGTCTGCCATCGCCTGCACCTTCAAATCAGCAAGTCACAATTCTATCCGGTCGGGCACAAAAAAGAAGAGCCCGGGGACGGGCTCTTCCGTGCCGTCTCGTCTCACGAAGAGCGTCAGTTGCCGACGGCGTCGGTCACGCACTTCTTCATGTGGCTGGTCTTGGCGGCGCCAGCGAGCTTCTTGTCAGCGGAGTCCTTGTCGCAGGCCGCGTTGGCGTCCTTCTCGCACTTGGTCATGAAGCTGTTGAGCGCGGCGCCCGCAAGCTTCTTGGCAGCCGCATCGCTCTTGCATGATGCAAAAGCACTGGTCGCCATCAATGAAAGGGTGACGGCAAGAACGATCGTCTTCATATTTCGCTCCCGTTTGAGAGGATGACCGAAAGCAAGCCATCCCGCGCGCCAATCAAGGCATGATCATGAACATGCCAATGGCCTGACAATTATATGTGACCAAAAGCCGGCTATGACCGCGCCGCCGCGGTAGACCGACCGGGTTATGAACAATGTATTTTGATTTCGACGCAACCGGCCCGGGTGGCGGGGTTTAGCCCCGCTCGGTCCGGCCGGCGGCGCCCCCTGGTTGCCTTCGACACGGCGATTGCGCATTTTCCACGGGCCGGGCTCACACCCGCCGGAGGGGCTTTTTCAGAGATGCTGCAAGTGCAGTCGGCGCTCGGCGCCGCGGTGCTGCTCGCTTTTGCCTGGGCGATCAGCGAGAACCGCCGCGCGGTCCGGGTCAAAAGCGTCGCCTCGGCGCTCGCCGTCACCCTCGTCACGGCGGTGGTACTTCTCAAGGTGCCGCAGATCGCTTTTGCCTTCGAGGGCCTCTCGCGCGCGGTCGACGCCATCAGCGCGGCGACGCGGGCCGGCACCTCCTTCGTCTTCGGCTATGTCGGCGGCGGCGCCCTGCCCTTCGAAGTGAAATCGCCTGGAGCCGACTTCGTGCTCGCCTTCCAGGCGCTGCCGATCGTCCTGGTGATGAGCGTGCTCACCACGTTGTTCTTCCACTGGCGCATCCTGCCGCCGATCGTGCGCGGTTTCTCATGGGTGCTCGAACGGAGCCTGGGCGTCGGCGGCGCCGTCGGCCTGTCGACCGCCGCCAACATCTTCCTCGGCATGGTGGAGGCACCACTCTTCATCAAGCCGTATCTGAACCGGCTGTCGCGCGGCGAACTGTTCATGGTGATGACCGGCGGCATGGCCGGCATCGCCGGGACGGTGTTCGTGCTCTATGCCACGATCCTGCGCGACGTCATTCCGGACGTCGCCGGCCACATGATGATCGCCGCCCTCGTCGGCGCGCCAGCGGCGCTGCTGGTCAGCCAGTTGATGGTACCGGTGAAGCCCGAAGAAGCCTCCGACCTCCGCAAGGCAGAGATCGGCAGCGTGGCCGACAACACGATGGACGCGATCGTGCGCGGCACCGCGGCCGGCGTCGAGCTTCTGATCAGCATCACGGCAATGCTGTTGGTGCTGGTGGCGCTGGTCTATCTCGCCAATGCTTGCCTGAGCTTGTTGCCCGATCTTCTTGGCGCGCCGGCGACGTTGCAGCGCATGCTCGGTTGGGTGATGGCGCCGGTATGTTGGTTGATGGGCATACCCTGGCCCCAGGCGGTCACGGCCGGCTCACTGATGGGCATCAAGACCGTGCTCAACGAATTCATCGCCTACATCGAACTCGCCAAGCTGCCGGCCGATGCGCTCGATCCGCGCACACGGCTGATCATGCTTTATGCGATGTGCGGCTTTGCCAATTTCGGCTCGCTCGGCATCATGATCGGCGGCTTGTCGGTGATGGCGCCGGAACGCCGCGCCGACATCATCTCTCTCGGCGCCAAGTCGATCGTATCGGGCACGCTGACGACCTGCCTGATAGGCGCGATCGTCGGCGTGTTCAGCTAGGATCGTTTGTCGCTATTGGTCGCGCGGGCAGTTGGTGTAAAAGACCAACAACAATAATTTTGGGGAAACGCGAATGCCTCTAAAACACACAATAACACGTGTTCTTTTTGCCGCTCTGCTTGTCGGCGCCGGCATGCCGTGTGCCGCCTCGGCGCAAGAATGGCCGACGCGCCCGGTCCGCATCGTGGTACCCAACGGTCCCGGCGGCGGCACCGATATCGTGGCGCGCATTCTCGCGGACTATCTGTCGAAGTCGTTGAACGGCACCTTCATCGTCGAGAACAAGGCCGGCGCCGGTACGACGCTCGGCGCCGAAGCCGTCGCGCGCGCGCCGGCCGACGGCTATGCCGCCCTCATGATGAGCAATGCGCATGCCGTGTCCGGCGCCGGCCGTCCGAACCTCAAATACGATCCGGTGAAGGATTTCCGCATGGTGTCGCTGGTCGGCACCGTGCCGCTCGTTCTCGTCACCGCGCCGGATTTTCCGCCGAAGACCGTCAAGGAATTGATCGCGGCCGCCAAGGCCGAGCCGGGCAAGCTCAATTTCGCCAGCGTCGGCGCCGGCACCAGCCAGCATTTCGCCGGCGAACTGTTTCGCGTGCAGGCCGACATCGACATCAAGCACGTGCCTTACCGCACGACGCCAGCCGTCATCACCGGCATGCTGAGCAACGACGTGCAGATGACGTTCGAACTGGTCCCCGCCGTGCAGGGTCAGATCGCCGCGGGCAAGCTGCGCGCACTGGCCGTGACGTCTCCCGAGCGCTTCCCGGCGATGCCGGACGTGCCGACGATCGCGGAAAGCGGCCTGCCCTACAACGTGACGAGCTGGTACGGCCTCGCTTTCGCCGCCGGCACGCCGGACGCCATCGTTCAGAAGACGAACAAGGCTGTGCTCGCCGCGCTCGCCGATCCGCACGTCATCGAACAGATGCAGAAGATCGGCATCACGCCCAAAGACTCGACGCCGGACGAGATGGAGAAACACGTCGCGTCGGAAATCGTGAAGTGGAAGAAGCTGATTGCCGACGCCGGCATCACCAAGCTCGAGTGATCGCTTGCACCACGCAAGCGGTCTAAACTGACGAGGCGGCCTGGACTTCGCGCAGGCCGCCGCACTTTCATCCCCGTTTGGGTCATCCCGCGTTTGGATATTGTCCGATGATTTTGCTTTCGCCCGGCGGGAACACCGCTTTCCGCACCACGCAGCCGGAGACATCGCTCGCGGTCGCCACCGTCGACGGCGTATATCTGCTGGCCCGCGACGGCAACGGCGCGTGGCAGACGGTGCATCACGCCCTCGCCGGCTGTTTTGTGGCAGCGTTGACGCGCGCGCCAAGCGGCGCACTGTTCGCGGCGACGCATGGCGTCGGCATGGCGAAGAGTGACGATGACGGCCGCACCTGGCGCTGGATCAACAACGGCATCACGCAATTCGATCTGTGGGCCGCGCGCGCGGGAACGCTTGGCGGCCGCGACGTGGTGCTCGCCGGCAGCATGCCGGCACATCTGTTCATCAGCGAGGATGGCGGCGAGAACTGGCGCGAACTGCCGGCCTTGCGGCAGGTCGAGAGCGTAGCGCAATGGACCTTCCCGCCGCCGCCACGGCTCGGCCATGTCAAAGAGATCGTCATCCACAATGACGAGCTCTATGTCGGCATCGAGATCGGCGCGCTGCTGCGCTCGCGCGATGGCGGCGCGAGCTTCGCCGATCTCAAGATCGATCCGGAGATCGGCGAATGCGACGTGCATCGCATCATGATCGATCCGCGCCGGCCCGATCAGATCCTGATCGCCAACGGTCTCGTTGGCCTGATGCGCAGCGAAGACAAGGGCGTGACCTGGACGCGGGACGCGAAGCTGCCGGGCATGGATTATCCGGACGCCTGCGTGATGCATCCGGGCGATCCCGATCTCCTGTTCGTGTCGGCTGCCGTCGGCTGGCCGCCGCATTGGTACAAGCTCGGCCGTGCGCGCGGGAAGATCGCGCGCAGCCGCGACGGCGGCAAGACATGGGAGCGCCTGCTCGGCGGGCTGCCGGACGGCCAGCGTGCACTGTTCTCGGCGATGAGCATTGCCGCCCATGGCAACGAGACCGCGATCTTCGCCGGCGATACGGACGGCCAAGTGTTCGAGAGCCGCGACGGCGGCGACCATTGGTCGATCATCGCCGATCTGCCGCCTTTGTCGAAAGGCGACTTCTACCGCGCCATGACCAAAGGCCGAGCCCCCATCGCCAACCTCGACGACATGGCCTTCAACGCCAAGGCCGCCGCGCGCATCGCCACCACCAAGGTCTAGTCGCACCGGGCTGGGCACCGCCTCGGGCCGGCCGCTGCCCGGACCCAAGTTCCGAACTCCCCGCGCCGGGCGCATGGGCCACCCTCGCGCAGAGGGCTTTCTCGCCGGGGCACGGCGGGCCATAGTTTGCGCGCCGGGATTCATATTATGACAGAAACGACCGAGAGGCTGGGCGTTGCCCATGCGCCGCACGTCCGCATCGTCGGTGCGGTCAGCGCGGCGCATTTCGTATCGCATTACTACATCATCATTCTCGCGCCCCTGATGCCTTTCGTGCGTGCAGAATACGGCGTCACCTACACCGAGATCGGTTTCGCCTTCGCGGCATTCAACGTCGTTTCGGCGGCACTGCAGACGCCCGCCGGCTTCGTGGTCGACCGTCTCGGCGCGCGACCGTTGCTGATCGGTGGACTGCTGCTCGGCGCCTTCGCCTTCATGGCAGCCGGCCTGATCGATTCATTCTGGGTGTTCGTCGCGATGTTCGCCATCGCCGGCCTTGGCAACACGGTCTACCACCCGGCCGATTACGCGCTGCTCTCGCAACATGTGCCGGCAAGGAGCATCGGCCAGGCGTTCTCGGTGCACACTTTCGCCGGCATGCTCGGCTCGGCCGTCGCGCCGTTCAGCCTGCTGCTGATGCAGGATTTCTGGGGCTGGCGCGGCGCCTTCATCGGCGCCGGCATTCTCGGCCT
>Ga0255338_1005526_pt1 | contig 11573 bp, 9 predicted proteins | sample MeOH1_35cm_T4_19_FD_203715 | JGI IMG/M metagenome (GOLD analysis project Ga0255338, IMG submission 203715) | Sandy soil microbial communities from University of British Columbia, Vancouver, Canada - MeOH1_35cm_T4_195 | ecosystem: Engineered > Artificial ecosystem > Sand microcosm > Unclassified ... | reverse complement strand
GCGCCGCCGAGAACCTGTACTGGGCCGGCCGCTACGCGGAGCGTGCCGAGAACACCGTGCGCCTGTGCCGGCAGATCCTCGGATCGATCGAATCGAACGACGAAACCGACGACGGCACGCTGAACATGATCGGCCAGCTGGCGCAGTGGTTCGGCCTGGTGCCGGCCCAGACGCCCTCGCCGCAGGCGTCGCTGCGGGTGTTCGAGCGCAGCCTGGTGTCCGCGCTGGCCGATCCCAGCGGCAGCGCCGGGGTGGTGCAGACGCTGGCCAGCCACGCGCGCGCGGCCAACGAGATCCGCAACCGGCTCTCGAACGATCACTGGCGCACCATCCTGGCCGCCCGCAACGACTTCCACGACGCGATGGCCGCCGCCGCGTGCCCGGCCGGCTCGGCCAGCGGCGAGGGCGCGTACGACCGCTCCCGGGTGCTGGTCGCGCTGGAGCAACTGTCGATGCAGCTCGGCGCGATCAGCGGCGCGCAGGGCGACCGCATGTCGCGCGACGAAGCGTGGCGGCTGGTGTTCATTGGCCGTCATATCGAGCGCGTCTCCACGCTGGCGCTGTTCCTGGAGGTGGCCGAGCGCAGTGGCGCGCTGCGCTCGCGCAGCGGCTTCGACCTGCTGCTGCACCTGTTCGACAGCACGCTGACCTACCGCTCGCTGTTCCCGGGCCGGACCGACGTGCCGGCGCTGGTGGACCTGCTCGTGCTGGACGCCACCAACCCGCGCGGCCTCTACGGCGTGCTGGACCGCCTGCGCGAGAAGCTGGTGCAACTGCCGACCGGCGCCACGGGCCAGGCCCGCGTGCCGCTGGCGGAACTGCTGCCGCCGGCCAGCGCGCTGCCGTCGCGCACGGTGCTGTGCGCCACTGATGACGAGGGCCGCCATGCCACGCTGGCCGCGCTGTGCGACCAGCTCGGCGCGCGCATGGCCAAGCTGTCCGACGAAATCGGCGGCCGCTACTTCAGCCATGCCGGCGTGGCGCCGGAAACGGACCTGCCATGAGCGTGAATCCAGTGCCCGCCACCAAGCCCGCGGCCGCCCCGGCGCCCGAGGCGCCGTCCACCCTGAGCGTGCACCACGTCACCACCTACCAGTACGCCTGGCCCGTGGAGCACGCGCAGCAGCGCGCCGTGGTCACGCCGCCGTCCTACCCGTGGCAGGCCGTGAGCGCGCACTGCACCGACATCGATCCGCCGCCCTCGCACCAGCACGTGCGCACCGATGCCTTCGGCAACAACGTGCTGCATTTCATGCTCGACGTGCCGCACGAGACCATGCAGCTGACCACGGCCAGCACGGTCACGCTGACGCCGCGCTGGGCCAGGCTCGACCCGGCCCGCAGCCCGCCGTGGGAGCAGGCCGCGCAACGGCTGCGCTACCGCGCCGGCCAGCCGTTCGACCCCGAGGCCGAGTTCGTCTTCGCCTCGCCCAATGTGGCGCTGCACGCGGACCTGCGCGACTACGCCCGGCGCAGCTTCACGCCCGGGGTGAGCGTGGTGGCCGGCGCCATCGACCTGATGCACCGCATCCACGCCGATTTCGAGTATCACGCCGAGATTACCGAGGTCCACACACCCGCGCTGGAGGCCTTCGCGCTGCGCAGCGGCGTGTGCCAGGACTTCGCCCAGGTGATGATCGGCTGCCTGCGCTCGCTCGGGCTGCCCGGGCGCTATGTCAGCGGCTATCTCCGCACCGATCCGCCGCCGGGCGAGCCGCGCCTGCTGGGCGCCGATGCCTCCCATGCGTGGGCCGGCGTCTGGTGCCCCGGGAACGGCTGGGTCGATCTCGACCCGACCAACGACATGCTGGCCGACACCCGCCACGTCACCCTGGCCATCGCGCGCGACTACAGCGACGTGCCCCTGCTGCACGGCGTCATCGTGGGCGGGGGCGAGCACACGGTGGAGGTGGAGGTGAGCGTGGTGCCGGTGGAGTGATCGGCGGCGCCCGCCGATCCATGGTCTTCCGAAGGGCGGCTTGCGAGGATGGTCGCGTCCCGCCGATCCATGTACTTATGGAGAGGGACCGCGGAACATGGTGACGTCCTGGACGTTGTGGCGCCATGATGCCCGCCGTCCACCAACGGCACCTTACGGAGAACTGCAATGACCCATCGCACCGAGATCGAAGCAAGGAGAAATCTTCCGGGGAGGGACTTGCAGGGTGTGTATGTCACCCTGCAACAATTCAATGCGCTACGGAAACGGGTTGACGCCATTGCGCTGACAGAAGACGGCATTGCGTACTTCACAGTCAACAGCACCGGTCCGGATAGTCAGGCCAATGGCAACGAGTCGGTGGCGATTGCCAGCGGTGCCTCCGCAAATTCCGAAAAATCTGTTGCAGTCGGCTACCTGGCTACCGGATCTGGCCAGGGCTCGGTGTGTGTGGGGGCGTATTCCCTAGCCAGCGAAACGTGCAGCACCTCCATAGGCTTTGACACGCTCGCTCAGGCTTATGGAGCGGTTGCGATCGGGTCTGCCGCGATAGTGGACCCCCTTGGTAACAAGGGGATCAGTATCGGCAACACAGCCATCGTTGCCGGTGATTCAGCCTTGGCCATCGGCGCGAGTGCCACTGCGAGCGGCGAGCAGAGTGTGGCGATAGGCGCTGGTTCCACGACCGATCGCGCGCAGACGGTGTCCGTAGGCAATGACAGCGCGCTCCGCTTCATCGCCCGTGTTGCGGCGGGGCAGGAGGATGATGATGTCGCCACAGTCGGCCAGTTGAAGGAGGCTGGCCTGCCCGTGAATGCGCGCGGCGAAGTGGAGCGTGCGCTGGTGCTGTACGACGACAGGAACAAGACGAGGCTGACGCTGCCGTTGGTAAGGGTGTCGGGATTGCGCCCCGCTGAACTGAGCGCGCAGAGCACGGAAGCGGTAACGGGCAGCCAGCTCTTCAAGGCAAATCAGCGGCTGGTCGAACTCGAGGCGCGCTTCGCGGCGCTGGAGCGTGCTGTGCGCGACAGGTAGTCGTGCAGGAATGGCCCCGGGTGGCTTGAGCACATGGTGCGGTCACACGGCATTCTTACTCAGGATGGGGCGCTGTCCGCCGCGGCAGCTGACGGAGAACGCAATGAGCAATCAGACTGATGTCCAGACTAGGGCCAACGCCTCGGACAGGGACCGCCCGGGCCAGTATGTCACCCTGCAACAGTTCAATGCGCTACGGGAACGGGTTGACGCCATTGCGCTGAAAGACGACGGCATGATGTATTTGGCAGTCAACAGCACCGGTCCGGCTAGTCAGGCCAATGGCATCGAGTCGGTGGCGATTGCCAGCGGTGCCGAGGTGGATTCCGAGGAATGCGTCGCTGTCGGCTACCTGGCGGGAACAATCAGCGCGGACTATCCGGGCTCGGTGTATGTGGGTGCGTATGCCCAAGGATATGCATTATCCGCCGCTGCCATGGGCTATTACACCTTTACCAACGCTTATGGAGCGGTTGCGGCCGGGTTTCTGGCGACGGTGAGCGCCAGTGGCAACAAGGGGATTGCTATCGGCGATCTGGCCCTCGTTGACAGTGATTCAGCAGTGGCCATCGGCGCGAGTGCGAGCGTGAATGGCGCCCAGAGTGTGGCGCTGGGTTGCGCTTCCACGACCGATCGCGCGCAGACAGTATCTGTCGGCAATGACAGCACCCGTCGCTTCATCGCACGGGTTGCGGCGGGGCAGGAGGAGGATGATGCCGCCACGGTCGGCCAGTTGAAGGAGGCGGGCCTGTCCGTGAATGCGCGCGGGGAAGTGGAGAGTGCGCTGGTGCTCTACGACGACAGGAGCAAGACCCGGCTTACGCTGCAATCGGCAAAAGTTGCGGGGTTGCGACCCGCTGAGCAGAGCCTGCAGAGCACGGATGCGGTGGCAGGCAGCCAGCTCTTCCAGACAAACCAGCAGCTGGTTGAACTCGAGGCGCGCCTCGCGGTGCTGGAGCGTGCGGTGCGCCACAGGTAGTGCGGGCGGCAACCGTTCGTGGGCGGGGTGAGCACACGGTGGAGGTGGAGGTGGAGGTGGAGGTGAGCGTGGTGCCGGTGGAGTGAGCGCCGTCGGGGCGATCCATGTACTTCCGGAAAGGGGGTAGCGACCATGGCGACGGCATGGGCAGCGTATGCGCCCGTGCCGTGGTGCTGATCAACCCGATTCCAGGAGCCCTTCATGGCAATGTCTCAGACTGATCTCGAAGCAGGGAACAATCCATCGTCCGCCAACGGTAATGGCGGGAATAGCGGTGGCGGTGGCGGTGGTGCGCCCTACCTGGCCTATGACGACAAGAGCAAGAGCCGCGCTACGCTGCCATCGACACTGGTGACGGGGCTACGGCCCGGCGAGGTGAGCCAGGGCAGCAGCGACGCCGTCACCGGCGGCCAGCTGGCCGAGACGGCGGCCCAAGTCGCTGGCAATGCCCAGGACATCGCCGCGCTGTCGCAGACCGTGGAGAACCTCGCCACGGGCAAGACCGGGCTCAAGTATGTGCAGGTGAACGCCACCGGGGCGGCGGCTTCGGCAGCCGGCAGCAACGCCATCGCCATTGGCGCGGATACCGTGGCTACCGGGGGCGGCAGCGTCGTGCTCGGCCAGGGGGCTACGGTCAGCGAGTCAGGCCCGGGTGTGGCCATCGGCTTGAATGCCCGTGCCGATGTCGCCTCGCGAGACCCCGTGGACGCGGGCTCGGTGGCGCTGGGCTGCAATACGTATGCCTTTGGCAGCCGCTCTGTCGCCATCGGCGAAAAAGCGCAGGCCGCCTACGCGTGGAGCGTCGCCATCGGCGGCAATGCCGTGGCGTCCGGCGCGGACAGCTTCCAGGTGGGCGGCACCACGGCGGTGGGGATGGCCGCGGTGGCGTCCGGCCACAAAAGCGTGGCGCTGGGCCAGCGATCGGAAGCCTCCGGCGCGACGGCGATCGCCGTGGGGCCGATGGCGCAGGCCACCAATACCGGCGCGGTCGCCGTGGGCACCGACGCCGTCGCCAGCACCGAGTTCGCGGTGGCGCTCGGGCACGGCAGCCGCGCGGCGGCCGCGCACGGCGTGGCGCTCGGCACGGCCTCGTACTGCGACCGCGACCTGACGGTCTCGGTCGGCACCAACACCCTGCAGCGCCAGATCATCAACGTCGCGCCGGGCACCGCGCCGACCGACGCGGCCACCGTGGGGCAACTGAGCGCGCCCATCGCCCAGATGCAGGAAGCCCTCGCCTCGCGCGAGCGCCGCCTGCACGACCTCGAGGCGCGCATCGTGGCGCTGGAGCGGGCGCTGCGGGGCGCTTAGGGGTGCTTAGGGGTGCTCAGGGGCGCTCAGGGGCGCCCAACAAAAAAGCCGGCCGCTTGCGCGGACCGGCTTCTTTCGTCAGAGGGTTCGGATGACGCCGAGGGCGGGTCAGCCGAGCTTTTTCTTGAGCAGTTCGTTGACCTGGGCCGGGTTGGCCTTGCCCTTGGTGGCCTTCATGGCCTGGCCGACCAGTGCGTTGAACGCCTTTTCCTTGCCGGCGCGGAACTCTTCGACGGACTTGGCGTTGGCGGCCAGCACGTCGTCGATGATCTTCTCGAGTTCGCCGGTGTCGGACATCTGCTTGAGGCCCTTGGCGGCGATGATCGCGTCGGCGTCGCCGCCGGACTCGCCGGCCCACATCGCCGGGAAGACGTCCTTCTTGGCGGTGTTGTTGGACACCGTGCCGTCGGCGATGCGTGCCAGCAGCTTGGCCAGTTGCGCCGGGCGCACCGGGGCGTCGTCGATGGCCATGCCTTCGCGGTTCAGTTGCGACGCCACGTCGCCCATCAGCCAGTTGGCCGCCGGCTTGGCGCTGGCCACGCCGGCCTCGGTCACCACGGCCTCGAAGTAGGCGGCGAGGGATTTGGTGGCCGTGAGCGTGCTTGCATCGTAGGCGGAGAGGCCGTACTGCGAGACGAAGCGCGCCTGCATCGCCACCGGCAGCTCGGGCAGGCCGGCGCGCACGCGCTCGACCCACTCGCTGTCGATCTCGAGCGGCATCAGGTCCGGATCGGGGAAGTAGCGGTAGTCGTGCGCGTCTTCCTTGGTGCGCATCGCGCGCGTCTCACCGGTGTCCGGGTCGAACAGCACGGTGGCCTGGACGATCTTGCGGCCGTCCTCGATCTCGTTGATCTGCCACTGCACTTCGTAGTCGATGGCCTGCTGGAGGAAGCGGAACGAGTTCAGGTTCTTGATTTCGCGGCGGGTGCCGAATTCCTTCTGGCCGACCGGGCGCACGGAGACGTTGGCGTCGCACCGGAAGCTGCCTTCCTGCATGTTGCCGTCGCAGATGCCCAGCCATACCACGAGCGAGTGCAGGGCCTTGGCGTAGGCCACGGCCTCGGCCGAGCTGCGCATGTCCGGCTCCGTCACGATCTCCAGCAGCGGCGTGCCGGCGCGGTTCAGGTCGATGCCGGTCATGCCGGCGAAGTCCTCATGCAGCGACTTGCCCGCATCCTCCTCGAGGTGGGCGCGGGTCAGGTTCACGGTCTTCTCGTAGACGCCCTGCCGTCCTTCCACCTGGATCGTGATGGTGCCGCCCTGCACGACCGGAATCTCGTACTGGCTGATCTGGTAGCCCTTCGGCAGGTCAGGGTAGAAGTAGTTCTTGCGCGCGAAGATGCTGCGCGGCGCGATATGAGCGCCGATGGCCAGCCCGAACTCGATGGCGCGCTCGACGGCGCCCTTGTTCAGCACGGGCAGCACGCCCGGCAGCGCCAGGTCCACGGGCGAGGCCTGCGTGTTGGCTTCGGCCCCGAACGCGGTGGAGGTGCCGGAAAAAATCTTCGAGGCGGTGGAGAGCTGCGTATGCGTCTCCAGGCCGATCACCACTTCCCATTGCATGGCGGTATTCCTGGTTTAAGTCTTCTGTTCTGTTCTATATAGGGCCGGACCCGGCGTTCTTCAGGGCGCCGGGTTCAACAGCCACGAATCGAGTTGGGCGAGCGCGGCTACGCGCGCCAGGGCGTCGCCGCCGCTGGCGGTATCGGCGCCCGGGGTGCGCCGGGGCGCGTCGCGCCGGCCGTGCAGCTCGCTGGTGCCGTCGAAGCCATGATAGGCGCCCGGGTAGATCTCGAGCCGGAAGCGCGCATCGGGCTGGCGCGCCAGCACGGCGTTCTGGAGCATCGCGCAGCGGGTGGCCGGGGTCCAGTCGTCCGCGCCGCCAATCATCATCAGCACCGGCGCGCGCAGCTTGAAATTGTGCTGCCGCACCACGCGCTTGCAGGCCGGGTAGAAGGCCACGGCGCGCTCCACGGCAGGCGTGCCGGCCGGCCACGGGCGGCTGGCGTCGATGGCGGCCAGCACTGCCTGCGCGCCGTTCGACCAGCCCAGCAGCACGATGCGGCGCGGGTCCACGCCGGGCTGGCGCGCCACCCAGCGCAGCGCGGCCAGGGCGTCGGCGCGGCGGGTCTTGTCGTCGATGCCGCGTGCGTCCGGCGTATCACCGCAGCCGCTGGTGATGCGCCCGCGCGGGCCGAAGCTGTCCGGCATCAGCACGGCGTAGCCGCGCTCGGTCAGCCAGTGCGCGTACTCGCGGTAGCGGGCCTGCATGGTGCCGGCCGGATTGAGGATTTCGTCGATGGAACCCGTGCGCCGCGCCACGCGGTGCGTGTCTTCGAGCCCGCCGCAGCCGTGCAGCGCTATCACCACCGGCAGCGGCTGCGCCCGTGGATGGCCGCTGTCGCGCGGCAGGAACCAGTAGGCCGGCAATGTTGGCATGCCGGCATCGCCGGCCAGCCGCACGCGCTGGACGATGGGCGCGGGGGCGGCCGGCGTGGACGTGGCCGCGGAAGCTGCCACCGAAGCCGCCACCGCCGGCGCGCTGGAAGCCGAGATCGGCGCTTGCGGCGCCGAGACCGTGCTCCACGCCGGCACCGCGCTCACCGTCATCATCGCCAGTCCCGCGCGCAGCCAGCGCCGCACCCGAGGCATAACCCCGGGCATAACCCCGGCGGCGAAGGAGGAGAGTGGGCGGCGTGGCGGCATGGGGGAGACGTTATCGCGTGCGCGCGCAGGCGCCCGTGTCCGGTTCGAACATCACCGGCCACGCTTCCTCATAGATGCCGGGCGTGCAGTGCGACTGGCAGCTCGCATGCGCCAGCGTCACGCGGCGCGGGTCCTGCCAGACCATCAGCTTGCAGGCGCTGCCATCGTTGGCGCGCAACTCGATATGTGGCTTCTTGCGCACCTGACGAAATTCGGCCAGGTTGAAGCTGCACGAGCCGCGCTTGCCGACCCACAGCTTCCACTGCAACTGCTGCACGGCGTTGTCTGCCACGCGCAGCTGGGCGTCCTCGCGGAAACCGTCCTCCTCGGTGCGGCGGCAGTCGCCGTTCAGGTCGATGTCGCGCGCGGCGATGGGCGTGGAGCGCCCGCCGAACGGCAGCGAGCAGCCGGCCAGCACCACCGCGAGGGCCATCGCGGCGAAGAGGCGTAGCAGGCGCTTGTCGTGCATCGTCATCAGGCCGGGCGGCGCAGGTGCCAGTCGGTGGCCTGCTGGAACGCATGGGCCACCTGCAGCAGGCGCGCTTCATCGAAATAGTTGCCGATCAGTTGCAGGCCCACGGGCATGTTGTCCTGCCCCGTGCCGCACGGCACGCTCATGCCGGGCAGGCCGGCGAGGCTGGTGGAGAGCGTGAAGATGTCGGCCAGGTACATCTGCACCGGGTCGGCGGTCTTCTCGCCGAGCTTCCACGCCACCGTGGGCGCCACCGGGCCCATGATCACGTCGCACTGGCTGAAGGCGCGCTGGAAATCGTCGGCAATGATGCGGCGGATCTTCTGCGCCTGCAGGTAATAGGCGTCGTAATAGCCGTGGGACAGCACGTAGGTGCCCACCAGGATGCGGCGCTTGACCTCGGCACCGAAGCCTTCGGCGCGGGACTTCTTGTACATGTCGAGCAGGTCGCCGTACTCGGCTGCGCGGTGGCCGTAGCGCACGCCGTCGAAGCGCGACAGGTTGCTCGACGCCTCGGCCGGCGCGATCACGTAGTACACCGGGATCGACAGTTCGGTCTTGGGCAGGGTCACGTCGACCAGCGTCGCGCCGAGCTTCTCGTACTCGGCCAGCGCGCCGCGCACGGCGGCTTGCACATCGGCGGACAGGCCCGCGCCAAAGTACTCGCGCGGCAGGCCGATGCGCAGGCCGGCCAGTGGCTTGTCGGCGCTGGCGCCGGCGCGCGGCTGGCCCAGATGGCGCGTGAAGTCCTCGTCCACGCCGCCCTGGGCGGGCGTGAGGCTGGTGGAATCCTTCGGATCGAAACCGGCCATGGCGTTGAGCAGCAGCGCGCAGTCCTCGGCCGAGCGGGCCATCGGGCCGCCCTGGTCGAGCGACGAGGCGAACGCGATCATGCCGTAGCGCGAGACGCGGCCGTAGGTTGGCTTGATGCCGGTGATGCCCGAGAACGACGCCGGCTGGCGGATCGAGCCGCCGGTGTCGGTGCCGGTGGCGGCCGGGGCCAGGCCCGCAGCCACGGCGGCGGCGGAACCGCCCGAGGAACCGCCCGGCACGCGCTGCTTGTCCCACGGGTTGCGCACGGGGCCGAAGTACGAGTTCTCGTTCGACGAACCCATCGCGAATTCGTCCATGTTGGTCTTGCCCAGCGTGACCATGCCGGCGGCGGCCAGGCGCTCCACCACGGTGGCGTCGAACGGGCTCGGATAGCCGGCCAGCATCTTCGAGCCGGCCGTGGAGGCCCAGCCGCGCGTCACGAAGACGTCCTTGTGGGCGATGGGCACGCCGGTCAGCGGCGCGGCCTGGCCCTGGGCGCGGCGCGCATCGGCGGCGCGGGCCTGGGCCAGGGTGAGGTCGGGGTTGACGTCTACAAAGGCGTTCAGGTCGCGCGCGGCGTCGATGCGGGCGAGGTAGTCGCGTGCGAGTTCCTCGGCGGAAACGGTGCGCGCCGCCAGGGCATCGGCGATCTGGCGCAGGGAAGTCACGGAATCAGCGGAAAAGGACATGTCGGTCTGGTGTCTGCGGTGGCGGTCAGGGGCGGCGGCGGGCCGGGCTGGTGGCCCGGGCGTCACTCGATGACCTTCGGCACCAGGTAGAGGCCGCGCGCGGTGGCCGGGGCCGGGCGCTGGTAGTCTTCGCGGCGGTCGGTCTCGGTCACGACATCCTCGCGCAGGCGCTGGGCGATGTCGCGCACGGCGGAGAGCGGGTGGGCCAGCGGTTCGATGCCGGTGGTGTCCACCGCCTGCATCTGCTCCACCAGCGAGAAGAAGTTGTTCAGTTGGGCGAGTGTCTGCGCGGCCTCGGCATCGCTGGTTTCGATGCGGGCCAGATGCGCGATGCGCTTGACGTCGGAGAGTGCGAGAGCCATGGCGTGATGCGGCGCGGGCGCCGGGTTCAGTCCATCGGACTGGAGATGTGCGGTCGGGTGGCGGGCAGGACGCCCGGTGCGGGGTCCGGGGGCGCCCCGGGGATCGTTTCGTTACAAGTTTTTCCGGGCGCTGACGCCCCGAAACAGCGTGGATTATAAGGTATCATTACGCGTTGCAGGCCTCCCGCAACGCGGACTTCACATGGCGCGCCAAATGGCGGGGTCCAGGCAGGTCGCGGGTCACTCCGGCGCATGCGCCGGTGATGTCGTCGCCACTGCCGGCACGCACCATAAGTGCCGGGCAGGGCGGTCGGGCGGGGCACGCGGCGCGCGAGCGTCGCAAGACTGCAACAGACTGCAAGAGCAGGCAGGAAACGCGATTGGCGAACGATAAAGGCACGGCCCGGCGGCAAGTCCGCGATTAGCAGCCGGTTTTCATCGCAGTTTCACACTTCACAATCAGGTTCCTCCGATTAGGCTTCTGCCATCGTCAGGCGATTTTCCGACCTGTCCGGCGCATCTGGCGGCGAACTTTCGCGCAGAGTCTAATCAAAGGTTCCCGTAGGTCCGGCGTGCAGGCTGCGCCGGTTGCGGATCGCCGATGACCGGGCGGGCATGCGCCCCTCGCCGTCGGCACCGGGGCGTACCGGCTTGCCGGTACGGGCCGCAGCGCACCGGGGGAACCGTGAACCATCACCCTTGCAAACGTATACCTGGCCGGGCCGAACACGGCGCCGGCCGTTTCGCATACTCGCGAACCAACAAAAGACAGGATTCCTGATGTTCGGATTTCTCCGCAGCTATTTCTCCAACGACCTGGCCATCGACCTGGGCACCGCCAACACGCTGATCTATATGCGCGACAAGGGCATCGTCCTGGACGAACCGTCGGTCGTGGCCATCCGTCAGGAAGGCGGCCCCAACGCCAAGAAGACGATCCAGGCGGTTGGCAAGGAAGCCAAGCAGATGCTGGGCAAGGTGCCGGGCAATATCGAGGCCATCCGCCCGATGAAGGACGGCGTGATCGCCGACTTCACCGTGACCGAGCAGATGCTCAAGCAGTTCATCAAGATGGTCCATGACTCGAAGCTGCTGCGCCCGAGCCCCCGGATCATCATCTGCGTGCCGTGCGGCTCCACCCAGGTGGAACGCCGCGCCATCCGCGAATCGGCGCTGGGCGCCGGCGCCAGCCAGGTGTACCTGATCGAGGAGCCGATGTCGGCCGCGATCGGCGCCGGGCTGCCGGTGTCGGAGCCGTCGGGCTCGA
>Ga0255338_1005525_pt1 | contig 11574 bp, 12 predicted proteins | sample MeOH1_35cm_T4_19_FD_203715 | JGI IMG/M metagenome (GOLD analysis project Ga0255338, IMG submission 203715) | Sandy soil microbial communities from University of British Columbia, Vancouver, Canada - MeOH1_35cm_T4_195 | ecosystem: Engineered > Artificial ecosystem > Sand microcosm > Unclassified ... | reverse complement strand
CGGAAGGGGCGGCCCTTATTGTTTCTGGAGAATCCCCGTGGCCCAGCCGCTCATGCCTCACGCGACCGCCTCCTGGCTGGTCGACAATACTGCCCTGACGTTCGAGCAGATCGCCGCTTTCTGCGGGCTGCACATCCTCGAGGTGCAGGCGATCGCCGACGACACCGCGGCGACCAAGCTCACCGGCCGCGATCCGATCCGCGCGGGCGAGCTCACCCAGGAGGAGATCGATCGCGGCCAGGCCGATCCGGCCTACCGGCTGCAGATCCACAAGGAGCCCGACAAGGTCCGCCGGACCAAGGGGCCGCGCTACACGCCGGTTTCGAAGCGCCAGGACAAGCCCGACGGCATTGCCTGGATCATCCGCAATCATCCCGAGGTCTCCGACGGCCAGATCTCGAAGCTGATCGGGACGACGCGCACGACGATCGCCGCGATCCGCGACCGCACCCACTGGAACATCGCCAACATCCAGCCCAAGGATCCGGTGACCCTCGGACTGTGCTCGCAACGCGAGCTCGACGCGGTCGTGGCCAAGGCAGCCAAGGCGGCCGGTATCGAGGATACGCTGCAGGACACGCGTCTTGCCGGCGACCGCGAGGCATTGCTCGAGGAGCTGCGTCAGGAGCGCGACACCGCGATGCGCGAGGCCGAGGCGGCGCATGCCGCGGAGCTCGCGCCGGAGGCCGAAGAGGCGCCGGTGGTCGAGGAGTTCGTCGACCCCTTCAAGCGCTGAACGAGGCGCTGAAGCCCAGCGCTGAAACCAGGCGCTGAAACTAGCCGCCGAATCCGAGCGGGGCGCCAAGCGCAAGCTTGACCCCCCCGATGCGCCAAGCCAAAGCTTGCGTCATGTCCCAGCCGACCGAAGACCAGCGCCCCCAGGCCCAGCCCCCGCAAGGCGGGCCGGCGGAAGCCATTTCCGAGCTGTCGTTCGAAGCCGCGCTCAAGCGGCTCGAGGAGATCGTGCGCAAGCTCGAAAGCGGCGAAGCCTCGCTCGACGAGTCGATCACCCTCTACGCCGAGGGCGATCGTCTCAAGCAGCAATGCGAGGCGCGGCTGCAGGCGGCGCAGGCGCGGATCGACAAGATCCAGCTGGGCCGCGACGGAAGCCCGAACGGCACCACCGCCTTTGACGCCGAGTGATACGCTGGTGCGCGAAGCGCTCGTCAGCCTGAAGCCCGAGCTCGAGCAGATCGGCGCCGATATCGACGCGCTGTTCGAGACTTTGCTCCCGCCGCAACCGGATACGCGCGCGACCCTCTACGAGGCGATGCGCTATGCCGCGATCGGCGGCGGCAAGAGGCTGCGCCCTTTGCTCGTGGTCGCGGCGTGCAGCCTGTTCCATGTCGACCGCGCGCGCGCGCTGCGCGTTGGGCTCGCGGTGGAATGCGTCCACGTCTATTCGCTGATCCACGACGATCTGCCCTGCATGGACGACGATGATCTGCGGCGCGGCAAGCCGACCCTCCATCGCGCCTATGACGAGAGCACCGCCGTGCTCGCCGGGGATTCGCTGCACGCGCTGGCGTTCGAGATCGTCGCCGACGAGCAGACCCACGAGGATCCGTTCGTCCGGGTCGAGCTGGTCGCCGAGCTCGCGCGCGCCGCCGGCCCGGCCGGAATGGCGGGCGGCCAGATGATGGACCTGATGGCCAGCAGGTCGGCGCTCGACCTCGCCGCCGTCACCCGCCTGCAGCAGCTCAAGACCGGCGCGCTGATCGGCTTCTGCCTCGAAGCCGGCGCGATCATGGGCCGGGTGCCGCCCGAGGGCCGGAGCAAGCTGCGCGGCTACGCCCGCGACGTCGGCCTCGCGTTCCAGATCACCGACGATCTGCTCGACGCCGAAGGCGAGGAGATCAAGACCGGCAAACGGGTCAACAAGGACCGCGAGGCGGGCAAGGAGACGTTCGTCTCGCTGCTCGGCCCTGCGCGGGCGCGCCAGCAGGCCGAGCTTCTGGTGGACCAGGCGACCGAATATCTCCATAGTTTCGGGGCCGAAGCGGACCTGCTCCGCGCCATCGCCCGGTTCGCGATCAAGCGCGATCATTAGGAAAAGCGAAGTGGGGGACATCAGGAACTGATATGCGCACAGCCGTCTATCCCGGCACGTTCGATCCGATCACGCTCGGCCACATGGACATCATCCGGCGCGGCGCGAAGCTTTGCGACCGGCTGGTGATCGGCGTCACGACCAATCCGTCCAAATCGCCGATGTTCAGCCTCGAGGAGCGCATGGCCATCGTGCGCCGCGAGATCGCCACGGTCGGCGGTGACATCGCGGTGGTGAGCTTCGATTCGCTGCTGATGAAGTTCGCCGAGGACAGCGGCGCGTCGATGATCATCCGCGGCCTGCGCGCCGTCTCCGACTTCGAATATGAATATCAGATGGCGGGCATGAACCAGCAGCTCAACGACCGCATCGAGACTGTCTTCCTGATGGCCGATGTCTCGCTCCAGCCGATCGCGTCGCGCCTGGTCAAGGAGATCGCCCGCTACGGCGGCGACATCCGCAAGTTCGTCACCGCGCCGGTGGCGGAAGAAGTTGCCGAGAAGGTCCGCCAGGCCGGCTAAAATTGCTGTCGGCCGGCGCCGTCCTTTCGCCTCAAAGCTGGGTGTCGAACGGCGACAGCTCGCCTTCCATCATGAACGAGCCGAGCCGCCGACCGAGCTCGGGCGCGTTGTTGCCGAGGTGGGCGCGCGCGGCGAGGATGTTGCGGTAGATCATCTCGAAGCGATATTCGTGCCGGATCGAGTTGCCGCCGCTCGCGCGGAACAGGCCGTCGGCGACCTCGGCGCAGCGATAGGCGACCTCGCCCGATTGGTAACGCCACAGCATCCGCTCTTGCACCGAAGGCAGCTCGCCGGCGCGGGCATATTCCTCGAGCCTGGTGAAGGTGCGCATCAGGATGACGCGCATCTGGTCGACCTCGCTGACCGCCCGGGCGAGCATCAGCTGCGCGTCGGGATCGAGCTTGACCTTCTGGCCGATGCTGTTGATGCGGCCGGTGTTGAGCGCGATGAAATCCTCGATCATCGCCTCGAGCGCGCCGATCTGGGTGGTCGAGAGGTTGCGGAAGCCGAGCTGGTAATGCGGGATCTTCCAGATCCAATTGCTGTTGCGCGTCAGCCCGGGCTGATAGCGGTCGTCGAGGCCGTGGTCGTGCAACGTGCGGTGCTCGGGAACGAAGACGTCGTCGATCACCAGATCGTGGCTGCCGGTCGCCTCGAGGCCGAGCACGTTCCAATTTTCCCCGATCCGATAGTCGCCGTGCGGGATCAGGAAGAGTCGATATTCGGGCTTCTTGCCGTCGGCGACGATCAGGCCGCCGATGATCGCCCAATGGCTGTCGGGCGATCCGCTCGAATAGCCCCAGCGGCCGGTCAGGCGGAAACCGCCCGGCACCGCCGTCGCGCGGCCCATCGGCGCATAGGGGGAGACGAGTCGTGCGTCCGGGTTGTCGGCCCACACCTCCGCCTGCGCTTCTTCGGGGAACAACGGCAGATGGCCGGCGAGATGCTGGTAGATCGCCGAGACCCAGGCGACCGACATGTCGCCCCTCGCCAAGGTCATCAGCACCTCGACCGCGACCTTGGGGCCCATTTCGAAACCGCCCCAGCGCTTGGGCACGAAGATCTTCCACAGGCCCGCGCGGCGTATGTCCTCGATCGTCTCCTTGCGGATGCGGCTGTTGCGCGCATCCTCGACGGCGCGCTCGCGCAGCACGGGAACGAGCGCGCGAGCGCGTGCGATCAGATCATCGCCGGTGACCTCCAACGCCGGCTGAGCGCCGGTCCGGCCTTCTGCTTCTCTCAGCGCCGACATCGGCAATTCTCCTCGTCATCCGTACGGGAAATCTGTCGCGCTTACTCGATCATTGTGCCTTTTGCGCCGCGTTCGCCACCCCGTTCGAGGACCGCAAGATGCAGCCCCCGACGAAGTTCGAGACCGCGAGATTGAAGTCGAGCGGGTTCTCGATCGCGAGATAATGGCCGCAGTCGGGCAGGGTGATGATGTGCGTCTGGTCGTAATCCTCGCGTGCGCCGCGCACCAGTTTTTCGGTGTCGCTGTCGTCGGAGCCGAGCATCACCATCACCGGCACCTGCCCCTGCCTGATCTTGGCGACGATCGATCGTTTCTTGGCGTGGCCGAAATGCGGGAAATTGGCGAAGGCGGTCGGCGAGGTCGCGCGGTGCATGTCGGCGAAGCGCGCCAATATCTCGGGCGAATTGAGCACCCGCTCGCTCCAGAATTGCTTGGAGCGGATCCGCTCCTCGTAGACCCCCATCATGCCCTCGCTCTTGGCGAGCGCGATCATCCGTTCGAACCGCGCCACGCCCTGCGGGCCGAGCATCTTATAGGGCGGGACTCCCTCGTCCATCGACAACAGGCTGCTCGAGGAGAAGATGATGCCCTTCACCCGCGGGAAGTCGAGGTCGAGCAGATGGCCGGCGGCGCTTCCGCCCCAAAAGGCCTGGCCGAGCACGTAATAAGTATCGACGCCGAGATGCTCGAGCAGCAGGCTGATATCCTCGGCGATGCGCTCGAAATTGTAGAATTCGGGCGCTTTGGCGTCATCCTCGATCTTCGAGGATTTGCCGTGGCCCCTGATGTCGCAGGCGATCACCCGGAAATGGCGCGAGAGGAACGGGATGTTGTCGGCAAAGGCATCGATGTTGGCGACGACATTGTGGATCAGGAGCAAAGTCTCCCCGGCTCCCTGGTCGACATAATTGATATCGACGCCGTTGAGTGTGACGACTGGCACTGGACCCCTCCGCTTCGAAGCGGCGCCTCGGGCTGCTTCTCCTCTTCGATAATCTGCGCGCCAAGCCTCGCCATTGTCAACCGGGCAGCAATCCGTTCTACAATGTGCAACGCAGCCGCTTCATGCTCCGCTGGACGGGGAAAGCTCTTGATCGTTCACCGCCGCGCAAGCACAAGCAAGGCAGATTCCGCGTCCATCCTTCCGGCCATCCATCTTTCGGCCATCTTTTGGGAAAGCGTGTACCATGCGTTCGAAGTCACCATGCGCTTGAAACTGATCCTTGCCGCCATCGCCGGGATGCTGCTCGCGCCGCAGGTCGCCGCGCAGGTGCCCGCGCCGGATCCGGAGAATGTGCTGCTGCTCGATCTTTCGACCGGCGGGCGGGTGGCGATCCAGCTTCGCCCGGACGTCGCCCCGCGCCATGTCGAGCGGGTCAAGACGCTTGTCCGGCAGAATTTCTACAACGGTCTTACGTTCCATCGCGTCATCGAGGGCTTCATGGCCCAGACCGGCGACCCCAAGGGAACGGGCGAGGGCGGATCGACCTTGCCCGACCTTGCCGCCGAGTTCAGCGCGCTGCCGCATGTGCGCGGGGCCGTCTCGATGGCGCGTACCGATTCCCCGAACAGCGCCAACAGCCAGTTCTTCATCATGCTCGCCCCGCGCATGGGGCTCGACGGCAAGTACAGCGTGTTCGGCCGCGTGATCAGCGGCATGGACTATGTCGACCTTATCGAACGTGGCGAGCCGCCCGCCAATCCCTCGCGCATCCTGCGCGCGTCGATCGCGGCCGACAACATTCCGCCGCCGCCTCCTGTCGCGGCGCCGGCAACGCCGTCGGCGCTCCCAGCGGTCGGGGGTGTGATCGGATCGGGCGCATCGGCGCTGCCGCAGGGCACGCCACCCCGCTAGATAATCGCGCGCGAGCGGTTCAACCTGAGGCGGTGAGGCTCAAGAGCATTGCGCGAAAAGGTGGGTACCGGCTTTTCGCAAGCAGCAATGCGGTGTCAAACAGACTTAGTGCGGGCTGCGATTCCATCCAATCGCAGCCTGCTCTAAGCGGCCTCCATGCGAGTCGACCTTTTCGATTTCGAGCTTCCGCCCGAGCGGATCGCGCTCCGGCCGGCCGCGCCGCGTGACAGCGCGCGCCTCCTGTGCGTCGAAGGCGAAGCGCTCAGCGATCATCTGGTGCGCGATCTCCCGACCTTGCTGCGGCCGGGCGATCTGCTGATGTTCAACGACACGCGGGTCATTCCCGCGCAATTGGAGGGGCGGCGTGGCGCGGCGCGGATCGGCGCGACGCTCCACAAGCGCGAGGATGCGCGCAGCTGGCACGCCTTCGTGCGCAACGCCAAAAGGGTCAGCACCGGCGACCGCATCGATTTTGGCGCGGGCGTGACCGCGCTCGCCGGCGACAAGGCGGAGGACGGCAGCATCCTGCTCTCCTTCGAGGGCGACGAGCCGGTCGAGCTGCTGCTCGAGCGCGCCGGGCGGATGCCGCTGCCGCCCTATATCGCCGGCAAGCGCGCCCCTGATGGCCGCGACCTCGACGACTATCAGACGATGTTCGCGCGCGAGGAAGGGGCGGTCGCTGCGCCGACCGCGGCGCTGCACTTCACGCCCGAGCTGATCGCGGCGCTGGAGGCGCGCGGCGTCGGCCACGAGACGCTGACCCTGCACGTCGGCGCCGGCACCTTCCTGCCGGTCAAGGCCGAGGACACCGACGACCACCGGATGCACAGCGAATGGGGCCGGATCGATGCCCGTGTCGCGGACCGGCTCAACCAGGTGCGGAGCGCCGGCGGCCGCGTAATCGCGGTCGGCACGACCGTGCTTCGCCTGCTCGAAAGCGCCGCCGACGAGCACGGCCGCATACGCCCGTTCGAGGGCGACACGGCGATCTTCATCACCCCGGGCTATCGCTTCCGCGCGATCGACGGCCTCGTCACCAATTTCCATTTGCCGCGCTCGACCTTGTTCATGCTCGTCAGCGCCTTGATGGGCCGCGAGACGATGCACGCGGCTTATGCCCATGCGATCGACGGCGGCTATCGTTTCTACAGCTACGGCGATGCGAGCCTGCTGCTGCCGTAATCCTTTGGCCTCCCGGACTAAATTGCCGGCTTGTCCTTATTGGCATCCATGGCGATGCGCTCGGCTTCGGCCTCGGCCGCCAATTGCTCCTTGGACTTCGACATTGTCCTGGCGCGTTCGTAAGCGCTCACCTCTTCGGCGGACATGCGGCTCAGCACGTCGTCGCGCGCGGCCTGCATGCGCGCCAGCTCCGGCGAGTGCGGGCTGTTCACGCGCAGGCCCCCCATCCGCAAATCGATGCGCGCGAGGTTTTGTTGCTCGGTCGTGGACATTGGAGTCGCGGAAGATTTGTGCTGGTTCATCTTTTCTCTCGATGGAGGTCACCGCCGCGCGGCGAGGCTGAGCAATGATCCCTTGCACGGGTGCGGCCGAGGAGCAACTCGGCAACGGGGGAGAGGAGGCGATTACGCTTTCGCTGGTCGGCGCAGCGGAAGGCTGAGCGATGCCTAGGGGAGCCAGCACGCGCCGTTCACCCTGGAGATCGCTTGTTGCGCTATGGCTGTGCACTCGCTGCTGCCGCGAAAGGATATTCGATTGCGCCCGACACCAATGTTTTCCCTGCCGTTGCTGCTACTGATGAGCGGCGCCGCGGCCGCCGCCCCCAAGCAGGCGGAGACCTATCGGCCGAGCCCGCCGACGATCGTCGCGGCGCCGCTCGGCATGGCGATCGCCGCCTTCGATCGCGACGGCGATCTCAAGGTCAGCCGCGGCGAATATGAATGGGGGGTCGCCAAGTCCTTCGCCGGCGCCGACCGCAACGGCGACGACACCCTGTCGCTGATCGAGTTCGGCGCATGGGCGGAAGCGACGCTCGGCAACGCCGGCGCGCTTCCCGGGCGGTTCGATTTCGACAGCGACGGTGACGACAAAATCTCGCGCGCCGAGTTCAGGAGCCTGTTCGCCGCGCGCTTCGCAATGCTCGACGCCAACAAGGATGGCGCGCTGGTCCGCTCCGAGCTGGTCAGCTTCGTCGACACGCCCTTGCCGCGTGGCGGCCGCAACGAGCGCGCGAAGCCGCGTGTCGATCCCGCACCGCGCTGAGCGGGAAGGGCAGGGCCTCGACTTCGCCCCGCCGCGGCGGCAAGGGGGCGCGATGCCGCCCCGCTTCGACTTCTCCATCAGCGCGACCGACGGTGCTGCCCGGCGCGGCACGATCGCGATGCGGCGCGGCGAGATCCGCACTCCCGCCTTCATGCCGGTCGGCACCGCCGCCACCGTCAAGGCGATGAAGCCGCAGGACGTGCGCGCGAGCGGCGCCGACATCATCCTCGGCAACACCTACCATCTGATGCTCCGCCCGGGCGCCGAGCGGGTCGCGCGGCTTGGCGGCCTCCACCGCTTCATGGGCTGGGAAAGGCCGATCCTGACCGACAGCGGCGGCTATCAGGTGATGAGCCTTTCCGAGCTGCGCAAGCTCGACGAGCAGGGGGTGAGCTTCAAGAGCCATCTCGACGGGTCGAGCCACCTGCTGACCCCCGAGCGGTCGATGGAGGTGCAGCGGCTGCTCGGCGCCGACATCGTCATGGCGTTCGACGAATGCACGCCGTTCCCGGCGAGCCGCGACGAGGCGGCGCGGTCGATGGAGCGCTCGATGCGCTGGGCGCAGCGCTCGCGCGACGCCTTCGATGCCGGCACCGACCACGCCGCGCGCGCTGCTTTGTTCGGCATCCAGCAGGGCGCGATGGACGAGGACCTGCGCCGCGCGTCGGCCGAAGCGCTGACGGCCATCGGCTTCGACGGCTATGCGGTCGGCGGGCTCGCGGTCGGCGAGGGCCAGGCCGAGATGTTCCGCGTGCTCGATTTCGCGGTGGCGATGCTGCCGGCGGATCGGCCGCGCTATCTGATGGGGGTCGGCAAGCCCGACGACATCGTCGGCGCGGTCGAGCGCGGCATCGACATGTTCGATTGCGTGCTGCCGACCCGCTCGGGGCGGACCGGCCAGGCGTTCACGAGCGACGGCCCGATCAACATCAAGAACGCCCGTTTCGTCGAAGACGAGGGGCCGCTCGATCCCGACTGCGGCTGCCCGGTCTGCGCGGGCTGGAGCCGCGCCTATCTCCACCATCTCGTCAAGGCCGGCGAGATATTGGGGGCGATGCTGATGACCGAGCACAACCTCGCCTTCTACCAGCGCTTGATGGCCGGACTCCGCGACGCCATCACGGAGGGGCGGCTCACCGCCTTCGCGGAAGGATTCCGGAGCCGATATTCGGCCGGTCGCTGATCAATGATCCTCCCCTGCACTTGCAGGGGAGGGGCGTGTAGGCGGGTCGGCATCCCGGGGGATGCCGAGAGCCGGAACCGGCTGCAAAGCAGCCGGGGGCCGCAGGGTGGTGGAGGGGCAGTTTCGTGAAGGGGATCCCTCCACCGCTTCGCGGTCATGATCCGTTGCACAGTGCCCCGCACTGTGCAGCCAAGCCGGGGGCTTGGCGGCCGGATCATCCCCACGAACCCGTGGGGAGGAATGAGGGGGAAGTCTTAGCTGCCGAAGCCCTGGGCGAGAAAGCTCGGCACCGGGCCGTTCCAATCCTCGTCGGCCTGCTCGAGCGTCTCTTCGCTCCGCGGCTGGTGGCGCGGTTCCTGGCGCGGCTCGGCGGGCCTGCGCGGCTCGTCGCGCTCGCTGCGTTCCGGCCGCCGCTGCGGCTCGTCCTGGCGCCGCTCGGCCGGTTTGCCGCGCCTTCTCGACGGGCGCGCGCGTGGGACCGCTTCGTCAGGCTCGGCCTGTTCCGCGGGGGCGGCTTCGGCAGGCTCGGCTTCGGGAGCAATCTGCCGCTCCTCGGCGGCGGCGCCCCGTGGCCGTCGTTCGCGCCGCCCGCTCCGCTCGCGCCGCGGGCCGCGATCGGGCTGGCCTGCGGCTTCGGCGTCCGCATCAGGGGCCTGGGTCTCGACTTCGGCGGCGGCCGGGCCGGCGCCGGGCGCCTCGTCCATCGACGGGATCTTGAAGCCCATCAATTTCTCGATCGAGGCGATCGCCTCGGCATCTTCGCGGGTCGCGAGCGTGATCGCGGTGCCGGTCTTGCCGGCGCGGCCGGTGCGGCCGATGCGGTGGATATAATCGTCGGGCTGCCACGGCACGTCGAAGTTGAACACATGGCTGACGCCTTTGACGTCGAGGCCGCGCGCGGCGACGTCCGAGGCCACCAGGATGTTGATCTCTTCGCTCTTGAAGCGATCGAGCTCGGCGATCCGCTCGGCCTGCTCCATGTCGCCGTGGATCTGGCCGGCCGCGAAGCCGCTGCGCTTGAGGCTGGTGGCAAGCTCGCGCACCATCGTCTTGCGGTTCGAAAAGACGATCGCCGTCTTCACCGCCTCGCTGCGCAGCAGCTTGACCAAAGCGTCCTTCTTCTTGCGCGAATCGACGCGCACGATGCGCTGGTCGATCGACGTGTTCGCGGTGGCCGGACGGCTCACCTCCACCGTCTTGGGGTTGGTCAGGAACTTGTCCGCGAGCTTCTTGATCGGCGCCGGCATCGTCGCCGAGAACAGCAAGGTCTGGCGGGTCGAGGGCAGCTTGGTGGCGATTTCCTCGATGTCGGGGATGAAGCCCATGTCGAGCATCCGGTCCGCTTCGTCGATCACGAGCATGCCGCAGCCGGTGAGCAGGATGTTGCCGCGGCCGAACAGGTCCATCAATCGGCCCGGTGTGGCGATCAGCACGTCGACGCCCTTTTCGAGCGCCTTGACCTGGTCCCCCATGCTGACGCCGCCGATCAGCAAGGCCATGCTGAGCTTGTGATATTTGCCGTATTTCTCGAAATTCTCGGCGACCTGGGCGGCGAGCTCGCGGGTCGGCTCGAGGATCAAGGAGCGCGGCATGCGCGCGCGGCTGCGGCCCTGCGCCAATATGTCGATCATCGGCAGCACGAAGCCGGCGGTCTTGCCGGTGCCGGTCTGGGCGATGCCGATCAGGTCGCGCCCCATCAGCACCGAGGGGATCGCCTGGCGCTGGATCGGCGTCGGTTCGTCGTAGCCGGATTCGTGGACGGCCCGAAGCAATTCGTCTGAAAGGCCGAGATCGGCAAAAGTCATGACTATTTCCGGAAATTAGCGCTTGTCGACAGTCGCTTTGTCCGCGCGGCTTGGCCCCTGGGGCTCGTCCTTGTCAAGCGGAGCGCGCCGCCTTGCGCTTGGGCGCAGGCTCCTGAAGCGATCGATCGCGCATTCGCCGCCCATCCGCGAGCGCACCGCGTCGCGATCGGCGCAGACCAGCCCGTCCGGTCCGGGCGTGATATAGAAGCCGTAATAATAATCGAGCGCGGGGCAGGCGGATTCGAGCTCCGCGCGAATGCGGCTGCGGTCGCGCAGGATCAGGTCGACGCTGCTTTGCCCGAGCAGGGAGGCACCCGCGATCGCGCCCGCCGGCACGCATTTCGGCCCCTTGCCCTCCTTCCATTCGGAGACTTCCGGCCCGGGCGAGACCGGCCGCAGCCGGATCGAGCGGATCACGATCTGCTTGCGCACGATCAATTGCGCAAATTCGGTGGCGTGCCCCTCGGGCGCAGCTTCGGGGGCCGGCGCGATCATCCCCACCAGCAGCAACGCCAACACGCCTGCCATCATCAAGAGCCGAGCCTCATCGCCGCGCCATCCACCGCAATGCTTGAACGGGCGATTAATTTGCCCAACACGGCGAGCCTGCTTATTATCGCCGCCTCGCCGCAATGACCAACGCTTCGCTCTCACCCCTGCTCGAAAAGCTCAGCGACAGGCTGGG
>Ga0255338_1005524_pt1 | contig 11574 bp, 10 predicted proteins | sample MeOH1_35cm_T4_19_FD_203715 | JGI IMG/M metagenome (GOLD analysis project Ga0255338, IMG submission 203715) | Sandy soil microbial communities from University of British Columbia, Vancouver, Canada - MeOH1_35cm_T4_195 | ecosystem: Engineered > Artificial ecosystem > Sand microcosm > Unclassified ... | reverse complement strand
TCAAGCTGCTGGACTTCGGCGCGATCGTCAACATCCTGCCGGGCAAGGATGGCCTGCTGCATATCTCCGAGATCGTCAACGAGCGCGTCAAGGACATCAAGGACTGGCTCAAGGAAGGCCAGCAGGTTCGCGTCAAGCTGATCCAGGCCGACGAGAAGGGCCGCCTGCGCCTGTCCCTGAAGGCCGCGCTGGCCGAAGAGGGCGGCAGCATCAGCCCGATCGTCAACAGCGACGCGCCGGCGAACCCGTCGGCGGAACAGCAGCAGTAAGCTGCCCCGCGGTACCCGTAGCAGGAAAAACGGCTGGCGATGTCCAGCCGTTTTTTTGTTTACACTGCGCGAGTCCCGGCCCGGCGCCGCGGCGCGCCTCCAGGGGCCGCGCCGCCGCCGGCCCCCCCGATACCGACCCCAGCCATGCGCGCACGCCGCCGCATGCGCAATGCAAGGAGAAGACATGCAAGCCATCGAAATCCGCGAATACGGCGCCCCCGAGGTCCTGCAGCTGACGCAGCGCCCCGATCCCGAGGTCCGCGCGGGCGAGATCCTGATCCGCGTGAGCGCCGCCGGCGTCAACCGCCCCGACGTGTTCCAGCGCACCGGCAACTACCCGGTGCCGCCGGGCGCGTCCGATCTGCCCGGCCTGGAAGTGGCGGGCGTGGTGGCCGGCGGCGACCTCGCGCATGCCGACAACCGCTTCGGCCTCAAGCTCGGCGACCGCGTGTGCGCGCTGGTGCAGGGCGGCGGCTACGCCGAGCTGTGCGCGGCGCCCGCGGCGCAGTGCCTGCCAGTGCCGGCGGGCTTGTCGGACGTCGAGGCGGCGGCCCTGCCCGAGACCTTCTTCACGGTGTGGAGCAACGTGTTCGACCGCGGCTACCTCGGGCGCGGCCCGCTCGGCAAGGACGAGACCCTGCTGATCCAGGGCGGCTCGAGCGGCATCGGCACCACCGCCATCCAGATCGCCAAGGCGCTCGGCCACAAGGTCTTCGTGACCGCCGGCAGCATCGAGAAATGCCGCGCCTGCGAGGCGCTCGGCGCCGACCGCGCCATCAACTACAAGACCGAGGACTTCGTCGCCGAGGTCAAGGCGCTGACCGGCGGGCGCGGCGCCGACGTCATCCTCGACATGGTGGCCGGCCCCTACCTCGCGCGCGAGCTGGCCTGCGTGGCCGACGACGGCCGCATCGTCATCATCGCGCTGCTGGGCGGCGCCAAGGCCGAGATCCCGCTGGCCGACATCCTGCGCCGGCGCATCACCGTGACCGGCTCGACGCTGCGCCCGCGCCCGGTGGCGTTCAAGGGCGAGATCGCGCAGGCGCTGCACCGGCACGTGTGGCCGCTGCTGGCCGCCGGCAAGATCAAGCCGGTGATCCACCAGACCTTCCCGGCGGCGCAGGCCGCCGACGCGCACCGCCTGATGGAGTCCAGCGAGCACATCGGCAAGATCGTGCTGACCTGGTAAGGGACGGCGGGGCAGGGCGCGGGGCGCTTCCCAGGGCCGGTCCAGGGCCGCTCTGGTGGCGTAGGGCCCGCGCCCGCGCTACAATAGCGGGTTTTATCGAGAGAGGCGCTCCGTGAGACAAAAGCTCGTCATCGGCAACTGGAAGATGCACGGCAGCCTGGCCGCCAACGCGGCCCTGCTGGCAGGTATCAAGGCCGCACCGGCCCGCGCCCGCCTGGCGGTGTGCGCGCCGTTCCCGTACCTGGCGCAGTGCCAGTCGCTGCTGGCCGGCACGGCCGTGGCGTGGGGCGCGCAGGACGTCTCGGCCGAGGCGCGCGGCGCGTTCACCGGCGAGGTGGCGGCTTCGATGCTGGCCGAATTCGGCGTTTCCTACGTCCTGGTCGGGCATTCGGAGCGCCGCGGCTATCATGGCGAGACCGATGCCGTGGTGGCCGCCAAGGCGGTGCGCGCGCTCGAGTCCGGCATCGTGCCGGTGGTGTGCGTGGGCGAGACCCTGGCGCAGCGCGAGGCGGGCGAGACCGAGGCGGTGGTCGGCCGCCAGCTCGACGCCGTGCTGGCGGCGCTGTCGGCCGAGCAGCTCGCGCGCGTCGTGCTGGCCTACGAGCCGGTCTGGGCGATCGGCACCGGCAAGACCGCCAGCAGCGCGCAGGCCCAGGCCGTGCACGCATTCCTGCGCGGCCGCGTGGCGGCGCGCGACGCCGGCGTGGCGGCCGGCATGGCCATGTTGTACGGCGGCAGCGTCAAGCCGGACAACGCGGCAGAACTGTTTTCCATGCCCGACATCGACGGGGGCCTCATCGGAGGCGCCGCGCTGAAGTCGGACGATTTCCTCGCGATCGGCAACGCCTGAATGCCGGCCGCTCACATGGTCTGATCAGGCAAGCGAATCGAACCAAATGGCAATTTTCAAAACTTTGTTGGTAGTGGCGCAGGTACTGTCCGCGCTTGGCGTGATCGGCCTGGTGCTGCTGCAGCATGGCAAGGGCGCGGACGTCGGCGCGGCGTTCGGCTCGGGCGCCTCGGGCAGCCTGTTCGGCGCCACCGGCTCGGCCAACTTCCTGTCGCGCACCACGGCCGTGCTGGCGTCGCTGTTCTTCATCTGCACGCTGAGCCTGACGCTGATGGGCAACTACCGTCCGACTGCCTCGCTGGGCGTGATGGGCGCCGCTCCGCAGTCGGCGCCGGCACCCGCCGCGGCGGCTTCGGCCCCCGCTGCGCCGACCGTGGCAGCCTCCGGCGCAGCCGCGCCCGCAGTACCGAAATAATCAAGCGGCCTTGCGACGGATTCTTGAAGATTTTTGTAGTTGTGCGTTGAACAAAACAAGAATTTTGGGTTAGAATGCAAGGCTTGAAACGATCCCCCAGCGACGGGGCTCCAGCCAGGATCAAGGTATCCCAGCCAGAGTTCCGAAGGGTGTAAAAACCCTGGGCCCCAAGGCCAGCGCCAGGCAATATTGTTTCTCCCCCAGCCGACGTGGTGAAATTGGTAGACACGCTATCTTGAGGGGGTAGTGGCGAAAGCTGTGCGAGTTCGAGTCTCGCCGTCGGCACCAAACAACTTGATCGGGGCGTGGAGTCCGGAGAGTATCCCGGCTTCGTGCCCCGGCCAGTCCGCAAGGCGGCGTCGTAATTTCTACGGAATGGCGCTTGGGGTGGGCAACAGGTCGCCGCTAGCTGCTGGTGCTGTTGACAACATTCCAGATAAGGCTGGCCGTACCTTGAATCTCGAAGCCTACTTCCCCGTCCTCATCTTCATCATCTTCGGTGTCGTGCTCGGCGTGGCATTGATGTCGATCGGCCGGATCCTCGGCCCCAACAAACCCGACCCCGCGAAGCTCTCTCCCTACGAGTGCGGCTTCGAAGCGTTCGAGGACGCGCGCATGAAGTTCGACGTGCGCTACTACCTCATCGCTATCCTGTTCATCCTGTTCGATCTCGAAACTGCCTTCCTTTTCCCGTGGGGTGTAGCCCTGCGCGAGATCGGCTGGCCGGGATTCTTCTCCATGGGCGTGTTTCTGCTGGAATTCATCGTGGGCTTCGTCTACATCTGGAAAAAAGGCGCGCTCGATTGGGAGTGATGTGAAATGGCAATCGAAGGCGTTCTCAATGAAGGCTTCGTCACGACTACCGCTGACAAGCTGATCAACTGGACCCGCACGGGCTCGCTCTGGCCGATGACGTTCGGCCTGGCGTGCTGTGCCGTGGAAATGATGCATGCCGGCGCCGCGCGCTACGACATGGACCGCTTCGGCGTGATTTTTCGCCCGTCGCCGCGTCAGTCGGACGTGATGATCGTGGCCGGCACGCTGTGCAACAAGATGGCCCCCGCGCTCCGCAAGGTCTATGACCAGATGGCCGAGCCGCGCTGGGTGATCTCGATGGGCTCGTGCGCCAATGGCGGCGGCTACTACCACTACTCGTACTCGGTGGTGCGTGGCTGCGACCGCATCGTGCCGGTCGATATCTATGTTCCGGGCTGCCCGCCGACGGCGGAAGCGCTGATCTACGGCGTGATCCAGCTGCAGAACAAGATCAAGCGTACCAACACCATCGCGCGCAAGGGCTGACATGGCGAATAACCTGGACACCCTCAAGACTGCGCTCGAAAAGGTTCTCGGCAAGCGCGTGCAGAGCCTGGTCGAAGCGGTTGGCGAGCTGACGCTGATCGTCAAGGCCGACGACTACCTCGAAGTGGCCCGCCTGCTGCGCGACGAGCCGTCGCTGCGCTTCGAGCAACTGCTGGACATCTGCGGCGTCGACTACTCCGACTACGCCGATGGCGCCTGGGACGGCCTGCGCTTCGCGGCCGTGTCGCACCTGATCTCGATCACGCACAACTGGCGCCTGCGCCTGCGCGTGTTCGCGCCGGATGATGACCTGCCCGTGGTGCCGTCGCTGATCGACGTGTGGAATTCGGCCAACTGGTTCGAGCGCGAAGCCTTCGATTTCTACGGCATCGTGTTCGAAGGCCACCCGGACCTGCGCCGCATCCTGACCGACTACGGTTTCGTCGGCCACCCGTTCCGCAAGGATTTCCCGGTTTCCGGCTTCGTGGAGATGCGCTACGACCCGGAACAGAAACGGGTGATCTACCAGCCGGTGACGATCGAGCCGCGCGAAGTCACGCCTCGCGTGATTCGCGAGGAAAACTACGGCGGCGTGCAGCACTGAGATCGACGTCATGGCAGATATCAAGAACTACACCCTGAACTTCGGCCCGCAACACCCGGCAGCGCACGGCGTGCTGCGCCTGGTGCTCGAGCTGGACGGCGAAGTCATCCAGCGTGCCGACCCCCACATCGGCCTGCTGCACCGTGCCACCGAGAAGCTGGCCGAACAGAAGACCTGGATCCAGAGCGTGCCGTACATGGACCGTCTCGACTACGTGTCGATGATGGTCAACGAACACGCCTACGTGATGGCCATCGAGCGCCTGCTGGGCCTCGAGGTGCCGGTGCGTGCGCAGTACATCCGCGTGATGTTCGACGAAATCACCCGCCTGCTGAACCACCTGATGTGGATCGGCTCGCACGCGCTCGACGTGGGTGCGATGGCGGTGTTCCTCTACGCGTTCCGTGAGCGCGAGGACATGTTCGACATGTACGAGGCGGTGTCGGGCGCGCGCATGCACGCGGCCTACTACCGTCCGGGCGGCGTCTACCGCGACCTGCCTGACACGATGCCGCAATACCGGGCGTCGAAGATCCACAACGAGCGTGCCATCAAGGTGATGAACGAAGCCCGTTCGGGCTCGCTGCTGGACTTCATCGAAGACTTCACGAACCGTTTTCCGACGTACGTGGATGAATATGAGACGCTGCTGACCGATAACCGTATCTGGAAGCAGCGTCTGGTGGACATCGGCGTGGTCAGCCCGGAGCGGGCACTGCAGATGGGCTTTACCGGCCCGATGCTGCGCGGCTCGGGCATCGAGTGGGACCTGCGCAAGAAGCAGCCCTACGAGGTGTACGACCAGCTCGACTTCGACATCCCCGTCGGCAACGGCGGCGACTGCTACGCGCGCTACCTGGTGCGCGTGGAAGAGATGCGCCAGTCGAACCGGATCATCAAGCAGTGCGTGGACTGGCTGCGCCGCAACCCGGGCCCGGTGATCACCGAGAACCACAAGGTGGCACCGCCCTCGCGCGTGGACATGAAGTCCAACATGGAAGAGCTGATCCACCACTTCAAGCTGTTCACCGAAGGCATTCACGTGCCGGCTGGAGAGGCTTACGCGGCGGTGGAGCACCCGAAGGGCGAGTTCGGCATCTACGCGATCTCGGACGGCGCGAACAAGCCGTACCGCCTGAAGATCCGTGCACCTGGCTTTGCCCACCTGGCCGCGCTGGACGAAATGGCCAAGGGACACATGATCGCCGATGCCGTGACGATCATCGGGACGCAGGACATCGTGTTCGGCGAGATCGACCGCTAAGTCGATCGAGAATCCGGAGACGGGGAGTCTCCACCCAGGCGTAAAGGCCGTCACCCGGACGACGATTCGGGTTCATGCGGCCGGCCCCGCGAGTGTCGGGGGCGGCAGGCGATGCCTGCGACGGACCGGCGGGGCGCAGAGCGACCTGGCCGGCGGAACATGGCAGCGACGGCTGCAAACCAGCGGAGGCCGCGAGCCGGCTTTCGCCGTATTACTGCAATGACCATGCTATCAGCAGAAGCTCTCAAGGAAATCGATCGCGCGATCGCGAAGTATCCGGCCGACCAGAAACAGTCGGCCGTGATGGCGGCACTCGCCGTGGCACAGGGCGAGGTGGGCTGGGTTTCCCCCGAAGTCATGCAGTTCGTCGCCAGCTACCTCGACATGCCGCCCGTGTGGGTGGAAGAGGTGGCCACGTTCTACAACATGTATGACACCAAGCCGGTGGGCAAGTACAAGCTCACCGTCTGCACCAACCTGCCGTGCGCACTGTCCGGCGGCGACCGCGCGGGCGACTACCTGAAGCGCAAGCTCGGCATCGACTACAACGAGACCACCGCCGACGGCTGCTTCACCCTGAAAGAGGGTGAGTGCATGGGCGCCTGCGGCGATGCACCGGTGATGATCGTGAACAACACCCGTATGTGCAGCTTCATGAGCAACGACAAGCTCGACGCGCTGGTCGACGAGCTGAAGACCGAAGCCGCCAAGGGAGCCAAGTAACATGACCTCTCTGCACGACCGTCACATCAAGCCGCTGATCCTGGCTGGCCTCGACGGCAAGAACTGGCACCTCGAAGACTACGTCAAGCGCGGCGGCTACAAGCAGCTGCGCCGGATTCTGACCGAGAAGATTCCGCCCGAGCAGGTGATTGCCGACGTCAAGGCGTCCGGCCTGCGCGGCCGTGGCGGCGCTGGCTTCCCCACGGGCCTGAAGTGGAGCTTCATGCCGCGTACGTTCCCGGGCCAGAAGTACCTGGTCTGCAATACGGACGAGGGCGAGCCGGGCACGTTCAAGGACCGCGACATCATCCGCTACAACCCGCATTCGCTGATCGAGGGCATGGCCATCGGCGCGTATGCGATGGGCATCACCGTGGGCTACAACTACATCCACGGCGAGATCTGGAACGAGTACAAGATCTTCGAGGAAGCCCTCGAGGAAGCGCGTGCGGCCGGGTTCCTCGGCGACAAGATCATGGGCTCGGACTTCAACTTCCAGCTCCATGCGCACCATGGCTACGGCGCGTACATCTGCGGCGAGGAAACGGCGCTGCTGGAGTCGCTCGAAGGCAAGAAGGGCCAGCCGCGCTTCAAGCCGCCTTTCCCTGCGAGCTTCGGCCTGTACGGCAAGCCGACCACGATCAACAACACCGAGACGTTTGCCGCGGTGCCCTTCCTGCTGGAAGTGGGCCCGGAAAACTATCTCAAGCTGGGCAAGCCGAACAACGGCGGCACCAAGATCTTCTCGATCTCGGGCGACATCGAGCGTCCGGGCAACTACGAGATCCCCCTGGGCACGCCGTTCTCGACGCTGCTCGAGCTGGCCGGCGGCATGCGCGGCGGCAAGCGCATCAAGGCGGTGATTCCGGGTGGCTCGTCTGCCCCGGTGGTGCCGGGCGACCTGATGATGGCGTCGGACATGGACTACGACTCGATCGCCAAGGCCGGCTCGATGCTGGGCTCGGGCGCCGTGATCGTCATGGACGAGACCCGCTGCATGGTGCGCTCGCTGCTGCGTCTGTCGTATTTCTATTTTGAAGAATCGTGCGGCCAGTGCACGCCGTGCCGCGAAGGCACCGGCTGGCTCTATCGCATGGTCAATCGCATTGAACACGGAGAAGGGCGCCAGGAAGACCTGGACCTGCTCAACAACGTCGCGGAAAACATCATGGGGCGCACGATCTGCGCGCTCGGCGATGCTGCGGCGATGCCGGTACGCGGCATGCTCAAGCACTACTGGAAAGAGTTCGAGTATCACGTCGAACACAAGCAGTGCATGGTCCCGGCCCATTCTTAAGCGTGGCAGAACATGGTTGAACTCGAGATCGACGGCAAGAAGGTAGAGGTTGCGGAAGGCAGCCTCGTGATGGAAGCCGCCCGCAAGCTGGGCACCTACATCCCGCATTTCTGCTACCACCGCAAACTCTCCATCGCGGCGAACTGCCGCATGTGCCTGGTGGAGGTGGAGAAGGCGCCCAAGGCGCTGCCCGCCTGCGCCACGCCGGTGACGCCTGGCATGAAGGTCTTCACGAACTCGGAAAAGGCCGTCAAGGCCCAGAAGTCCGTGATGGAATTCCTGCTGATCAACCACCCGCTCGACTGCCCGATCTGCGATCAGGGCGGCGAATGCCAGCTCCAGGATCTGGCGGTGGGCTACGGTGCGTCGGAGTCGCGCTACAAGGAAGAGAAGCGCGTGGTGTTCCACAAGAACGTGGGCCCGCTGATCTCCATGGAGGAGATGACCCGCTGCATCCACTGCACCCGTTGCGTGCGCTTCGGCCAGGAAGTGGCCGGCGTGATGGAACTGGGCATGTTGAACCGTGGCGAGCACTCGGAAATCACGACCTTCGTTGGCCAGACCGTGGATTCGGAACTGTCCGGCAACATGATCGACCTGTGCCCGGTTGGCGCGCTGACGAGCAAGCCGTTCCGCTACTCGGCCCGTACGTGGGAACTGGCGCGTCGCAAGTCGGTGTCGCCGCACGACGGCCTGGGCGCGAACCTGGTTATCCAGACCAAGAACCAGCGCGTCATGCGCGTGCTGCCGCTGGAAAACGAAGAGATCAACGAGTGCTGGCTGTCGGACAAGGACCGCTTCGCCTATGAAGGCCTGAACAGCCCGGACCGCCTGGTGCGTCCGCTGCTGAAGCAGGGCGGCGAATGGATGGAAACCGACTGGCAGACCGCGCTGGAATACGTCGCCAACGGCCTCGCGAGCATCAAGCGCGACCATGGCGCCGACCAGATCGCCGCGCTGGCCAGTCCGCACAGCACGCTCGAAGAGCTGTACCTGCTCGGCAAGCTGGTGCGTGGCCTCGGCAGCGACAACATCGACTTCCGCCTGCGCCAGACCGATTTCTCGGCGGCCCTGAAGGGCGCGCCGTGGCTCGGCATGCCGGTGGCCGATGTGACCACGCTGCAACGCGTGCTCGTGATTGGTTCGTCGCTGCGCAAGGATCACCCGCTGCTGGCCTCGCGTCTGCGTCAGGCCGGCAAGAAGGGCGCCCGCGTGACGGTGCTGGGTGCTGGCGGTGAAGACCTGCTGATGCCGGCGACGCGCATCGACGTGGCCCCGTCCGCCTGGACCGCCGCGCTGGCCGGTGTGGCCCGCGCCGTGGCGTCTGCCAAGGGTGTGGCGGCTCCCGCCGGTACCGAGGGTTTCGATGGCGGCGACGCCGCGGCCAAGGTGGCCGAAGCGCTGCTGTCCGGCGAACGCCGTGCGGTGTTCCTCGGCAACGAGGCTGTGCGCCATCCGCAATTCTCGGCGCTGCACGCGCTGGCACAGTGGATCGCCACGGAAACGGGCGCGACGCTGGGCTTCCTGACCGAAGCGGCCAATACGGTCGGCGGCTACATCGCCGGCGCGCTGCCGCAGCAAGGCGGCGCCAATGCGCAGGCGATGCTCGACGCGCCGCGCAAGGCCTACATCGTGCTGAACGCCGAACCCGAGTTCGATACCGCCGACGCCCGCAAGGCGCTGGCCGCGCTGAACCAGGCCGGTACGGTCGTGGTGCTGTCGCCGTTCCGCTCGGAAGCGGCCATGCAGTACGCCGACGTGATCCTGCCGGTGACGCCGTTCACGGAAACCGCCGGTACCTTCGTCAATGCCGAAGGCGTGCCGCAGAGCTTTAACGGCGTGGTGCGCGCGCTGGGCGAATCGCGTCCCGCCTGGAAGGTGCTGCGCGTGCTGGGCAACCTGCTGGATGTGCCGGGCTTCGACTTCGACACGGCCGAAGCCGTACGCGAGGAAGTGCTGGCCAAGCCGGTGGCACCGCAACTGAACAACACCACCGATGCCCCGATCCGCGTGACGGCTGCTGCCGCCAACGGTATCGAGCGCATTGCCGATGTGCCGATCTACCATGCCGACCCGATCGTGCGCCGTGCCGACTCGCTGCAGCTGACCGCGGCCGCGCGCCGTGCGATGCAGGTGGCGCTGTCGTCCGACCTGTTCGACAAGCTGGGCGTGCAGGTGGGCGACCCGGTGCGCGTGACGCAGGGCGAGGGTAGCGTGGTGCTGCCGGCCGCGCTGGAAATCACGCTGCCGGCCAACACCGTGCGCGTGCCGGCCGCTACCGTGGCCGCCGCGACGCTGGGTGCGCTGTACGGCAACGTCACCGTCGAGAAAGCCATCGAGCTGCCGGGCCAGCAGGCCAAGGCAACGCCGGCGGCCACCGCATAAGAAGAGCGAGAACGCAACATGATCGATTGGATTACCTCGCAAGGCCAGGCTGTGTTCGGTGGCGCGTGGACGCCGCTGTGGATTCTCATCCGCGCGGTGGTCATTGTGGTGCCGCTGCTGCTGTGCGTGGCCTACCTGATTCTCTGGGAGCGCAAGCTGATTGGCTGGATGCACGTGCGGATCGGCCCGAACCGCGTGGGCCCGCTCGGCCTGCTGCAGCCGATTGCCGACGTGCTGAAGCTGCTGCTCAAGGAAGTCATGATGCCGTCGCAGGTCAGCCGGGGCATGTACCTGGTGGCCCCGCTGATGGTGCTGATGCCGGCCGTGGCAATCTGGGCGGTGATTCCGTTCCAGGCCGAGGTGGTGATGGCGGACGTGAACGCCGGCCTGCTCTATGTGATGGCGATCAGCTCGGTGGGCGTCTACGGCGTGATCCTGGCCGGCTGGGCCTCGAACTCGAAGTATGCGTTCATCGGCGGGATGCGCGCCGCTGCGCAGATGGTGTCGTATGAAATCGCCATGGGCTTCGCGCTCGTGACGGTGCTGATGGTGTCGGGCAGCCTGAACCTGTCGGCCATTGTGAACGGCCAGAACACCGGCTACTTCGCCAACATGGGCATCAACGTACTCTCGTGGAACTGGCTGCCGCTGCTGCCGATGTTCGGCGTCTACTTCATCTCGGGCGTGGCGGAAACGAACCGTCACCCGTTCGACGTGGTGGAAGGCGAGTCGGAAATCGTGGCGGGTCACATGATCGAATACTCGGGCATGGGCTTCGCGCTGTTCTTCCTGGCCGAATACATCAACATGATAGTCATCTCGACGATGACCGCGCTGATGTTCCTCGGTGGCTGGGCGCCCCCGTTCTCGAGCGCGCTGACCAACATGATCCCGGGCTTCTTCTGGCTGCTGATCAAGGTTTTCCTGCTGCTGTCGGTATTTATCTGGATCCGTGCATCGTTCCCGCGCTACCGCTATGACCAGATCATGCGCCTGGGTTGGAAGATCTTCATTCCGCTGACCGTGGGCTGGCTGATCATCGTGGCGATCTGGATCAAGTCGCCGTGGAACATCTGGCACTGATGTGCCCGGCGACGGCGCGCCGCTGCAAGTGGCAGGGCGCGCCGCGCGGAAATAAATAGGAAGCAATCGTCATGCTGCTCGCCATCAAGGACTTCTTCAACAGCCTGCTCCTGAAGGAACTCTTCAAGGGCATGGCGCTGACCGGCCGCTATCTCTTCGCGCGCAAGATCACCGTCCAGTTCCCGGAAGAGAA
>Ga0255338_1005523_pt1 | contig 11575 bp, 8 predicted proteins | sample MeOH1_35cm_T4_19_FD_203715 | JGI IMG/M metagenome (GOLD analysis project Ga0255338, IMG submission 203715) | Sandy soil microbial communities from University of British Columbia, Vancouver, Canada - MeOH1_35cm_T4_195 | ecosystem: Engineered > Artificial ecosystem > Sand microcosm > Unclassified ... | reverse complement strand
CCAGCAGCATCCTGCGTTCATGGAAATCGGAATTACTTCCGCCTACTATTCAGGAACAAACGTAGCGGTCGTTGGACAGATCAAACCGCTGATTAACTACAGTGGCAATAACTACAGCTACCACGTTGTTGTTATCGAGAACATTACTACAGGTAACGTTGCGACCAACGGGGAAACCAGTTTCAACAATGTGATGATGAACATGAATCCGACGGAGACCGGGACTGCTGTTACATCACTCACAGCCGGCTCACCGATCAACCTAAACGTTACAGTTCCGATGGCCGGAACAAATGTTGAACAGATGGGTGACCTGAAAGTAGTGATATTCGTACAGGACAACGATACGAAAGAAGTTCTGCAGAGTGCATGGCTTGATGTTCTTCCTAACTCAGTTGCTGACCTTGATGCAAACGGAAACGGAATATCTAATGTGTATCCTAACCCGGCAAGCGATAACGTGACCATGGAGTATACCGTTGCAGAATCGCAGCCGGTGACATGGACAATGACCAACACGCTTGGAGAAGTTGTTCGTACAGGTGTAAACCAATCTGCTAACCAGGGTGCAAACCAGGTTTCTGTTGAAACAGCAGATCTTGCGAACGGCGTGTACTTCATGAACCTCACAACAAACGAAGGTGTATTCACACAGCGCATCGTTATATCGCATCAGTAGTTGATGATAGAATAATAGGATGATAGGATTAAAAAGAGAAGCCCGGACTGATTGTCCGGGCTTTCTTTTTGTACTGTAAATTCAGTTTATCATTCAATAATCCTATCATTCTGTCATGAGATCGCTTTAGCGATCACGCTGTGCCGCGTGGATTCAGAATACAAGGCACTTCTCCGTTTCTCCGCGTCGAACCTGTACTGAACCCATCGAGCCACGTAAAGCATTGCAGATACCGGAATCTACCAGCGATATCTCTGCCTGCGCCCGCCATTCAATATCTGCATCGCAGGTGCCAGGTTAATGCCGATATACGCCTCCGCTCTTGAGAACGTCGGATCATACCACGCAATACCCCAATGCAGCAAACCGTAAAACGAGTTGAAGAAAAATCCAACCCCCGAAACACGCGTCGCAAAAATTTCATTCACTCCACCGATCGGCGTGAACATCATCTCGCAACTGATCGGACCAACGATATCAGCAAGCAGTCGGGGTAAAGGACGTCTCGGAATTAATCCGATGTTAAATGCGAGTCCCGGACCCGGTTTGTACGTTTCGTAATCGATCGAACCCAAATGAATTACCGGAATCGCTGGGGCGATAGAATTGATTTTGATGGACTCACGGTTCGATTTGTCGGGAAGATTAGCCGTGAAAATACTTTTCGTATACCGCAGAAAAATCTGAAACTTCTGATCGCTCCCTTTTCTGCGTAGGGTCATACGGAACAACTCCCATTCGCGTTTCCTGATCTTCCTGACTTTTACCAGGAACGTACCCGCAGTGATTGAATCCTGTACGAGTTTGAGAAATCCACTGGAATCAACGAGATCCGTATTCTCAAACGTATAAACCAATGCCCCGGGAGTGTTCAGCAGCAACGTCAGAGAATCAGAATATCCATGCAAAGAGATTTCATCGTGCAATGTCATCGTGAGATGTCCCGTTGATCCGGGATCCAGGCGGTCAATTGTTTTCTTTCCGGGTTCTGCTTCGTAAGGCGCAGGAATAAAATCCGCGCGACGGACTTTGTCAATGTTCAGAAAATTGTTAAGCCCTTTGTTCTGATCGGGAACGGACTCGAGGTAAAATTCCGGTGGGTTAACGCCTCGTTGTGCGTGTAAAACAAGACACAGCAGCAGTGCAGACACCGTTTGAATATTGCGCATGGAATGGAAGTATGATCAAACTTAGGGAATAGGGTAAGGGACTTCGGGAAGCTCGCTGCATGAGTTTCAACCGGGGATTGTGCATAGCTCTGATGGTTAATCGGACTATTCCTCTAAACTGCAAAATCTGAGCAGCAGCGGAGACGGTTTTTTGACATGAAAAAAGCTGATTAGGCAGATTAACGCGGATTTAACCTGCGCTCATGTATGGCATCTGTTTTCAATATTCCGGTAAGCAACGGGCAGAGAACACGTAACAGATTATCAGAACTTTCGTCGCATCGCCGCCTCGTTGCGGGAACCGGGGTCAACTGGTTTATTGTCGAAGGATATTGACTAATTTTCGCATCAAATACTGTATTGTTATGTACAACCTGCCTCATCACAAAGCAAAAGATCAAGCCGATATTCTTGAATTCATCGGAAAATATCCTTTCGCATATTTAACCGGTGTTGATGCAGAGAACAAACCAGTTGCTACGCAGATACCACTCTTTTTCGAAGAGCGCGACGGAAAACAATTTGTGAGTGGACATCTCATGAAGGGCAATGATCATCACAAAGCTTTTGTAAGCAACAAAAATGTGCTGGTCGTTTTCAGCGGACATCACACCTACGTGAGCGGAACATGGTACTCCAATCCGCACACGCCTTCGACATGGAATTACATGAGCGTTCACGCCAGAGGAACGATTCGGTTTCTCGAAGACCAGGCACTCGTTGATGCACTTCGGAAAATATCTCTTCACTTCGAAGGTAACAACCCGGCTTCACCAACTACTTACGACAATCTTTCTCCGGAATTAGTCAAGCGGCTCATGCACATGATCGTTGCTTTCGAAATCGAAATCACCGAACTTGATTCTGTTTTCAAACTCAGCCAGGACAGAGACGAGAAGAGTTATGAAAATATCATCCTGAAACTTCGCGAGCAAGGTGAGAGCGGACAGGTGATTGCGGAGGAGATGGGGAAGAGGAAAAAACTGGTCTTTCCGCAAGCAACATAATCATGAAAAATCTGATCTGGAAATTTTCGGTTATTGCTTTTGCGGTGGGTTCATGCAATGAAGAAACCACGCCGGCATCTGATAATAGCGCTGCTGTTGATAATCAAGTTCAGACAACAACCGTTACTCCGAAACTTCCCCGCACACAGGGCTCCGACAAATTCACCAATATCGTCTGCGCGGTTGCAGACAAGCGAGGAAATCTTTGGTTTGCTTCTTCTTCGGAAGGAGTTTATCGTTTTGATGGAACTTCGTTCGGACAATTTACAATGAACGACGGGCTATGTACCAATAACGTTCATTGTTTATTGGTTGATCAGTGGGATCACTTGTGGATCGGCACCAGTGATGGAATCTGCAAGTACAACGGAGCAACGATTGAAAAAGTTCCGATTGTTGTTTCTGATCCATCGATTCTCATTAATCCTGATAAGCGATACAAGAATGAAATCATGAGCATGCTGCAGGATAAGAGCGGAAAATTCTGGTTCGGTACAAGTGTTGGTATGTTTTGCTACGACGGAACAAAATTCAGTCAGTTCCCTGATGACTATACAGTCATCAACACCGGCAAACTCGAATTGAAAATGGTCGACGCGATTCGCGAAGACCGCAGCGGAAATATCTGGTTCGCGTCAGGTACAACAGAAGGAGCGATGAAGTACGATGGTAAATCTATCACGAGTTCAAAACCAAACGGTGATGGCTGGATCCGCACGATTTTGGAATCACAACAGGGACCAATCTGGTTCGGCGGGCGAATGCACGGTGTCTTTACTTACAACGGAACAGAATTTTCACTATTCACCGCGAAGGAAAAAATCGGCAGTCCATTATTGCAGGATCGCTCCGGCAACATCTGGTTCTCCGGTGAAGAACACGACAACGGATACGCTGGTGTCGATGGTGTGTGGCGCTACGATGGAACTAACTGCACCAACTTCACAACGAAAGACGGCATGGGCGACTACGGTGTGTGGTGCATCCTCGAAGATATTAAAGGAAACATCTGGTTCGGCACGCGCAACAATGGGTTGTACATGTACGATGGAAAAAGTTTCACTTGTTATTCGGAGTAAATATTAATCCGTTTATTTCGTGACAAACAATATTCAGGATTTCGTTCTTACGACTTTGCGGTCCTCTGCGCCTTAGCGTCCCTGCGGTTTATTGACCAACTAAGTCTTGGTTCTCACGACCAGGCCACGATCGCGGTTCTCACGAAAAAAGCCTCCTGAATTTCTTCAGAAGGCTTCATTTTGTTCAATCGTCTGATCATCCTGTCACCTCATCATCCTATCGTCCTATCATCTCATCATCCTATCATCTCATCATCCTATCATCTCATCATCCTATCATCTCATCATCCTATCATCTCACCATCCTATCATCTCACCATCCTATCATCTCATCATCCTATCATCTCAGTGTTGACACCAGGCTCACGTATGCCTTACCCGCAGACCCAGTATAAATTCACACAATTCACTCATCAGGTCCATGCACGATTTTACCTGGTCCATGGTCATGCAATAACTCTTCGCTGAACACGCGGCGCTGTCGCATTTGCATTGCAGCACATCAACGTTGAAGCGTAAGAAATCAGGATTTTTCATAATACATTTCTGCATCAAGGTTTCAAGATTGTCGCCCGGCAGAAAACCCGCGTGCACAGAATCAAGATAGCCTTCCAGAAATCCGCGGATCGCACGTTTTACAGAATAGCAGGCTGACAGTAATACGACGTCTTCTTCAGGTCGCATCAATTCTTCATGCGCGAAACAGTAGTCGTCAAGCGCTTTCTCAAGTTTTTGCTCTGCGTTCATGGGACGGTGGGTTTAGAGGTTGGCGTAAATTTTCAACAATTTCCATTTATCGGCAATTTGCCTTTCTGCATCTGCAAGGAGGGTTGCGGCGAGTTCTTTGTCCTGTCGCACCAACGACGCGTATCGGCCTTCTTTATAGATGTAATCGGCCAGCGCCATTGATGGTTCTTTCGAATCCAGAATAAATCGTTTTCCTTCCGGATGGTGTGGATTGTATCTATACAACGGCCAGTATCCGGTTTTTACGGCACTTTGCTGTTGCTCTGCGCTGTGTGCAAGATCGTATCCATGTGCTATGCAAGGCGAGTAGGCGATTATGATGGAGGTTCCGGGATACGCCTCTGCTTCACGGAATGCGCGAACGGTTTGTGTGTCGTTCGCACCCAAGGCAATTTGTGCCACGTACACATTCTTATTATTAATCGCGAGGAAACCTAAATTCTTCTTCCCGCTTTTCTTACCCCCCGCACTGAAACGTGCTACAGCACCTGTTGGTGTAGCCTTGGAAGTTTGTCCTCCGGTGTTGGAATAGACTTCTGTATCCATCACCAGAATATTCACATTTTCTCCACTCGACAGAACGTGATCAAGGCCACCGTAACCGATATCATATGCCCAACCGTCTCCGCCAACAATCCACACCGATTTCGCGGAAAGATTGTCGGCTTGTGTGCGTAACCTGGCTGCTTGCGTGGATTTATTTTCAAGCAAAATAGTTTTCAGTTTGCGAATGTTCTCGCGTTGTGCGGCGATTCCTGTTTCATTTGATTCATCCGGGTGAACGAGTGCTTCATACACATCTCCCGGACAGAAATCTTTCACTTCTTCAAGCAATGCAAGCGTAGCTGCCCGTTTCTGATCAATGGCTAATCGCAATCCAAGGCCAAACTCGGCATTATCCTCGAAGAGCGAATTCGCCCAGGCGGGTCCTCGTCCTTGTTTATTTTTAGCCCAGGGAGTAGTGGGAAGATTTCCTCCGTAAATGGAAGAACATCCTGTTGCGTTCGCCACTACCATTCTGTCACCGAAAAGTTGAGTGAGCAATTTCAGGTAGGGTGTTTCCCCGCAACCGCTGCACGCCGATGAAAACTCAAACAGGGGTTGCAGAAACTGTGTCCCTTTTACTGTTCCGAGATTCACTTTGGTACGATCGATTTCCGGAATGGAAAGGAAAAAATCCCAGGCCGATTTTTCTTTTTCAAGAATTGGAATCCGCTCTGTGAGATTGATCGCTTTCTTCGAAGTATCGGCTTTGTTCACCGTTGGACAATATTCAACACAAAGATTACACCCGGTGCAGTCTTCAACACTCACCTGTAGCGTGTACGCTTCGGTTTCCTTATTGAACTCTTTTCCGACGGGAGAGAGATATGGATATCCTTCCGGTGCTTTTTCAAGAAGCGATTTGTCATACACTTTTGCACGGATCGCGGCGTGCGGACAAATGATCACGCACTTATTGCATTGTGTACACGTTTGAGCGTCCCACGCGGGAACGAAATCCGCAATGTTTCTTTTCTCATAACGTGTTGTCCCGGTTGGATAGGTTCCGTCTACCGGTAATGCACTCACCGGCAATTCATCGCCCATGCCTTTTATAATGTCGGCGAGAACTTTCTGTGCGAACTCAGGTGCATCGTTGCTCAGTCCCACTGCTTCGCCTGTGCTGCCATTCACAATTCCCGGATGTTGCACTTCGAACAGATTCGCGATGGCTTTGTCAACCGCGTCGTAATTTTTCTGAATTACACTTTCACCTTTGTCGGAATATGTTTCTGCAATAGCCGCCTTGATTTTTTTAATGGCTTGTTCACGTGGAAGAATCCCGGAAATAGCAAAGAAGCAGGTTTGCAGAATTCCATTGATCCGCGACCCCATTCCGGATTCACGGGCAACGCGCGATGCATTGATTGCATAAAATTTCAGATGCTTGTCGATAATCTGCTTCTGAACGCGCGCGGGAATTTGCCCCCAGAGTTCGCCTTCGCCATAAGGAGAATTCAATAAAAATACAGAGCCGGGCTCCGCAGCTTTGAGTACATCATATTGCTGCAGGAAAGTAAACTTATGACATGCAGTAAACGTAGCGGAACGAATGAGGTAAGTCGACTTCACCGGTTTCTTTCCGAAACGCAAATGAGAAATCGTCATCGATCCTGATTTTTTCGAATCATACACAAAGTATCCCTGTACGTGCTTGTCGGTACTTTCTCCGATGATTTTGATTGAATTTTTGTTCGCGCTCACGGTTCCATCTGCACCAAGACCGTAAAACAATCCACGGAATTCGTGGTTGACTTCAGGATTGAATGAAGAATCGTAATCCAGGCTCAAATGCGTGACGTCGTCATTGATACCAATGGTAAAGTGATTTTTCATCGGTGTTTTGTCCATCTCAGCAAAAATGCTCAGCACCATAGCCGGGGTGAATTCCTTAGAGGATAATCCATAACGACCTCCGGTAACCTTCGGCATTGCACTCCATTTACCTTCTGCAATTCCTTCTGCAAATGCGGTAATAATATCTTGGTATAAAGGTTCACCGATAGCGCCGGGCTCTTTGGTGCGATCGAGCACTGTAATTGTCTTCACTGTCGCCGGAATTGATTTCAACATCTCCGAAACGGAGAAAGGACGAAACAAACGAACGCGAAGCATGGCCGTTTTTTCTCCCTGTTCATTCAGGTGTTCAATCGTTTCTTCAACAGCGCAGGCTCCTGATCCCATGATGATGATGAGCTTCTCTGCGTCCTTATGTCCGTAGTAATCGAATAAACGATAAGAGCGACCGGTAAATTTCGCCAGCGCATCCATCGTTTCCTGTACGATCTGCGGGGTGGCCGTATAATAGGAATTGCAGGCTTCGCGATTCTGGAAATAGACATCCGGATTTTGGGCAGTGCCTTTAATGGTAGGATTTTCCGGATCCAGACAACGATCACGAAATGCTTTGATGTCGTTTTCATCGATCATGGAACGGATAACAGAATCCGGAATGAGTTCGACATCGTTCAATTCATGGGAAGTGCGGAATCCATCAAACGCATTGATAAACGGAACGCGGGAACGAAGGGTAGCTACCTGGCAGATCAAAGCCATATCCATAGCCTCCTGAACCGTGTTGGAAAACAAAATGGCAAATCCTGTTGAACGGACAGACATCACATCACTGTGATCACCGAAAATGGATAAGGCATGTGTGGCAATCGCACGCGCAGCTACGTGCAATACAAATGGATTTAACTCTCCGGCAATCTTATACATGTCCGGAATCATCAGAAGTAATCCTTGCGATGATGTGAAGGTTGTTGTCAATGCTCCACCCAGCAGTGCACCATGCACAGCACCGGCCGCACCACCTTCACTCTGCATCTCCACAACGCGGGGAATATTGCCCCAGAGATTTTTCTTCCCGTCCGCGGCCCAGTCATCGCAATGTTCGCCCATTGCCGAAGCGGGTGTAATCGGGTAAATCGCGATCACTTCATTCGTCTTGTAGGCAATATATGACGCAGCTTCATTTCCATCCAGAATTTCTACCTGTTTTTCCATAACTGAATATTTAAGTGAATAGAGGAAAAAAACGTCGTAGTTGAAATGACTCAGATCATAGAATATGTGTTGAAGCTGATCGTAATACCCGGCCCTCGCAATGGTTCTGTGAATTCTGAAAATTTACGGGAAGCGTTAGCGTAATTATGACAAGGATCATAATTATGCGCACAAAAAAGCCTCCCGAATTTCTTCAGAAGGCTTCTCTTTTATTTAACTGTGAACAGTAAACTATTTCAACTGTGAACGGTTATGCGATGACCCACGTCTTATCTCCGCTCAGAATCTTGTCAAGTGGAGTCTTACCTTTCTTCGCTTTTGCTTCTTCAATCTGTGCGTGAAGATCATCTTCGTATGTCGCACGTTTCTCCTGGTAGAATACCCCGAACGGACGCGGCATGTGTCCTGCATGTGCAGGATTGTCGAACATTCCTGCAAGAATCATTGCCTTCATGCGGTCTGTCTCGTCATGTATCCAGAGCCCATCTGTTGAAGCGCCGCCTGAGAGATCAACGATCACCGGTTTCAGTCCGTCAAGCTTGATTCCATGCTCATTGTTTGCTCCGAAAATCAGTGGCTTACCATGTTCCAGGAACAAACACTCTTCCTTCTTCGTTTCTTTCTCTGTGTATGTGAAGAAAGCTCCGTCGTTGAATACCGGACAGTTCTGGTAAATCTCTACGAACGCTGTGCCTTTGTGCTCATGCGCACGCTTGATAACAAACTGCTGGTGTTTTGGATCACGGTCGAGTGAACGCGCAACAAAAGTTGATTTCGCGCCGATCGCCAGCTCCAAAGGATTGAAAGGCTCATCCACAGATCCCATCGGGGTTGATTTCGTTTTGATACCCTTCTCAGAAGCCGGGGAATATTGTCCTTTCGTCAGACCGTAGATCTGGTTATTGAACATCAGATACTTGATCTCAAAATTACGGCGCATCAGATGAATGAAATGATTACCACCAATGGAAAGTGAATCTCCATCACCGGAAATCAGCCACACATCCAGGTCGCGGTTGGTTGCACGCACACCGGATGCCACACACGCTGCACGTCCGTGAATAGAATGAACACCGAATGTATCCATGTAATACGTGAATCGTGAAGAACAACCGATACCGGAAACGAACACATAGTTCTCTTTCGGAACGTTGAGATCAGGAAATACACGCTGTACCTGAGCAAGAATTGCGTAGTCGCCACAACCGGGACACCACTTTACATCCTGGTCGGAAGCAAAATCTTTCGCGGTTTTTTTAACGGGTGCTGTTGTTTCTGTGCTCATAATTATTTGCTGTTAAGTATTTCGACGATTTTCACTTTCAGTTCATCCACTGTGAACGGCAATCCCTGCACCTTGTTAAACTTAATAGCAGGAATCATATACTTTGCGCGGATCAGCATTGCAAGCTGTCCAAGGTTCATTTCCGGAATCATCACCTTGTCAAACTTCGCAAGAACTTCGCCAAGATTTTTCTGGAATGGATTCACGTAACGAAGGTGAACATGTGCAACATCATGTCCTTCTGCGATCAGTTCACGTACTGCAGTCTTGATTGCTCCTGCAGTCGATCCCCAACCAAGTACACACAGTTTCGCATTTTCTTTTCCGCTGTCAACGTGTGCAGGAGGAATGCTGTCTGCAATCTTGTCGACTTTCGCCTGGCGAAGATGAACCATCTTCTCGTGATTCACTGAATCGTAAGAAACGTTTCCGGTCTCGTCCTGCTTCTCAAGTCCGCCGATGCGATGTTCCAGTCCAGGTGTTCCCGGCTTGGTTCGTGGACGTACTCCGCGCTCATCGCGTTTGTATGGAAGGAATTTTCCTCCCGGATTGTTGGTTTCAGTAACAAACTCTGCGTTGATCGGCTTCAGTGAATCTGCACTCGGGAATTTCCACGGCTCAGATCCGTTTGCGATGTAACCATCGGTCAACAGCATTACGGGAGTCATGTGCTCCAGTGCAATCCGTGCAGCTTCGTAAGCACAATCAAAACAATCTGCAGGAGTTGATGCAGCAATTACAGGAAGCGGAGCTTCACCGTGACGGCCGTGTATCGCCTGGAGCAGATCGGCTTGTTCTGTTTTTGTCGGAAGACCGGTTGATGGTCCGCCACGCTGTACGTTCACAACAACGAGAGGTGTTTCAGTAATCACCGCAAGGCCCATTGCTTCCATTTTCAAAGCGATACCCGGACCTGATGATGTTGTAACACCCAGTGCTCCTGCATAAGATGCTCCGATAGCAGAACAGATCGCAGCGATTTCATCTTCTGCCTGGAACGTCTTCACACCATTCGCACGGTACTTCGACAATTCGTGAAGAATATCAGAAGCAGGCGTAATAGGATATGAACCAAGGAATAATTCCAGCTTCGCTTTTTCAGCAGCGCAGATCAAACCGATTGCGGTTGCGTGATTGCCTGTGATCTGGCGATAAACACCCGCAGGCATTTTCGCAACGTCTACTTTCCAGCGTGTGGTGAAAATTTCAGTTGTCTCACCGTAATTGTATCCGGCTCTGAGCGCCTTGATATTGGCGTTCATGATTTCCGGTTTCTTTCCGAATTTTTCGGTGATAAATCCGATGGTGTAATCCATGGACTTATCGAACATCCAGAAAAGGAAACCGAGAACGAACATGTTCTTCGATCGCTCGATCTCTTTCATTCCGAGGCCGGTGTCGGTAAGAGCTTCTTTTACGAGTTTCGTAACGTCGATCTTGTAAACAGTAAATCCACTCAGTGTTCCGTCTTCCAACGGATTTGCACCTTCAGGATATTTAGCAAGGTTGAGGTTTTTCTTATCGAAGCCGGCAGTATTCACGAGAATGATACCACCTTTTTTCACTTTGTGAAGATCGCTCTTCAGACCCGCAGAGTTCATTGCAACCAGTACATCGTACTCATCACCCGGCGTGTAGATTTCTTTACTTCCGAAGTTCACCTGGAAACCGGACACACCGGCAACTGTACCGGCCGGGGCGCGAATCTCCGCAGGGAATTCAGGGAATGTACTCAGGTCCTGACCAAAGAATGCAGACGTATCTGTAAACTGTGAACCCGTCAGCTGCATACCATCTCCTGAGTCTCCGGAGAAACGTACAACCACATTTTCCGCGTGCCTAACCTCAACGGTTTTGCCCGCCTTCTTCTCAATTGTGTCCATGATTAGTTATTGGTGATATCAAACGTGTAACGCATCTTTCTTTGCTGTGAGTTCTTCCGGTGTTTCCACATGATCGGGATCCGGCACACAGCAATCTACCGGGCAAACAGATGCGCACTGCGGCTCATCGTGAAAGCCCACACACTCTGTGCACTTATCAGTAACGATGTAATA
>Ga0255338_1005522_pt1 | contig 11575 bp, 12 predicted proteins | sample MeOH1_35cm_T4_19_FD_203715 | JGI IMG/M metagenome (GOLD analysis project Ga0255338, IMG submission 203715) | Sandy soil microbial communities from University of British Columbia, Vancouver, Canada - MeOH1_35cm_T4_195 | ecosystem: Engineered > Artificial ecosystem > Sand microcosm > Unclassified ... | reverse complement strand
TCTTCGCGCTCGGCGACGACGCCCAGGAAGCTTCCATCCCTGACGACCGCGCGCACGCCCGGCATGGCCTGCACTTGCGCGATGTCGACGTTCACGAGGCGCGCGCCCGGCCCCTGCGGGCGCACGATGCGTCCATGCAGCATGCCCGGCAGCTCCATGTCCTGGAGATAGACCGGCTGGCCGGTCACTTTGACCGGTATGTCGATCCGCGGCAGGGACCGACCGACCACTTCGTGTTGTGCCGCAGTCTTCGGCGTGGCGTCGCCGCGGGCTTCCCGCTTGAGCAGCGCGTCATCGGCGAGCTCCCAGTACGTGACACTGCCGCCATCGCGCGCGTGCACTACACCGTCCTCAACCGTCAGCCGTTCCATCGAGACGCCCAGTCGCTCGGCGGCACGCGACAGCAGCAGCTCGCGCGCTTCGGCCGATGCATAACGCAGCGCAATGCCGCTTTCCTGTATCGAGCGGCTGCCCGACGTGATGCCCTCGTTCGGGCTCGAGTCCGTGCCGGCCGCGACGAGTCGTATGCGCTCGACTTTCACGTCGAGCTCTTCCGACACCATTTGCACGAGCGCTGTGAGTATGCCCTGGCCGATCTCCACCTTGCCGGGTCGCACGGTGACGGTGCCGTCGGCGTTGATGGTGAGCCATTGCTGCAGCTGACGGTTGCCATCGAGGCTGCCCGGAAGTTTGCGTGCGCTCATCGCTGGCTCGCCCCGGTGCGGTCCACGACTTTCCGGATCGCACGCAAGATTCTCGAATGCGTGCCGCAGCGGCACAGATTGCGGGCGAGCGCCGCACGGATCTGCTCGTCGCTCGGCCGGGGCTCGGCATCGAGCAACGCCTTCGTCGTCATAATGATGCCGCTCGCGCAATAACCGCATTGCGCCGCCTGCTCGTCGATGAAAGCCTGCTGCAGCGGATGCAGCTTGCCGTCCTCGCTCAGGGCTTCGATCGTGGTGATCCGCTTGCCGCTCACCGCTGACACCGGCACGTCGCACGACTGCACGGCAGTGCCGTCGACGATGACGGTGCACGCGCCGCATTGCCCCAGTCCGCACCCGAAGCGCGTGCCCTTCAGCCTGAGCTCGTTGCGCAGCACATACAACAACGGCGTTTCAGGCTCGGCTTCGACGCGGCACGGCCGGCCGTTTACGATGAGATCGACAGACATATACGGTTATCTCCGCGCCGGGCGCCGCCGGCACCCGATGCCCGGCCTGCACGACTCAAATTACGAAAAAACATGACTTTAGAACCTGTTCCGCAAGCAGCCGGCGCAGCCTCGCCCCGCGCCTCGTTTTTTTTTGAATGCAATGGGTCTATACTGAACCCGCGCAGTGCCTTTGGTATGGAGGATTTGCCCATGATACATACCGCCGAAGTCGAGGGGCTCAGGCAACGCATCGATCAACTGCATCTTGAGCACCGCGATCTTGACGACGTCATCTGCCGTTTAGCCCAAAGCCCCGTGCAAGACCAGCTCCAGCTCCAACGCCTCAAGAAACGCAAACTATACCTGAAGGACCAGATCGCTCTGCTCGAGCGTCAGCTGACGCCCGACATCCCGGCGTAGGTCCGTTCCGCCGCCCGGCGGAGCTCCAACAGAGCAAGGACGCGCGGATCGATGCGCGTCCTGCCTTTACCCTCTGCAAGCTCCTTCTCCGAAGCGCGTCTGCGCGGAATCATGCGTGCCGCCGTCGCATGCGCAGCGCAACGTAGGCCGCATAGCTGCCCAGCAACACGAACCACACCAGCGACCAGCCCGCGATGCTCAACCCCAGAAAGCGCCAGCCTACTTCCGCGCATTCTCCCGAGCCCGAGAGCGCTTTTTCCAGCACTTCGTACAACGGAAATTTGCGCATCATGTATTCGAGACCGGGACCGCACGCGGGCACCTGGTCCTTGGGCAGATGCTGGAGCCATACTTGGCGGGCCGCCACCGCAGCCCCGGAGGCGGCAACGAGCACGATCAGCGTGCTGTAGACTGCGGCACCGGTGCGGCGCGGTCCATGCACTGCCGCGATGCCGAAGAGCACGATGAGCCCGATGTAGGCGATGCGCTGCAGTATACACATCGGGCACGGCTCCTGATGTTCGATATACTGCAGATAAAGGCCGGCGCCCATGAGGCCCAGACACACGAGCACGCCCGCAAGATAGGCAAGCCGGGTGTTCACGGTTTTCTCCGTCGGGCGGACGATGGGGCATGCGGGTGCCGCCGAATATCGTCATGGCGTTGCGGCCATCCGGGAATAAACGCACAGTGAAAGTTGTTCATCATCGAAATTATTCGCTCGCCTGCCTCACATGGCCTGCCAACCTTATTCTAACCCGAGCACAGCATGCGATGACCGGTCCCTTGCGGACCGGCCGCATGCGTCCACGCGCGTGCTGATGGCGGCCGATGAGCAACGCCAGGATCAGGATCACGCGCGAGTGGAGCCTCGACGAAGCCGAGATCGAGGAGCAATTCGTCCGCGCCTCGGGACCCGGAGGACAGAACGTCAACAAGGTATCGACGGCGGTGCAGCTGCGCTTCGATGCTGCGCGCTCTCCAAGCGTGCCGGCGCGCATAAGGCCGCGCCTGCTGAAGCTCGCCGGACGGCGCGCGACGTCGGAGGGCGTCATCGTCATCACGGCGAGCCGCCACCGCTCCCAGATCCTCAACCGTGCGGAGGCGCGCGAGCGCCTGGTGAAGTTGCTGCTGGAAGCGTCGCATGTGCCCCGTCAACGCGTGGCGACGAGGCCGACCGCCGCTTCGCGCAAGCACAGGCTCGAGAACAAGCGGCGCCGCGGCATGCTCAAGCGCGATCGCCGCGAGCAAGATCAGTGAGCTGGAACGCGAGCGCCGTCGGCGCCGCGCTCGCGGACCGCCTGAAGCGCGCCAGGCAGTCCACCGGATCGTGCGCGCAAAAAAAATCGACAAGGAGCAACACGGATGAAGCATGTGCTAGGCATCGCAGCATTGGCAGCGCTGTGCACGACGGGCAGCATCGCGGCTGCGCAACAACAACCCAAACCCGAGGACGTGATCAAGTTTCGCAAGGGAGCATATCAGGTCATCGGCTGGCACATGGGCCCGATGGGCCGGATGGTGAAAGGCCAGCAGCCCTTCGACCAGAACGTGTTCGTCCGCAATTCCGGGATCATCGAGCAGATGAGCCACGTCGTGCCCGATGCTTTCGTCCCGGGCTCTGATCAGGGCGAGACGCGCGCGAAGCCCGAGATCTGGCAGCAACAGGACAAGTTCAAGGCCGCCGTGGAACGCTTCCAGTCCGAGGCCGCAAAAATGAGCGAAGTGTCCAAGCAGGGCAGTCCCGACCAGATCAAGACCCAGTTCGGCGCGCTCGCCAAGGCGTGCAGCAACTGTCACGATCAGTTCCGCGCGAAGTAGGTCTGCCGCGCCTCGAGGCCGCGGCGCAAGCCGCGACCTTCTTACATCCTCACGAGGAAATAGACGGCAACGGCGGCGGCAAGGAAGGCGGCTACTGCGCGCGTTGCGCCCGCCATGCGCAGTTCCTCCATGGGCCCGGCGACGCGCTTCATGCCCGTGAACATCGCGCCGACCAGGTTCTCCGACTTGTAGAAGAGATAGAAGGGCACCGCCGCGACGTGCAGGCCCACCAGCACGAGCAGCACGTTGAAGTTGAAGTGATGGATGCTCGTCAACAGATCGCTCGTTGCCTTGCTCACCCAGCGATAGAGCGGGCCCTCCGTCATGATGTCGTCGTTGGCGAACAAGCCGGTACCGGCCTGCACGCCGATGCTCGCGAGCATCAATACCACGCTCCATCCTCCCACGGGATTGTGCCCCGGATGACCCGACGCTTGCCGGCGACGCATCGTGCCGAGATATCGGCCCACGGCGCGGGGACCGCGAACGAACGTGCTGAAACGGGCGGGGCTGCTGCCGATGAAGCCCCAGACGAGCCGAAACAGCACCAGCGTGAGGATGCAGTACCCCGACCACATGTGATAGGTCATCATGTTGCCGCCTTCGCTGCCGCTCCACCATGAAAAAGCGATCAGCACGACGAGCGACCAGTGCGCAAGGCGCACCGGCACATCCCAGATTTTCACACGCTCATAGTTCGTCATGAATTCCTTTCCGTCTCCATCGCCGCGGGTAGAGAAATCGTGTGCGTCACGAGCTGCGCACCGTTCCAGTAATGCGTCTGATAGGCAGGCGGCTCCTGCGTCGCAGAGAACTCCCCTTCCGCCCGCAGATCGGCCTGCGCCTGGAAGGCCGTGCTGGGGCAGATCGACACGACGGTGCCTTGCCATCGCGCGTGCGTCGTCCGGTGCACGTGCCCGCACGCGATGCGCTCCACCCGATCGCTGCGCGCCACGATTTCGCCCAGCCGCGCCGCGCTTCCGGGCTCCAGCCTGATGCTATCCATGCGGTGGATGCCGGTGCAAACCGGCGGGTGATGCATGAAGATCAGGGTCGGCTTGCGCGGAGGCGCTGCGAGCGCCGCGTCCAGCCACGACAGCTGCGCTGCATCGAGCGTGCCCCCGTCCTCGCCTTCGATCACCGTGTCGAGCATTACCAGCCGCACGTCGTAACGATCCACGACGTAATGCAGAGACCCGGTCGCGGGAAGATAAGCGTGGTCCGGAAAAGCGCGCCGCAACGTCGAACGACGGTCATGATTGCCCGGCATCAGGTAGACGGGTATCGCAAGCGGAGCGAGCAGCTCGCGCAGCCTTTCATACTCGTCCGCGGACCCGGCATTGGCGAGATCACCGGTCGCGATCACTGCATCGGGCGCAGGCGCACCGGTCATGATGGCATTCACGCATCGTGCGAGCGCAGGGCCCGTGTCGCCGCTGTAGCCCGTGCCCCTGCCGGCCGGTGTAACGTGAGTATCGGAGATCTGCGCAAGCAGCATGAAAGCGTCGTCCGGTGAACCGCTACGCCGTGCGCGGAACCTGCTCGTTCAAGGTGACGTAATCGGTCTTGCCGCTGCCGAGCAAAGGCAGTGCCGGCACTTTGATGATGCGGCGCGCGACCGCGAGATCGCGAGCACCCAGCCGGCGCGCCGCGTGATGCAGGCCTATCCGGTCGAGCGTGGCATCGGTGGTGAACAATACCGTGCTCTCGCCGGTGCCTGCGATCTCCTCGACGGTCGCGGCATGCTTGCAGCCCGGCGACGCTTCGTACGCGATGCGCTCGACCAGCTCGAGCGAGACCATCTCTCCGGCGATTTTGGCGAAGCGCTTCACGCGGCCGAGTATCGTGAGGTAGCCTTCCTCGTCGACTTCGACGACGTCGCCGGTGTTGTACCAGCCGACGCCCACTTCCGAGCGCGGCGGCTGCAGCAGGCCCGGCTGCTCGTAGAAGTAGTATCCCTTCATGAGATTGGGGCTGCGCACGTGCAGGGCGCCGCCGCGTTCTATGCCGGGAACGTCGACCAGTCGGTGCTCTACACCCGGCATGAAGCGCCCCACCGTGCCGGGCCGGTAGCAGAGCGGCGTGTTGAGCGCCATCGCAGGTCCGCATTCGGTGGCGCCGTATCCTTCCATGATCCTCAGGCCGAACTGGCGCAGCCACAGCTCGGCGACCGCATCGTTGAGCTTTTCGCCGCCGCACACCACGACTCTCACGCGATAGAAATCGTACGGATGCGCATGGCGTCCGTAATGACCGAGAAAGGTGCTCGTGCCGAAGATATAAGTGCAGTCGCGCGTATAGACGAGCTCGGGTACCACGCGATAGTGCAGCGGATTGGTATAGAGAAAGAGCCGCGTTCCGGTGAGCAGCGGCAGCAGCGAGCACGCAATCAGGCCGAAGGTGTGATAAAGCGGCAGCGCATTGAAATACTTGTCGTTGGGACCGAAGTCGATGACGGCATGCATCTGCGCGACGTTGGCCAGTATGCCGCGGTGCGTGAGGGCCACGCCCTTGGGCCGCGCCTCGGAGCCCGATGTGAACAGCACCACTGCGGTCTCCGTAGCGTCGGCACGGACGAGCACGGAGCGCGGCCTCGGGAGCGCCTTCAGCAGCAGCCACAGCTTGTCGCGCACCGTAAGCTGCGACCGCAGGTCCTCGACGTAGTGGATGCGGCAGTCCCGCAAGGCATTGAGGGTGCCTTCGATGCGGGCCATCTCGACAAAGCGCCGCGAGGTGATGATGGTGCGGATGCCGGATGCCGTGCAGGCGCCTGACAGCGCCCCGGCCCCCGCGGTGTAGTTGAGCATGCCCGGGATCCGCCGCATCGCGGTGAGGCCGAGGACCAGAGCAAGCGAGACGGCCACGTTCGGCATCATCACGCCGACGATCTCGCCCGGATGCGTGAAACGCCCCGTGATCCGGCCGAGAGCGAGCGCGCTCTTGATGAGAGACCCATAGGTCTCGGGTTGTCCGCGAATGTCCTCGACGATCGCGGTGCGCCGGCCGTGCAGGTGGGCGGCGTCGAGCAGCGCTTCGAACACCGTGCCGGGGCGCGGCGTGCACATCGTCGTCTGCATCAGGCGCAACACGGCATCGGCGAGGCGGCGACGGCGTTCGCGCGGCGGCAGCGGAGGCAACGGTGGCAACTTGACGGGCGCGTGTATGGTGAGTGTTACCCTGGGGAACAGGCGGCGGCGGTAAGCGCCGCTCACTCCGGAGAACCGCGAATGGAGAGTGCCGTCGATGCGCACGGGCACGATATCGGCGTCGCAGCGCGCGGCGATGACGCCCGCCGCATCGTATATCTTCATCACGCCGCCGGTGGCCGATACCCGTCCCTGCGGAAAGATCGCCACGGTGCGCCCATCGCGGATCTGCTGGATGAGGCGTTTCACGGCGATCGGGCGCGCGGGATCGAGCAGCACGTGCGGTACGGCGCGCAGCAGCCAGCGCGTGAGCCGATGAGTCAACGCCTCTCGCGTCACGACGATGAGCGGATGCCCCGGCAGGAACACGCCGAGCAGCACGCCGTCGAGCAGCGAGTCGTGATTCGCTATGACCAATGCCGGTCCCCGGCTGAGCGGCCTTGGGCTCCCCTCCACGCTCACGCGAAACAGCAGGCGCAGCGTCAAGCGCAATAACGAATGAATCACGCCGTACACATAATTTGAGTTAAGTAGCTTTTAGCGGCTCCGGCGTAGGTAGTCAAACATCTCGCACCGCAGGACGCTGTCAGTGGCGCCGGCCCTTCCCGCATGCCCGATTCGTGAGAATTTCCGCTATTCGGCCGCCACGGTTGAATTGTAATATCATGTATTTAATACATAATATTAAAATCTAACAAAATGTGAGATTTGCATTTTGAAAACAGCTCCGCTTTAATCTTCGTGTTCCATATCACAAAGCCGCACACACCAACGTAACTCCAGGGAGTTTCAACATGGAAATGCGCATTCCCGCAGCAGTGCTAGAAGTCCGGCATGAACCCGCCAGCCGCGCCGTCACCGCGGGCGTCGAGTTCAGCTTCTCGAACCAGCTCACTGCACGCTTCGACAAGGAGGCACGGGCGATGTGGTCGCGCTGGACTCCCGAGCCGCGTCCCTGTTTCAATCCCTCGCTGCTTGCGGACATACGCGCCTATTACGATTTTCTCGCCCATGGTCCCGGACGCATCGACTGCTATGGCGAGGAACGACCCATCGAATACGTGATACTCGCCTCGGGCATACCGGGCGTGTTCAATCTGGGCGGCGACCTCGATCTCTTCAAGCAGCTCATCGACACGCAGGACCGCGACGGCTTGTTGCGCTACGGTCGGGCCTGCATCGACGTGCTGTATCGCAACTATGTCGGGCATGATCTGCCGGTGACGACCATCTCGCTCGTCCAGGGCGAGTGCCTGGGCGGCGGCTTCGAAGCGGCTCTTTCCAGCGACGTCATCGTCGCCGAAAAAGGCGCGCGCTTCGGATTCCCCGAGATTCTCTTCAATCTCTTTCCCGGCATGGGGGCGTACTCGTTTCTCGAACGGCGCATCGGCCAACGCGCCGCCGAGCAGATGCTCACCAGCGGCCGGATTTACGGCGCCGACGAAATGCTGTCTCTGGGCGTCATCGACGAAATCGCGGAGGACGGACAAGGCGAGGCCGCCATCAGCGCATTGATCAGGCGGCGTCAGCGCAGCCGCAACGGCCTCGCCGCGCTGGCCGCGGTCCGCCGGCGCGTGCACCGCCTGGACTTTTCCGAGCTGCTAGACGTCGTCCAGATCTGGGTCGACGCAGCGTTGCGGCTCAACCCTCGCGATCTCAAGCTCATGCAGCGTCTGGTCTCGCGTCAGAACGGGCTCAACGATTCGCAGCAGGTACATTGAACGCGAGGGGAAGCACTGGCTCGCTTTGATAGAATCGGAAGCGCGTATGCAGCGCTGCGCGGGACCCGACGCAACCGGTCGCGACACTGGAGGTGCCTGACTTGTCCACGCCCGAGACGGAATACAGCATACAGGAGGCCTCCGAGCTGCTCGGTATTCCGATCCAGAAGCTGCGCCGGTGGGATGAGCAGGGCGTTCTCGTCGCGGTTCGCACGCCGGGCGGGCATCGCCGCTACTCGAAGGAGCTGATCGATCGTCTTGCCGGCTCCTCCGTGAGCCACGCGGCGGACAAGACCACGCAGGAGCTCGCGACCATCAAGCGCTCGCTCGCCGAGAAGCGCCGGATCATCCAGCTGCTGCTCGAGAGCGAAAACCGCTACCGCGATCTCGTGGAAACGTCCCACGATCTGATCTGGGTCACCGACGCGGAAGGCCGGTTCACTTATCTGAACAACGCCGCGCACGATATTTTCGGGCTGCCCGCAAAAGACCTGCTCGGGCGCTGCTTCTTCAATTTCGAGGCCGGCGGCTTTCACATCTCCAACCGACGGTTCCTGTCCGCGCTGCGCAAGCACGGCGAAGTCAAGAACTACATCACGCACGTGGTGACGGCCGACGGGAAAGACCGCTGGATCGGCATCAACGCGCGGATCGCACACGACGAGAACGGCGAGGTGCTGGGCATCAGGGGCACGGCCCGCGACATCACGGAACAGCATCTCGCCACCGCGCGCATCGAGCACCTGGCGATGCACGACACGCTCACCGAGCTGCCGAACCGGCACAGTCTGCAGCGCCGCATCGAGGAGGCGATGGCGGGCAACGGCGTAGGCGCCCTGCTCTTCATCGACATCGATCACTTCAAGTACGTCAACGACAACTTTGGCCACCGCGCGGGCGATCAGCTCATCGTCGGCGTGGGCAGCGTGCTGCGCGATCTCACGCGCGCGATGAAGGGCGAGCTCTACCGCCTCGGCGGCGACGAGTTCGCGCTGCACCTGCCGGAGGCGCTGCGCAAGGAGGCCACCGAAGTGGCCGAGGCGGCCCTGGACGCGGTCAGGCGCTATCGTTTCCAGGTCGAGGAGCAGAAACTCGTCTCGAACATCAGCGTGTCCATAGGCGTCGCGTTCTATCCTTTCCATGGTCACGACGTGCCCACCCTGCTCTCCAACGTCGACATCGCGATGTACCAGGCGAAAGACCTCGGGCGCAACCGCTACATGCTCTTCGACCAGGAGTCGGACAATCTGCGCAGCACCCACAAGCGGGTGCACTGGGCAAAGAAGCTGCGCGACGCGCTGGACGACGACCGGCTGGTGCTGTTCGCCCAGCCCGTGGTCCGGCTCAAGGACCTTAAACCCGTCAGTTACGAGATACTCGTGCGCATCCGCGACGATGACGGCAAGCATATCCTCCCCGCGAACTTCGTGGAGCTCGCCGAATCGCTGGGCGTGATCCAGGAAATCGACATGCGGGTCGTCGAGAAGCTGCTCGGATTCATGCGCGAGAACGAGCTCGTGGGCAAGAAGGTGCGTTACTTCGTGAACCTGTCGCGGGTCTCGATCTCCGACGAGCGCTGGATCGAGCGCTTTCTCGAGATGCTGCGACAGAGCAACGTCGATCACGGGCAGCTCGTGTTCGAGATCACCGAGACCGCGGCGATGTCCGAGATCGACGTCACCCTGACGTTCATACGCCGGCTGAAGGAGATGGGATGCCGCTTCGCGCTGGACGACTTCGGCGCGGGCTTCAGCTCGTTCTACTACCTGAAGCGCTTCGAAGTGGACTATCTCAAGATCGACGGCAGCTTCATCCGCGATCTCGCCCATGACGAAGGATGCCGCATATTCGTGCGGGCGTTGAACGAGGTCGCGCGCGAGCTCAACAAGCAGGTCATCGCGGAATGGGTCGAGACGCCGGAAGCCTTGCAGCTGCTGCTGGAAATGGGCGCGCAGTTCGGCCAGGGGTACCTGTTCCGCAAGCCCATGCCGCTCGCGCAGACCATAACTGACGTCAAGCCGTACGCCGCGCGCACGCGCGCCGGCGGCTGTTAAGCCGCATGCGGGCCTCGGCGCGGCTCGCCTCTAGTCCCACTCGCCTTTAACGAGCTTGTCCGCCCACAGCAGGCCGGTGATCGCCTTGGCCTCGGTAATCCGGCCCTCGCGCACCCACGCGAGCGCCTCGTCGATCGTCACCGCCATGACTTCGAGAAACTCGCCGTGGTCGAGCTTCGCCTCGCACCGCGTCAGGTCGCGCGCCAGAAAAAGCTCGATGCGCTCGTCGGCATAGCCTATGCACGGATGCAGCGTGGCGAGATGCCGCCAAGTCGAGGCGAGATAGCCGCACTCCTCCCTGAGCTCGCGCTGCGCGGTCACCAGCGGGTCCTCGCCCGGGTCGATTTTTCCGGCCGGCAGCTCGATGAAATGCCGGCGCATCGGATAGCGGTACTGGCGCTCGAGCAGTATCGTCCGTTCGTCCAGGAATGCGACGACCATGGACGCGCCCGGGTGGCGGATGTACTCGCGCCGCGACGTGCTGCCGTCCGGCAGCCGGACTTCGTCCGAGATCACGCGCAGGAGTATGCCGTCGTAGACCGTTTCCGAGCTCAGGCAGGTTTCGGTGAAATCGGCGTCATCCGCGCTCATGCCTGTCCTTTCATAGATGTGTCCGGAGCAAGCAAGACGGATTCCCATGGTCTTCGGGACGGTTGCACACCCGGCGCGGTCGCCCGCCGGGTGCTGGAACAAAGCCGGAAGCGGCTATTGCAGCGAGGCCCGGATCGAATACACGCACAGCGCCATCAGCGGCTGCGGCAGTATGCCGAGCGCGAGCATGGCGAGCCCGTTCACGGTCATCAGCGCGCGCGCATCCTCGCGCGTGGCGAGCGGCGCGGTGTCCTGCGGGGGATCGAAATACATGACTTTGACGACCCGCAGGTAGTAGAACGCGCCCACGAGCGCAAACATCACCGCGAGCACGGCAAGCCAGGTGTATCCCGCATCGAGCACGGCCTGCAGCACGGCGAGCTTCGCGTAGAAGCCGACGGTGGGCGGTATGCCGGCCATCGAGAACATGAGCAGCAGCATCATGAAGGCATACCACGGGCTTCTCTGGTTGAGCCCCTTGAAGTCGTCGATGTTCTCGGCCTCGAAGCCGCTGCGCGACAGCAGCAGAATCATGCCGAACGTGCCGAGGTTCATCAGCACATAGACGACGACGTAGAACATGCCCGCGCTGTAGCCCACGATGTCGCCCGACAGTATGCCGAGCAGCAGAAAGCCCATGTGCGAGATCGTCGAATAGGCAAGCAT